>ERZ837910.36-NODE-36-length-179858-cov-67.959750_pt1 | contig 179858 bp, 157 predicted proteins | sample MGYA00519940_ERZ837910 | MGnify/ENA primary metagenome ERZ837910 (study PRJEB31850, sample SAMEA3708825) | human gut metagenome | biome: human gut; feature: human-associated habitat; material: faeces | place: China | collected 2014 ... | reverse complement strand
TTTTTTGAAAAACTTCATGGGTCTATAGAAGATAAATTTCCCTGTAGGTACTTTTTGGGACGGGTAAAAGACAAAAACTAGACAATATGGGTCTATAGCGAAAAATTTGCTTTACAGATACTCAATTTCTTCAAAATGAGTATCTCAGAGCCAGCTTTTTCCCTATAGACCCATATTCATCTTTTTATACGTTATTTGCAACAAATTTAGTATCTCACAACTCAGTTTTTCTGCATAGACCCAAAACACAGAACGCCCACGGTGGACGGAACATCACGCCGCGATGTCTGTCGGAGGGTGTTGATATTTTCTTGAAAAGTGTTAAAAGACAGGGGGAAAGCGGACACGATGTCCGCGTCAGCCGATCCGCGCCATGGATGGCGCGTGTAGGCGACCCCGTCATGATGAGAACCACTGTATCACTTTTCATTAGAAAATTCACACCCGGAGACGCGACATCAAGGCGTGATGTTCCGTTCGCCGTGGGCGTTCGTGGATTTGCTTAACTAACTCTCAATTTATAACATCTCTGTGCTGATAGTACCACTTGTAAAGTCCTGTCGGAATCGGTATAATATAGGTAATTGGGAGGTAAAAATATGCTGCTTACATTAGTACCGCTTTTTGATGAAAATATGGCCGTATGTGCCTATTCCTTTTTTACTCAGAGAGAAAATTACCTGTTGAATCCGTTGCTGCTTGGGACAGCACAATTTGATGGAGCATCACAGATCACCGGATTGGAATTGATCCAAAAGATGGGAATCGATACATTGTCTCAGGGAAAAGAGATTTTTGTACCGATCACCAATATTTCTATTTTTGCGGATATTACGGAGCAGTGCGATGCACCTCATGAAAAAATCGTACTTTTGATCGATAATACCATTCCGCCGATTGAAATGTATGTCAATCGTCTGAAGGAATTGAAACAGCAAGGCTATAAACTTGCCATTCGTAAGCTTGCGGTCAGTGATTTTGAAAATTACAGAGAAGTCCTGAAGCTGATGGATTATGTTCTTCTGAATAACCGTAAAATAGCCATTGATAAAGCCAAGATTTATTTCGGAAAATTATTCCCGAATATCAGTCTGTGTGCCGGTAATATTGATACCATGGAGGACTTCGAGAGACTGAAGGAGACCGGCGGATATCGTTTCTATGAGGGTAAGTTCTATCGTGTTCCCATTACGAAGGGACAGACAGATGTGGCACCCTTGAAGGGTAACTATATTGACCTGCTGAATATTGTGAACAGCCCGGATTTTGAACTCACAACAGCGGCGGATATCATCAGCCGTGATACCGCACTCACGATCGATCTGCTGAAAATGGTTCAGCCACTGGCTGTAAATTCGGAGATTACGTCTATCCGTCATGCGGCTGCCATGCTGGGACAGCGGGAACTGAAAAAGTGGATCAACACGGCAGTAGCCAATGCTTTGTATGCGGATAAGCCGAATGAGGTCACCAGATTATCTCTGCTTCGTGCGAAATTTGCCGAGAATCTGGCGGAAGCGTTTGGCCTGAAGGCGCAGAAGGATGAACTGTTCCTGATGGGATTGTTCTCCGTGCTGGATGTGATCCTCGAGAAACCCATGGCAGAGGCTTTGAAGGTGGTCCATGTGGCTGGCGAGATTAGCAATGCACTGATCTACCGCATCGGCGTACTGGCACCGGTGTACGATTTTATGCTGCAGTATGAGACAGCCAACTGGGCGGAGGTATCCCGCCTGATGCTATTAAAGAATATTGATATGAATACAGTATATGAAGCCTATACATCGGCGTTGAAGTGGTATCGCACCGTACGTTGATTGTATTAAAAAATGTACTTGTGTTTTGTATACATTTATGTTATTTTCTTGAATGACTTGTAATTATATCCTCCGGCAGTCTAAAGGACGCCAGATGGAGGAATAGTAGCAAAGGCGCAAAAAGCGCGGAAAGGAAATTTCATATGAAAAAAAACAAGACACTTGAGATGGTACAATTGGCCGTACTCATCGCGATCATGCTGATTCTGGCATTTACCCCGCTTGGGTATCTGCGCATCGGACCGTTAGCAATCTCCCTGATGACCATTCCCGTAGTCATCGGTGCAATGATCTTAGGACCTGCAGGCGGAGCCGTACTGGGACTGGTATTTGGACTTACCAGCTTTTACCAGTGTTTTGCAGGAGATCCTTTTGGAGCAGCGTTGGTAGCAATGAATCCGTTTTTCACTTTCCTGGTATGCATCCCTACCAGAACCCTGATGGGATGGCTGTCCGGCGTGATCTTCAAGGCACTGTGGAAGATTGACAAGACAAAGACCGTAACTTACTTCGTGACCGGTCTGCTGGGAGCATTTATGAACACCCTGTTCTTCATGTCCACTCTGATGATCTGCTTCGGTCATACCGAGTATCTGCAGAGCATGAATGCAACCGGAGCGAATCTGTTTATGTTCGCCGTAGCATTCTGTGGTATCAACGGAGCACTGGAGATGCCTATGAGCTGTGTAGTAGGTGGTGGCGTTGCGAAGGCAGTCAGCGTAGCACTGAAGAAGAATGCAGCAACAGAAGAGAAATAATCAGATTTTCCGAAACGAAAAATATATAAAATATACAAACAGACCCCCGGAGTATGACAGATGGTCATGCCGGGGGTTTTCCATGTGGAAATTTTGAATACGGAATTCATGTGCCGAAATGCATATATAGGCAGAAAGGATGGTCATTACAGCGACGCCCACATTGTCTGTAGGGTATCTGCCGTGACAGCAACATTCCCCTGGATCATGGGAGCGGATCCGCCACCTTTTGCAGAAAGTTCCCGACGCATGCGGTCTGCCAGCTCCTGACAGTTACAGGAAGCACTGCCTACAATAAATCGATAACCGTTTGTATCGTCTCCGGCAAAGATACCACAGTAACCGGAATATTTTCCGGTCAGCAAATTTACCGCGTTGCGCAGAGCAATGGCATCCAGTTCACCGACGAAGAGAAGCACGTGGTGTACTTCTTCCGGGGAGGGGAGTGCGTCCATCTGTACTTTCAGCAGCTCCGCCTGCAGGGCATTGGCGCGTTCTTTTTGCAGCTTTGCATCCTCTTTGGCGCGGGCAACAGCACCCGCTACTTCCGGTTGCTTCGCAGAGAGCAGAGAAGAAATTGCCCAGACGGAATCCTGTTTTTCGGTATAATCTGCCAGAGCACGGTTTCCACAGAGAATATTGATGCGGACACCGCCCCGGTGGCTCTGTACATTTACAATTTTGATGAGACCGATCTGTCCGGTGGTATCTACATGTGGAGCACAGCAGGCACACAGATCCACCCCGGGGATCTCAACAATACGTACATTTTCCGTGAGCGCCAGTTTGCTGCGGTAATTTAAGCTCGTCAGTTCTTCGGCGGTGGGCCAGCTGATGTTGACCGGAAGATTTTTCCAGACATAAGTGTTAGCCTCCTGCTCGATGAGACGCAGATGCTCCAGAGAAACTTCTCCGTTCATATCCAGTGTCACTTCTCTGTCGCTTAAATGGAAGCCTACGTTTTCCAGTCCGAAATGAGAGTGCAGTAAGCCGGAGATCATATGCTCTCCGGAGTGCTGCTGCATGAAATCAAACCGGCGGTTCCAGTCCACATGACCGGTGATCCGGGTGCCGACAGGAAACTCACAGGCCGTTTTATGATACAGGATGCCCTGTTTAATGTTGACATCCAGTACTTCCTGACCGTTTAAGGTGCCTTTGTCGGCGGACTGACCGCCCTCTTCCGGGAAAAAAGCGGAAGCGTCCAGAACGATCTTGTAATATCCCTCTTCCTTGTCGGGAACACATTCCATTACCACAGCGGTGAAATCCGTCTGATGTACATCTTCATAATAGAGTTTGCGGGTTCCCAGGGAGTTCATTTGAGCATTTTCGATACGATCCATAGATGCCTGTCCAATCTGCTGTAGGAAAACAGCGTTTTGTGATAATTGAAAAATAGAAAATACATATCTATTCTATATCAGACCCGGTGGAAAAAGCAATGGAAATTGTAAGCTTTTACACAGCTTTGTCAGATTCTCCAAGGAGTATCGGGATTGCGGAGAGGTTTTTTGTAGGTTTTTATGCAGACAGGGTCTATTGCGACGCATTTTTTTTTATGATATAATAAATCGATTATGCAGATACCAGATTTAAACGGCAGAGGCCGACCGTGCTTGCACGGGGAGGCAGGTGCCGATTTAAATCGCCAAAACATGAGGATGCAGCGATTTGCGGAAGCAAATCCGCGGAATCCGAATGTTTTCAGAAGTGCGGGAGCTGCGAAGCAGCGGAGCAATTCGTGGGTATCGTAGACAATGCAGATACCCAGCGGAGCAATTTGCAGGTATTGTAGGAGACTGAGAGAAATACAAACGTCGCAAAAAGCGGCAGAATGTGAGGAAAGAATGAAGGCATTTTTGATTTTGGAAGATGGAACGGTGTTCGAAGGAACGCACATCGGTGCAGACAAAGAGATCATCAGTGAAATCGTATTTAACACATCCATGGCCGGATATCTGGAGGTCCTGACGGATCCGTCCTATGCAGGACAGGCTGTATGCATGACTTACCCCCTGATCGGTAACTATGGCATATGCAGGGATGACTGCGAGTCGGAGAGACCCTGGCCGGATGGATTCATCGTCAGAGAGCTTTCACGTATTCCCAGCAACTTCCGCTGTGACTGCACAATACAGGAATACTTAGAGGAGAACGGCGTACCCGGCATCGCCGGTATCGATACCCGTGCGCTGACCAAGATCCTGCGTGAGAAGGGTACCATGAACGGCATGATCACCACCAACGAAGCCTATGACCTGAACGAAGTACTTCCGAAGCTGAAGGAGTATACCACAGGCAAGGTCGTGGAAAAGGTGACCTGCAGGGAAAAATATGTGGTAGCGCCCACCACGGAGCTGGCACAGAACGGACCTCTCTCCGGTGCAGCGCGTTTTGATAAAGAAGCTTATGAAAAAGGTGTCAGAGAGCCTAAGCCCGCACTGGTAACGGAGCTGTCCGGACAGGGACTGAAGGTAGCTCTGTTAGACCTGGGAGCCAAGAGAAATATCGCCAGATCCCTGGCAGAGAGAGGCTGTGAGGTGACCGTATACCCCGCAGGAACTCCCGCACAGGAGATTATTGATGATAATCCCGACGGTATCATGTTAAGTAACGGACCGGGAGACCCCAAGGAGTGTACCGGTGTGATCGCCGAGATCAAAAAGTTATACGATACCGAGATCCCTATTTTCGCAATCTGTCTGGGACATCAGCTGATGGCTCTGGCTACCGGCGCAGATACCCATAAAATGAAATACGGACACAGAGGAGGCAACCACCCGGTAAAGGATCTGATGACCGGAAGAGTATATATTTCCTCTCAGAACCACGGCTATGTGGTAGATACCGATAAGCTGGATCCGTCCGTAGCGGTTCCCGCATTCATCAATGTCAACGACGGTACCAACGAGGGTCTGTCCTACACCGGCAAGAACATTTTCACCGTACAGTTCCATCCGGAAGCATGTCCGGGACCCCAGGACTCCGGTTACCTGTTTGACCGGTTCATTCATATGATGAGAGGAGAGAACTAAGATGCCCAAGAATCCTAATGTAAAACGAGTAATGGTAATCGGCTCCGGTCCTATTGTCATCGGACAGGCAGCGGAATTCGACTATGCAGGTACCCAGGCCTGCCGTTCCCTGAAGGAAGAGGGAGTAGAGGTAATCCTGGTGAACTCCAACCCTGCGACCATCATGACCGATAAAGATATCGCAGATAAGGTATATATTGAGCCCTTGAACGTAAAGGTTCTGGAGCAGATCATTGAAAAGGAAAAGCCCGACAGCATTCTCCCCACCCTGGGAGGACAGGCTGGTCTGAACCTCGGCATGGAGCTGGAGGAGTCCGGTTTCCTGGCAGCTCACAATGTAAAGCTGTTAGGTACTACCGCAGCTACCATTCGTAATGCGGAAGGCCGTCAGGAGTTCAAGGATCTGATGGAGCGTATCGGCGAGCCCTGTGCAGCATCCAAGGTCGTTGAGAACGTGGAAGACGGTGTGGAATTCACCAACACCATCGGCTATCCTGTTGTGCTGCGTCCCGCTTATACTCTGGGCGGTTCCGGCGGTGGTATCGCACACAATCAGGTAGAGCTGGAAGAGATCCTGGAGAACGGTTTACGTCTGTCCCGTGTAGGACAGGTACTGGTAGAACGTTGTATCGCGGGCTGGAAAGAGATCGAGTACGAAGTAATGCGTGACAGCGCAGGCAACTGCATCACCGTATGTAACATGGAGAACATCGATCCCGTCGGCGTGCATACCGGAGACAGTATCGTAGTAGCGCCTTCTCAGACCCTGAGCGATAAGGAGTACCAGATGTTACGTACTTCCGCTCTGAAGATCATCAACGAACTGCAGATCACCGGTGGATGTAACGTACAGTTTGCACTGCATCCCACCAGCTTTGAATATTGTGTTATCGAGGTAAATCCCCGTGTCAGCCGTTCTTCCGCACTGGCAAGTAAGGCGACCGGCTACCCCATTGCAAAGGTAGCAGCGAAGATCGCACTGGGCTTTACTCTGGATGAGATCAAAAATGCCATTACCCACAAGACCTATGCCAGCTTCGAGCCGACACTGGATTACTGTGTAGTAAAGATCCCCAGACTGCCTTTCGACAAATTTATCACTGCAAAACGTACTCTGACCACACAGATGAAGGCAACCGGTGAGGTTATGAGTATCTGCAATAACTTCGAGGGAGCACTGATGAAGGCCATCCGTTCACTGGAGCAGCATGTGGACTGCCTGCGTAGCTATGATTTCAGCGCACTGTCCGTAGAAGAACTGTTAGAGCGTCTGAAGATCGTGGATGACCAGAGAATCTATGTGATCGCTGAAGCAATCCGTAAGGGTATCGGTTATGAACAGATTCACGACATTACAAAGATCGACCTGTGGTTCATTGACAAGATCGCCATTCTGACCGAGATGGAGCATGCACTGGAGACACAGCCTCTGACAGTGGAACTGCTGAAGGAAGCCAAGAGAATCGAGTTCCCGGATAACGTCATCGCAAGACTGACCGGCAAGACCGAAGAAGAGATCAAGAAGATGCGTTATGACAACGGCATTAAGGCTGTTTACAAGATGGTAGACACCTGTGCCGCAGAGTTCGCAGCTTCCACTCCTTATTATTACTCTGTATTCGGCGGCGAGTGCGAAGCCAAGGAGACCACCGGACGTAAGAAAGTCCTGGTACTGGGTTCCGGTCCTATCCGTATCGGACAGGGTATCGAGTTCGACTATTGTTCCGTACATGCTACCTGGGCATTTTCCAAGGCAGGCTATGAGACCATTATCATCAACAACAACCCGGAGACTGTAAGTACCGACTTCGATATTGCGGACAAGCTGTATTTCGAGCCTTTGACTCCGGAAGATGTGGAATCTATCGTAAATATTGAGCATCCCGATGGTGCTGTGGTACAGTTCGGCGGACAGACCGCTATCAAGCTGACTGAGAGCCTGATGAAGATGGGCGTGCCTATCTTAGGTACCAAGGCGGAGGATGTAGATGCCGCTGAGGACAGAGAACTGTTCGACAAGATTCTGGAAGAGACCGAGATCCCCCGTGCAGCCGGCGGTACCGTATACACCGCAGAGGAAGCTAAGGCGGTTGCTAACAGACTGGGCTATCCCGTACTGGTACGTCCTTCCTATGTATTGGGCGGACAGGGCATGCAGATCGCTATCTCCGATGAAGAGATCGAAGAATTCATGGAGATCATCAATCGTATCGCACAGGATCACCCGATCCTGGTAGATAAGTATTTACAGGGTAAGGAGATCGAGGTCGATGCTGTATGCGATGGTATCGATATCCTGATCCCCGGTATCATGGAGCATATCGAAAGAACCGGTATCCACTCCGGAGACAGTATCTCTGTATACCCGGCTCCGACCATTGATAAAGTAGTAAAAGAGAAGATCGCAGAGTACACCAGAAGACTGGCAAAGGCACTGCATGTCAAGGGACTGATCAATATCCAGTTCATTGCCATCGGTGAGGAAGTATATGTCATTGAGGTTAACCCCCGCTCTTCCCGTACCGTACCTTATATCAGCAAGGTAACCGGTATTCCTATCGTGGATCTGGCTACCGAAGTGATCATCGGCAAGACCATCCGTGAGCTTGGATACGAGCCCGGCTTACAGCCTGAGGCAGAGTATTTTGCCATCAAGATGCCCGTGTTCTCCTTCGAGAAGATCCGTGGTGCCGAGATCAGCTTAGGACCGGAGATGAAGTCTACCGGTGAGTGTCTGGGTATTGCCAAGACCTTCAATGAGGCTCTGTACAAGGCATTCCTGGGAGCAGGCGTAGAACTGCCCAAGTATAAGAACATGATCATCACCGTGAAGGATGCGGATAAGGGTGAAGCCATTGAAGTCGGAAGACGCTTCGAAAAGCTGGGATACACCATTTATGCTACCAGAAGTACCGCAGCTGCTCTGAATGAAGCAGGTGTGAAGGCGAGAAAGGTCAACAAGATCTCTCAGGAATCCCCGACCGTGATGGATCTGATCCTGGGACACAAGATCGACCTTGTCATCGATACCCCTACCCAGGGTCGCGACAAGACCAGAGACGGCTTCCTGATCCGTCGTACCGCTATCGAGACCGGTATCTACTGCATCACCGCAATGGACACCGCCAATGCTCTCGTGACCAGCATGGAGCATATGAACGATTGTAAGGAACTGACACTAGTGGATATTGCACAGCTGTAAAAATATAAAAAATGGAATTGAGCAGGAGGGAATATTTAATAAATTTTCTCTCCTGCTTGATTTATGTCAAAAAGAGAAGAACGCTGACTGCAAAAGTGTAAATCCGAAAATAAAATCCGTAAGTGCGGCATATAATAGGCGTATGGTAAATATTGTATGATCGCAAGCCTGTATCCCGCAGGCGGATTGGAGTCTCATGTTAGAAGAACATTATCCTTTTGTCGCACAGCCCCTGCCCTACGAATATGATGCCCTGCTTCCGGTACTGGATGAGGAGACACTGCATTTTCACCATGATAAGCATTATCAGACCTATGTGGACAAGCTGAATGCAATTCTCGCGGATTATCCTCAGTTACAGCAAATGACCTTGACGGAACTGCTCACTTCGGAGGATAATAAACTTGCATCCTTGCAGGAGGAAGCCCGGGAAAGCATTCACAATAACGGAGGCGGCGTATACAACCATCAGCTGTATTTTGACAGCATGCGAAGCCCTGCAGGGCAGGAGCCCTGCGGAGCCCTGGCGGAGGCAATGATCCGTGATTTCGGATCGGTGAGACAATGGAAAGAGCAGATGTCGCAGAGTGCCATAGGAGTATTCGGTTCCGGATGGGCGTGGCTTGTAAGTGATCAGGACGGTACCCTTATGATCCTGACCACAGCGAACCAGGATGTGCCGGATCTGAGATTGTATACACCGATATTGCTGATAGATGTGTGGGAACATGCCTATTATTTACAGTACCGAAACCGCAGACCGGATTATGTGCAAGGGTGGCATAAGCTGATCCACTGGAAAAAAGCTGAAAAGCGATATGAACAGGTGCTTTGCAGCCTGGGAAAAGCCGCTGGAGAAGCGGGAAAATTGCAGAACGACGGCGGCACAGCAGAACGAAACGGTAGATAGTGTGCGATGTTGCGACACAGGAAAACAGAAAGAGGAAATGAACATGGAGAACAGACCAATCATAAAAAAAGAACAGGTAGAGACCGTCTATGACAGCAGATTCATCAAAGTATTTGACCTGCAATATGAGCCGGGAAAACATTATTTCGATGCCACCAGAAGAGTAAAAGATAATCTTGCGGCGGTAAAAAGCGACGAAGAATTCCAAAAGATGCTGCCGGATGCGGTGAGCTGTGTGGTAATCCTGAAGATCAAAGGGCAGGAGCCGAGACTTTGCCTGAGCCGTGAGTATCGTTACCCGGCGGGACAATTCCTGTTAAGCGTTCCGGCAGGACTGCTAGATCCGGAGGATGCGGCACAGGAAAATCCCGTATTCCATGCAGCCATCCGGGAATTGCGGGAAGAGACCGGCATTACACTGGAAGAAAGTGACAGCATCCGTCTGGTGAATCCCCTGGTATTCAGCACCCCAGGCATGACGGACGAGAGCAATGCACTGGTGCAGATCACGCTGAACCGTGAGGAGATGCCGAAGGTAAGCCAGGAAGGTGCCGTAGGTACGGAATGCTTTGACGGCTTTTTATTGTTGACCAGAGAAGAAGCACAGAAAATCCTAAAAGACGGCGTGGATGATCAGGCGCTTTTCTATCCCTTATATACCTGGGCGGCACTGATGTGCTTCGTGACGGGAATGTGGGAATAAGGGAACCTATCCCCGGAGCGTTATCACCGTGTGGAAGGTCAGAGTAGCATCGTTATAGTACATTTGGATATCCCCGTGGTATTTTTCGCAGATCTTGCGGATGCTTTTCAGCCCGAAGCCGTGAGAACGCTTATCCGCTTTGGTAGTGGCTGGATCTGCCACATCATTTTTAAAAGGGTTTACGCGGCAGGAATTGACCACTGTGATCAGAACAAAAGGTGTATTTTCCCGCTTGCTGCCATTAACTTCGATATAAGCGTCGGGAACTTTCCCGGCAGCTTCCATGGCATTATCCAGCAAATTGCAAAAAAGAGAAGTAAGGTCACTGTCCGGCAGAAAATGCAGTACACCACTGCGGATGTCAGCGGTAAAACTGATTCCCTGTTCAGTACACTGCCGCCTGTACCTTGCCATAATGGCGTTCAGAAGTTCGTTGTCGCAGATGCGGGCGGACTCTTTGAAATCCGAAGAGAGAAGCAGTTCGTTAATATAGGCGTTGACTTTGTCCGGGGCATTCTGCTCGTTCAGAGATGCAATGGATTGCAAATGCTTCTTAATATCATGAATGAGAATTGCCTGGTTTTCGCTCTGCGAAAGCAGCATCTTATAATATTCCGTAAAATCTGTTTCCTTCTGCAGTAACAGCTGCACCTCTGTATATTTCCGATTTTTTTCCCGATTGTACTGATTGATTCCAAATACCAGCAGATTCATAAGTAACAGGAAAAAGGCACTGAGAGAGATCATCCGGTTCGTCCCGGGAGTCAATGTATACTGATCACCCATTCCCACAAAAGTAAGCATGATGAATATCGATGTGACGGGAATGATCATCAGCAGCACAACAGAACTATCGTAAGGATCTGTAGTTTTCCGCCGACTTTTGAACAAATGCGTAATCAGATAAATGACTGCAAAAAAAGAAATCTTGCTGCACAGGATAAAAAGAAGGGTATTGTGGAAAGAACCCATCTGCATATAAAAATGGGGAGCGGTCCGGGCGATGATGCTATATACGATCAGCTCGCACATTCCCATGACAGCAGCAAGCAATGCGGAATGGAAGGCAGCTGCGCGCCATTTGACATCGTATTGTGTGACCAAAAACAGAAAATTAGTAAACAGATACAAAAGCATATTCAGCCATTTGATGTTAAAAAAGGCTGCGGCACACAGGCAGGTATACAAAAGGCTCAGCACGACAAGCCTGTCGGACAGGGGGCGTTTCGGAGAAAATAGTCGGCTGGTATATTGCAGGAGAATGATGGCTTCCACCAGAAATGCAAAAATAATAGAAAAAATACTTTCCATAACTTACCTCGTACTTTCTAAATAGAGAAGATATGCTTTCTTAAAGGCGCTGTATTTCCGTTTCGTCAGATATGCGTCAAACTGACTGTTCGCCAGATGCACCAGCATACGGTCGAAGTCGGTAATGTGCTCATAGTTGACAATAAAACTCCGGTGCGTCTGAAAAAAGCGGTTGGAAGGCAGCAGCTCCAGCCAGTATGGCATGGTATGGATGGCTTCAAAGTCCTGCGTCGTGGTGTGGACGATCACTTTTTTCCCCTGTGCCTCCACCATAATGATAGAAGAGACCGGAAGAACGTGTACGCCCTGCCTGGTCTCAATAGGCACCTTCACCAGTCTGGAATGATACAGATCCAGAGCGTCCTTCAGATTCCGGAACAGACGCTGCCTGTCTATGGGCTTGGACAGATAACGGAATACATGGAACCGCATGGCTTCATCCAGATATTCGGAATAAGAAGTAATAATAAAAATGATAATATCTTTATCTTTCTTTTTCAGTTCGTTTCCTACATAGATTCCGTCAAGCCCCGACATCTCGATATCGAGAAAAAGGATATCCTTGTCTCCCGGATCCGCAAGCAGGGACTCCCCGTCTGAAAAGCAGACGATCTCCGGACAGCTCAGGTGCAGATGACTGAAATAGCTTTTCAGATATTTTTGCAGTTTTTCTACGATCAGTAAATCGTCATCGCAAATAAGAATACGCATCTTATACTCCATTCGATATCATTGATGCCTGCGGATTGTTCCGTACCAGACATGTGCCACTGGCATCATTATATAATAAGAAAACGCAAAATAGAATGTCGTTTTCGCCCATTTTTGCCTTAGTTTTTGCTTTTCGGTTCGGAAGGGATGTCTCGTTTTTTGAAATATGCTATTCTGAAAATGCAAATAAGTATAAACTTAAAAATAAATCTTCAACGGATTTGTAACAAATAGTGCAAAATCTTTCGTTATGGTTAATGAAGAGGAAGGTTTCCACCCGCTCAATTGCTTTTCCGATTGCTCAATTGTATAATGATATCATTATCAAGTACAATTAAGGAGCAAAAACATCATGCAGAAAGAGAACCTGCATATCAGCAGATAGGCACAAGATATATCGATGATCCGGACTGGGGATATACATTCCTGAATGTAGAATGAAAGGAGCAGCTATGAAGAAAATTTTTTCAAATTACTACAAAATTATTTTGTCTGTTGTGATCCTGATTGTCCTGGTGGCACTAAAGGAGGATTACAAAACTTCTTTTGACGAAATGAGCGGAGTTCGGACGGTGGTACGTATGCTGCTCTATACGGCATGGGGATTCCTGCTGGCGACAAGGACCAGACGGGACAAAGCAAAAGGTGCGGAATATGTTGTTTTTGGCGTTGCCTGTGTGGCAGCACTTAATCTGTTAATCCCCATCTGGAGCTTTCAGATAGCGTTTTATGCTTTTGTCGCAGGTGTTCCGGGACTCTACTTTATGGTATTTATTCTGACCGGAATGTTAGGCGGTTACTTATGGGGACCGAGGGGCATCCTACCTCGGGACTTATAGATGCATTCTGCGAGGGTTACCGCATTGGGGATGACTTATATATTGCGGGACAGGAAAAATTAGGAGCAATTGAACTGAATACGAAGGAGTTCCGCTATTGCAGGGAGAAAAAATTCTGGGCGGAAGATATTACACAGGGTGTAAAGATAGCAACAGCAGAGTAGAATGACGGAGGTGTCTATGGGTAAAAAATGGATTGTGGGTCTGATGATTTTAATAGCATCATGGGCAATGACCGGTTGTGGAAAGCAGGAGATGATCCGCTGCGAATACACAAATGAGGCAGCAGGGTTTACCTTAAGCATAGACAGACCGGTAGAATGGACAGCGAAGCTTCAGGAAGGATGGCCTGCGACCGAGACAGAGGAAGCCAGCCCGGACGAGGGAATCCGGCTTTATACGGATGACAGCCAGGAGAGCAGCATCTATTTTTGCAACAGCTTTTCTCCTTATTATGCAGGGGATGAAAATGATCTGGAGACCGTGGAAGTGAATGAGGAACTTACGGCACTTCATGGAATCGAAACAAGCGGTGAAGGGGTAAGCGAATCCTATGTTTTTAAAGGGGATTTCACCGGTCAGGGATTCTATAACATTACCATCTCTATGTCACAAAAGGATTATAAAAAATACAAAAAGATTATCTCACAGATGGTTGCCAGCTGCCAAATCCGTGAATGGGAGCCGGAGAATGCAACGGTATCGGAAAGCATTGAAAATGTAGAAAATACAGCAAATAATGATTTGATGATTCTGGGAACGCTGTTAGACAGAACGAGATGACTACGGATGTGCTGTTTATTATAAGAAAAGAAGATACGGATAACAAATACAAAATCGTAGATGAAGTCGAGATGAATTAGTGATTGCTTTGAAAAATAAATATTGACATATATAGATAGCCGATATATATTATAGACAACGATATATATCGGCTATCTATATAAGGAGGACAAAAAATGGCTGTGGACAAATCACTGATGTCGGGAAGTATGACGATGCTTCTGCTCAGATTGCTTGCGGAGAAGGATATGTACGGATACGAGATGATCGATACACTGCGGAAAAAATCCTGTAACGTGTTCGAGTTAAAAGCAGGTACGCTGTATCCGCTGTTGCATGGGCTGGAAGCGAAGGGCCTGCTTACGGTATATGAGCAGGAATATGCAGGCAAGACGAGGAAGTATTACAGTATTACGAAAGAAGGCAGAAAATTACTGGAAACAAAAAAAGCGGAGTGGATGGAATATCAATCCGCGGTCACCAGTGTTCTGGCAATGGGGGTATAAGGATGGAGACATATTTGGAAAAACTGCTGTCGCAGATCCGTTGTAAAAAAGCCAGACCCTACATTGCTGAGGAGATAAGAGACCATATAGAAAGTCAGATCGCGGACAATCTCTCCGAGGGAATGGCCTATGAGGAAGCAGAGAAAAATGCGGTTACGGACATGGGGGATCCGGTAGAAGTGGGAATCTCTCTGGATCGGATTCACAAGCCTAAGATTGCATGGAAGTTACTTGTGATCGTAGGAATTTTAAGCCTGCTGGGCATTCTGATACAGCAATCCATTCTCAGACAACCCGGTTATCAGGAGCTGGAAATAGGGATGCAGGAAAGATACCGGTATGCTGCAGAGGGCTTTGGCACAGCCGTAGTGATCGGATTACTTCTCATGTGTGTGATCTATTTTCTGGATTACACGGTAATTGCAAAGTATTCCAGGCTCATTGGGGGAGCTATCCTGATTCTGGGAGCACTGCGTGTGGCAGGCTTTGGTGGTCTGGATTTCGATGGGATCGGCAACTGGATCGGATTTGGAAGGCTCCGGGTGGCGGTGACTTCCCTGATGATGTTCTACGTACCAATTTACGGAGCTATTTTATATAAATACAGGAATGGCGGTGTCTTTGCACTGTGCAGGGCAATCCTGTGGATGATCCTTCCGGTATTTATTACGTCCCGGATTCCCAGCCTTGGTGTAGCCGCCATCATGATGGTCAGTATGCTGATAGAACTTACGGTGGCTGTCTGGAAGGGGTGGTTTCAACTGCCCGTGAAAAAGACGATTATCGGCATGTGGCTGTTTTTCACAGCAGCACCTGCTTTGTTACTGACTGTAAAGTATGCATTTCATATGCTGGTACCATATCAGGAAGCAAGGATCCGCTCCTATTTCACTGCTTCCGGAGATTCCAATTACATGACGTCTATGCTTCATAAATTTAATGAAAACATTTTACTCTGGGGCAACAGCGGAAAAGATGTGGTCGGAGGTTTGCCGGAATTCAATCAGGATTATATTTTTTCTTATATTCTGAACAGTTATGGATTGCTGGCCGGAATCTTTGTAGCCGCGCTCCTGGCAGCACTGGTAGTGTTTCTGTTCGGAGCGTCGGTCAGACAGAAAAATGAACTGGGCATGGTGATGGGATTCGGATGCGGAATGATCATTTTATTAAATGTTTTTCTGAACTTTGCCGGAATCTTTGGATGGATCCCGCTGACATCAACGTTCCTGCCGTTCTTATCTGTTGGCAGAAATAATATTTTACTGTGCTACGCACTGGTGGGAATTATTCTGAGTATTTATAGATACAAGGATGTGTACCCCAAAAAGTTCAAGGCATCCCAGGTATCATTACAGAAGACCATTACTTTGAATCTGAATATGTAACACGGTAATAAAGGCAATGTAAATAAAAGGTCCATGAGCAGGAAAACTGTCCATGGACTTTTATATATCATGCGCAGAACTCATGCAATGCATTTTGCAGGCTTATGAGGGCAATACCGATAAAATCAGTATCTCCACACTCATCATATCGTTCATCCGTCCGGATTTCACGGCTTCCTCGGTCTCTACACACTGCTTTACCGCATTTTTCAGCACGGAAGTCTTGAAGTGGGAGGCCTGCGCCACGTATTTTCCGGCGGCAAAGGGCGGTACCCCAATCTTGGAGGCAATGGTCTTATTGTCGTGACCTCTGTTTTTTAACTCCTTGGTCTGGAGCAGCAGATTACACTGCCTGGCGATCAGGAACAGTACGCGCATGGGAGGTTCCTTCAGCGCCAGCAGATCATAGTAAAGCTGCAATGCTTTCTGTGGCTGTTTTTCTGCAATGGCATTGACCATATCGAAGATATGGTTGGTGATACGGGTGGTGCAAACGGCTTCCACATCCTCAGCGGTGACCACATCCCGATCGAGACAATAGCAGATCAGCTTCTCCAGCTCCATCTGGATATTTTCCATATCGGTGCCGGTCTTGGAGAGCAGGAGCTGCGCGGTGTTCTCGGAGATCTTTTTCCCTTCTCTGCCCAGAATACCGGCAATCCAGCGTTTCAGTGTATTTTCATCCTGTACTGTGAACTCTGCCACATATCCCTTGGACTGCACGGCTTTGTAGAGCTTGCTGCGCTTATCCACTTCACTTTCCGTGAAAATGAAAAAGGTGGTGTCGTTGGGGTTTGCCAGGTATTCCGCCAGCTTTTCCCCACCGGCTTTGAAGAGCCCGGTATCTTTGAAGAACATAACACGGCGCTCTGCTAGAAAAGGCAGCGTCTCTGCCAGGTCGATGACCTGTCCCAAGGAGAAATCCTTCCCCTGATAGAAATGGGTATTCATCTCGCCGCCGTCCTGACACAACGCCTTACGCAGACGGGTCGTGTACTGGTTCTTCAGATAACGTTCCTCTCCGTAGAGCAGGTAGATCTGTTTGAAATTGCCGGTTTTGATGTCTTCATTGATCCGCTGCATAAATAGTATTCCTTCTATTTCTTACTGTATTTTCTGAAAAGAGTATACCCCATTTCCTATTGAGGTTTCAAGGGGTGTATGCTATTATGAAACAAAACAGTTCGACCATGGACATATACGAGAGACACAATCATGCTTGCATGATTTTGCGAACAGCGCGGTTCGACCATCATACCATAAGAGGAAGGAAGAGGAAATGAGCAGGAAAAGCGGATTCATGCAGGAGTTTAAAAAGTTTATTCTGAGGGGAAATGTAATGGATATGGCAGTCGGCGTGATCGTCGGCGGCGCATTTACCGCTATTGTTACTTCTCTGAATCAGGACATCCTTACTCCGGTTCTGGCAATCTTCGGAGGCACGGATTTTTCTAATTTATATGTGAAGCTGGGAAGCGGTGACACCGCACCGGTGTTGATGTACGGTAATTTTATCACAGCGGTCATCAATTTCCTGATCACAGCATTTGTGATCTTCTGCCTGGTAAAATTCATTAACAAGCTGGGAGACACCCTGCACCACAAAGAGGAGACTCCGGCTGCACCTACGACGAAGAAATGCCCGTTCTGTAAGAGTGAGATCGCCATTGATGCTACGAGATGTCCTCATTGCACATCCAAACTGGACGAGCAGTAAAGTAATAGAGCAGTAAGGATCGAAACAGACCGTGGAGGAAAGCATGGGTAAAACACATAAGAAAATAGTGATGGCAGGAGTCTGTTGTCTGATGATAAGCATGCTGACAGGCTGCGGAAATGATACTACGAAAATCACCGAGGGGATGCAGCTGGTGGAAACACTGGATTATCAGGGTGCATTGACAGCCTTTGACGAAGCGGAAGCACAGAAGGAGAACAGCCGTCTTATTGCAAGAGGCCGGGGGATTGCCAGCATGGGGCTGACAGAATATGATCAGGCAGTGCAGTATTTTACAGAGGCGTTGGAGCTTAGTGACGGCTGGGTGCAGAATGTAGACTACGATATGAACTATTATCTCGCAGCCGCCTACCGGAAGAACGGACAGCCTGCGGAGGCGAAAAAGGTATATGATGCCATTCTGGGACTGAAGCCGGAGGAGAAGGACGCCTATTTCCTGCGGGGATCGGCGGAACTGGAACTGGGAGATTACGAGAGTGCCAAGGCAGATTTCGACAAGGCGATCTCTATGGATCCGAAAAATTATGACCGGCTGATCGAGATCTACGAAGCTCTGGCAGACTACGGATACCGGGAAGTCGGGCAGGAGTATCTGCAAAATGTACTGAATACCGACAAAAAGCTGGATACCTATGACAGCGGTCGTATTTATTATTACCTGGGAGATTATCAGAAAGCCTACCTGGCACTGGAAGAAGCCAAGGGTAAGGGTGGAGTGGACAGCTATCTGTACCTGGGGAAAGCTTATGCTGCCACCGGAGATTATAATTATGCCTCCAGTGTGTACAGCAATTACCTGTCCAAGCAGGGACCGGATGCGGAGATCTATAATCAACTGGGATTATGCGAGCTGGAGAAAAAGGACTACCAGAAGGCGTTGGAAGCATTTCAGGCAGGAAAACAGATCGAAGGGAACAGCCTGATGCAGACCTTATCCTTCAACGAGATCGTAGCATACGAATATCTGCAGGATTATCAGAAAGCAGCAGTACTGTTAAAGGCCTACTTACAAAATTACCCGGACGACCAGACGGCCATCCGGGAACAGCAGTTTTTATCTACGAGGTAGAGGAGCAATCCTCTGCCTTTTGTCGTAATTGCAGAAGTTCGATATAATCCAGAAAGGATGCCATGTTCTGGGGACTGAAATGCTGTATGGTGTCCACCAGCTCAGCCACGGTCATGCCGGGAGCATATTCTTCATTTAAGGTATCCAGACTATAACGATAGGAAGTACGCCCCAACAGATAATCAACGGTCACTCCGAAATAATCAGCCAGCTGCAGTAATGCTTCCTGATCCGGGAAGTGAATATTGTTCTCATAATTAGAGACGGTGCCAACGGATACTTTTAAAATGGCAGCCAGTTCCTTCTGATAGATGCCCCGTTCTTCCCGCAGGGATGTAAGGATCTCACCGAAACTCCTCATATTGCCTCTCATTCTGCCGCAGATGCAGCACTATTTAAATGTTTTCTTTTAAGATTTGATGAAGTCTATTTTACTATATTTTAGTTTTAAAGGAATGACATTTTAGAAATAGATGAAAAATGTATAAAAGAAAGTCTAAAATTAATCTTACCTAAAAACAAAGGAATATACATGGAAAACCCTTTTGGGAACTCTTTGAGAAATCCTCTCATTTATAACTATTGCTATTTCGAAGAATACCCGATATAATAATTCAAGAGTTAGGTGCAACTAACTAATAAGTGAATCATGTGAAACTCCTCAGAGGAAACGGAGCTGCTGAATCCGTGGACTGCCGGGAGGGGATCTCCCGGGAGGAGTTTTTCAGCCCTTTGTAAAGGAGAAGAACGAAATGAACTATTTAGAGATTGAAAAAGTAATCGGAAGAGAAATCCTGGATTCCAGAGGGAATCCTACCGTAGAAGCAGAGGTGACTCTGTTAGATGGAACGATCGGTCGTGGTATGGCTCCCAGCGGAGCATCCACCGGTGAATTCGAAGCACTGGAGTTAAGAGACGGAGACAAGAGCAGATATCTGGGCAAGGGTGTGCAGAAGGCGGTGGAGAACATTAACACCGTGATCAACGAGACATTGCAGGGAATGGATGCTTCTGATATTTATGCGATTGATAAGGCAATGATCGACGTAGATGGAACCAAGGATAAGTCCAGGCTGGGAGCCAATGCGATCCTGGCAGTATCCATTGCCAGTGCAAGAGCCGCAGCGATTTCCCTGGATATTCCCCTGTATCGTTTCCTGGGTGGTATCTCCGGTAACAGACTTCCGGTTCCCATGATGAACATCATCAACGGTGGCTGCCATGCACTGTCCTCCGGCCTGGATGTACAGGAATTCATGATCATGCCCGTAGGCGCTCCTTCCTTCAAGGAATGCTTAAGATGGTGCGCTGAAGTATTCCACGCACTGGCTTCTATTTTAAAGTACAGAGGACTGGCTACTTCCGTAGGTGACGAGGGTGGTTTTGCACCGGCACTAAAGTCTGACGAAGAAGCTATCGAGACAATCTTAGAGGCTGTGAAGAAAGCAGGCTACGAGCCCGGCAAGGACTTCAAGATCGCTATGGATGCCGCTTCCAGCGAATGGAAGACCGGCAAGGTCGGCGAATACAAGCTGCCTAAGGCAGGCACCGTATTTACCTCTGAAGAACTGATCGCACACTGGAAGAAACTGGTGGAGAAATACCCCATCATTTCGATAGAAGATGCACTGGATGAGGAAGACTGGGAAGGCTGGAAAAAGCTGACCGCAGAACTGGGTGATAAGGTACAGTTGGTCGGTGATGACCTCTTCGTAACCAATACCGAGAGACTGGCAAAGGGAATCTCCCTGGGCTGTGGTAACTCCATCCTCATCAAACTGAACCAGATCGGATCCGTATCCGAGACTCTGGAAGCCATCAAGATGGCACACAAGGCAGGTTATACCGCTATCTCCTCCCATCGTTCCGGTGAGACCGAGGACACCACCATTGCTGACCTGGCAGTGGCACTGAACACCTGTCAGATCAAGACCGGTGCTCCCAGTAGAACCGAGCGTGTGGCAAAATACAACCAGTTACTCCGTATTGAGGAAGAGCTGGGTGCAGCAGCCGTATATCCCGGCATGGGCGCATTCAACGTTCAGAATTAATCAGCTTTTATCCAAAACTATTTTGGTTTCTCTTTTTCTCTTCAGGGACTGTTCGAAAGGACAGTCCCGTTTGCGTTTTTCTTTTTTAAAAACCGTGCAACATTTTTCCTTTCCCATCTGTATCTAAGATAGAACGGCAAGGAAAATGACGTAAGATCCCGGGGATCGCCGGAAGAAGCAGTGGAAGAAAAAATCCATTATTTCATATTGACTTTTCCGGAATCTATGTGATAAAATCTCACCGTTGCAAAAATAGTAAAACAGCATAAAGACTTTAGGTAAGAATTGGAAACGACACATGTGTGCACTGCTCACTGATTAACGAACAACACACATGTGTCTTTTTGCGCTCATTTTTAGAAAAGGAGGGCATCCAATTATGCCGAAAACAAAATTACAGAACATTATTTTCACCCTGATCATGGCGTTCGTTATGGTGTACGCCATGGTCTGTTACAACATCGCACTGGACAAGGGAGGAATGACCAACGAGATCTTCCTGTTAGCGTTCTACGAGATTCCCATTATGTGGCCCGTCGCCTGTATTCTGGAATACTTTGTCGTAGAAAAGCTGTCCCGGAAGCTGGCATTCCGCATGGTATCTCCGGAGGATAAGCCTATTTTTATCACACTGGCGATCTCTTCCATGATCGTATGCGTGATGTGCCCGGTGATGAGTTTTATTGCCACCTGCCTCTTCATGCATCCCGGCAATCAGATCATCGCCCTGTGGCTGCAGAAGACCGTCCAAAACTTCCCCATGGCGCTGTGCTGGCAGATCTTTTTCGCAGGCCCCGGAGTGCGGAATGTCTTTGGGTTTGTTGTCGGGAAAAATGGCAAAAAACAAGAAAAATGAGAAACAGTGTAAGGAATAAAACCGATTATTAAGACTTGACTTTTTTTTACACAGGGTCTATACTGTGTATAGTTTAAAGATGATTACTAGAGTAAGAGTGGACGCGCGCCACTCTTTCTTGTTGTTGTGACGACAGTTCATATCAGTAAAGGAGGGCATACATGTCCAAACGAGAGGACTACGAAAGCAGAACCGAAGAACTGCTTGCGCCCATCGCAGAAGTAAACCAGGTGGAGATCTACGATGTGGAGTATGTGAAGGAAGGCAGTGACTACTATCTGAGAGCCTACATCGACAAGCCGGAGGGTGTGAATATTCTGGATTGTGAAAATGTCAGCAGAGCATTATCCGAAGCTCTCGACAAGGCGGATTTCATTCCGGATGCATACATTCTGGAGGTCAGCAGCCCGGGACTGGGCAGAACGCTGAAAAAGGATAAGCATTTACAGAAGAGCATCGGCGAAGAGGTGGAGATCAAACTGTTTAAACCCATCGACAAATGCAAGGAATTTTCCGGCATCCTGGAAAGCTTTGATGCAGATACGGTTACGATCACAGAAGAGGGAACCCCGAGAACTTTTGCCAGAGCAGACATCGCACTGATCCGCCTGGCACTGGACTTTTGATAATAAGAAGAAACCATACACTAAGAAAAGGCGAAAGCCGGAATGGAGGAAATGATGAATAAGGAATTAATGGAGGCACTGGACATTCTGGAGAAGGAGAAGGAGATCAGCAAGGAGACCTTGTTTGAAGCCATCGAGAATTCCCTGATGACAGCCTGCAAGAACCATTTTGGAAAGGCTGACAATGTCCATGTGGAGATCAATAGAGAGACCTGCGATTTCCTGGTATATGCTGAGAAGGAAGTCGTACCCACGAAGGACGATGTAGAGGATGACTGCTTACAGATTGCTCTGGAGGATGCACAGGAGATCTCCAAAAAGGCACAGGTCGGCGACATGATCCATGTAGAGATCAAGTCCAAGGAATTCGGACGTATCGCTACCCAGAATGCCAAGAACGTGATCTTACAGAAGATCCGTGAAGAAGAGAGAAGCGTGATCTACAATCAGTATTATGAGAAGGAAAAGGATGTAGTAACTGGTGTAGTGCAGCGCTATGTCGGCAAAAACATCAGCATCAACCTGGGTAAGGCAGATGCTATGCTGACCGAGAATGAGCAGGTGAAGGGTGAAGTCTTCAAACCCACCGAGCGTATCAAGGTCTACATCGTAGAAGTGAAGAATACCCCGAAGGGACCCCGTATCAATGTCAGCCGTACCCATCCGGAACTGGTAAAGAGACTTTTTGAGTCTGAAGTTACCGAGATCAAGGACGGTACCGTAGAGATCAAGAGCATTGCCAGAGAGGCCGGCAGCCGTACCAAGATCGCTGTATGGAGCAACAACCCGAACGTGGATGCGGTCGGTGCCTGCGTAGGTATGAACGGTGCCCGTGTCAATGCTATCGTAGAAGAGCTGCGCGGTGAGAAGATCGATATCGTGAACTGGGATGAGAACCCCGGTAACCTGATCCAGAATGCACTTTCTCCTGCCAAGATCGTAGCAGTATTTGCGGATCCCGATGAGAAGACTGCAAAGGTAGTCGTTCCCGATTATCAGCTGTCTCTTGCAATCGGTAAGGAAGGTCAGAACGCAAGACTGGCAGCAAGGCTGACCGGTTACAAGATCGACATCAAATCCGAGACACAGGCCAAGGATGCTCCCGGCTTCCGTTATGAGGATTATGTGGATGATTACGAGGATGAAACCGAAGACGATTTTGATGGAGAGCAGGAATAATAAATGGCAAAAAAGATTCCACTGAGGCAGTGCGTAGGCTGCGGAGAAATGAAAGGCAAAAAAGAAATGCTGCGTGTTCTTAAGACTCCGGAAGGAGAGATCTGTTTAGATACAACGGGCAAAAAGAACGGACGCGGTGCATATATATGCAGACAGAAGGAATGTCTGCAGAAGGCCCGGAAGAATAAAGGCTTAGAGCGTTCTTTCAAGATGAGTATTTCTCCGGAAAGTTATGATATGCTGGAAAAGGAGTTTGATCAGCTTGAAACAGAATAAGATTTATTCCCTTTTGGGACTTGCGATGAGGGGGCGTAACCTGGTAAGCGGTGAATTCCAGACGGAGGACGCTGTGAAAAAAGGTTCTGCCATGTTGGTGATCGTTGCAGAAGATGCATCCGCCAATACGAAAAAGTTGTTTCACGACAAATGTTCCTATTATGAAGTCCCGGTATACGAATATGGCACAAAAGAAGAGCTCGGCTGGGCGATCGGCCGGAACTTAAGATCTTCGGTAGGTGTGTGTGATGCGGGACTGGCAGATGCACTCATCAAGCAATTGGAAGCGAATTTGCCCGGTTAGGCAGAATGGAGGAAAGCATGGCGAAAATCAAAGTACATGAACTCGCAAAAGAATTAGAACTACAGAGTAAGGATATATTGAATTTTTTACAGGAAAAAGGAATTGAGGCTAAGGCAGCACAGAGCTCTCTGGAAGAGGATGCGGCAGCGCTGGTTCGTAAGAGTCTGGGACACAAAAAGCAGGCTCCCGCGGCAGAGAAGACAGAAACTCCCACTCCGGCAGAAAAAGAGCCTGTGAAGGCACAGGAAGAAGCAAAGCCCGCAGCAAATAAGGTGCAGGAGCCCACAACAGAGAATAAGGGTCAGGATGAGACGAAGAAAAAGAAAAAAATTATCTTCGTAAGCAACCCTCAGAATTCCAAGATGTCCGGACAGCGTCAGGGCGGTCAGAACGGACAGGGACAGAGAAACGCCGGCGGACAGCGCCCAAATCAGGGACAGGGAGGCAGATACCAGAATAATTCCTACGGTAACCGTGTACAGACACAGGCTCCGGTACGTCCCATCAAACCGCTGACCCCGCCTTCTCCCACCCCCAGTGTGGATATGGTACCCGGAAACAGAGGACAGCAGCCGAAGAAGCCCGCAAACAACACCGCGGCACAGGCACCTGTAAAAGAACAGGCAACACAGAATACCGCAGCAGCTCAGCCACAGGCACCTCAGAATACAGCACAGAACAGATCTGCGGACAGACCGCAGAACAATAACCGTGACAACAGAGACAACCGCCAGGGTGGTTACGGTCAGAATAATTACGGACAGAACCGTGATAATCGTGGACAGAACGATCGTGGTCAGGGCAGCTATAATCGTGACAACAGAGATGGTAACCGTGATAATCGTCAGGGCAGCTATGGTCAGGGCAGCCGCCAGGGCGGACAGAACGCAAACAGAGGAGGCATGGGTAATGGCAGACCTCAGGGAGGCGGATTTAACAGACAGGGTCGTCCGGGTATGGAAGGCGGCCAGGGTGATCGCAGGAATAACGGCAACGGTGAGCGCGGTTACGGCAATAACGGCCGCGACCAAAGAGGCAATGGCGGATCGGGTAATCGATTCGGAGATAACAGGCAGAATAAGGGCTTCGCTCCGGAACCTGCAGGTAAAGATATTGAGAAGAAGCGCGAAGATGAAAAGAGACGTTTCAGTCAGGAGAAGGACAACAAGCGTTCCAAGAAGGACCATATCTACGAAGACGAGGACGCACTGAAGAACAAGCCCGGACGTTTCATCAAGCCGGAAAAGAAGAAGGAAGAGGTACAGGAAGAGCAGATCAAAGTAATCGTGCTGCCGGAATCCATTACCATCAAAGAACTGGCTGAGAAGATGAAGTTACAGCCTGCAGCCATCATCAAGAAGCTGTTCCTGGAAGGTAAGATCGTAACCGTGAACCAGGAGATCTCCTATGAAGATGCAGAGAACATTGCCATGGAATATGACATTCTCTGTGAAAAAGAGGTCAAGGTAGATGTCATCGAAGAACTGTTGAAGGAAGACGAAGAGGACGAGGCAGATCTGGTGGAGAGACCTCCCGTAATCTGTGTTATGGGTCACGTTGACCATGGTAAAACTTCCCTGTTAGACGCTATCCGTAAGACCAACGTAACCGATCGTGAGGCAGGTGGTATCACCCAGCACATCGGTGCTTATACTGTAAATGTGGGAGACCGTAAGATCACCTTCTTAGATACTCCCGGACACGAAGCATTTACCGCCATGCGTATGCGTGGTGCCAATGCGACCGATATCGCCATCCTGGTAGTAGCAGCGGACGACGGTGTAATGCCCCAGACCGTAGAGGCGATCAACCATGCAAAGGCAGCGGGTGTGGAGATCATCGTAGCAGTGAACAAGATCGATAAGCCCTCTGCAAATATTGACCGTGTAAAGCAGGAGCTGGCAGAGTATGAGCTGATCCCCGAGGATTGGGGCGGAAGCACCGTATTTGCACCCGTATCCGCAAAAAGCGGCGAGGGTATCGACCAGCTGCTTGACATGATCCTGCTGACTGCAGACATCATGGAACTGAAGGCGAACCCCAAGAGAAAGGCAAGAGGTCTGGTCATCGAGGCAGAGCTGGATAAGGGACGCGGTCCTGTGGCTACCGTACTGGTACAGAAGGGTACCCTGCATGTGGGAGACTTTATCTCCGCGGGTGTGGCTCATGGTAAGGTAAGAGCCATGATCGATGACAAGGGACGCAGAGTCAAGGAAGCAGGACCTTCTACTCCTGTAGAGATCCTGGGTCTGTCCGATGTTCCCAGTGCCGGTGAAGTATTCCTGGCACATGATAATGATAAGACAGCAAAAGCTTATGCAGAGACCTACCTGGCACAGAATAAGGAAAAGATGCTGGAAGAGACCAAGGGCAGAATGTCTCTGGATGATCTGTTCAGCCAGATCCAGGAGGGTAATCTGAAGGAACTGAACCTGATCGTCAAGGCTGATGTACAGGGTAGCGTAGAAGCAGTAAAGCAGTCCCTGATGAAGCTGTCCAATGAAGAAGTAGTAGTAAAATGTATCCACGGCGGCGTAGGTGCCATCAATGAGTCCGACGTATCTCTGGCAAGTGCGTCCAATGCGATCATCATCGGATTCAATGTCCGTCCCGATGCGACTGCCAAGGCAACCGCAGAGAGAGAGGGCGTGGATGTACGTCTGTACAAGGTCATCTACCAGGCCATCGAAGATATCGAAGCTGCCATGAAGGGTATGCTGGATCCTGTCTATGAGGAGAAGGTGATCGGTCATGCAGAGGTTCGTCAGATCTTCAAGGCATCCGCTATCGGTAACATTGCCGGTTCCTATGTCTTAGACGGTGTCTTCCAGAGAGGCTGTAAAGTTCGTATCACCCGTGAGGGCGAGCAGATCTTCGAGGGCAACCTGGCTTCCCTGAAGAGATTCAAGGATGATGTGAAGGAAGTTAAGGCAGGATATGAGTGTGGTCTCGTATTCGAAGGCTTTGACAAGATGCAGGAGCTGGATATCGTAGAAGCTTATATCATGGTGGAGGTACCACGCTAAAGAGAATATCTAAGGCGTGAAAATACCACGCCTAAGATATTCTAAAGCTTTAGCGCGAAGTTTCGCTTCGCGAAACTTCTGGTGTGATACGAAGCGAAGCTTCCGGTATATCATGGTTTAGGTTTGAAGTAAGAAGGAATAAGAATGAGAAAAAATAGTGTGAAAAATACCCGTGTGAACGGGGAAGTACAGCGCGTTCTGGCAGAGATCATCCGGGGCGGTCTTAAGGACCCCCGGATCAGTCCCTGGACCAGTGTGGTCGCTGTGGAAGTGGCACCGGATTTAAAAAGCTGTAAGGCATGGATCAGTGTGCTGGGAGACGAGGAAGTCAGAAAGTCTACCCTGCAGGGCTTAAAGAGCGCCGAGGGCTTTATCCGCAGAGAACTGGCGCGTACCATCAATCTGCGCAACACTCCGGATATCACTTTTGTGATGGACCAGTCCATCGAGTATGGTGTCAACATGTCCCACAAGATCGATGAAGTCATTGCAGCGGATGAGGCACAAAAGCCGGATAATGAAGTTGTGGAAGATACGGAAGAGACAGAGGAAGGTGACGAATAATGGATTTGCGTGAAGAATGTCGTGGCGCAAAAAAGATCGGCATCAGCGGACATATTCGTCCCGACGGAGACTGCGTGGGTGTATGTCTGTCCTTACAGATGTACCTGAGGAAACTCCTTCCCGAAGCAGAAGTTACCGTATATATACAGAAGCCTTCCGAAGAGTTTTCCTATCTGAAGGGATACGATGAGATCCAGACCGAATGTCCGGAGCAGGATCCTTTTGATGTATATTTTGCACTGGACTGCAGTGGAGACAGACTGGGAGACGCGGAGAAATATTTCCAGAATGCGAAAAAGAAGATCAACATCGATCATCACATCAGCAATTCCGGCTGCGGTGATGTAAATCTCGTCCGGCCCGAGGTGGGCAGTGCCTGCGAGGTGCTGTATCACATCATGGATGCGGAACTTATTGACAGAGATATTGCGGAAGCACTGTACACCGGCATCATCCACGATACCGGCGTATTCCAGTATTCCAATACGACACCGGAGACATTGCAGGCAGCAGCATTTCTGATCTCTTTTGGATTTGATTTTTCTAAAATCATTGAGGAGAGCTTTTATCAGAAGACCTATCTGCAGTCGCAGATCATGGGAAGAGCCCTGATGGAGAGCATACGCTTCATGGACGGCCGCTGCATCGTGAGCATGGTGGACCGCAAAACCATGGATTTTTACAATGCGGTACCGGGAGATCTGGATGGCATTGTGAACCAGCTGCGCAATATTAAAGGAATCGACTGTGCGATCTTCATGTATGAGACCGGTGTACTGGAGTACAAGGTCAGCATGCGTTCCAATGAGAAGGTTGATGTGGCGAAGGTGGCATCCTTCTTTGGAGGCGGCGGACACGTACGTGCCGCAGGCTGCACCATGAAGGGGACTTTTTATGACTGTATCAATAATTTGTCACTGCACATCGATAAGCAATTGCGGGGAGAACAGGATTAATGGACGGCATCATCAATGTATATAAGGAAGCAGGTTTTACCTCTCATGATGTGGTAGCCAAGCTTCGCGGGATCTGCCGGCAGAAAAAGATAGGGCACACAGGTACACTGGATCCACAGGCTACCGGTGTGCTCCCTGTATGTCTGGGGAGTGCTACCAGAGCATGCGAAATGCTGACGGACAGGACCAAGGAATATGTGGCAGAACTTTTGCTGGGTCAGATCACAGATACCCAGGATACCACGGGAACCGTTTTGGAAGAACGGGAAGTAGCAGTGGATGAGGCACAGGTACGTGAAGTGATCGGAAGCTTTGTCGGCGGTTATGACCAGATCCCGCCTATGTATTCCGCACTGAAGGTCAACGGAAAAAAACTTTATGAGCTTGCCAGGGCAGGTAAAGAAGTGGAACGGCAGGCAAGACATGTGGATCTGCCGGCGATCGAGATCCTGGAAATAAGACTTCCGGTAGTGAAGTTCCGTGTGGAATGCTCCAAGGGAACTTACATCCGCAGTCTCTGTGCCGATATCGGCGGGAAGCTTGGCTGCGGTGGCACCATGCAGAGTCTCGTCCGCACCAGGGTCGGAGAATTCCGGCTTGCGGATGCCCTGACACTTGCACAGCTGCAGGAACTCCGGGATACGGACAGATTAGAGGAGGCACTGCTTCCCACGGACCGTATTTTTACGGATTTTAATGCAGTACATGTAGAGGAAAAATGGCGGAAATTGATCGATAACGGGAACGCCTTTTATCCGGGACAGACCATGGAGCAGACTACTTACCCTGCGGGAGAGTGGGTGCGTGTCTACAGAGAGGATGACAGCTTTGTGGGCATTTATGCGTATGACGGGGTAAAAGAATGGTACAAGCCCATGAAAATCTTCCCAAGTAACACAGAAAGCAGGAAATAGACTTGGAAATCATTGCAGGAACAACAGACTTTTATTTGGAAAAAGATACAGCGGTAGCTATCGGCAAATTTGACGGTGTGCATTTGGGGCACAGAAGACTTTTAGAGGAAATCCTGAATAAGAAAAAGAACGGACTGGCAGCCTGTGTTTTCACTTTTGATCCCACACCGGCGGTGCTGTTCGGACTGTCGGATGGAAAAGAACTGACGACAAGAGAAGAGAAAAGGCGTCTCTTCGAACATCTGGGGATCGACATCCTGATCGAGTTCCCGCTGACAAAAGAGACTGCAGCCACAGAACCGGAGCGTTTCGTGACAGAGATTCTGGCGAAGCAGATGAATACCCGTTTTGTGGCAGCAGGTGAAGATCTCTCTTTTGGAAAAAATGGAGCAGGCAATGCAGAACTTTTAGAGAAAATGGCTCCGCAGTTAGGTTTTTGTGTCCGGACCATAGAGAAGATCGAAGTGGATGGCATCGAGGTCAGCTCTACTTACATCCGCAAGCTGGTGGAAGAGGGCCGGATGGAAGAAGCGGAAAAGATGCTGGGGATGCCCTATACTCTTGTGGGATGCGTGGAACATGGCAACCATATCGGTCATACCCTGGGCTTTCCCACAGTAAATCTTCTGCCGCCCGCAGGTAAGCTCCTGCCGCCCAACGGTGTCTATTATGCGGTAGTCCGTTATAATGGGAGGGCCTACAAAGCCATCAGCAATGTAGGGACCAAGCCGACGGTTTCTTCCGAAAAAATGATGGGAGTGGAATCTTATCTATATGATTTCGCTCAGGATATTTACGGTCAGGAGATTGAAGTGGCATTGAAAAGCTTCCGGCGCCCTGAACGCAGATTCGGATCTTTGGAAGAGCTTAAGAAACAGCTGGACCTGGATATTGCGGATGGGCGAAACGCGTAAATTGAGTAAAAAAATGTAAAGAAACGTAAAAGAAAAGTAAAATATCCATTGCAAGTTTTTATTCTATCTCGTAAAATATATTTTGGATTGTTTATAGTTAGATTAAATTTGAAAATAATTATTTTGGTTTTTCGTAAGAGAATCAAGAGAGATTGAGGGATTAAAAATGAGCTTTGGAACAATATTGACAATGGCTGGAGGTCTGGGACTGTTTTTATTCGGAATGGAACTGATGAGTGATTCCATTGAGAAGGTAGCAGGAGCCAGACTTCGTCGTATTCTGGAGATTTTTACCACGAACCGTTTCATGGGGATGATCGTAGGTATTATTTTCACCGGTATCATCCAGTCTTCCTCCGCATGTACGGTTATGGTCGTCAGCTTTGTTAACTCCGGTCTGATGAACCTGTATCAGGCGGCGGGAGTCATCCTCGGTGCCAATATCGGTACCACCATTACGTCACAGCTGGTATCATTTAATCTGTCCAAGATCGCACCGTTAATTCTGTTAGTCGGTGTGGTCGTGATGATGTTTACGAAGAAAGAAAAAGTCCGTAAAGTAGCGGAAGTGGTCGTAGGCTTCGGTATTCTGTTCGTGGGACTGAGCACCATGTCCCAGGCAATGGCCAACATGAAAAATGAGCCGCAGGTAGTAAATCTGCTGATGTCTCTGAAGAATCCGTTCTTAGCCACCTTGATGGGATTTGCCCTGACTGCGATTATTCAGAGCTCATCCGTAACGGTCAGTATCGTACTGTTGCTCGCCAATCAGGATCTGCTGCCGTTACCGATCACACTTTACATTATCTTAGGATGTAATATCGGTGCCTGTGCTACCGCAATGTTAGCTTCTATGACCGGTAAAAAGGATGCGAAGAGAGCTGCACTGATCCATCTGCTGTTCAATATCATTGGTACGGTTATTATCTACATTGCTCTGTTCGTGGCAGGCGATCAGATCGTGGAACTGATCAAGTCTATCTCCGCGGACAACGGCCGGTTCGTGGCAAATGCGCATACGCTGATCAAGATCGCACAGGTAATTATGCTGTTCCCGTTCACCGGCTGGCTGGTAAAGATGACCTATCTGATCGTACCCGGCGAAGATCAGAAGGTTGGTTACAGAGAGAGCTATCAGTTAAAATACATCGGCGACAAAGTGGTGTTCAACCCCGCTACCGCAGTGGTAGAGGTTGTCAAGGAGCTGGAGCGTATGGCTTCTCTGGCGGAGGAGAACTTAAACCGTGCCATGAATGCCCTGATCACATTGGATGAAGAAGACATTGAGGAAGTCTACGAGGTAGAGAAAAATATCAACTTCCTGAATCATGCCATTACGGATTATCTGGTGAAGATCAACCAGACGACACTGCCCATCGAAGACCTGAACAGTCTGGGTGCTCTGTTCCATGTGGTGAATGATATCGAGCGTATCGGTGACCATGCGGAGAATGTAGCGGATGCCGCAAGACAGCGTAAGGAAGAAGGAGTATCCATCAGCAAGGAAGCCCAGAAGGAACTGGGAGACATGCTGGAGATGGTCAATAAGATCATCCGTTATGCCGTAGAAATGTTTGCCAAGAGCGATGAGACCCATATGCAGGAGATCATCACTTTAGAGGATCAGGTAGATGAAAAGGAACGCGAACTGCAGAAGAAGCATGTAGAGCGTCTTACCAAGGGAGAATGTTCTCCCGAAGCCGGTATGATCTTCTCTGATATTGTATCCGGTCTGGAGAGAGTTGCAGACCATGCGACCAACATTGCATTTGCCATTACTACCGAAGAGGAAATGGACGAAGGCAAGACCAATTAAAAACAAGAATGAGCTGTAAGATGAGAACCATGCAAAGTATAATGCTTTGCGTGGCTTTCTTTTTTCGACACTTAAGACGATACGATTGACAAAGCAGAGAAAACAGTAGTATTTTGTAACAGAAATACTATCGGAAGTTATGAGGATACAAATACATGAAGATCTATTTGGTAAGACACGGTGAGACGGACTGGAATCAGGTAGGACTTTTGCAGGGGCAGACGGATATTGCGCTTAATGCCCAGGGATTGGAGCAGGCCCACGATGCGGCGGATCGGTTAAAGGAGGTTCCGTTTGAAATTGCATTTTGTTCACCATTGATCCGGGCGAAGCGCACGGCAGAGATCATCATAGGCGACCGGAAGATCACCCTTACCACAGACGAAAGACTCAGAGAACTGAATTTCGGACCCTGGGAAGGCGTGGATATTCGGACCATCAAGGATGCTGCCAGCCAGCCTTTTACCAACCCGGGCAGCTACATTCCCCCCGCGGGAGCGGAGAGTTTTGCACAACTGTATAAAAGAAGCGGCGAATTCGTAGATCAGGTATTGCTGCCATTAGAAGGTACATATGAGATTGTGTTGGTGGTGGCTCACGGAGGAGTGAACCGCAGTATTCTGAATCCTGTTCTGAATATTCCCGTCGATGATTTCTGGCGAGTGCATATGGGCAACTGTGCTACTGCGATTCTCGACTGTACAAATGGAAAACTGTCCATGCTGGAATATACGGATAGCAAGAGTGCCAATGCGAAGAGCAAGCTGCTGTGAACGAAGTCTAATATAAAAAAATCCTGCATCGGACATATTCGCGCAACGCTGTTTTGCATGGCGCTGAATAGTTATCATGATGGAAAGGTGAGAAATTAAGAATGCACATAGACAGAGAAGATATGCTGGAACTGACCAGAAGAATGACGGTATCCCGAAGCTGTTTTTCCCGCATTGCCGGAGCGTACATGGATGAAGAGGGATTTATTGACGGTAGCTTCAATACACATTTTCTGAAATTATCCGGAAGCGAGAAGGAGAGGAATCTGAATATCGCCAAGACCGTTCCCTATTCCAATACCAATGTGAATCTGAAGAACTATCGTCTGGACCTGGGAGCCAGGAGACCCGGCGGCGTAATACAGCTGTTGGAAGCCCTGCGGCAGTGCGAATTAAAAAATGATGCATTATTGTACTCCCTTTATGAATATATTGGAGAGAAATACCAGCCGGGCTATCCTTATGCCATTTATCTTTTCTTCGGCAGCTACGATGTACCCACCAAGGGAAAAGACAAGGAGAATCAGTGGGAATCCGAGGAGGTCTATCAGTTCCTGATCGGTACCATCGGTCCGGTCACGGGAGACTATGAGGTTGGGAGACCGGAAGCGGGGTTTTTATATCCGGCATTTGCCAACCACAGCACAGATATTGACGGTATTAATATCTATCAGTCGGAGGAAGGTTCACACCTGTTTGCTGAAATTTTAGGCGTGTTGGCTTGACAGACAGAGATTTCTCCCCTATAATACGCACTGGAACAAAGTAAATCTCGATTACAAAACCCGTAAGGGCAGTGGATTTTTCAAGATTTTGATCTTATTTTCGCCACACAGCAGAAATGTTGTGTGGCGTTTGTTGTATAAGGAGCAGAAAATGAACCAGACTTATATGAAAGAAAAGAAAATATTTCCCCTTGTGATGTCCATGGCACTTCCCATGATGCTTTCCATGGCATTCAATTCCCTCTATAATATCGTGGACAGTTATTTCGTGGCAAAGCTCAGTGAGGATGCCATGACAGCGCTTTCCCTGGTCTATCCGGCACAGAATCTGCTGACTGCTGTGGCGGTGGGCTTCGGGGTGGGGGTCAATGCCATGATTTCCTTCTATTTGGGAGCACAGAATCAGGAAAAAGCGGATAAGACGGCGACCCAGGGAATGGTGCTGGGGGTATTGCACGGTGTGCTGCTCATGCTGCTGTTTCTCTGTGGAATGAATTGGTTCCTGGGGATGTTCACGAAAAGCGATGCGGTGCGGGCACTGGGCATGGAATATTCCAATGTAGTGTTCCTGTTTTCCGTCATTGTGACCGGAGGTATCACACTGGAGAAAATATTCCAGGCGGTAGGCCGGATGCGGGCTACCATGGTCAGCATGATCGCCGGATTTGTCACAAATATCGTACTGGATCCGTTGTTGATCTTCGGCATCGGACCTTTTCCCCGGATGGAGATCGCCGGAGCTGCGCTTGCTACCGGCATCGGACAGGTGATCACGTTACTGGTATATCTCATCTATTATGTGGCGGATCCTTTGCCGGTGAAACTTCATAAAAAATATCTGCGTCCGGAAGGGGATATCTGCGGCAAAACTTACGGTATCGGCATCCCGGCGACCCTGAATATGGCACTGCCTTCTCTGCTGATCTCCGCGTTGAACGGTATTCTGGCAGCTTATTCCGGAGCCTATGTACTGGTGCTGGGAGTTTATTACAAGCTACAGACCTTTATCTATCTGCCCTCAAATGGTATCATTCAGGGTATCCGCCCCTTGATCGGCTATAACTACGGTGCTGGAGAGAGAAAGCGTGTGGAGCAGATCTACCGTCTGACATTGGAACTGACGGCCGGGATCATGGCTGCCGGTACGGCACTGTGCTGGCTGATCCCCGGAGAGCTGATCGGACTGTTTACTGAGAATCCGGAGACCATCACCATCGGTATCGCGGCACTGCATATCATCAGTCTGGGCTTTATTCTGTCCGCTGTGTCGGTGACCAGCTCCGGAGCCCTGGAGGCACTGGGACAGGGTATGGCTTCCCTAGTGATCTCTGTGATGCGGTATGTGGCGGTGATCATTCCTGCGGCATTTGTCTTAAGCCGCCTCATCGGTGTCACCGGTGTATGGTGGGCGTTTGTGTGCACCGAGAGCGTGACTGCAATGGTGGCGTATGTGCTGTACCACAGAGTATGGAAGAGAGCGTAAAACGGCCGTTCACCCCGCGCCATTCGCAAAAACGCCTCTTCGAGGCTTTTCGCTGCTTCGCAGCTGCTTTTGCTCATGAGATGGCGCTCCCCTCGTCGATTTGCACAGAGCCGGCTCCTTACGCGAGCGTAAAGCCGTCTCCGCACAAATCGACGGGTGAACTGATGTATACACAAGATATTGTACTCGATAATTGACTTCCCCCACAAAGTGTTGTAGAATAGACCGTGATAGGTTTTATGGGCACAAGCCATGGGGACATGAGATTAAGGGGGTACATAAGATGTTTCAGGTGATCAAACGAGATGGTTCCAAAGCAGACTTTACACTGACGAAGATCAATGATGCCATTATGAAGGCTTTTACTGCGACGCAGATGAGCTATAATAATGACATTATTGATCTTCTTGCGTTACGTGTGACCGCAGATTTCCAGAAAAAGGTGGAAAATGATGAGATCCATGTAGAAGATATTCAGGACAGTGTGGAGCGTGTACTGGGACAGGCCGGCTATGAGGAAGTGGCGAAGGCATATATTCTGTATCGCAAGCAGCGCGAGAAGATGCGTGCCATGAAATCCACGATCCTGGACTACAAGGATGTGGTCAACAGCTATGTCAAAGTCGAGGACTGGCGAGTGAAGGAGAACTCCACGGTGACTTATTCCGTAGGTGGTCTGATCTTAAGCAATTCCGGTGCGGTAACGGCGAACTACTGGCTGTCCGAAATCTACGACGAAGAGATCGCCGAGGCACACCGCAATGCGGATATCCATATCCATGATCTGTCCATGCTGACCGGTTACTGCGCGGGATGGTCCTTAAAGCAGCTGATCAAGGAAGGACTGGGCGGCATCACCGGCAAGATCACTTCTGCACCGGCGAGACACTTATCCGTACTGTGTAATCAGATGGTGAACTTTTTGGGGATCATGCAGAACGAATGGGCGGGAGCACAGGCTTTTTCCTCCTTTGATACCTACCTTGCCCCCTTTGTGAAAGTAGATCATTTAAGCTATCCTGAAGTGAAAAAATGCATCGAAGCATTTATCTACGGTGTGAATACGCCCAGCCGCTGGGGTACCCAGGCTCCTTTTTCCAATATTACACTGGACTGGACGGTACCCGATGACCTGGCAGAACTGCCGGCACTGGTAGGCGGCGTGGAGATGGATTTCAAATACAAGGATTGTAAAAAGGAAATGGATATGGTCAACAAGGCATTCATCGAGACCATGATCGAGGGCGACTCCAACGGCCGCGGTTTCCAGTATCCGATTCCGACGTATTCCATCACGAAGGATTTTGACTGGTCCGACACCGAGAACAACAGACTGTTATTCGAGATGACCGCAAAATACGGTACACCGTATTTTTCCAATTATATCAATTCCGACATGCAGCCCAGCGATGTCCGCAGCATGTGCTGCAGACTGCGTCTGGATCTGCGGGAACTGCGTAAGAAGACCGGAGGCTTCTTCGGTTCCGGCGAGAGCACCGGAAGCGTGGGTGTTGTCACGATCAATATGCCCAGGATCGCATATCTGTCTGCCAATAAGGACGAATTTTACGCAAGACTGAATCACATGATGGATATTGCGGCGAGATCCCTGAAGATCAAGCGCGGTGTCATTACAAAGCTGTTAAATGAGGGACTGTATCCTTATACCAAGCGGTATCTGGGCACCTTTGAGAATCATTTTTCCACCATTGGTCTGATCGGCATGAACGAGGTGGGCTTAAATGCCAACTGGCTGAGAGCGGATATGAGCGATCCGAGAACTCAGGAGTTTACCAAGGAAGTACTGAATCATATGAGAGAGCGCCTGTCGGATTATCAGGAGCAGTACGGAGACCTTTACAATCTGGAAGCGACTCCTGCGGAGAGCACCACATACCGTCTGGCCAAGCACGACAGAAAGCGCTGGCCCGGTATCAAGACGGCAGGAAAGCCCGGAGATACTCCTTACTATACGAACTCTTCCCATCTGCCGGTGGACTATACTGTGGATATTTTCGATGCACTGGATATTCAGGATGAATTGCAGACCCTGTATACTTCAGGCACGGTGTTTCATGCGTTCCTGGGAGAGAAGCTTCCCGACTGGAAAGCAGCGGCTTCCCTGGTGCGGACGATCGCTTCCAATTACAAGTTGCCGTACTATACGCTCTCGCCGACCTATTCCATCTGTAAGGAACACGGTTATCTGGCTGGAGAGGTGAAGGTATGTCCTCATTGTGGGGCGAAGACCGAGGTGTACAGCCGAATCACCGGTTACTATCGTCCGGTGCAGAACTGGAATGATGGTAAGTTACAGGAATATGCCAACAGAACGGAGTATGACATTGACCATTCTTCCTTAAAGCGTCCCACCAGAAGTGTGGTAACGCTGTCCAATTTTGCGGAGGACGTGGAAGTGAAGGTGGAGCAGCCGCAGGATATCAAGTATCTGTTCACGACCAAGACCTGCCCGAACTGCAAGCTGGTGAAGGAATATCTGAAAAATGTGCCCTACGTGACCATCGATGCGGAGGAGAACATGGAGCTGGCAAGACGTTACGGCGTAATGCAGGCACCGACACTGGTGGTAGTAAACGGCGACAGCCATAAAAAATATGTAAATGCTTCAAATATCAAGAAGTACGTTGACCAACTGACATTAGTTGGGGTAGAATAGAAACAGGTCAGGAGGCATCGCCCGAAGGCGGTGCCTTTTCTACGGTCATTACAGATACACCGCAGAGGGAATTTACACAATTGAGAAAATAAAATGCAACGAAAATGATTGCAGAACGGAGGAAATATGATCAACAAACTGATCACTCGAATCAAAGAAACCAACGCACCGATCGTGGTAGGACTGGATCCTATGATGAAATTCGTGCCGGAATATATTAAAAAGGCGGCTTTCACTGAGTATGGTGAGAACCTGGAAGGTGCCGCAGAAGCAATCTGGCAGTATAACAAGGGTATTGTGGATGCAATTTATGATCTGGTACCCGCTGTGAAGCCTCAGGTAGCAATGTATGAGCAGTTCGGCATTCCCGGTATGGTGGCATTTAAAAAGACCGTGGATTATTGTAAAGAAAAAGGTCTGATCGTCATCGGCGATATCAAACGTGGTGATATCGGATCCACTTCTGAAGCATATGCAGTAGGACATCTGGGAAAAGTACAGGTAGGTAGCAGGAGCTATTACGGTTTTGATGAGGATTTCGTGACCGTGAACCCTTATCTGGGATCTGACGGTGTGAACCCTTTTGTGAAGATCTGTAAGGAAGAGAAAAAGGGCATTTTTGTACTGGTGAAGACTTCCAATCCCAGCAGCGGCGAATTTCAGGATCAGTTAATTAATGGCAGACCGCTGTATGAGCTGGTAGGAGAAAAGGTCGCAGCCTGGGGAGCTGACTGCATGGGCGATTCTTACAGCTATGTAGGTGCTGTGGTAGGTGCAACCTACCCTGAGCAGGGAAAGGTACTTCGTAAGGTAATGCCCAAGGCATTTATCCTGGTGCCCGGTTACGGCGCACAGGGCGGTAAGGGTGCAGACCTGGTACACTTCTTCAATGAAGACGGACTGGGTGCCATCATCAACTCCTCCCGTGGCATCATTGCTGCATACCAGCAGGAGAAGTATGCACAGTTCGGTGAGCAGAATTATGCAGATGCTTCCCGCGCGGCCGTGCTGGATATGCGTGAGGATATCGCACAGGCACTGGCAGCACGCTAAAGACGCGCATCTCCACGTTTGACCGGCGCGTGGGGATAGGCTTATGCGTTTGACGGCATAATATACAAAGGTATGGGGTGTCCGCAAGCGGACAGATGGGAGAACGAAGGATGAGAGAAAAACTATATATTACCTTCCATTCGGAGGATGAAATCAGACATTTTGTGGATACCTGCAATGAATTCGATGATGCAATCGATATCCGTATTCAGAAGACCGCAATGGATGCGAAGTCTCTTTTGGGAATGCTCCTGATGAAGACGGAGGAACCGCTGGAGATTGAATACGCCTGCTACGATGATGAGGATAATTACGAAGAGTTCAAGCAGGCTATTCTGGAAAAGTATGATGCGAAAGTCGTACCTGCATCGGAAAAATCTGCTGAAAATAAAATTGTTTGAAAAAATTAAAAAATTCTATTGACATTTTCGCCTGCAGCAGTTAAAATACATACTGTTGCAGGTGAAAACCTGTGAATGTACGTGTAGCTCAGCTGGATAGAGCGTCTGGCTACGGACCAGAAGGTCGTGGGTTCGAATCCTGTCACGTACATCTAAGGCCCCGGAGATGATGTCTCCGGGGTTTTTGTATTTCATTTTAGAAAAGTTTTAGAAATACTTCCCACTCCGTATATTTACGTAGTACTTATGTCATGCTAAAATAATGAGGTAAATGGAGGAAGCTGTATTAGTATGAACAAACAGGATTTTATAGACCGGCTGCGGATGGCACTGAACGGACGTGTGTCCCCCGGCTTGGTTATGGATAATGTCAATTATTACGAAGACTATATTAATACGGAGATCCGGAAGGGCCGTACGGAAGAGGAAGTACTGGAGAGCCTGGGAGATCCGAGACTGATTGCGCGTACGATCATTCAGACCAATGGTGGTGATAATCGGTCCGGCTATCGTAATACCGTCTATGGAAACGGAGAATACAGAGAAGCAGCAGGATCGACGGTACATCACAGTTATAACGGAGACGGCAATGGCGAATATGGCACCCATCAGAGTAAAATGGCAGATGTATTAGCGAAGCTGCCGGTCTGGGTCTGGATTATTCTGGGGACCCTTGTGGTGGTATTGGTGATCAGCGCGGTATTTTCAGTACTATCTTTCCTGGCACCGGTATTGATCCCGATTCTGGTAGTACTGTTTTTGGTAAAACTGTTTCGAGACTGGCTGAACTGATAAATAACGATAATAAAAGAGCCATCAGGGGGAAGCTGATGGCTCTTTTGAGGGGAGTATAAATAAATAATACATAAGGGTGCAAATAGAATCATGAAGGGTTGTTCTATTCACATTTATGATTATAGTACTAATGTCACAAAAATGCAAGATAAAAATTGGTTCTAAAGTACCATAAATTTAAAAGCATATTTTTGTGAAAAATAGACATACTACTCCTGTAACTAAAAATCCTGTTAGGAGGTCACAGATATGTCTAATAATTACGATCAGAACAACGAGAACAAGTATAGTAACTCTTATGGCGAGAACCAGAACTCTCAGAATAAGCAGAGCAGTAAGAATCAGAACAAGAATCAGAGTAAGAACCAGAATAGGGATCAGAGCGAGAACAAGGAGCAGAATAAGAACTGCTAGTTTTTGTGCATAAGAAGTCAGGGGCGTTCGCAGGAACGCCCCTATTTACATATTTTTGGAATGCATATATAATGTTCCTATGTTTGATTGAGATACGGAGGAACGAATGAGACGTTTTGAATTGATCGCCCCCTGCCATTTCGGCATGGAATCGGTGCTTAAGAGAGAGATTACAGATCTCGGATATGATATTACGGAAGTGGCAGATGGCCGTGTGACTTTTTTCGGTGATGAAGAAGCTTTATGCAGAGCTAATATTTTTCTGCGCACAGCGGAGAGAATTCTGATCAAGATCGGAAGCTTTCACGCAGAGACATTTGAGGAACTGTTTCAGGGAACGAAAAGTCTGCCCTGGGAAGATTACATTCCTAAGGACGGTAAGTTCTGGGTAGCAAAAGCGGCCAGCGTAAAGTCCAAATTATTCAGTCCTTCGGATATCCAGTCTATTATGAAAAAAGCCATGGTGGACCGGCTGAAATCACAATATGAAATCTCCTGGTTCCCGGAGGATGGTGCAAGCTTTCCGGTCAGAGTGTTCCTTATGAAAGACGAAGTAACGGTGGGACTGGACAGTACCGGAGAATCCCTGCATAAGAGAGGATACCGGAAGCTGACGGCAAAAGCGCCCATTGCGGAGAACCTGGCAGCATCGCTGATTATGCTGACTCCCTGGAACGGAGGAAGGATCCTGGTGGATCCTTTTTGCGGAAGCGGTACGTTTCCGATAGAAGCAGCCATGATGGCGGCCAATATGGCCCCCGGCAGGAACCGGGGCTTTACGGCAGAAGAATGGCCACATATTGTAGGAAAGAAAATATGGTATGACACCTGCGATGAAGCGGAAGAGATGGTAGACCTGTCGGTGGAGACGGATATCCAGGGATATGATATTGATGAGGATATGGTAAAAATAGCCCGGGAAAATGCGCGTATGGCCGGTGTGGATAAGCTGATCCATTTTCAGAGAAGAGGCGTGGAAGATCTCCATCATCCGAAAAAGTATGGATTCATTATAACTAATCCGCCCTACGGAGAACGATTGCAGGATAAGAGCCAGATGCCGGCACTTTACCGTACCATAGGGGAACGTTTTCGTGAACTGGACTCCTGGAGCATGTATCTGATCACTGCTTACGAGCAGGCAGAGAAAGATATCGGACGGAAAGCAGACAAGAACAGGAAGATCTATAACGGAATGATGAAAACCTATTATTACCAGTTTTTGGGACCGAAGCCGCCGAAGAGAAGAGAAATATAACCTTTCATGAAGAAACGATTGCAAATCAGAGACCAAAAACAAAATAGGAAGGTGACATTGGTCCTCTGGCTCCTGTTGGGAACATTTTCCATGGTAGCAATGCTATGGACAGCGGCGCACAAGACGGTGGTGATTTCCGCACGAAGCCAGGAGCAGGGAGAACTGGTCCCGGAATACCGGACGGAACAGACCGGAGAGATGCAGCTACCCATGCAGACGGATCAAAAAGCCGACAGGCGGATCTGTATACCACTGGAATCGGGGACGAAGGCGGAGAATGTAGTGGTGGAAAACCATTACATGGAGAAGGAACTCTGGATCTACATAGAAAACGGAAGAAAAGCATTCTATAAGGAACGGAGGATCACAGGAGATCTGAATCCTGTGGAAAAAGGAATCTGCGAGGCACAGAACGAAGGTGTGCTGCTGAGACTTTCGATGCGGGAAGTGCTGGAATATCACAGCACTCTGGAAGAAGGATACTTATGGGTCGATTATGTCAGCCCCAAGGAACTCTATGGCAGGATTGTGGTATTGGATCCTGTGGGAGGCGGCAGAGATCCCGGTGTGACGGCTTCCGGCTGTCAGGAAAAAGAAGTGGCACTCAGTGTTGCCAGACAGACAGCCCAGCTGATGGAAGACCGGCAGGTGAAGGTATACCTTACCCGTACAGAGGATATCGATGTTACGAAAGAGGCAAGAAGGCAGTTCGCCGACTGGGTTGGAGCAGATCTGTATCTGGAGATCGGATTGTCGTCAGATCCGGAGGATGCGTCGGTCTATGGGATCAGCGGAGAATATAATGATGAATATTATATTCCGGAGTTCGGCAACCTTCAGTGGGCCGATTGCGTTACAAGGCAGGTTACGGTGGCAGCCAGTAATCGGGCAGTGGGACTTTTCCCGGCAACAGAGGAAGATGTCCTGTGGGAGATCGCAATCCCGTCAGCCAGAATCTCTCTGGGGTATGTGACGAACGCTGCTGAGAGACAACTGCTAATACAGGAGAACTATCAAAAAAAGCTTGCACAAGGTATTGCGGAAGCTATTAACGAGGTTTATACTAATACGCAATGATGGATCGTATGCGGTGAGGAGTGGAATATGCAGGGAAGAATTGTATTTGCAACCGGTAATGCCGGTAAGATCAAAGAGATCCGAATGATCATGGAGGACACCGGAATGGAGGTGGTATCCATGAAAGATGCGGGGATTACGGCAGATATTGACGAGAACGGAAAAACCTACGAGGAAAATGCTTTGATCAAGGCCAGAGCGGTGGCGGCGTTTACGAATGACATCGTCATGGCGGATGACTCCGGACTGGAGATTGACTATCTGAATAAGGAACCGGGGATATACTCTGCAAGATATCTGGGAGAGGATACTCCTTATTCTGTGAAAAACGCAAATCTGATCCAGAGACTGGAAGGGGTGCCGGAGGAACAACGGACAGCCAGATTCGTGTGTGCCATTGCCGCTGTATTACCGGACGGAAGAGAACTGACGACCCGCGCTGCGATTGAGGGCAGGATCGGATATGATGAAAAAGGGAAGAACGGATTCGGATATGACCCCATTTTCTATGTACCGGAGTTCGGAAAGACAACCGCGGAACTTACAGAAGAAGAGAAGAACCAGGTCAGTCACAGAGGAAAAGCGCTGCAGCTGATGAAAGAGGAACTTAAGAAATATGAAAATATTGATCGTAAGTGACACCCATAAAAAGAACGAAAATTATTTCAAAGTGCTGGAAATGCATCATCCGGATATGGTGATCCACTGCGGTGATGCGGAGGGGAGTGAGTATGCCCTGTCTGCTGCTGCAAAATGTCCGGTATATATTGTGCTGGGGAATAACGATTTTTTTTCGGATCTGCCCAGAGAGATCACCCTGGATATCGGACCCTATAAGGTATGGGTGACTCATGGACATAATTATTATGTCTCCATGGGGAATGAGACGATCAAAAAAGAAGCCATTGATCGTGGTGTGGATATTGTATTGTATGGACATACACACCGCCCGGTGATCGATATCGATGACGATATCATTGCGGTGAATCCCGGAAGCCTGTCTTATCCAAGACAGGAAGGACGTCAGCCGTCTTATGCCATTATGGAGATCGATAGAGAGGAAAAAGTACATTTTACCATTGCATATCTGCGATAATGGTTCCGGTGTAAAACACGTAGTACAGACGTAGGAGTTCTGCAACTTTTCTCTTGACAGATAGAAAAAAACTAGGTTATAATTACACCTGCGTTGTCGGAGGTTCCGATGTGACGCAGCCTCGGGGTGTGGCTCAGCTTGGCTAGAGCACCTGGTTTGGGACCAGGGGGTCGCAGGTTCGAATCCTGTCACCCCGATGCGTAACTTGAGTTTTGTGTTTATTTTTCAAAAAATTAGCACAAAACTGTTGACAAATGATGTCGGATAAGTTACAATATGCTTCGTCGGTTTGCTAATGCAGATGACTGACAGATATGTGTTCGTAGCTCAGCTGGATAGAGCAACGGCCTTCTAAGCCGTGGGTCGGGGGTTCGAATCCCTTCGAGCACATTTGAGATAAGGAAGGACTTAATTGACCGTCACTGTCTCGCATGGTGGGTATAGCGCAGTTGGTTAGCGCGCCAGATTGTGGCTCTGGAGGCCAAGGGTTCGAATCCCTTTATCCACCCTTTTTCATTAGTGAAGTGTCGTAATGGCACGCTTGGTGTCATATTTATAGGGCTATCGCCAAGCGGTAAGGCACAGCACTTTGACTGCTGCATTCGCTGGTTCGAATCCAGCTAGCCCTGTTTTTATTATGGGGTATTAGCTCAGTCGGTAGAGCACTTGACTTTTAATCAAGTTGTCGGGGGTTCGAATCCCCCATGCCTCACTTGATGTTACGATATCCTGACAACATACATCATTTTTCCCATTCTCAAAAACCCCGCTTGGGGCTTTTTTTTATGCGAAAGGAGCACTTTTATGCAGACCAAAGAAAACAAAATGGGTGTCATGCCCATTGACAAATTACTGATCTCTATGTCCCTGCCTATGATGATCTCCATGCTGGTGCAGGCACTGTACAATATCGTGGACAGCATCTTCGTCTCCAGGATCAATGAATACGCACTTCGTGCGGTATCCCTGGCATTCCCGATCCAGAGCCTGATGATCGCCGTAGCAGTGGGAACGGCAGTGGGTATCAATGCGTTTCTGTCCAAGACTCTTGGAGAGAAGGATTTTGAGAAAGCTGATATCATTGCCAAAAACGGTATTTTTCTTGCGATTGCAAGCTACGTGGCTTTTGCGGTGATCGGTCTGCTGGTGAGCCGCCCCTTTTTTGCCAGCCAGACGGAAGTCTTAGAAGTACGAGAGTACGGAGTGACGTATCTGACGATCTGTTGTGTGGCGGGAATGGGTATTTTTCTCCAGACGACCTTTGAGAGATTGTTACAGGCTACCGGTAAGACTTTCTATACCATGATCACGCAGGGAACCGGGGCGGTAATTAATATTATTCTGGATCCGATCCTGATCTTCGGCTATTTCGGAATGCCCCGGATGGGAATCGCCGGTGCGGCGGTGGCTACCGTTATCGGGCAGATCATAGCTGCAATTCTTGCTCTGGTATTTAATCTGAAATGTAATCGGGAACTGAATATTTCCATGAAAGGATTTCGACCGAACGGACATCTGATTGTACAGATCTATAAGGTGGGAGCGCCTTCCATAGTTGTACAGGCCATCGGTTCTCTGATGACTTACGGTATGAATCTCATCCTGGCGGCATTCGGTTCCGCGCAGACGGTATTTGGTATTTATTTTAAACTTCAGAGTTTTGTATTTATGCCGGTATTTGGTCTGAATAACGGAATGGTGCCTATCATTGCCTATAATTACGGTGCAGGTCATAAAGACCGTGTAATTAAGACGATCAAGCACAGTGTGGCATATGGCGTGGGTATTATGTTCGTGGGATTACTTGCGATGCATATTTTCCCGGCACAGCTTATGCGCATGTTTGATGCGGAGGAGAGTCTGATCGCCATCGGAGCGCCTGCCCTGGAGACCATTTCGCTGAGCTTTGTGTTCGCCGGGTTCTGTATTGTGGCGGGAAGTGTATTCCAGGCATTGGGGAACGGTGTCTACAGTATGATCGTATCTGTGGCCAGACAGATGTGTGTGCTGCTCCCGGTGGCAAAACTGTTGTCCCTGAGTGGCGAAGTGACGTTGATATGGTGGGCATTTCCCATTGCGGAGTTAGCCAGTGTGCTGTTAACATCGTATTTCTTGGTAAGAATCTACCGGAAAGTCATCTGTCATATCGGAGAGCCAGTCGTGCAGGATGCTTGACAAGTTTAAGGGTGGCAGAGTATAATTAGGCGTGTTCTTTTGTGGACACGTAAGCGGTTATGGCGGAATTGGCAGACGCGCTGGTTTTAGGTGCCAGTGGTTACCCGTGTGGGTTCAAATCCCACTAACCGCATTTGTTAGTACTTGCAATTCCGAATGCCGGTGCTATAATAAGGATGGCAGAAGATTGCTGCAGTACCCGGAAGCATAGCTCAGCCGGGATGAGCGTTCGCCTCACACGCGAAAGGTCAGGGGTTCGAGCCCCCTTGCTTCCATTTTTTAGTAACTATTCAGAGCGACGGCAAAGTACTGGATAGTTATTTTTTTAATCAAATCAAAGGAATACAAAAGCAATGAAAGAAAACGTAAGAAAACAGGGAATTTTACTGCCGGTATCCAGTATCCCTTCCGCATATGGGATCGGAACCTTTGGCAGGGAAAGCTATCGTTTTGTGGATTTTCTGGAGAAGTCCGGCAACAGGTTGTGGCAGATCCTGCCGCTCGGACCTACCGGATACGGAGACTCTCCTTATCAGTCGTTTTCCACTTTTGCGGGGAACCCTTACTATATCGATCTGGAACTTCTGATCGAAGAAGGGCTTTTGACGAAGGAGATCTGTGACGGTTATGACTTCGGAGATAATGAACATTACGTGGACTATGAGAAGATCTATCTGTCCCGGTTCAAAGTCCTGAAGATCGCATTTGAGAATGCGAAAAAACAGGGACTTATGGATGCACCGGAATATCAGAAGTTCATCACGGACAATGCCTATTGGCTGGATGATTATGCCCTGTATATGGCAGTAAAAAATGCATTCGGCGGCGTCTGCTTTATGGAATGGGACGAGGATATCCGTTTCAGAAAAGCGGCAGCGCTTCGCAAGTACCGCAAAAAGCTCTCGGATGAGATCACATTTTACTGCTTCCAACAGTACCTGTTTGCAAAACAGTGGAAAGAACTGAAGACTTATGCGAATAAAAAGGGCATAGAGATCGTAGGAGATATTCCTATCTATGTAGCTTTTGACAGTGCCGATACCTGGGCGAATCCGAAGCTGTTCCAGTTAGACAGGGAAGGTCGTCCCATCGGTGTGGCAGGCTGCCCGCCGGACTGCTTCTCGGAGACCGGACAGTTGTGGGGCAATCCGCTCTATGATTGGAAATATCATAAGAAGACCGGTTATGAATGGTGGATGCATCGTATTGCATATTGCTATCAGTTATACGATGTGCTCCGTATCGACCATTTCCGGGGATTCGACGAGTACTGGTTCGTGCCTTACGGAGATCCTACGGCACAGAACGGTCACTGGGAGAAGGGACCGGGCTATGAATTGTTTGCTGTGATGAAGAAGAAACTGGGCAAAAAGAAGGTCATCGCGGAGGATCTCGGATTCCTGACCCCCAGCGTGATCCGTCTGGTGAAGAAGACAGGTTACCCGGGAATGAAGATCCTGCAGTTTGCTTTTGATGCGGGAAATGACAGTGAATATCTGCCTCACAACTATGATAAAAACTGTGTGGTCTATACAGGAACCCATGACAACGATACTACGGTAGGATTTATACAGAACATGCCGGAGAAGGATAAGAAGTTCGCGAAGAAGTATCTGGGACATAAGAATGATAAAAAGCTCTGCTTTGAGATCGTTCGGGCGGCATTGTCCAGCTGCGCGGATACCGCCATCATTCCCATGCAGGATTATCTGGAGCTGGACAGCAGTGCCAGGATCAATATTCCCTCCACGTTGGGATGCAACTGGAAATGGCGCATGGACAAGGATGCGTTGGATCCAAAGCTGGCGAAAAAGATTTATAAGATGGCAAAATTATACGGAAGACTGTAAAGTGTGCCACGCAGCGTAAGGCACATTGTAAGAATACGGAAGGGATAGTTTCCTTTCCGTATTTTTTGTGGACAAATCATCAATATTTGCATGCGTGGAAATGGGGATAACTATGGCAGGTAGCATTTTTTAGTGCATTTTTGTCAAAACAAGAGGACTTTTTTGTGGTCTTATGGAAAAAGCCACGTTATTATGGTATGGTTATCTATATTGGGCGGAGTCTGCAATCGGATTTCTGCGAGAGAGAGGAGAAACATGAGCCGTACTACTGACAGGGCAGGCCGTAATAAGGGACAATGGATCGTCATTGGGTTTATGGCTTTTGCTATCATAGTCATTTCGATATGCACAGTAATCTTTCGTTCCTATGTGCGGGGATTTCATAAAGTAACAGACAGAGAAATATATGACCGGTATTATGTGATGATCACAGAAGACCGCAAATCGGATTTCTGGCAGTCCGTATACCGCGGAGCTTTTGAACGCGGACAGGAAGAGAATGTATATGTGGATCTGCTGGGCGAGCATCTGTCCCAGGAGTATACGAGGGCAGAGCTTATGCGGATCGCCATGTCCTCCGGTGTAGACGGTATTTTTGTAGAATCGGATGAAAGCGACGAGATGTCACAGATGATCGATGAAGCGGTAGAACGGGGCATCCCTGTGGTGACACTGTATGGTGACAATACGCACAGTGCACGCTGCAGCTTTGTCGGTGTAGGAAGCTATAATCTGGGCAGGGAATACGGACGACAGGTATTGAAGCTGGCTTCTGTCAGTGAGAGTACCGCGCCCATGACGGTAGCGGTACTGGTGAATGCCCATGCACTGAACTCGGCACAAAATATTGTCTGCTCCGGGATTCAGGACGCACTGGAACAGGAGAAAATCCGGGGACCGGAAATAGAACTTTCCTTAATTACCGTGGACGATACGAATACTTTTTCCGTGGAGGAATCCATCCGGGATATTTTTATGAATGAAAAGCTGCCGGATATCATTATCTGCCTGAACGAATTGAGCACCACCTGTGTCTACCAGGCAGTGGTAGATTACAACTGCGTGGGCGAGGTCGCAATTTTAGGGTATTATGATACCGATACGATACTCAAAGCAATCGAGCGAAATGTAGTCAATGCAACGATCTCGATAGACACGGAGCAGATGGGAGCTTTCTGCGTGGATGCTTTGCAGGAGTACTATCGTTTTGGCTATACCAGTCAGTATTTTACGGCGGATGTCACAATTATTGATCAGAATAACGTGGGTGAATATTTACAAGCGCAGGAAGCGACAGAGTGAGGTACGCATGAGGAAAAAATTTCGACAGCTGTCTCTTCAGGCGAAGATGAGCAGCATTTTTGTATTGGCGAATCTGGTAGTATTTGCAGTGACGGTGATATTGCTTCTGGGAATCAACAGCATGTCTTCGGAGATCGATAAGGTCTATCAGGGGAATCTGCGGCTGAACGAAGTATCTGATGCACTGATGGCGGTGCAGGACAGTATGACGGATTATCTGAATTCCAAGACCAGTGATTCCCTGGAGGAATTTTACCGGAATGAACAGACATATTCCCAACTGGTGCAGGATATGAGCGATGAGGTGACGGGAGCCACCTTTCAGAGAATGGAACGCAGTATCCGGCATATGTCGGAAGAATACCTGGACCTCGTAAGTCAGACGATTGAGGCAAAGCGTGGGAGAAATGTAGAGAAATACCGCGTCCGGTACGAGAACGCGACACAGATGTATGAATATATCAATACCTATATTTACAGTCTGAACAACGAACAGTTCCGCAGCAACTCCGAGAACTACAGCCGTCTGTCGGCTGCTTTCCGTAATTTCGAAATGGTCAGTGTGATTGCATTATCCATCGTCATTGTGGTCAGCGTATCTATAGTAGTAAAGCTTACCGGGGAGATCATCAGTCCGTTAAAGGATCTGGCGGTAACCGCTGACGAAGTAGCGGGCGGAAACTTTGATACCGAACTGTTACAAGTACAGTCGGAGGATGAGATCGGCGTGGTAACGGGAGCATTTAACCAGATGCTTATCAGTATCAGGCAGTATCTGGAAAGCCTGCGCGAGAGCATGGAAATCCGGCGTTCATTAATGGAAAAAGAGCTTTTGATGGAAGCACACTTAAAGGATGCACAGCTAAAGTATCTGCAGGCGCAGATCAATCCCCACTTCTTATTCAATACGTTAAATGCGGGAGCACAGCTGGCCATGATGGAAGGCGCCGACCGTACCTATGAATATGTACAGAATGTGGCGGAATTTTTCCGCTATAATGTAAAAAAGAGTAATGATATCGTGACGGTCAGAGAAGAGCTGGAACTGGTGGATCATTACATTTATATTCTGAATGTCCGCTTTTCCGGGGATATCCATTATGGGAAAGAAATTGAGGAGGATCTGCTGGACAGCTGCATGCCAAGCATGATCTTACAGCCGATCGTGGAAAATTCCGTAAATCACGGCATCAGAGAGATGAACGGAGAGGGAAAGATCCGGCTGAAGGTATACCATGTGGATGGAGATACGCTGGGGATCAGTATCCGGGATAACGGCATCGGAATGGATCCGGATACGATAGAAAAAGTACTTGGCGGCAATTATCACGAAGAGCAGTCAGGCGGCGGTTCCAATGGTATTGCGATGGGGAACGTTATCGCAAGATTAAAACTTTTCACGCAAAACGAAGATGTAATGACGATTTTAAGTGACGGGAAAGATCAAGGAACGGAAGTAATCCTGTATCTTCCGATAAAAGAGAGGGAAAAGACGGATGTATAAGATCATGCTGGCGGATGATGAAGGAATCGTGATCGATTCCCTGAAATTCATCATCGAAAAAGAATTCAAGGATACCTGCGAGGTGCAGTATGCCAAGACCGGCAGAAGTGTGATTGAACTGGCAGAGAGCTTCCGCCCGGACGTTGCGGTCATGGATATCCAGATGCCGGGAATCAACGGCATCGATGCTATGAAAGAGATCCGGAGAAGCAATAATCATACAGTGTTTATCGTAATGTCAGCTTATGACAAATTTGATTATGCGAAAGAAGCTATCAAACTGGGAGTCATGGAGTACATTACCAAGCCGATGGAGAAGACCCGGATCATTGCAGCATTGCAGAAGGCAATGGAGCGAATCGATGCAGAGCGCCTGAAACGCAAAAATGAGTTGTTGATCAAGGAAAAACTGGAGACGGTCGTACCGATTATTGAAAGCGGTCTGATCCACAATATCTTATTACAGGAGCATTTTCGCGAGGATATTGAGAATTACCGGTCAATTTTAGGGATCACGCTGCAATATGCCTACATGATCGCTGTGGTATGCGGGGATGAGCAGCAGGGAAACCACATGACGAATGCGGTGGGAAGCAGTGTCAGAATGCAGAGGCATTATCAGGAGGTCAGGGACTGTCTGAAAGAAAATTTTGACTGTATTGTGGGTACCGTCATGGCAAACAAACTGGCAGTGCTGGTACCTTATGAGAAAGATGTGATGGACTATAATGAGCGTATCGAACTCATTGAAAAAGCCAGAGAACTCACCAGATATCTGCGCAAGAGAACGGATATCAGCTTCCGCATCGGCATCGGAGAACCGAAAGATTTTCTGATGGCTTCGGAATCTTATGCGGAGGCGCTGAATGCACTGGTGGCGACCACCGGCAGTGTGGCACATGTGGATGACCTGCCGATCAAATGCGAATATGGTGGAAATTATCCGGTGAAGCTGGAGAAAAAACTTTTTGCGGAAGTCGAGGACGGTGACATTGACAATGCTTCCGCATCGGCATCGGCATTTTTTGACTGGATGGTGGATAGTGGTTCCGATCTGATGAATATGAGGCTTAAGGTGCTGGAATTTGCCCTGTGGTCAGAGCACATTGCCTATGAAAAAGGTGGTATGATCTATCAGCTGAATTCCCGTGCGGAGTATCTGCCGCAGGTGATGGAAATAGCGGAACCGGCGGCCATGAAAACATGGTTCCTGGAAAAAGTGAAGGAAGCCTGCCGGAACGTTCTGAATAAAAGGGAAGAAAAGTCGGGCAGTATTATCGAGACGGCGAAAAATTATATTAAGAATAACTATCACAAAGACATTTCCCTGGATGATGTATCCAGAGAGGTAAATATCAGCCCGTATTATTTCAGTAAACTATTCAAAGAAACTACCGGGGAAAACTTTATCGAGTACCTGACCAATTTAAGGATGGACAAGGCAAAAGAACTGCTGCAGACGACAGAGTGCTCCATGAAAGAAATCTGTGCCAGAACCGGATATTCGGATCCGAATTATTTTAGCCGCAGTTTTAAGAAGAACGTGGGTGTGACACCGACAGAGTACAAGGAAAACCGTGGAAAGGGGCAGGAACAGGGCAATGTATAAGAAAAAGAGATGGATATGTGTTGCGTGGCTTCTGGTGATGATGTTATTGCTGTGTGCCTGCGGAAATCTGGAGACCGAAAAAAATCAGGGAGAAGTTGCGGAGAATGATAAGATTCAGATCGGCATGAGCTTTGACTCTTTTGTCATTGAAAGATGGCAGAGGGATCGTGACATTTTCGTCTCAACGGCAAAGGAGTTGGGAGCGGAAGTGAATGTCCAGAATGCGAACGGTGATCTGGAGCAGCAGAAAAAGCAGATCAATTACTTCATCGACAAAGGAATGGACGTGATCGTTGTGATATGCATTGACTCCAAAGGATTAACAGAGGAAGTGCAGAGGGCGAAAGATGCCGGCATTAAGATCATTGCTTATGACAGACTGTTGCAGAATACAGATATTGACCTGTATATCTCGTTTGACAACGAAAGAGTAGGTACCATGATGGGAGAGGCACTGGTGGAAAACGGTCTGGCCGGCGGAAATGTGCTGATGCTGGGAGGCTCTGCCGTGGACAGCAACGTTGCTATGGTGGAAAAGGGCTTTCGCAAGGTCATGGAGGATAATCAGGTGACGATCTTGGATTCTATGCATGCGGATGGCTGGAAAGCGGAACTTGCCGGGGCATATATCTATGAGCATATGGATGTTGTATCGGAGGCAGATGCCATTATGTGCGGCAATGATGATCTGGCAAGCAAAGTGGTACATGCTCTGAAAGAAAAGAGACTGGCAGGAGATATTATGGTAGTGGGGCAGGATGCCGACCTGGAAGCGTGCCAACGCATCGTCGAGGGGACACAGGTCATGACAGTCTACAAACCGGTGGAAAAAATGTCGCAGAAGGCAGCGGAGTGTGCGGTGCTTTTGGCAAAGGGAGAGCCGTTGCCGGAAGGAGATACGGTAACTATAGAGAATGGAAAGTATGAAGTTCCGTACATTGGTCTGGAACCAATCAGTGTGGATAAAAACAATATTAATGATGTGATCATCGGAAGCGGATTTCACTTAAAAGAGGATGTTTATCTGAACATTCCCTCGGAAATGCCCAAATAATATTGGATTTACTTTGAAAATGGGGAAAAGAGATAGATTCTAAAAACACAATAGGAAAAATTTGGTGACAAGGCTGTGCCGGCAGACAAGATATTGCTAGCACAGCCTTAATTTTGTCAGGAGAGAGGATGGAAAAGTGCAGAAGGTCGTAAAATCATGCTATAGGATTTGTGATATTCTCTATTTAGCAACAAAAACAAACCAAATAAGGGAGGTTACTTTTTATGAGGAAGAAATTATTAAGCTCACTTCTGGTAACGGCTATGGCTGTTACGATGCTTGCAGGATGTGGATCCAATGGGGGACAGCAGGCAACCACACCGGCAACAGACAACAAAACAGAAACATCTGCAGAAGCAAAGACAGATGCTTCCACTACTACCACCACAGACGGCGGTAAGATTGGTGTTGCAATGCCTACCAAGGATCTGCAGAGATGGAACCAGGATGGTACCAACATGGAAGCCCAGCTGAAGGAAGCCGGCTACGAAGTGGATCTGCAGTACGCATCCAACGATATTCCCACACAGGTATCCCAGATCGAGAATATGATCAACTCCGGATGCCAGATGTTAGTTATCGCATCCATCGATGGTGATTCCCTCGGAACCGTTCTGGAGCAGGCTAAGGAAAAAGATATTCCTGTTATTGCATATGACCGTCTGATCATGAACTCCGATGCAGTTACTTATTATGCAACCTTTGATAACTACATGGTAGGTACCAAACAGGGTGAATACATCAGAGACCAGCTGGATCTGGACAATGCAGCAGGACCTTTCAATATTGAGCTGGTAACCGGTGACCCCGGCGACAACAATGCAAGATTCTTCTTCGGCGGTGCTATGGATGTTCTGCAGCCCTACATCGATGCAGGCAAGCTGGTAGTTAAGTCCGGACAGACCGATTTCGAAACTGTTGCAACCGCTAACTGGTCTACTGAGACCGCTCAGTCCAGAATGGACGCTATCATTTCCGCAAACTATGCAGACGGAACCAAACTGGATGCAGTTCTGTGCTCCAACGACTCTACCGCACTTGGTGTTACCAACTCTCTGGAAGCTAACTACACCGGCGAGTGGCCCATCATTACCGGTCAGGACTGTGATAAGCCCAACGTTAAGAACATGATCTCCGGCAAGCAGTCAATGTCCATCTTCAAGGATACCCGTACTCTGGCATCCAAGGTTGTAGAGATGGTAGACGCTGTCATGAAGGGCGGCGAGGCACCTGTCAACGATACCACAACTTACGACAATGGTACCGGCGTTATTCCTTCCTATCTGTGTGAGCCCGTATTCGCTGATGCAAGCAACTACAAAGAACTGCTCATCGATTCCGGTTACTATACAGAGGCAGATTTACAGTAATTTATAATAACACGGATCTGTAAGGATCCTTACGGCAGGCGGGCGTTTCCCGCCTGCTGTATTCATGGGTAAAGCAAGAATAAGATTTTAAATGTTTGATTAGATAATGTGGAAACAAGACTTGGGAGGGATACCATTGGCAAAGATATTACTGGAAATGAAAAATATAACCAAAACATTCCCCGGTGTAAAAGCACTTGACAATGTAAACCTGCAGGTGGAAGAAGGAGAGATCCATGCCCTTGTAGGCGAGAACGGCGCAGGAAAGTCCACACTTATGAATGTACTGAGCGGTATTTATCCGTACGGATCTTATGAAGGCGATATCATCTATAATGGTGAGATCTGCAAATTCGACAAGATCAAGGACAGTGAGGAAAAAGGTATCGTTATCATTCATCAGGAGCTTGCGCTGATCCCCTATATGACCATCGGGGAGAATATGTTCCTTGGCAATGAACGGGGACATAAGTACAAAATCAACTGGAATGAAACCAATGCCAGGGCGGCGGAACTGTTAAAGACCGTAGGTCTGAAGGAAGGCCCCCAGACATTGATAAAAGATATCGGCGTCGGCAAACAGCAATTGGTAGAGATCGCAAAGGCACTTGCCAAGAATGCAAAATTATTGATCCTGGATGAGCCGACCGCATCTTTAAATGAGACAGACTCCAAAGCACTGTTGGATCTGATGCTGGAACTGAAGAAAAAGGGAATGACATCCATCATCATATCCCATAAACTGAATGAGATCTCTTATGTGGCGGATAAGATCACGGTCATCCGTGACGGTTCTACCATCGAGACACTGGTGAAGGGAAAAGACGATATTACCGAGAGCCGTATTATCAAAGGAATGGTAGGAAGAGAAATCTCCGACCGTTTCCCGAAGAGAGAGCCGCACATCGGAGAGATCCGGATGGAGGTAAAAGACTGGACGGTACATCATCCGTTGTATTCCGACCGTAAGGTAGTGGATAACGTTAACCTCAATGTCAGAAAAGGCGAAGTAGTGGGAATCTCCGGACTGATGGGTGCGGGTCGTACGGAACTGGCAATGAGCCTGTTCGGAAAAAGCTATGGCTCCAATATCAGCGGTGAACTGTATATTAACGGACAAAAGGTGAATCTGAGCAGCGTACAGGAAGCAATCAAGAACCGTCTGGCATATGTAACGGAAGACAGAAAAGGAAACGGACTGATCTTAAGCAATCCGATCAAGATCAACACGACTCTGGCAAATCTGGATGCTGTCAGCAGCCATACAGTCATTGATAAAGACAAAGAGTACAATGTAGCTGTGGATTACAAGAAAAAACTGAATACAAAATGTCCTACGGTAGAACAGAATGTGGGTAATCTAAGCGGTGGTAACCAGCAGAAAGTACTTTTGGCAAAATGGATGTTCGCGGATCCGGATATCCTGATCCTGGATGAGCCGACCAGAGGTATTGATGTCGGTGCAAAATATGAGATTTACTGCATCATCAATCAACTGGTGGCAGAAGGAAAATCTGTTATCATGATCTCCTCCGAACTGCCTGAGATACTGGGTATGTGCGACCGGATCTATGTCATGAACGAAGGAAAAATAGTAGGAGAACTGGCGGGCAGTGAGGCAACACAGGAGCTTATCATGTCCAAGATATTATCAGCCGGTAAGAAAGGAGCATTGGCATGAATAAAACAAAAGGCCTCGATTTCATTAAAAGATATACCATGATCCTCGTACTCATCGTGGTTACGGCATTTTTCGCATGGAGAACGGGAGGAGCGATCCTGCTTCCCATGAACGTCAGCAGCTTGATCTCCCAGAATGCATATGTATTCATTCTGGCAACCGGTATGTTATTGTGTATCCTGACCGGCGGTAACATTGATCTGTCCGTCGGATCGGTAGTATGTTTTGTCGGAGCCATCGGTGCAGTCCTCATGGTGAACATGAAGATGAACATGTGGCTGGCAATCCTGATCATGTTCGTGATCGGTACCCTGATCGGTGCTTTCCAGGGCTTCTGGATCGCTTATGTGAGAATCCCTCCTTTCATCGTAACACTGGCAGGTATGCTGGCATTCCGTGGCTTGAGTAACGTAGTCCTGCAGGGTATGACCGTATCCATTAAGGATTGCACAACATTCGTAAATCTGTTCGGTGGCGGTGCGGATTGCTATATCCCCGATTTCTTTGGGAACGGCCCCATCAATCTGACCTGTGTATTTGCAGGTGTGCTGGCAGCAGTGATCTTTGCAGTACTGCAGTTAAAGAACAGAGCAGATAAGGTAAAAAAGGGTTATGAAGCTCCCAGTCTTGGAGCTACCATTGGTAAGATAGCTGTGATCGCTGTTGTGATCTTGACATTCAGCTATCGCCTGGCACAGCACAAAGGTATCCCCAGCGTGCTGATCTGGGTACTGATCGTCATCATGGTATACGGTTACATTACTTCCAATACCACAGTAGGTCGTTATTTCTATGCAGTAGGCGGTAACGAGAAGGCTACAAAATTATCCGGTATCAATACCAATAAGGTATACTTCCTGGCATATATGAACATGGGATTCCTGGCAGCTCTGGCAGGTATGGTAACCATTGCACGTATGACTTCCGCACAGCCAACTTACGGACAGAACTATGAAATGGATGCCATCGGCTCCTGCTTCATCGGCGGTGCTTCTGCATACGGCGGAACAGGAACGGTACCCGGAGTTATCGTCGGTGCGGTACTGATGGGTGTCATCAACCTCGGCATGTCCTTAATGGGTGTCGATCAGAATATGCAGAAGGTAGTCAAGGGTCTGGTACTTCTGGCAGCAGTTATCTTCGATGTTGTATCCAAACGTGGTGGAAAATTAATTGCCAAGAATTAATTTCTACATATTATCTAATCAAAAGGGGCCCGGCGCTTTTGTGCCGTAGGCCCTTTTGATGGTATTTATTCGTTGCGTACAGGAGAAGGGTATGGATAAGGGAAAAAGACAACGGAAAAAAGAAAATGCAGGAAAGCGAAAAAGAGGAGTCGGCATCGGCATTAAGATTATGGTGCTGTTGCTGCTTCTGGCAATTACGGCGATCAGCTGTGTCGGAGTGCTGGTATGGACGCTGCAGAGTGTGATCGGGACGAGTGATCAGATCGTATCCGAACAGGTTGCGGAGCAGGAAAAGATAAGCACACTTTCCAGACAGTTCACTTATATCAACAGTCAGGTGCTCACCCATGTCATGACTACCAACAGTGTGACCATGGATACTCTGTCTGAGAAAATTTTGCAGGATATTGCAGATATGGAACAGCAGATAGAGGAATTCGGCGCCCTGCTTTCCGAGGGAGATGAGCGTAAAGAAGCACTGGACAGTGCTTCTGCAGAACTGGCAAAATACAGAAAGACGGTGGAGAGTCTGCTGGTCACCAGTGCCGAGAACAAAACCCAGGCATATGTATCTGCCACATCCAACCTTCCGATGTTTAATGAACATATCGAGAATTACATGAACCGGATGCTGGAGATCACAGCGCAGGAAATGGAACAGGCCCAGGGACAAATGGAGCAGAGTGCTGCCAGAGTGCCGGGGATCATCTCCGTGGCAAGTATTGCATTACTTGTGGTAGTGATCGTGATCATGCTGGGACTGCGGCTGTGGGTCATCGGCCCGGTGAAAAAGGCAACGAAACAGGTAGATGAACTGGTAGAAGGGATCCGCTGCAACAAAGGAGATATTACCAAAAGAATTCATGTGGGATCGAGAGATGAAGTGGGAAGACTGGCCATTGCCATCAATGATCTGGTAGCACAGATGCAGATCATCATCAGAGCCATCACCGAGGGCTGTGGACAGATGGAAGAAAAGCAGGCTGACATTATCTCCAATGTGGAAAAAGTAAATGCCACTGCGGATCATACCATGCAGAATCTGGGCATAATGTCCGAGGGAATGCAGCTGGTGACAGGGGCAATTGACGGAGTACAGCAGGATACCGGTGTATTGGATCACACGGTGGAAAATATGCTGGAAGTAGCCCAGAACGGAAGAGACTATGCAGCGGATATCAAGGAAAAAGCCGGTAAAATGAAAGCGACAGCGGTGGAGAGCAAGCAGGAGGCAACCCTTGTCATGAAGGAGATTGACACGGCTATGACAGAATCCATCGCCAACAGCAGGCAGATCCACAAGATCACAGAACTGACGGAAGAGATTCTGGGAATTGCCGGAACCACAAATCTGTTGGCACTGAATGCGTCCATTGAGGCAGCAAGGGCAGGAGAAGCTGGCCGTGGATTCGCTGTCGTGGCAGAGGAAATCCGCAAACTGGCCGACAGCTCCAGAGAATCTGCCAACAATATCCAGGAAATCAGCAATCGTGTAGTGGAGAGCGTGGAGGAACTATCCGAGAACGCCACCAGACTGCTGGAATTTATGAATACCAGAGTTATGAAAGATTATGATGCACTGGAGGATATCGGCAGCAACTATCATGAAGCGGCAGATCATGTGGATGAAATGATGAACGAATTCAGACGGAAGATCGACGAACTGCTGTCGGTACTGCAGAATGTCAATACTGCCAATACACAGATGGAAGCAACTGTGGGAGACAGTACGGAAAAGCTGTCTGCGGTAGAGAAAAACAACCAGGGACTGCAGCAGGAGATGAAAGATATCTCTTATGCAGTGGAGGAACTGGCTGCCTCGGTAGGGCAGTTAAAGGAAAGCATTCGTTGTTTTACGGTGGTATAGACAGAAAAATAAAATGCACGGGATTCCCAATGGGAATTATCGTGCATTTTAACGTGCGCTTTGTGGCGCAAGTCGTTATATTTACATTTCAGGAATTTTCCGGCGCGTGATGCAGCTCCAGCGCCAGATAGGAATTGTGGTATTCCTTACAGTAAGTCACATCTTTGTCAAACCATGCGGGAGGGACAAATGCCTCTGCTGCTTCTTTACTTCCGAACTCTACTTCTGCCATGATCAGAGGGGCGAAGGGGGCGTCAAAAACATCCAGCTCGATGGTCAGGGAATAATCTGCGGGAGGAGTGGGAAAGCCTTCTTTGAATCCGGGATGCTGCAGAGGAATCAGATAGCGTCTCTTGGAGATCACGCTGCCGTCAGCTTTTTCCCGTAAATGATAATAAGATACTTCGTTCAGCGGAAGATTGCTCTCATCTCTGGCCATCATGCCGCTGCCTTTGTAGGTAAGATAATACTCATCATCCTGTTTTCTGGCTCTGACCACAGGATTATAATTCAGATATACCTGCTCGATATGATGAGAAGGATAGCTTTCCAGATTATCAGGTAAGGATTTCAGGGTAAACTTTCGCTCGATTTCCATAGTATTAATGCCTCGCTTCTGTAATTAAGACTTAAAAATACTTCTTTAGTATAACATGATTTCCCTTGAAAATACAGTGAAATCTACAAATATCTGCCCATGGGAATTGAATTACGCCTCCAAATTGTGTATACTAATCATAACTGTACGAAGTCAAAGAATGTGACCTGTACACGAGGCAGGAAACGAAATGGAAAGCGAGGGAAAACCATGAGTAAGATAGCAATTTTTCTGGCAAATGGGTTTGAAGAAATAGAAGGTCTGACTGTGGTGGATATTTGCCGCAGATGCGGTCTGACCATCGATATGGTGTCCATTACAGAGGACAGACAGGTGATGGGATCACATAAGATTCCGGTGACTGCGGATATGACGTTGTCTCAGGTTGATTTTACACAATATGATTGTCTGGTACTGCCCGGCGGCGGACTGGGCACGAAGAATCTGGAGGCCTGTGAGCCCCTGATGCAGCAGGTCGATGCTTTTTACGCAGCAGGAAAATACATCGCGGCAATCTGTGCGGCACCGAGCATATTCGGGCACAGAGGCATCTTACAGGGAAAAAGAGCCTGCTCCTATCCCTGCTTTGAAGACCATCTGGAAGGCGCGGCAGTGACTGCGGGACCGGTAGAGATTGACGGGAATGTGATCACTTCCAGAGGTATGGGAACCTCCATTCCTTTCGGACTGGCGATCGCAGGCGTGTTCTGCGGACAGAATAAGGCAGATGCCTGCGCACACAGCATTGTATTTCAGCCGTAAGCAGGCGTGAGAAAGACGAGGGCAGAGAATGAAAAAAGCGTTAATTACAGGAATTACCGGACAGGATGGATCCTATCTGGCAGAGTTCCTTTTGGAAAAAGGCTATGAGGTGCACGGACTGATCCGCAGATCCTCCATCAGCAACACAGGACGTATCGATCATCTGATCCGGGAGAATAAAATTGTTCTTCACGGAGGGGATCTGTCGGATTCCTCCAGCCTGGTGCGGATCATCGGAGAAGTGCGTCCGGATGAGATCTATAATTTGGGAGCACAGAGCCATGTGCAGGTGAGCTTCGAAGCACCGGAATATGCGGGTGATGTGGATGCGCTGGGCGTGCTGCGTATCTTAGAGGCGGTACGTATCGTAGGACTGACCGAGACCTGCCGCATCTATCAGGCATCTACTTCCGAACTGTACGGAAGAGTGGAAGAAGTGCCGCAGAACGAGAATACACCGTTCCATCCCTACAGCCCCTATGCGGTGGCAAAACAGTACGGCTTCTGGATCGTGAAGGAATACCGGGATGCATACAATATGTTTGCAGTGAATGGTATCCTGTTTAACCATGAATCTGAGCGCCGCGGAGAGAACTTTGTGACCCGTAAGATCACACTGGCAGCCGGAAGGATCGTCTGTGGTATTCAGGACAAGCTCTACCTGGGTAATCTGGATTCTAAGAGGGACTGGGGCTATGCGAAGGATTATGTGGAGTGCATGTGGCTGATGCTACAGCATGACAAGCCGGAGGATTTTGTCATTGCCACCGGGGTACAGCATACCGTGAGGGAATTTACCACGCTGGCATTCCATTATGCCGGGATCGAACTGGAATGGCAGGGAAGCGGCATTCATGAAAAAGGGATCAACAAAGCCAATGGCAAGGTGGTCGTGGAGGTAAGTGAAGCCTTTTACCGTCCTACCGATGTGGTAGATCTGTGGGGAGATCCGCAGAAGGCACGTACGGTGCTGGGATGGAATCCCCAGAAGACAAGCTATGAGGAACTGTGCCGTCTGATGGCAGAACACGATCTGAAGCTGGCTAAGGCGGAAGCGATCATGCTACAGGAGACTGAGAAATAATAGGATAGATCAGAGAGGAAGCAGAGCAACATCATGGAAAAAGACGCAAAAATATACGTAGCAGGACACAGAGGAATGGTGGGAAGTGCCATCTGCAGAGCACTGGAGAGAAACGGATATACGAACATCATCACCCGCACCCATAAGGAGCTGGATCTGTGCAGACAGGATGCAGTAGAGGAATTTTTCGCAAAGGAAAAGCCGGATTATGTATTCCTGGCAGCAGCGAAGGTAGGCGGCATCATGGCGAACAGCGAAGCACTGGCGGATTTCATGTATGAAAACATGATCCTGGAGATGAATGTGATCCATGCCGCATGGCAGAGCGGCTGCAAGAAGCTGATGTTTCTGGGCAGCAGCTGCATCTATCCCCGTATGGCACCGCAACCCATGAAGGAGAGCTGCCTGCTGACTTCTGAACTGGAGAAGACCAACGAGGCTTATGCACTGGCGAAGATCTCCGGTCTGAAGTACTGTGAGTTTCTGAACAGACAGTACGGAACCGACTATATCAGTGTTATGCCGACGAACCTGTACGGACCCAACGACAACTATCATCCGACTCACAGCCATGTGCTCCCGGCATTGATCCGCCGTTTCCATGAGGCGAAGGTGTCCGGCGCGAAGGAAGTGGTCTGCTGGGGTACCGGAACTCCCCTGCGTGAGTTCCTCTATGTGGATGATCTGGCGGATGCCTGCGTTTATCTGATGAATACTTACAGCGGCAATGAGACCGTGAATCTGGGAACTGGCAAGGAACTGACCATCCGGGAGCTGACAGAGCTGGTGGCAAAGGTCGTAGGCTATACCGGAGAGATCAAATGGGATCCCAGCAAGCCGGACGGAACCCCCAGAAAACTTTTAGATGTCAGCAAGCTGGAGAGTCTCGGCTATCATTATACGACGGAGCTGGAAGACGGTATCCGCCTGACCTATGAGGATTTCCTCAATAATCCCATGCGCGCGGAACGCTAGGGAAAGGTGTCTGCCGGTAGTGGGCAGCGGAAGGACTGGACGATTAACATGAATGATTTTCAGAAGACAGCGAAAGAAATGCTGGATTTTATAGAGAAAAGCCCCACCTGTTTTCATGCGGTTGCGAATATCGGAGCAATGCTGGAAGAGGCAGGATATGTCAGACTGCGGGAAAACGAGGAATGGAAGCTTGTGAAGGGTGGAAAATATTACACGGAGCGCAATGATTCTTCCGTGATCGCTTTTGCTATTCCTACGGGAACTGTGAAAGGGTTCCATATGGCAGCGGCACATAGCGATTCCCCATGCTTTAAGGTGAAGGAAAAACCGGAACTTACGGTAGAAGATCACTATATGCGCCTGAATACCGAGAAATACGGCGGCATGATCCTTTCCACCTGGATGGACAGACCGCTCTCCGTAGCAGGCAGACTGGCGGTGCGCGGAACGGATGGCATCCAGAGCAGACTGGTCAATATTGACCGGGATCTCTGCGTGATCCCAAATGTGGCGATCCATATGAACCGGGAGATGAACAAAGGTGTGGAGTACAATCCGCAGGTAGATATGCTCCCACTGTTTGCGGATGTAGCATTTGATACCGATGCCGCAGGAACAGCTGAGACCGCAGACGGACCGCAGGAGAAGCCTGCGCTGCTTGGACTGGCAGCAGAGGCAGCAGGCGTGGATGCGGAAGCGATTCTCGGGGAAGACCTGTTCCTGTATACCAGACAGGAAGGAAGATTCTTAGGAGCAGAGGGTGAATTTGTCCTGGCTCCGAGACTGGATGATCTGCAGAGCGCTTTTGCGCTGACCAAAGCTTTTACGGAGAGTACACCTGCGGAATATATCAATATCTGCGCGGTATTTGATAATGAAGAGGTGGGAAACGGCACCAGACAGGGTGCAGATTCCACGTTCCTTGCGGATACGTTGGACAGAATTACGGAGGGGCTTTTGGCAGATCACAGCACGTATCTGCGCTGGATCGCGGATAGCTTCCTGATCTCTGCGGACAATGCCCATGCGGTACATCCCAACCATCCGGAGAAGGCGGATCCTACGAACAGACCTTACTTAAACGGTGGAATCGTCATCAAATTCCACGGAAGCCAGAAATATACTACAGATGGTATCTCAGCTGCAAAAATGAAGGATTACTGTGAACGGGCAAAGGTGCCTTACCAGACCTATGCCAACCGTTCGGATATCGCAGGAGGATCCACCCTCGGTAATATTTCCACGGCTCATGTATCGGTGTCCAGTGTGGACATCGGACTGCCCCAGTTGGCCATGCATTCCGCGGTGGAGACTGCGGGTATGATGGATACGGAATATGCGGTGCGGGCGCTGAAGGAATTTTGGGGCGAATGATGAATTATCCCGGAAAATCATTAAAAAAGTATAAAAGGCATTGAAAACTTTGCCCGAAAAGTGCATAGTTAGAATGCAGAAAAGATTCAGAGAAAGAATCAAGAAATGATCCGAAAAGGATCCGAAAAAGATACGAAAGAAGGTTGAAGTTATGTTTGAAATGAAACCGGAATACTATATTGGAATTGATATGATCGATCAGGAGCATAAGCAGCTGTTTGACTATGCCAATGAGGCTTACGAGCTGCTGCAGGAGGAGTTTACACCGGATAAGTATGACAAGATCGATGCAATTCTGGAAAAACTGCGTGATTATACCGTAAAACATTTTACAGATGAAGAAGCGTATATGGAATCCATTCAGTACAAAAAGATTTTTACCCAGAAGATCCAGCATCAGGAATTTATCAAGAAACTGGATGAGTTTATAGATCAGCATGAGAAGGATGAAGGAAATCAGGCGGAACAGGATGAACAGATCATGGATATTCTGAATTACCTGACGGACTGGCTGATCAACCATATCCTGCATGTGGACGGACAGATCCCGAAGGAATCGTAGAAGAGTGGAAGATTACTCCGGACTTTCGTGAATAGTTTTGTATCGCCTGCATACGATGTAGGAAATACAGGACCAAGGACGGAAATTCTGATGGACCAGAAGCTGGAAAACATCCTGAACCTTGCATTAGAGACCCCGGAGGAAGAACGAGAACAGACAGAGAGTCTGAATGTCGGTTACAGCGCGGAGATCCGCAGCTGGGAGCTGATCGTAAAATATCACGGCAGTCTGGACAGACTGCGGGAACAGAATATTGTGGTGGAGGAACTGATCGCCGGATATGCGATCCTTACGGTGCCGGAGGCACTGGTGGATACGGTATCGGATACCCCGGAGATCGAGTATGTGGAAAAACCCAAGCGGTTTTATTATGGACAGACGTTTCCTGCGGGGACATCCTGTTTTCCACCGGTCACTATGAGAACGCCTTTTCTGAATGGAAGGGGCGTTCTTTTGGCTGTACTGGATTCCGGGATCACCTGGGATCAGGAGGTGTTCCGGAAGGCAGATGGCAGTACGAGGATACGGTATCTATGGGACCAGACAGTCCTCAGGGATCGGACGCTGCCACAGGATCGGACAGTGCCGGAGAAAACAGGTAATGTGGGATATGGAAAAATGCCGGATGGATTTGCCTTTGGGACGGAATATACCGCGGAGGAAATAAATGCGGCATTACAGATGCCTGCATTGGATCGTTACCGCCGGATCCCCAGCAGAGACCTGTCCGGACATGGAACCGCGGTGGCAGGGATCGCCGCCGGGAAAAGTGCAGGTGGTCTCTATACCGGGGCGGCCCCCGAGGCGGAACTGATCGTGGTGAAGCTGGGATTGCCGGGAAATAGCGGGGGCGCAGAAGAAGGATTCCCCCGTACAACCGAAATCCTGCGTGGAGTGACCTATGCACTGCGGAAAGCCGGACAGTTGAATATGCCACTTGTCATCAATCTAAGCTTTGGTAACAGCTATGGTTCCCATGACGGAAGCTCTCTGCTGGAGCGTTTTCTGGACAATGCTTCCGAGATCGGCAAAACCGTGATCTGTGTGGGCAGTGGTAATGAGGGTGCGGCAAGAGGGCATTTCGCCGGGAATATAACGAGAGACAGCCGTGTAGAACTGGCTGTTGGAAATTATGAAAAAAGCCTGAATATCCAGCTGTGGAAAAATTACAGCGATGTGTTTCGGATAAGGCTGCAATCTCCGGGAGGTGAGGAGGCAGAGCTAACCACGAATATTCAGGGCGGGAAATATACGCTTAGGTTGGAGCAGACAAGGATTCTGGTCTATCTGGGAGAACCCCTGCCCTATGCGGTGGCGCAGGAGATCTATCTGGAGATGATCCCGGTGACAGGCGGTTATATCGACGCAGGGATATGGACGATCCGGCTGGAGCCGGTAATGACCGTAACGGGACAATATTATCTGTATCTTCCGGCGGGGAACGGCAGGGGAGACAGCACTGGCTTTTACCGTTCCACTCCGCAGATGACACTGACGGTTCCCTCCACGGCAGCGAAGGTGATCACAGTGGGGGCTTACGATCCGGTCTATGATACCTATGCGGATTTCTCCGGCAGGGGTTATGCCGACAGCACCCGTACCATCGGTGTGACGGCAGCAGGACTGACCAAGCCGGATCTTGTGGCTCCCGGTGTAAATATCCAGGCTCCGGATGTTTATGGCGGTTTTCTCCCTGTTACGGGAACTTCTTTCGCCACACCGATTGTCAGCGGTGCCGCGGCGCTTCTGATGGAATGGGGGATCGTACGTGGGAATGATCCCTTCCTCTACGGCGAAAAAATCAAGGCATATCTCAGAAAAGGTGCCAGACCCTTAAGGGGAGAGAGGGAATATCCTAACGACCGGGTGGGGTATGGCAGGCTGTGTGTGGCAGACAGCCTGCCGCAGACAGGAACAACAGAATGAACGGTATTGGTTGCGCATTGGAAACAGTTCCGGAACCGGAAGGAAGGAAAACAGATGAAATAACATCAAGAATCCCCCTGTTTTGTTACTATTGTATAGAAATGGATGGCCAATTTGTGTAAAAAGGCGCATTGAAAGCATAGTAGTAAAATGCTACTATGATTATGAACAATCGTTTGCGCATGAAAAACAGACTCTGGAAGACATAAAACAGACGGATTGCGCAGAGAATGGGGTGAATGAGATGAACAACAATTCCGGCAACGACAAGACTATGACGATCCATGATGTGGCAAGAGAACTGGGGGTGTCTGCCAGCACCGTATCCAGGGCGATTTCAGGGAAAGGGCGCATCGGCGCGGCTACGAGGGACCGGATCCTTGCTTATATCGAAGAACACGGCTTTTATCCAAATGCGGCGGCACAGAGCCTGGCACAGTCCCGGACCAATAATATCGCGATCATCCTTCCGGAAGTGAATACTCTGGTGGATATGCCTTTCTTCCACACTTGTATGTATGGAGTGGAAGAGGTGGCACAGGCTAATGATTATGACATTATTGTGGTAACCACGAACGGAAACGATACCAAACCACTGGAGAGATTGATCAAAAACCGTAAAGTGGACGGAATGATCCTTACCAGGACTTATGAGAACGACAAATATGTGAAATTTCTGAAACAAAAGCAGATTCCCTTCGTGGCAGTTGGAAAATTCCCGGATGATGATGTGGTACAGGTAGACCATGATAATGTGGGAGCCTGTAAGGAACTGGTGACGGTTCTGTTTGCTAAGGGGATCCAGAACATTGCCTATCTGGGAAGCAATATGGACCAGATGGTAAACCGCTGCAGGTATCAGGGATATGAGGAAGCCTACCGCAAGGGAAAACGGAAGCTGAACCAGGACCTGGTCTACACGGATCTAAGCAGCAGGGCTATGGTGGAAAAAGCGGTGGAAGAGCTGAAAAAAAGCGGTGTGGAGTGCATTCTGTGCCAGGATGACTACATCTGTGATGAAGTGGTCAGAAAGCTTGCCCGCATGGGCGTGAGAATCCCGGATCAGATGAAGGTGGCATCCTGTCATTACAGCCGCATTCTGGAAAATTATCCTGTTACGATCACATCTTTGAAATTCAATATCACAGAGCTGGGCAGAAGATCCTGCCAGGTGCTGTTGGATATGATCCATGGCAAAACAGTACCGGACAAAACACTTTTGGACTATGAGATCATCCTGAAGGAGTCTACAAAAGGGTGAGTTGGAGTGTGAAAATCATAATTTGGAAAAACGTTTTCCTATATTTTACTCAAAAAAATCATAAAAAAAGCATTTTTTTCAAAAAATAGGATGTGCTAAAAACCCAGTAAAATCAAGGCTTTCAAAAGGTGGTTGTGCAAAATGCACAATTTTCGCCTACAATATCAGTCATTATTATAAATTGACAACATAAGGAAATGTTGCTACACTATTATCGTAGACAAGCGGTTGCGCAATACGCACAAACTTGCAAAACAAAACAGGAGGATAACAAAATGAAAAAGTTAGTCGCTTTAGCAATGTCACTGACTATGGCATTCTCTCTGGTAGCTTGTGGAAGCTCTGATGCTTCCAACACCAGCACAGATGCCGCTGCTACTACCGCAGCTTCTACCGAGGCTGCACAGACCGCTCCCGCTGAGAAGCAGGACGTTTCCCTGAGAATCTGGGGTGCTGAGGAAGATCAGACCATGTTACAGGGCATGATCGATTCCTTCAAGGAACACTATGCAGATTATGCAAACTTCGATATCCAGCTTGGTACCGAGTCTGAGTCCACAGCTAAGGATACAGTTTTAGCCGATATTGAGGCTGCTGCTGATGTGTATTCTTTCGCATCTGATCAGCTGATCGACCTGGTAAATGCAGGTGCTCTGCAGTCTGTTGATGAGATGGACGCAGCTCTGGAAGCTTACGCAGGTAAGAGTGTAGCTGATGTTAAGAGCGCAAATGCTCCCGGTTCTGTAGACGCAGCAACCAAGGACGGCACACTGTATGCATTCCCTATGAGTGCTGATAACGGTTACTTCTTATATTACAATTCCGAGTTAGTAACTCCCGAAGATGCACAGACCTGGGATACCTTACTTGCAGCAGCTGAGAAGGCTGGCAAGAAGGTTGGTATGACTCTTGCTTCCGGTTGGTATAACGCTTCCTTCTTCTATGGTGCAGGCTTCACTACCGCACTGAACGACGACGGCAGCACTGCTATGGACTGGAACGGCACCAGCGCTGATGGCGTTACCGGTGTACAGGTAGTACAGGCTATGCTGAACATCACCGGCAACAGTGCATTCCTTCCGATCGCTGATGGTGACGTATCTAACCAGATCGCTTCCGGCGACCTGTGTGCAGTAGTTTCCGGTACCTGGGATGCAACCGCAGCTCAGACCGCTTTCGGTGATGGCTACGCAGCTACCAAGCTTCCTACTTATACCTGTGGTGACAAGCAGATCCAGCAGGGTTCCGTAGCAGGCTTCAAGCTGGTAGGCGTTAACAAGTATTCTGCAAATGCAGGTTGGGCAACTCTGCTGGCTGACTGGATCACCAACGAAGACAACCAGGCAGTACGTTTCGCAGAGAGAGAGATCGGACCTTCCAATATCAACGTAGCAGGTTCCGAGGAAGTTTCTTCCAATACCGCTATTGCAGCTCTGTCTGAGCAGTCCGCTTATGGTGTAGTTCAGATTGTTGGTGGTAAGTACTGGGATCCCGCTGCTACCTTCGGTGAGAAAGTAGCTCAGGGTCAGCTGAAGGCTGATGATGAAGCTGGTATCCAGGCAGCACTGGATGAGCTGGTAGAAGGTGTTTCCGTACCCGCTGAATAAGTTTGGGAAGATGATCTGTTCCAGTTCTGTGACAAATGAATGATGAAAACGTTCTGGTGCAGAACGAATACAGAGAATAGAAAGGCGTCCTGAAGCTATGAACAATAATACGTAGTGGATGGATGCCTTTTTTACAGGAAACGTTTCCGGTAAGCGGGTTCGACTCCTGCCTGCCGGGTTATGTGGCTGGTCAGATGAACGCGGGAAGGTGTTCGGAACAGTTACTAAAAATTTATATTAATATGAAGAAAGGAGAGGGCAGAGAATGAAGAAGAAAAAGAGCGGAATCGGCGGATTCTTCAAGGAGTTCGGTGAAGCAGTCGTAAAAGGAGATCTGTTCGTAAAATTATCCCTGGTCTGGATGGGAGCAGGATATATCCGCAGAAAACAAATTATCAAAGGTATTTTAATGACTCTGCTCGAAGTGGCAGTCATTGTATTTACCTTTGGCTTTGCCACAGAGTATGTACGTGATTTTGGAACTTTGGGAACTGTTCAGCAGGAGACGGTTTTCAACATTGTAACCATGCAGAATGAATTCAACGATTATGACAACTCGTTTATGATCCTGTTATTCTCCGTAGTTTCATTTGTTATCTGGTTCACGTTCCTGGTGATCTGGCTTAAGAATGAAGTGACTGTTTACCGACTTCAGAAAAAAGCACAGGCAGGAGAACATATCAATACGTTTGTAGAAGACTTGCAGCAGTTCAAGAATGACAAATTCTATATCACACTGCTGGCACTTCCTGTCATGGGTGTCGTTATTTTCACGATCATTCCTCTGCTGATCCTGATCGCTGTTGCATTTACGAACTATGATCAGGGACATATGCCTCCGTCCGCACTGTTTACATGGGTGGGATTTGCCAATTTCAAGAATCTGTTCTCCAACGGTGGAATGACCATTACCTTCGGTTATGCTTTCCGCAAGATTTTGATCTGGACACTGGTATGGGCACTGTTCGCAACTTTTACCACTTACCTGGGTGGTATCCTGTTGTCCTTGCTGATCAATAATAAGAGAACAAAGCTGCCGAAGCTGTGGAGAACTCTGTTCATTGTAACGATCGCAGTTCCCCAGTTCGTTTCCCTGCTTCTGGTACGTAACTTCTTCGCTAACAACGGTATCATGAACACGATCTGTGCCAATGCGGGAATTACTCAGTGGCTGAGAGATATCGGCGCGATCAGTACCAGCTATATTCCGTTCCTGTCCGCTCCCGGATGGGCACACGTCATGATCATCCTGATCAATATCTGGATCGGTGTTCCTTACCAGATGCTGATCGCCACCGGCGTGCTGATGAATATTCCTTCTGATCAGCTGGAGAGTGCGAAGATCGACGGCGCTACTCCGATGCAGAGCTTTATTCACATCACCATGCCGTATATGCTGTTCGTCACCGGACCTTCTCTGGTAACGGATTTTGTCAAGAATATTAATAACTTTAACGTAATCTATCTGTTGACCCAGGGGGTATATACCACCACCAATCAGGCCATGGCGAACTCCCAGGCGAAGGAAGTGGACCTGCTGATCACCTGGCTGTTCAACCTGACACAGAGTTATTACAACTACAAGATGGCATCCACCATCGGTATTATCGTGTTTATTCTTTGTGCGGTATTTACCCTCATTGCCTTCAGCAGATTCCTGAAGGGTGACAGAGAGGAGGCGTTCCGTTAATGAAGAGATTTATTAAGACTTTATTACATAACCTGTTACTGGCGTTTTTGGCATTTGTCTGGCTGGTGCCCATCGTATGGCTGGTGGTCACCTCCTTCAGTGCATACACCGGCATGAATACCAGCACTTTTTTCCCGAAGGAATGGAGCCTGGTCAATTATAAGAACCTGTTGTTTTCCGCAGACAGTGTGGCACAGTTCCCGAACTGGTTCAAGAACACATTCATCATTGCATGTGTGGTATGTGTGATCTCTACTGCGTTTGTACTGATGGTGGCCTATGCGACCTCCTGCATGCGTTTCCCGGCACGTAAGCCGCTGATGAACGCTGCAGTTATTGTGAATCTGTTCCCCGGTGTATTGTCCATGATCGCAGTATATTTTATCCTGAAGACCCTGAACCTGACCAACACGCACCTCGGACTGATCCTGGTATATTCTGCCGGTTCCGGTCTGGGTTACCTGATCGCAAAGGGCTTCTTCGATACGATCCCGAATTCCCTGCGTGAGGCCGCTTATCTGGATGGAGCCAGTGAGGCTACGATCTTCTGGAAGGTTGTTATCCCCATGAGCCGTCCCATCATTGTGTATACCGTTATCAGCTCCTTCCTGTCCCCCTGGATGGATTTCGTATATGCAAAGCTGTTGTTAAATTCCGGTATTTCTTCGCAGTGGACCGTTGCCATTGGTCTGTACAATATGCTGGATAAGAGCCTGATCAACACTTACTTTGGTCAGTTCTGTGCAGGCGGTGTACTGGTATCCATTCCCATCTCTGTATTGTTTGTCATCATGCAGAAGTTCTATGTGGAAGGTATTACCGGTGGTGCCGTGAAAGGATAAACTGCTTTGGCAGTTTAACCTGGGAGAATCCATGGAATGGATTCTACGGATAAACGTATGACATGGAGATAAAGAGTTAATTTATGGATAAATTTATCAAAGGTATGGATGTATCGAGTCTGCCGGAGGAGGCAGCTCTCGGTGCAAGGTTTTATGACGAAGGCAAAGAGGGCGATGCACTGGAGATCCTGAAAAAATACGGTGCCAACTCTCTGCGTATCCGTCTCTGGAATGATCCTTACAGTGAGGACGGCAAGCCTTACAGTGCCGGTACCAACGATTTCACCAAGCTGGTGGCACTGGCTTCGGCCGGTAAAAAGCTGGGTTACAGCTATCTGCTGGATCTGCATTACAGTGATTTCTGGGCAGATCCCGGCAAACAGTTCCCTCCTAAGGAGTGGGCGTATGCCGATGCGGATACACTGGAGAAGAATGTGTATGACTACACAAAGGATGTGCTTTTGAAGTTAAAGCGTCTCGATCTGCTTCCGGAGATGGTACAGGTGGGAAATGAGATCACCAATGGTCTGATGTGGCCCCATGGAAAATGGGACAACGTTGACAATATTGCAAGATTCATCAGCGCGGGCATCCGTGCGGTGAGAGAAGTATCTCCGGACAGCAGAGTGATGCTTCATCTGGACTGTGGCGGCAACAATGCTCGCTGCAGAGAATGGTTTGATGCCTATGTACAGAGAGGAGAGGACTTCGATGTCATCGGATTGTCCTATTATCCCTTCTGGCATGGAACCATTGATGATCTGACTAATAATATGAATGATCTCTCACAGAGATATCAGAAGGATGTCATCGTAGCGGAGGTTTCTATGGGATTTACCATGGAAGACTATGCGGACAGAGAGAAGCTCGCACCAAAAGAGCGTAAGGGCATGGCGACCAAGCCCAACCTTGCGGAGGCGGTAGAGTATCCTATGACACCGGAAGGACAGGCTGCATTCATGCAGAAGGTCATGGAACGCATTGCGCAGGTTCCGGATGGCAGAGGAAAAGGCTTCTATTACTGGGAGCCGACATGGATCCCGGTGCCCGGCTGTGGCTGGGCCAACGAGGAGTCCCTGAAGTATATTCAGGATCCCGGTCCCGGGGGAAACGAATGGGCCAATCAGGCACTGTTCGATTATGATGGAAATGCACTACCCGCATTGAAAGTGATCAGAGACTTTCAGAAGTAATATAAGATGCCTAACGGCGAGATGGAGGAAAAGATGGATAAGTTTATTGTGAATATCATTCACCGTCCGGAGATGGTTCCCGAGTATGCGGAAAAAGTAACCGGACACGGCAAAGAAGAGGATCTGGGCAGAAAAGCACTGCTCACCGAGTCTCTGGATATTTTCAAGTTTCAGCAGGAAACTGCACACAAGAATGGTTTGAAGACCACCATTCAGATGACCTATGCTTCCTTGTTCAATGACGAAGCGGTAGCACTGGCTAAGGCAGATCACGAGAAGTACGGCGATGAGATTGCACTGTCTCTGTTGGGACTGCCCTGCACAGAGTTCCGTGAAAAGTACAAGACCAAGGATTTCTGTATCTGGATGTTCTCTATGGAAGACAAAAAGTCTATCGTGGATGATGTGTTCGGAAAGTTCCATGAGAAGTTCGGATTCTATCCTGAATCCACCGGATCTTACTACATGGATGCAGATCTGACCAATTATATCAAAGCAACCTATCCTACCGTAAAATGTGCGGTAGCAACCTGTTGGGAAGAAGGCCCCAAGGCATATCATACCTGCAACAACTCCTGGTATACCTTCATGGATGGCGGTCCCTGGGCACCCTGGATCCCTTCCAAGCAGAACACCCATGCACCAGCAGCCAATGAGGCAGAGGACAGCGGTATCGTAGCGATCCCCCATCTGTCCAGAGACCTGCTGGCATGCTATGACGGTAACGGCTCCAATTTCGGAACCCATCCCCAGAACGTACTGCGTGGTATGATCTATGACACCAAGACATGGGAGTACCCTTACCTGTACAACCTGATCGACCAGTATCGTTCCCTGGAGAAATACAACAACGGATACGCATACAACATGATGTTCGTAGGACCCGGCTGGCTGAACAAAATGGGTCGTTGGGAGCAACCTTACGAACTGCTGAAGAAGAGCTATGAAGACGGTATGAAGTACTATGGCGACCTGAAAAAGGAAGGCAAGCTTACCGATATGACCATGGCGGAGTTCGCTGATTATTATCGTCAGAAGAAGACCTACACCGAGCCCGAGTGTGCTCTATGGAGAGATATCCTGTATGGCTCCGATAAGCAGTTGTTTTGGTATTGCGATCCTTTCATGCGTGCCTGCGTAAATATGGATCAGGGCGGTGCTATCGTTGACCTGCGTCCTTACGCTGCTAAGCTGGAGTGGCCGGTAGGTATCGGTACCAAGCATGTGACCGATGCATCCTATCCTTTCCTGATCCAGGAGAAGTACCGTGCAGGTTACTTCACGCACTATGCAGGAGAAGGTACCGTAAGAAGTGCCAAGTTAAAACACAACGGTGAAGAAGTGGATCTGTGCCTGTGCCGTACCAAGGCTCATTTCTCTCAGGAAGGCAACACCAGAATCCTGACACTGGATCCCGTAGACATCGAGTTCTATGATCTGACTGTAAAATTACAGACCATCGTTTCCTTCGAGGAAGGCAGCTCTGCGATCAAGATCGAGCGTAAGATCCTGGAGATGAGCGATCCGAACGCTGAAGTAGAACTGAACGAGTATATCGTAGCCTGCTACGGTACCACAGAGTATTCCGAGGATATGTTGGGTATCACCTTAAGTACCAAGAAGGGTGACGAGGTAGAGACTCTGGATTACGAGTACAAGTGCCGTGAGATGGAGAAGGCAGACGCTGACGAAGTAAGAGCGGTGATCCCTCAGATCGAGACCGCAGTATCCATGAGCACCAACGCAGAAGGCGCTGTCGGATATGTGAAGGAAGGATACGCATTCTCCCCGATGTTTACACTGGGTTACAATTCCAAGATCAAGGATAAGGAGGTCGTTGCAACATGGCTCAAGCTGGAAAAGGCAAATTAAACTACAGATGTCCCTCTTGCTTCATGAGAGATATCGATATGGATATGTTCTACGATAAGGATAAGAAGGAATATTACTGTCTGCGTTGTCAGTACAGAGGTTCCGAAGAAGATGTCCTTCAGAAGAATGAAATGGCAAGATTCCGTTATGGCGCTATGTATGAGCGTTACACCAAATTCGATTTTGATTGATAAAGCGATTGCATAAGAGGATTGAAAAAGGGGCTGTAATACAGCTCCTTTTTCATGTATTCATATATGAAAAGAAATGAAAAAATCCTTTTGTAAAATCAATCTGTACAATGGGAGAATGTGTCACATGCCTTATGATAAAGCAGAGTAAGAACAGAATTCCAATCGCAAAAGCCCCATGATCGATCCATTTGTCCGATAAGTGAAGAAGCCGAAATTTCCAAAGAGGAAAAATAATAAAAATTCCTAATACGATAGGCCACAGAGGATGAAAATAAAAGGATTTTGCAAGGTCACCCTCTAAGACACATAAAAACGCCCGGGTCATTCCACAAAAAGGACAGGGAATGCCCAAAAAGAAACGCAGTGGACATTGATAGCCTGCCAGCAACAGGAATAACAGGAGCAGTAGGATAAATAAAATAAAAAATAATATATGTTTTGTATTTTTCTTCATAATATATTTTTTATATCACATTTATCGTTTGCTATGATCAAACGAAAAAAGCTTCTGCCTGAAAAGACAAAAGCTTTTTTGATCATGTGATTATGCAGTATATTTTCCGTCTACAAATACAACCTCTTCGGAATTGGCATAAGCAGCACCATATGCTTTGGTAAGAGCAATGATCCAGTCAATCAGGCTCCATACTCCGCAGCCACCGGCAGTGAGAAGCTTCAAAATTCCGAGACCAACCTGACCTCTGACGAATCTATCAACACCCAACTCACCAAGTAAAAAGCAGAAAACCCAGGCAAATACATGCTTATTAATTCGTTTCTCCATATAAAAATCCCCTCCTTTGTTTTTATAATAAATCATTATGCGCTATAAAGGAGAAAATGTCAATTAATATACAAAAATTAATAAAATGTATTTTTATAAATATGTATTAGAGGAGCGTTTTAAAATAAAGCGGACATTATATCCGGACTCGTCACAGATCCCACGTACGATCTCTTCAGCTGTGTCCCGGACATTATCGTTGATACAGATAATACAGGAATCCTTTTTCCTGTTAAAAAAAGAGGACTTCGGCCAACGAATATAATAGGAAATCCGATTTTTTAAAAGAGCCCGCTCAATAAGCTGCTTACAATCAGGATCAGAAACTTCACATAATTCAATTTCGTTATTGACTTTCAAAGTAGTGTATAGCGGCTGCATGCTGTCACCTCCATTGGATTTACAAAGCGATTATAGCACAAGTGTTCCGTGCGGCGCAATGTATTACCGTTGCTTTTTCTTATGCGTTTGTAAAAAGTTTACGACCAGAAGAAGCATTAAAGTGATCAAAAGGATCAGAAGTCCCGGGACGATGCCGGGTGACAGATAATACATTTCTAAATGATGTTCTCCCTCAGGGGCCTGTATCGTGAGAAAAGTATCTGCATAGGTTCCGATATCAGAGGCAGGTACTTTATGACCATCCAGACGAATATGCCAGCCGACATCATAAGGAATGGAGGTAACAATGGTATCACCTTTATGTGCCGAAATATTACCGGAAAGTCTTCCTGAGCTGTGGGAGGTAAGAGTAATTTCACCGGTCTGTAGAGAGGTCAAAGCATCCTGCAACGCTAAAGTATCCAAAGACTCAATATAAGTATCACCGGGCGCTGTCGCTGAGGCTGAGACAACGGTTACCGTAACGGCTTCCCCGGCGTGGAAACATCCAAGACAGAGATTATAAATACTTTTACCGTACTCAAAAGATCCTGCCAAAGCATCATTGACATAAATATCTGCAGAGACAAATGGAGTCAGGGGCATATACATATATACCGGATCCGTATTTTCGGCGATGAAAGAATAGCTCCAGGAGGAAACAGGGTCATATTCCAGATCAGCAGGCAGACTGCCAGCAGGATTGGCGAGCTCTATATCGTATTTCTGATAGAATAAAGTATTCGATCCGCATAAGTTATTCAGATAACGGCTCTGATTTTCAAAAGGGTCAGAAGTAAATGAGATATCCGCCGAAGCCAAAGGTGCACTGTAGATAAATTCCATAGCAGAAGGATTCTCGTAAACGGACACCGAATTATCCGTCGTTTTTAAGGAGTAATATCCGGAAGGCTCTGCAGTGTCTGACAAAAGATATTTCACGCCCAACAGACTGTCTGTCACAGGGGTGGTACCATAGCCGGTATTCCATAACCATGCCTGACCGATTCCGAGCTTAGATGTCAGAGCGTTGACACTTTGGGTATAAGTGGAAGAATAATGAAACATTCCCTTAAATCCCAAAAGCATTGGATCATTGGAAGTAAGTTGGTAATTCTGACAGATACGGTACATTCCGGAGTCCGAGGCTTTAATGTCATCAATCAGTGGTTTGTTTTCATTCAGATAAGATAAGTATTCATCCATACGCATATAAGGAGTTGCGTAATCAATATTGCGGAAAATGGCTCTGCCATTGATACCGAGATCGGCTGAGGTAATTAGCAAAAGCAGTCCAACCACAAGCTCCAATGCCGGGAAACGATGCGTCTTCTCTAAAAAACATGGTAATTGATACGAAAGAACACATAGAAAGCGGCAACTCATATACAACAGGCAGAAGCTGAATAAAAAGGAATATCTGTAGTTGAAGGAATTAGGTGTTATAAAGCCGTGCCAAAAGATATTCAACGGCCAAAGATAAAAACTAAGAAGCAGGAAGCTTGTCAGTAAAAAGGCGCCAATCCTTTCCCGGAGAGAGATCCGTTTGCAAAATAGGAAAAGAATGGACAAAAGAATAGCGAGATACCCGCAATAAATATTGGGAAGTCCGGTGACGCCAAGGTAGTTAACGGTGCCATTGCGAAGTTGTCCCAATATATCGGATAGCGGCTGGTTGATCAATCGAGGATCATAAACAACACTGGTCAGAGGATCCGACAGTTTTCCGATAAACATATCGGAAAAAGTCGGGATCAGCAAAGGAGCTGCCAGTCCCAAGGATATTAATGTAGAAAGAGCGAAATTTTTCAGAATTCTCCACAAGTCGTGCCGGGAGTGAGAATAAGTGGTAAGAAGTCTGAAAAGAAGATAAAGGGCACAAAAGATTCCTGCCATATAAGAGATATAATAGTTGAAATAGAAAATTGCTGTTAATGGCAGAATGAACCAAAGATTACGTTGCTTATCCAGCAGCTTTTCCACTCCAAGCAGGAGTAAAGGCAATAAAATGACACCATCCAACCACATGATGGATAGTGCAAATTGCAGATTATATGACATCAGCGCGTATGCAACAGGTAGTGGAAGCAATGTGAAACGAGCGAGTAATCTTCGATAAGAAGAGGTCTGTGCTGGTAAAGTATTGTATTTATTCCATAGGAAATTAACATAAACCGAGAACGTTAATCCGGAGAACGAAATTTTGCTGACGGTCATGAGAAAAATAGCAAGAGGCAGTTTTTCAATGGAAAACAGTGTTGTCAGCCAGGAAAAAGGGCTTGCAAGATAGTAGGCATACAGACCAATATAATTGCCGCCGAGGGATTTAGACCAATGAAAGAAAATGGAATCATCTCCACCGATCAGATAATGCAAAGAGGAGAAAAACGGCAGATACTGTTCTTTCATATCAAAGGTAAAAAGAGTTACTTCCTTAAAAGGATAAAAGCCGTTGGATTTCAGAATCAACAGAATCCCAAATGCTGAGATTAAAGTTGAAACAATGCAGAATAGAAGATTTTCTTTTTTGGTTGATCTGGACATGAAAATGAACACTCCTTTGTAGCGTAAGATAAAAATAATATATTTCTATCTTACTATAAACATAAACTGAACACAAGGGTCTGCTATTGACGTGGAAAGCGTGCAAGAGTAAAATAATAGTACCGGAAAGGAGATCATACCATGGATATTATAGAGAAGATTGGCGGTACCATTACAGAAAAAGGAAAAGCAGCGGCAGATAAGGCAAAAGAACTGGCGGCTATTGCAAATCTGAAGAGCCAGATTTCTACCTGCGAAGAAGTGATGAAGAAAAATTATCTGGAGATCGGCAAGATTTATTTTGAGCAGTACAGTGATATGCCTGAGCCTCCTTTTGAGAAGCAGTGTGAAGCCATTAAGAATAGTCAGCGTGCCATTGCAGATCTGCAGGAGAAAATCGATCAGTTGAAAACAAAGTAAAACAAAACTTTTTACTGTTCCTGACAAAGTCCCAGGTATTACCGCAACAATGGTAAAATATCTGATGAACGTATTCGGTTACCGCAGAAGAGAGATCCGAAGACTCTATCTGGACGGTAATTTTTAGGTGATTCTGCTGGGAACGGTAATCTGCATTCCACTGGCAAAATTCATAAAGCCTCTCATCCAAATGGGTGAGAGGTGTTTTTACCTTTTTTGAGAAATTTTCAAACAAGGATTCGGCAATGCTTGTTCCTTGAATGTTAAAAAAAAGTATGGTATGATAAAAGACAGAATTGAAAAGACATGAAAATTAAGACTACGGAGGTTTTGCATAGAATGGAACAGTACAAGCAGGAATTTATTGAGTTCATGGTGGATTGTAAGGCATTGAAATTCGGAGAGTTTACCTTAAAGAGCGGTAGAAAGTCTCCTTTCTTTATGAATGCTGGTGCGTATGTCACCGGTTCGCAGCTGATGAAGCTGGGGGAGAGCTATGCCAAAGCAATTCATGATACGTATGGTGATGATTTCGATGTATTGTTCGGACCGGCATATAAGGGTATTCCCATCAGTGTTGTAACTGCAGTGGCTTACAGCAAATTATACGGCAAAGAGGTTCGTTACTGTTCTGACCGTAAGGAAGAGAAGGATCACGGCGCAGATAAGGGAAGCTTCCTGGGAAGTTCCTTAAAAGACGGCGACAGAGTTATCATGATCGAGGACGTTACCACTTCCGGTAAGTCTATGGAAGAGACGGTTCCCAAGGTAAGAGGAGCTGCCAACGTAGAGATCGTTGGTCTGATGGTATCCCTGAACCGTATGGAGAAGGGACTGGGCGGTAAAGTCAGCGCACTGGAAGAGATCAAGGAAAAGTACGGCTTCGATGCACATGCCATCGTGACCATGCAGGATGTTATCGATCATCTGTACAACAGACCTTACAAGGGAGAAGTATACATCGACGACACCCTGAAGAAGGCAATTGATGAATATTACGCCGTATACGGTGCTTAAGCAGGCGGCTTCGAAAAGTTTTGGATAGAAGACAGGAGGATTCCATGGAAGAGAAAATCTATAAGATCATGCGCGGAGCGGGTGCTCTGAATATTGTATTGGGAGTGATCTCCCTGGTAGTCGGAATTGCGGCAGGAGTACTGCTGATCATCAGCGGCGGCAAGCTTATCTCCGGCAAATCCCGTATCCTGTTCTGAGGACAAAAGAGAAGAAAGGCGCCGCTTGGGCGCGCAGATTGGGCATTTCCACATAGGAAGTGCCCTTTTCGGGTTCCATAGGAGATATATTATGCGGAAAAAGAACTACATTTTTACGAATAAAAAACATTCGGATAAAGCGATCATGTCTACGATTCTGGGTGTCATCAGCCTGGTGTCTCTTGGCATTGTGACGTATTTGTCCTACAGTCAGGGGGGCGTGATGCACGGAGGATACGGAGTCACCGGTGTGCTGGCAACGGTCTATTCTCTGATCGGACTGATCCTTGGCGTTCTGACACTGCGAGACAAGGATATTTACCGGTTCTTTCCTGTGCTGGGGACGATATTGAATGTAATTTCCCTCGGTGGCATCAGTTTTTTACTGTATCTGGGGAGCCGGCTGTAAAATATGACATCCGGAGGCAGGAGCATGGGAACACACGACAGTCATTTGGAAATAAGGAGTTAACAGATATTATGGAAGAAAGAGAAATTTTACAGGAACGTCTGGAACTGGCGCTTCTCCGGATCCGGGAGATTCCCGGTGAAGATTTCCAGGGAGCGGAGTTACTACCCTGGAAAGAATATTTTACAACAGTAGCGAAGTTTTTACTGCTGATCGAGGATACCAGACAGTTCCTGGAGCAGGGGAAACAGGCCACTGCCACACGGAAAGAATTACAGCAGCGCAACCGTGCTCTGTATGAAGATATTTTGCCGGAAAATTATGAGAACAGTTTTGCCAATCCAGCTTATGCTGTGAAGATGCTGGGAGAAGAATTCGGTGTGCTTGTGTCCTTTTTATACACAGAAATGCGGAGCCTGATCGGTTTTACCTACGAAGGACGTTTGGATGAGCTGGTGATCCGGATGGAGCTGTTTTCTGAGGTGTATGCGGCATTTGTATATGAACAGCAGGAAAACCATAAGCTTCCCACGTATGCAGCTATTCGTGAGATCCTCTACTGGTTCGTCAGTGATTATGCGGATGTGGCGGCAGAAGAGCGGGTACGTGAAATGGTATGTCCGGAGAATAATTTTGCAGCGGCAATTCTTCGAACTGCAGACTTTACGGATCTGCGTTATCTGTATGCTTACGGTGAGTATGTAGGCGAAAATGAATTGAAAATGGCGGAATTTATGAATTCTCTGCCGGAAGAGATTATAAATACCATGGCAGATACTTACACCGAAGGGTATCGTATCGGCTTTGAAGTAACCGGCAAGGATCTGTCGAAGAAAGCGGTCGTGGATGTCCGTTATCAGCTGGGCTTTGAGCGCATGATGAGAAGAGCCCTGGAGAATTTTGAGAAAATGGGACTGCAGCCGGTGATCTACCGTGCGGCCACCAGTATTTTATACAATCCGTCCATCTATAAAAATGGCTTCTACAGCGTCAGCCCCAACAGACAGTACGAGTTCGACCATAAGGATGATAAGGCACTGTTCTTAGACAAAATGTATTGCAGCCGGAAACTGGAAGTGATGCATACCGCGTTTGAAAAATATAAAAAAGAGGCGAGAGGTTATGCGGGACCGGCGGTAGTGGAGACCTTCGGAGAGAAGGAATTCGAGCCGGTGAACAAGCCGGAAAGCCTGAAAATGACGGATGAGCAGAGTGCTTTACTGGTAGAGAACCGTACCCAGATGGGCCAGCTGCAGAGACGGTACATTATAGAAGAAGAGCGCAGCTTCACGATCATTGCGTTCCCGATCCCGGAGGTGGGTGACTGCTTCGAGGAACTGTTCCGGGAGACGATACAGATCAATACGCTGGATTATAAAAAATATCAGCGGATCCAGCAGACCATCATTGATGCCCTGGATCAGGCAGATCATTGTGAAATTAAGGGTTGTAACGGCAATCATACCGATCTGAAAGTAAACTTATGGAAACTGAAGAACCCTGCGAAAGAGACTATTTTTGAAAACTGCGTGGCAGATGTGAACATCCCCGTGGGTGAGGTATTTACCTCTCCGGTATTGGAAGGTACGAACGGCGTGCTGCATGTGACCCGGGTATTCTTAAACGGTCTGGAATATAAGGATCTGGAGATCACTTTTGAAAACGGTAAGATCCAAAATTATAATTGCGCCAACTTTGCCACAGAGGAAGAAAATAAGGCATTTATTAGGGAGAATATCCTGTTCCGCCACAAGACACTGCCCTTAGGAGAATTTGCCATCGGCACGAATACCACAGCCTATGTGGCAGCAAAAAAACTGGGTGTGGAGTCCAAAATGCCCATTCTGATCGCAGAGAAGATGGGACCGCATTTTGCAGTTGGAGATACCTGTTATTCCCATGCGGAAGAAGTAAAAGTATACAATCCCGACGGCAAGGAGATCGTGGCAAGAGACAACGAGGTGGCGGCACTCCGCAGTGTGAATCCGTCCAAGGCATATTTTAACTGTCATACGGACATTACCATTCCTTATGATGAACTGGCAGAGCTGACCGCGGTGAAAAAGGACGGAGACCGGATCACTATCATTCAAAACGGCAGATTCGTCCTGCCGGGAACGGAAGAACTGAACGAACCATTGCAGGAACTTTCATAAAACCATTGCATCATCGACAAGATTTTAGTACACTTATAGATATATGGAAAAATCGGTGAAAACCGACACATGAGGAGGACATTATGGCAAATACAGAGAATTGCCCTAAGGTTGGCATTGTAATGGGTAGTGATTCCGATATGCCTGTGATGGCGAAGGCAGCAGACATTTTGGAAGAATTGGGCATCCCTTATGAGATGACCGTGATCAGCGCTCACAGAGAGCCGGATGTATTTTTTGAATATGCAAAAAGTGCGGAGGAAAAAGGCTTCAAGGTGATCATTGCCGGTGCCGGTATGGCAGCACATCTGCCCGGTATGTGCGCCGCTATTTTCCCGATGCCTGTCATTGGTATTCCCATGCACACTACTTCCCTGGGAGGCAGAGATTCTCTGTATTCCATCGTACAGATGCCCTCAGGCATTCCTGTTGCCACAGTAGCCATTAACGGCGGCGCCAATGCAGGACTTCTGGCTGCCAAGATCCTGGCAACCTCCGACGCAGAACTTCTCGGAAAACTGAAAGCATACAGCACAAAATTAAAAGAACAGGTAGAAGCCAAAGATGCAAAACTGCAGGAGATCGGCTATAAAGCATACCTGGAAGGCATGAAAAAATAAGAAGATAAGACAGAGAATCAGGGACCTCTTAAGAGGCTGCCCCACTAATAAAACGAAAGAGCCCCTGCGGCGGAAATGAGGAGAAAATGGATTACAAGAAAGCTGGAGTAGACATCGAAGCAGGCTACAAGTCTGTAGAACTGATGAAGAAGTACGTGAAGGAGACCATGCGTCCCGAAGTAATGGGCGGCATCGGTGGTTTCTCCGGAGCATTTTCCTTAAGTGCCATCAAAGATATGGAGGATCCTGTGCTCCTGTCCGGCACCGATGGTGTAGGTACCAAGCTGAAGCTGGCATTTTTAATGGACAAGCATGATACCATCGGTATCGACTGTGTGGCCATGTGTGTAAACGATGTGGCATGTGCAGGCGGCGAACCTTTATTTTTCCTGGATTATATCGCATGCGGACGCAATATTCCCGAGAAGATCGCTACTATCGTGAAGGGCGTGGCAGAGGGCTGTAAGCAGTCTGACGCAGCACTGGTAGGCGGTGAGACCGCAGAACATCCCGGACTGATGCCCGAGGATGAGTATGATCTGGCAGGATTTGCCGTAGGCGTGGTAGAACGTAAAGATCTGATCACCGGTGAGAATATCAAGCCCGGTGATGTACTGGTGGGCATCGCTTCCTCCGGTGTACATTCCAATGGTTTTTCTCTGGTGAGAAAAGTATTCGATATGACAAAAGAGAGCCTGGATACCTATTATGATGAGCTGGGCAAGACTCTTGGTGAGGCACTGCTTGCTCCTACCAGAATCTACGTGAAGGCTATGAAGTCTGTGAAGAACGCAGGTGTTAAGGTAAAGGGCTGTAGCCATATCACCGGTGGTGGTTTCTATGAGAACATCCCCAGAATGCTTCCCGACGGCATCCGTGCAGTCGTGAAGAAAGACAGCTACGAAGTGCCTGCTATTTTCCGCCTGATGCAGAAGAAAGGCAATATCACAGACGAGATGATGTATAATACTTACAACATGGGTCTGGGCATGGTACTGGCACTGGATCCCGCAGATGTGGATAAGACTATGGAAGCTCTGAAGGCAGCAGGCGAGACTGCTTATGTGGTAGGTACCTGTGAGACCGGTGAAAAGGGTGTGACCATATGTTAAGAGTAGTCGTACTGGTATCCGGCGGCGGCACGAATTTACAGGCCATCATTGATGCTATTGCAGCAGGTAAGGTTAAAAACGCACAGATCGTGGGCGTGATCAGCAATAACAAGACGGTGAAGAGCTTAGAAAGAGCACAGAATGCTGGGATTCCCGCAGTCTGTGTGTCTCCGAAGGATTATGAGAGCAGAGAAGTATTTAATGAGGCACTGCTTGCAAAGGTGAAGGAGTTTGCTCCGGACTTAATCGTACTGGCAGGATTCCTGGTGAAGATCCCGGAGGCAATGGTGCATGAATACAGCAACCGGATCATCAATATCCACCCGTCTCTGATCCCTTCTTTCTGCGGCGTGGGATACTACGGACTACATGTGCATGAAAAGGCACTGGAGCGCGGAGTGAAAGTGACAGGAGCTACGGTACATTTTGTGAATGAAGGCATGGACGAGGGCCCTATCATTGCACAGAAGGCAGTGGCAGTGGAGGACGACGACACTCCGGAGACGTTGCAGAGACGTGTGATGGAACAGGCAGAGTGGCTGCTTCTTCCGAAGGCAGTGGATGACATTGCCAATGGACGGATCTGTGTCGTGGACGGAAAAGTAAAGCATACAAACAGCGAAAATTAAGGAAGGCAGAAGATATGGGTATGAAAGTATTGATCGTAGGCGGTGGCGGCAGAGAGCACGCCATTGCAACCTGTGTGGCAAAAAGTCCTAAAGTAGATAAGATCTATTGTGCTCCGGGCAATGCCGGGATCGGTCAGATCGCAGAATGTGTTCCCATCGGAGCCATGGAATTTGATAAGATCGTGGCATTTGCGAAAGAACAGGCCATTGACCTGGCCATCGTAGGCATGGATGATCCCCTGGTCGGCGGACTGGTGGATGCACTGGAGGCAGAGGGTCTGCGGGCTTTCGGACCCCGTAAAAATGCAGCGATCCTGGAAGGTAGCAAGGCCTTTTCCAAGGATCTCATGAAGAAATACAACATTCCCACCGCAGCTTATGAGAATTTTGATAACGCGGAGGAGGCTATTAAGTACCTGAAGGAGCAGGCAAGCTTTCCCATCGTGCTGAAGGCGGACGGTCTTGCACTGGGCAAGGGCGTATTGATCTGCAATACTTTAGAAGAAGCGCTGGCAGGCGTGGATGAGATCATGCTGGATAAAAAGTTCGGTGCAGCCGGCAACCGCATGGTCATCGAAGAGTTTATGACAGGCAGAGAAGTCAGTGTACTTTCTTTTGTGGACGGCAAGACCATCCGCATCATGACTTCTGCGCAGGATCATAAGAGAGCAAAGGACGGCGATCAGGGGCTGAACACCGGTGGTATGGGAACCTTTTCTCCCAGCCCCTTCTATACAGAGGAAGTGGATGCATTCTGTAAGAAATACATCTACCAGGCTACCGTGGATGCCATGGCAGCGGAAGGCAGACCTTTCAAGGGAGTCATTTTCTTCGGACTGATGCTGACTCCGAACGGCCCCAAGGTATTAGAATACAATGCCAGATTCGGTGATCCGGAGGCACAGGTGGTACTGCCGCGTATGAAGAATGATATTATCGAAGTGATGGAAGCCTGTGTGGACGGCACACTGGATCAGATCGACCTGCAATTTGAGGACAATGCTGCGGTATGTGTGGTCCTGGCAAGCGACGGCTATCCCGTATCCTATGAGAAGGGATTTGTAATAAGCGGTCTGGAGAACTTCGACGGAAAAGACGGTTATTATTGCTTCCATGCCGGAACGAAGCTTACGGACAAGGGAATCGTCACAAACGGTGGTCGTGTTCTGGGAGTGACAGCAAAGGGAGCTACCCTGAAGGAGGCACGTGCCAATGCCTATGCGGCAACGGAATGGATCTCTTTCGAGAATAAATACATGCGTCATGACATTGGCAAGGCAATCGATGAAGCGTAAGGCAAGGTCAGGATACAAAAGGAGTTGCAGATGAAAAAGACAGTACAGAGAATAAGTAAATATAAAGCTTTCTGGGGAATGCTTGCACTGGTACTTGTGTTGGGAGCAGGACTTTTTGCCGGGGAGCTGGCAATCGTCAGTCATGCGGAGAGTGCGGCCAAGGTAACGGCATCCAGTGCCAAGATCCGTAAGAGTGCGGACTCTTCCAGTGAAGTCATCGGAAGTGCGACCAAGGATAAGACGATCTCCATCAAGAGTCAGACCAAGGGTGCAGACGGTTATACCTGGTATGAAGTGTATGTGGATGCGAATACGCTGGGATATATTCGTTCCGATCTGGTAAGCATTACCGACGGATCTACCCCGTCGTCTTCTTCAGGTACAACAACGACTACAACGACTACGACCACAGCAACACCGGCGCCTGCCGTGAATGAGACCCCTGTGGAGGTTACTGCAGTGGAACCCCTGAGTGCGACCGTGACCGGAGGTCAGTCTGTTCGTGTGCGCAGCAATGCGTCTACCACCAGCCAGATCGTGACTACTGCGGAGAATGGAATGGCACTGACTGTGACCGGACAGGCAACAGGAACCGATGGAAAGACATGGTATCAGATAAGCTTTATTTCCAACAGTGTCGAGGTGACAGGCTTCATTCGTTCGGATTATGTTGCATTATCCGGAGAGCTGCAGGCACCGGTAGAAGAACAGCCGGTAGAGGAACAACCCACAGACGAGCAGCCTGCGGAAGATACCCAGACCACATCCAAAGACTGGGATACTCAGATGCAGGGAGATGCATGGTATCTGCTGGACATGGCAGGGCAGAAGCAATATAAGATTGAAGATCTGTTCAATTCCCTGAACCAGATCACAGAGATCAATGCACAGTATGAGACCAATCAGAAAAAGATCAGCAGCCAGAAAGCAGTCATCATTATTTTGGTGATTCTGCTTGTAGCGGCGGTAGCAGCGGTGACACTGTTGATCTTCAAAATCAAAGATATGAATGACGCATCCTATTTCTCCAGCGTGGAAGAGGAAACGGCCCGCAGAAGAAGAGTGGACAGACCCCAGGGAGGCAGACCCCAAAACGGAAGACCCGCACCTCAGGGAGGCAGACCGCAGGGAGGCAGGCCGCAAGGCAGCCAGAAAGTAATGCATGAAGTGGGAGCCGAGAGAAGACCGGCATCCAGACCGACAGGCCAGGGAACACGTCCAGATGGCAGACCCGCACCTCAGGGAGAGAGACCCGTTGGACAGACCGTAAGACCTGCGGCACCGCAGGAGAGAAGACCTGCACCCCGGGGAGGCAGACCGGTGACACCCGGACAGGGAAGACCTGCACCTCAGGGAGGCAGACCGGTGACACCCGGACAGGGAAGACCTGCACCTCAGGGAGGCAGACCCACGGCACCGCAGAGCGAAAGACCAGCGCAGCAGGCCGGCAGACCGGTGGCAAGACCCACAAAGCCTGTACCGCAGAGTGAAGGCAATCAGAATCCCGGCTGGAAGTCCAAAAACTTCATGTCAGATGATGATGAATTTGAATTTGAATTCCTGAATTGGGACGGAGACGAAGATCAATAAAATGCAAACGGCATCTTGCACAAGTGAGATGCCGTTTTTGATTAAAAAACGATAAACTTTCCCCGGTTACAGTTGACAGTACTGCGTTCACTGTTATAATAGGAATATAACAATCAGTGACATGGGAAGGGAGCGAGTTTGATGATAATAGAGATAGATTTCAACAGTGATGAAGCACTCTATATGCAATTACGCAATCAGATCATCATGGGAATTGCCACGTCACAATTTCATGAAGGAGATTCTCTGCCCAGTGTGCGCCAGCTGGCGGATACGATCGGGATCAATATGCATACAGTAAATAAGGCATATACGGTTCTGAAGCAGGAAGGTTATGTTAAGGTAGACCGGCGAAAAGGCGCGGTAATTGCACTCGATGTGGATCGCATGCGTGCGGTAGATGAATTGCGGAAGGAATTGCAGGTAATACTGGCTAAGAGCAGCTGCAAGAATATTTCCAGGCAGGAAGTTCATGAGCTGATTGATGAAATATATGAAGAGTATGGAGGACTGAATTGATGCAGTCACAGTTTACGGATAAGGCGCAGAATGCGCTGGCGCAGGCTTCCAGATGTGCAAGGAGCCTGAAGCAGGGTTACATCGGAACGGAACACATTCTGGTAGGATTATTAAAGGAAGACACCGGTGTGGCGGCCAAGGTATTGGCTGATAACGGTGTGGAGACGGGGCAGGTCATGGATATGATCCGGGATCTGATCGCGTTTGAGAACGGTGTCGCAGTGAAGGACAGAGAGGGATATTCTCCCAGAGCCGCGAGAATCCTGGAGGAAGCACACCATCAGGCCGCACGTTTCGGACAGAAGCAGACCGGAACGGAGCATTTGCTGCTGGCCCTGATCAAAGAGGGGGAAAATGTAGCGGTACGCCTGTTGAACACATTGGGAGCCAATGTACAGAAAATTTATGTGGATACCCTGATCGCTATCGGACAGGACGGCAATCTGTACAAGGAAGACCTGGGAAAAAGAGGAGACCGTAAGGCGAAACAGTCTACGTTGGAGCAGTACAGCCGGGATCTGACGGCGCTGGCCAGGGAAGGAAAGCTGGATCCGGTAGTCGGAAGAGATGAAGAAATCCGCAGAGTGATCCAGATCCTGAGCCGACGGACGAAGAACAATCCCTGCCTGGTCGGGGAACCCGGTGTTGGCAAGACCGCCGTGGTAGAAGGACTGGCAACCCGTATTGTGGCGGGCGATGTGCCTTTTACGGTGCAGAATAAGAGAGTACTGACACTGGATCTGTCCGGAATGGTAGCGGGAAGTAAGTACCGCGGAGAGTTCGAGGAGCGGATCAAGAAGGTACTGAAGGAAGTCACAGAGGATGGGAATATTATTTTATTCCTGGATGAATTGCATACGATCATCGGTGCCGGAGGTGCCGAGGGGGCTATTGATGCGTCCAATATCATGAAACCGTCTCTGGCCCGCGGAGAGATCCAGCTGATCGGTGCGACCACGATCGCGGAGTATCGCAAGTATATTGAGAAGGATGCTGCACTGGAGCGGAGATTCCAGCCGGTTACGGTGAAAGAACCCACAGAGGAAGAGGCTGTCCGCATCCTGGAGGGTATCAAGGGGAAGTACGAAGCACATCACCATGTGACCATTACACCGGAAGCGGTGGAGGCGGCAGTGAGACTGTCCAGTCGTTATATCAATGATAGGAATCTGCCCGACAAGGCGATTGACCTGATCGATGAGGCAGCGGCCAGTGCCAGACTGCATGCAATGGATGCACCGGATAAGGCAAAGGAGATCTCGGATAAGATCCGGGAGCTGGACTGGGAGATGGAGAAGGCTATCCGCGTGGAAGCTTTTGCCCAGATGGCAGAGATCAAGAAGAAACAGGATGCTCTGGTAAAGAAGCAGGAGCGTTTGCTGAAAAAGCGTGAAAAAAGGGAAGAGGAAAATACTTTAAGCATCGGTGAAAATGAGATCGCCGAGGTGGTGGCCCAGTGGACCAAAATCCCGGTGCAGAAGCTGGCAGAGAAGGAAAGCGAGAGACTTCTGAAGCTGGAGAAGACATTGCATAAGCGTGTGATCGGTCAGGAAGAGGCAGTTACCGCCGTGGCCAAAGCCATCCGCAGAGGCCGTGTGGGACTGAAGGATCCGAACCGTCCCATCGGTTCTTTCCTGTTCTTAGGACCTACCGGCGTCGGCAAGACGGAATTATCCAAGGCGCTTGCAGAGGCTATGTTCGGCTCGGAAGATGCCATGATCCGTGTGGATATGTCGGAGTATATGGAAGGTCATTCGGTATCCAAGATGATCGGTTCCCCGCCCGGATATGTGGGATTTGAAGAAGGTGGCCAGTTGAGCGAGAAGGTCCGCAGGAATCCTTATTCTGTCGTTCTGTTTGATGAGATCGAAAAGGCTCATCCGGATGTGTTCAACGTGCTTTTGCAGGTGCTGGATGATGGCCATATTACGGATTCCAAGGGCAGAAAGGTCAGCTTCAAGAATACGGTGCTGATCATGACATCCAACGCCGGAGCACAGCGGATTGTAGATCCCAAGAATCTCGGCTTCGCAACGGAGAAGAGCGAGACGAAGGATTATGAGAAAATGAAATCCAATGTCATGGAAGAGGTAAAGCGCAGCTTCAAGCCGGAATTCATCAACCGTATCGATGACATTATCGTGTTCCACCAGCTGAACAATGAGAATATGAAAGAGATCGTAAATCTGCTGGCATCCAATCTGTATAAGAGATGCGAGGACCAGCTGGGCATCCATCTGACGATCACTGCAGCACTGAAGGAGCATCTGGTGAAAAAATATGCTGACAATAAGATGGGAGCGAGACCGTTAAAGCGTGCGATCCAGTCAGTGGTAGAGGATGCTCTGGCGGAAGAGATCCTTCAGAAAAAGGTGGTACCCGGAGATAAAGTATCCGCAGGCTTCAAGGACGGAAAAGTTGTATTCACGGTGAAAAATAAATAATTTTTTTGTAGAAAAACAGGGTGAGATATATTATACTGTAACTATTCAAACCCCATTCGCAAAGGACGAAAGATAAAGAAGTGTTGCGGATGCAGTTACTTTCAGGAGGACAGACAGATGGCAGTAGTGGAAGAAATACTTCGCAGTGAAGCAGACGGATCTATCAGCTTTGGTAATCATAAGCTGGCCAAGAAGGCAAAGGTAGAAGATTATGAGCATGCAGGAGATCTGCTGAAGGTTAAGACCTACAATGAGATGACAAAGCTGGAGAAGAACGGTATGTTTTTATATGAATCTGTTCCCGGAACCAGTGTGCTGGAGTTCAAAGAGTCCGATAACAGTGTAGAATTCATCGTAGAAGGTGATGAAGATTCCCAGATCACAGTAGGATTAAAGGACGACACCGAGTACGAAGTATTTATTGACGGTAAGAACGTAGGAACCATGAAGACCGGACTTGGCGGAAAGCTGAGCCTGAGTGTAGAACTGGAAGCAGCAGGGGAAGTACCTGTGAAGATCGTAGAGGCGTAAAGGCGCACTGCAAAGGAGTCCAGACACGGAGGATATTGTAGTACTTCGTGTCTGGGCTCTTTTTTATAACGATTGAGGAGAGAGCATGGCAAAAGGTAAGACAGCCACCGTTTTTTTCTGTCAGAACTGTGGCTATGAATCCACGAAATGGCTGGGACAATGCCCCGGCTGCAGAGAGTGGAACACTTTCGTGGAAGAGACGATAGATAAAACGGTATTGAAAAACACCGGCACCGGGAGCAGAAGAGAGCGCAGAGAGGCTTCCGAACCCTGTGTATTATCTGAAATCGCGATCCGTGAGGAGAACAAGACACTCACCGGGATAAAAGAACTGGACCGGGTGCTCGGTGGCGGAATCGTACAGGGTTCCCTGACTCTGGTAGGAGGCGATCCGGGGATCGGTAAATCTACCCTGCTGCTTCAGGTGTGTCACAATCTGTCAGAGGCCGGACATAAGGTATTGTATATCTCCGGAGAGGAATCCAAGGTACAGATCAAGATGCGGGCGGACAGGCTCGGCACATTTTCGGAACATATGCTCCTGCTGTGTGAGACGAATCTGGACATCATCGGCGAAGTGATCCGCAGGAGCAAGCCGGAGGTCGTGATCATAGATTCTATTCAGACCATGTATAATGAAAATGTATCTGCAGCACCGGGAAGCGTATCACAGGTGCGGGAATCCACAGGCATCCTGTTGCAACTGGCAAAAGGATTGGGGATTTCTATTTTTATTGTGGGACATGTAACAAAAGAAGGAACCGTAGCGGGACCCAGAGTGTTGGAACATATGGTGGACACGGTACTTTATTTTGAAGGGGACAGACATGCTTCCTACCGTATCCTGCGTGGGGTGAAGAACCGTTTCGGGTCCACGAACGAGATCGGTGTTTTCGAGATGCGGGAGACGGGACTCGCGGAGGTGAAGAACCCTTCGGAATATATGTTGAACGGACGGCCGGAGAATGCCAGTGGCTCTGTGGTGGCATGTACTATGGAGGGCACCAGGCCGCTTCTGATCGAACTGCAGGCGCTGGTGTGCCACAGCAATTTCGGAATTCCCAGAAGACAGACCACCGGTACGGATTTCAACCGTGTAAATCTCCTGATGGCAGTGCTGGAGAAACGTTCCGGAGTGCAATTATCTTCCTGTGATGCCTACGTGAATATCACCGGAGGTATCAAGATCCAGGAACCGGCGATCGATCTGGGAATCGTGCTGGCGATTCTGTCCAGCTTCCGGAATAAGGCACTGAATCCGAAACTGGTCGCTTTCGGTGAAGTGGGATTAAGCGGCGAGGTCCGGGCAGTCAGCATGGCAAAACAACGCGTGGCAGAGGCAGAGAAGCTGGGCTTCGAAGAATGTGTGGTGCCGCTTGTCTCGTTGGAAGAGTGTAAAAAAGGAAGTAAGATCCGGGTCATTGGCGTCAGTTCTGTACAGGATGCTGTGGATAAAGTGTTTGGCTGACGGTCTCGAACTGTGGAAATGTATCTGGAAATGAGACGATGAACAGTTAAGTGATATGAGGAGGTTGAAAACATGCCTGTCAAAATAGGAATCGATATCGGTAGCAGTACGACAAAAATCGTAGCTTTTGAAGGAGAACATATGCTTCCGCCCATGGCGGTCAAGGCGGATAGCCAGGTGGCATCTCTCTACGGTGCATTCGGAAGATATCTGTATGAGAATAATCTGGAACTGGCTGATGTGGAGGGAGTCTATATCACCGGTGTGGGAAGCAAATATGTGGAGAAAGCGGTATACGGCTGTCCTACCTATAAAGTGGATGAATTCGTTGCTACAGGCACCGGAGGATATTATCTTACGGATAAAAAGGAAGTCATTGTCATCAGTATGGGTACCGGAAGCTTCTTCGTCAAAGTGACGGAGAAAGAGATGAAGCACCTGGGTGGTGTCGGCTTAGGAGGCGGAACGATCTGTGGACTGTCCTCGATCATGCTGAATACCGGCGACATTCATGAAATTGTGCCGTTGTCCCGTAAGGGTGATGTGGCGAAGATCGATCTGCGGATCGCAGATCTGGCCAAAGAAAAGCTGCCGGGCCTGAATCTGGATGTGACGGCTTCTAATTTCGGTAAGGCAGATGCCCAGTCCAAACCGGAGGATATCGCGGCAGGTATTGTACATATGGTGATCGAGAATATCTGCCAAGCAGGAATCCTGGCATCTATGAGCACCGGCATCAAAGAGTATATCCTGATCGGCGGACTGACTAAATTCTTCGAGTGCCGCCAGATCATCGAGGATTTCAAGAGCCTGTGGGATGTGAAGATCAGCATTCCGGAGTACTCTGATTACGCGACCGCCATCGGATCTGTGATCGCACCGGATTCGGAGAAAGAGGAGATATAACAATATAGCTGTAAAGACAACACCCCGGCATGGCGCAGATCTATGAATCACGTCGTGCCGGGGTGAAATTGTATCTAAAATCAGAAATAAAAAAAGCCGATAACATCGACTTTTAAAAGCAGGGGAAGAGGGGATCGAACCCCCGTTAACGGTTTTGGAGACCGCCGCACTACCGCTGTACTATTCCCCTATGAAATTGTATCAGCTGAACCACTGACGAAAGCTATTATAGCATAGATACTTATCACTTAGCAAGTGAAAATTTTAAATTTTTGCAAAAACTTTTGCAATTTTAAAGCAAAGCTTAAAAACTATCTTATAACACAATTAAAGCAGCCGCAGGCGGGAAACCTGCAGCCACTTTAATTGTGTAAAAGGGGAATTCTTCCGGAAATCTACTTATATAAGCGGTTCGGCTCTCACCGAACAAGTTTAGTATAGTACACAATTTGGCTTTTGTCTAGCATTTTTTTGCAAAAAAAAGCAAAAAAATTACAAAAAAAGACTCTTTGTCGACAAAATCAGACGCTGCTCAATAGTCATCCGAGTTTCCCGTTTTGTAAACGAGATTCCACTTTGAAAACAGAAATGTATATAATCAGATACATGGAGTGAATATCTTGCTTACTATCATGAAAGTAGTGTAATATAAGGAATAAATGAGTTAAGAGAGTACAGCAGATGAGAGCTGTGCAGAAATGAGGGTTATATGGAACAGCATTTTAATACGCCGTCAGAAGTCATTGATACCAACATGAAAGCCGGAGAAGGTAAAGCCCATCTTCCTTTAAGGCAAGATGATCCTGTTAGGTATTATGGCGGGTGCATTTATCGCGCTGGGCGGAGCCACCAGCAGCACCGCGGCACATGCCATTGACAATGTAGGGCTGGCACGATTTGTGGCAGGTATTATCTTCCCCGTGGGACTGATGATCATTGTATTTGTAGGTGGAGAGCTTTTCACCGGTAACTGCCTGATCGTCATGGATGTGGTTGGCAAAAAGGTAACGTGGTTCGAATGTATCCGCAACCTGATCGTGGTGTACTTCAGCAATCTGATCGGCGCCCTGATCATTGATACCCTGATCTACTTTTCCGGTAATCTGGATTACACCGGAGGGCTGCTGGGTGCCTATGCCATCAAGGTGGCAGTCGGCAAAGTGGGCATTTCTCCCCTGAAGGGAATCACCTCAGGCATTCTGTGTAATATTTTGGTATGTATTGCTATCCTGATGGCAGTGGCAGCTACGGATATCGTAGGTAAGGTCTGGGCGATCTTCTTCCCGATCATGGCGTTTGTGGTCGGCGGCTTCGAACACTGCGTTGCAAATATGTTCTACATTCCCGTTGGCATGATGGCTGCGCAGAATCCTGTTTACGTGGCGAAAGCACAGGAAGCATACGGATTGACGGCAGAGCAGATTCAGGGACTGACGATACTTCACAGTCTGAACAACTTTATTCCCGTTACCATCGGTAATATTTTAGGTGGAATGGTATTCGTAGGAATTCCCTGTTACTTTATTTATAAGAAGAAGTGGCAGAAATACCATGACGATGCCAAAACAGCATAAAGTAAATCAATTTTATAGGTAAGTATGGGAAACAGTCCGGTGATAGCATCGGGCTGTTTTTTTAATTCATAGGAAATAAGCGAGATTCTTTTTTATAATTATAAACGAAATATTAAATCGTATTTTCACTTATGCTATATAAAAACGAAAGATAAAATGAGAAAATGAGAGAAAAAAGGAGAATAGAGATTTTAAATAGTTGTGAATACGTTTGAAAAACTGGGCATATAAAACTAATATAAGCTATAGCAATTAGCACTCGATAAAAATGAGTGCTAACAAATGAAAACGAGTAATAATATTTTTAAATAGCTATTAAGGAGGCAGTTATCATGAATTTGAAACCGTTAGGTGACAGAGTCGTATTAAAGCAGTTAGTTGCAGAGGAGACTACCAAGTCCGGTATCGTACTCCCCGGTCAGAATAAGGAGAAACCCCAGCAGGCAGAAGTCGTAGCAGTAGGCCCCGGCGGTGTTGTAGACGGCAAGGAAGTCAAGATGGAAGTTAAGGTTGGCGATCAGGTCATCTATTCCAAATATTCCGGAACCGAAGTAAAGCTGGATGACGAAGAGTATATTATCGTAAAGCAGAGCGACATCCTTGCAATTATTCAGTAAAAGCAAAACCTAAAAAGAAATTAAGACTAAGAGCAAATAAATTGGAGGCTGATTATTATGGCAAAAGAGATTAAATACGGCGCAGAAGCCCGTGCAGCATTAGAGGCTGGTGTCAACCAGCTGGCAGATACCGTAAGAGTAACTTTAGGACCCAAAGGAAGAAACGTAGTACTGGATAAGTCCTTCGGTGCACCCCTGATCACCAACGATGGTGTTACCATTGCAAAAGAGATCGAGCTGGAAGATGCATTCGAGAACATGGGTGCACAGCTGGTAAAGGAAGTAGCTACCAAGACCAACGATGTAGCCGGTGATGGTACTACCACAGCAACCGTTCTGGCACAGGCTATGGTAAATGCAGGTATGAAGAACCTGGCAGCAGGTGCTAACCCCATCATCCTGAGAAAAGGTATGAAGAAAGCAACTGCATGTGCAGTAGAAACCATCGGTAAGATGAGCCAGAAGGTAAACGGTAAGGAGCACATCGCAAGAGTAGCAGCAATCTCCGCAGGAGATGAAGCAGTAGGACAGCTGGTTGCAGATGCTATGGAGAAGGTAAGCAACAACGGTGTTATTACCATTGAAGAGTCCAAGACCATGCAGACCGAACTGGATCTGGTAGAAGGTATGCAGTTTGACAGAGGTTATATCTCTGCTTACATGGCAACCGATATGGATAAGATGGAAGCAGTTCTGGATAATCCTTATATTCTGATCACTGATAAGAAGATCTCCAACATTCAGGAGATCCTGCCCCTGTTAGAGCAGATCGTTCAGTCCGGCGCTAAGCTGCTGATCATCGCTGAGGATGTAGAGGGTGAGGCACTGACCACTCTGATCGTCAACAAACTGCGTGGTACTTTCAATGTAGTAGCAGTTAAGGCTCCCGGCTATGGTGACAGAAGAAAAGCTATGCTGGAGGATATTGCAATCCTGACCGGTGGTACCGTGATCAGTTCCGAACTTGGTTATGAGCTGAAGGATACCACAATGGATATGCTGGGTCGTGCAAAATCCGTTAAGGTTCAGAAAGAGAACACCGTGATCGTAGACGGTGAGGGCGACAAGGAAGCATTACAGTCCAGAATCGCACAGATCAAGAAGCAGATCGAAGAGACCACTTCTGATTTCGACAGAGAGAAATTACAGGAGAGACTGGCTAAGCTGTCCGGCGGTGTTGCAGTCATCCGTGTAGGTGCTGCTACCGAGACCGAGATGAAGGAAGCTAAGCTTCGTCTGGAAGATGCACTGGCAGCTACCAGAGCAGCCGTAGAGGAAGGCATTATCTGTGGCGGTGGTTCCGCATACATTCATGCATCCAAGGAAGTTGCCAAACTGGCAGCTACTCTGGAAGGTGATGAGAAGACCGGTGCAGGCATCGTCCTGAAAGCACTGGAAGCTCCGCTGTATCACATCGCAGCAAACGCAGGACTGGAAGGCAGCGTTATCATCAATAAGGTACGTGAGTCTGAGGTCGGTGTCGGCTTCGATGCTCTGAAAGAGGAATATGTAGATATGGTAAGTGCCGGCATCCTGGATCCTGCAAAGGTTACCAGAAGTGCCCTGCAGAACGCTACTAGCGTAGCAAGCACACTGCTTACTACCGAAAGCGTTGTAGCTAACATCAAGGAAGAGACTCCTGCAATGCCCGCCGGTGGAGCCGGTATGGGCGGAATGATGTAAACACCCATAGAAAAAACAAGCGCCACACCTTCGGGTGTGGCATTTGTTTTTTATGGGTGTTTATCGAGAAAATCATAAGTGCGAAGCACGTGCTCTGCGAAGCAGAGCGATTTTCGAAGATATAAACGTGGATGTGCAAAATACCCGATCTCCAAGCTTGCTTGAGAGGTCGGGTACTTTTTATGTCACGGATATGACGAAGTCCAGCGGATATCGCATGAATTGCGAAGCAATTTATGCGATAAGCCGCTGCTGCGTCGAATTCCTCGGGTGTGGCATTTGTTTTTTCTAGGTGTTTATCGAGGATATCAATGAGGATGCGTAATCCACTACAGTTCTTGACGTTGATGGAAAAATCCTTTACACTGGGATAAAGTAAGAACAAAGGCGGAGAAAAAACATGAAAAAACTGTGGGAGGAATTTCAATATTTTTTTCAACAAAAAATATATGTAATTATTTTATGCCTGACTGCTATATGCGGGTATGGGTTTGAAATGACGCATCCAAGTATTGGAATAGATGATACGGCTGTTTCGCTGTATTTGGAGGATGGACTGGAAGTCGTAATGGGAAGATGGTTCATCTATCTGATAAATAAAATATTTCATTTGTCTGACTTCTCGCCGTTTATGATGGAACTGATCGGCGTTATTTTATTGTGTATCAGTGCAACCTTGTTTTGTGTTCTTTTCCGCAGAATATTCGGTCGCAAGGTGGGACTGACAGGGTATATCATATTTTCCTGCATATTCATATCCAATCCGATCATTAGTGAAGTGTATGTATACTACTACCATGACGGAGTGGATATTGGATATGTATTTTCAGCGTTGGCATTGATATGTTTTTGGAGCGGAATGGACAAATGGTCCGGGACGCGTAAAAGTGCTATAAAATATTATCTCGGAAGTCTTATATGCATTACCGTGGCGATAGGATGTTATGAGTCTATGTTGCTGCTGTTTATCATAGGCATATTGCTACTTTTATATTTACGCGCTTTTACAGATAACAGAAGATTAAAGAGCGGATATGTGATAGGCCAGTTAATCATAGGTGCATCGATCACGTTGGGAGTTATAATCTTGAGATCTGTAATCCTTAAAGTTATGATACAGGTGTTCCGGTTACAGGATATGGTAGGCTTTATGAATCAGCGGAGTATTACTGAAGTTTTGAAAATATTCGGCTCGAATCAACCGATCCAGGAATTATGGATGTTACTAAAAAGATTTTGGATTGTGTATTATGTGAATGCAGTGGTATATTTGCCCATACTGGGATATGTGATTGCAACTTTTGTTTTGGGCATGATTGCCGTAGTGCTGGGAATACGAAGAAAAGATATATGGTATCTTCTTCTTCTGATGGGTATGATGATTACACCTTTTCTCCTGACCATTGTAGAAGGAAGAGTGACATTGTATCGCTCCTGTCAGTATATGCCCTTTTTTACAGGTATCGGTTTTTTATTGCTCTATCTGTTTTTTTCAGAACGAAGAGCCCTGCCGTGGCTTAGACCGGCATATCTTGTTTTGGCGGGAATCATCATATATAATCAGGCGGCTGCGTTGAATCAGGCTTTTTATGTAGACTATAACAAATACCTGAATACAAAAGAAGTGTTGACCGAGATCGCATTGGAAATAGAACGTGATTATGGGAAGAGCACACCGGTGATCTTTACAGGACATTACAGCACCCCGTATAGTCTGGTGGAGGATTATTATGTTTCCTATGGCTCATGGCAGTACCGTGTGATCGCAGCAATTACAGACAAAGTAGATCCTCATCTGAAAGAAAAATATTTCGCACCCCAGGGATATTGTTTTACGGGAGAGGCTAATTATCCTTTTATTCAGTGGGCATTTGATGCATTTGACGGAACGAACCGTGAGATGATGAATTTTCTGGAGATGCACGGACATTCTTTCCCGCAGGTTACAGATCCTGAGATACTGGAGCAGGCCAGGACGATCGGCGATACCATGCCGGAGTGGCCGGCGGATGGGTCCGTATCGTTGCAGGATGGATATATTTTAGTGCATATTTAATAAGGAGACTTTGCAATGAATCGTTTTGAGTATATCGTAGAAAGCATTGACGGCGATTACGCCCACCTTCGCAGAACGGACATCGAATCCGACGAACTGAAACTGGTAGCCAGGGCGTTGTTGCCTCCTGAGATCATGGAAGGTACGAAGCTTTTGTATGAGTGGATGCAGTACTCTATTATGGAATAAATAGGGCACGAAAACTCTTGATGCGATAAGAAAAAACACGGCAATGGCTGCAATATATGTCACAAATTGAAAACAGAACTGGCACGACAGAAGAGCCCGTAAAGAATACACTGAGAGCAGGAACAAAGCACTGTGATTATATGCAAAAGGAGATTCCTATGAACGAACCCAGAACTTATCACAATCCTGTACAGCGAGGCTTTTTCCCGGATCCTTCCGTGATCCGTGTCGGTGACGATTATTACATGGTGAATTCGAGCTTCCAGTATTTTCCGGCAATCCCCATTTCCCATTCCAGGGATATGGTGCACTGGCATATCATCGGCCATGCCATCACGAATCCGGAGTGGCTGGACATTAGTGACATCCGGGATTCCCACGGCATCTGGGCACCGGATATCGAATGTGTGGACGGAAAATACTATATTTATGTAACTTTGCGTCTGAATGCGGACGGCAAGCGTGACAATAATGTGATGCGAAGACAATTGGTGATGGTATCCGATAAGCCGGAAGGCCCTTACAGCAAGCCGGTATGTCTGGAAGTGGACGATATTGATCCGTCCCTGTTTGTGGATGATGACGGCAGCAGATATATGATCATTGCCAAGGCAGCACAGGCAGTTCCCCTGACGGCGGACGGACTGGCAGTGGCGGGTCCGGCGAAGACCGCATGGGAAGGCACCGGCGAGCGTTGCTCCGAAGGTCCCCATATCATGAAAAAGGACGGCTATTATTACGCCATTGTGGCTGAGGGCGGCACCGGTTACGGCCATGGCATCAATGTGGGAAGAAGTAAAAATTTCTACGGCCCTTATGAGTGCTCTCCCTATAATCCGGTTATGCGTCAGAAGGATCCCGCTGCACCCATCCAGAGAGCCGGTCACGGCAAGCTGGTACAGGATCAGAACGGTCAGTGGTGGTGCTATTATCTCTGTGGAAGACCCAATCAGGGGAATTACACGACTGTAGGCAGAGAGTCGGCACTGGATCCCGTACAGTGGACGGAGGATGGATGGTTTACCGTCAACGAGGGAAAAGGTCCCAGCCTGACACAGATTGCACCGAATCTGCCGGAGTGCATTTATGAGAGAAATCTGTTTGATGATTTTAACGATACCAAGCTTAATCTGGAATGGGAGTTCGTGCGCAACCCGGATAACGGTTCCTGGTCACTGACGGAACGTCCCGGATATTTCCGGATCTGGACCAGAGACGGACAACTGGATGAGATCCGTGCGAAAAATACGTTGTTACGCAGAGAACAGGAGCTGTCCTATGTGGCGGAGACGAAGCTGGAGTTCTACCCGGATAAGGACGGAGAACAGGCCGGACTGACCTGCTACTACAGTACAGCCACTTATGCCAGATGCGCTCTGTGCTATGAGCGTGGACGGAAGATTCAGCTGGTCATCAACCGCAATCACGGCGAGGAGCTGGTGGCGGAAGTGGACAAGGTGAAGGAAGGTCCTGTGTATCTGAAAGTAGTGGTGGAGAAACTTACCAGAACTTTCTATTACAGCTATGATGGGGAGAACTGGGAACAGGTAGGTGTCCTGGAAAACTGCATTTACCTCTGCGACGAGGGTGTTCCCGACGATCCCAAGCGACATACCGGCACGCTGGTAGGCATCTATGCCAACAACGGAGGCTGTGGAAGCCGCAAAGCAGCGGATTTTGACTACTTCAAATATGAGGATTAGACAAAAAAGAAGGTGTGATTTTGGCTAAAAGTGCGAAAAAGTCGCAACTGATGGAAATTTGTTTGCCAAATAGTCGAAATAATGGTAAAATAATCATGGTTCGGAATGTAAGAGCTTACATTTCGAATCGACAGGAACAAATGCAACGCATAGTTTCATACATCTCTTTTCAAAGGATCCCGGGTGAGCAGCCCGGGATCTTTTGTGTAGCCGAAGCTGTTGGGAATATTTTCCTGATTTGCCGGTGAAACTTTTTGTGGGAATACAGCGTCAAAATAATAGACAGCTTAAGAAGAATATGTGTTAAAATGAATATCAGAGAAAATGATTGCATGCAGTTTTCATAAAAGTGAGGAAAGGACATATGTCAGACAGAAAAAAAGAACAGGCGGTGGAGCGTGCCCTGACGGAGGGGTATGAGAAGTATTACCGTCTTGCTTATAGTTATGTACATAATGAAGCGGACGCGCTGGATATTGTACAGGAAGCAGCCTATAAAGCCATTTTAAAAAGTGACAGCCTGAAGGAGCCGCAATACGTGGAGACCTGGGTATACCGGATCGTGGTCAACGAGGCATGCAGCTTCCTGCGCAGCCGGAAGGAGAGCGCGGATGTGGAGGAGATCCAGGCGGCAAGTGAAGATATCTATGAAAATATTGATTTAAAACGTGCTATAGAAAATCTTGACCCGAAGGATCGTGCCATTGTGGTTCTGAGATTCTTTGAGGACAGGCAGCTGGAGGAGATCGCGAAGATACTGGATGAGAACCTGAACACGGTAAAGAGCAGACTGTACCGGGTGATGAAAAAGCTGCGGCTGAACCTCGAAGGCAGCACAGGCTGAACAATCCGAAGGCAGCAAAGTCGGAAGATTTTGCCCCCGACATCATATATATGCAGGACATAAGACAGATACAGGCAAAGAGATAACATGACCGGCCCGAACAGACCGGACAGATGGAGAATAGATATGAATGAACCGGAACAATTAAAACAATTAAAACAATTAAAAGAGGAGTATGAGAATATGACAATACCCGAAGCGGGACGGGAACGGTTGCAGGCAGGTATCGACAGAGCCCGTATAGAGAAAAAAAGAGCGGAGCGTGTCCGAAGACGTTCCGCATGGACTGCGGCAGCAGCGGCTGTGATCGTGTTGATCGCACTGCCAAATACCAATATGCAGATCGCCCATGCCATGGAAAATATTCCGGTGCTGGGAGGCTTTTTTAGACTGGTGACGGTGCGGCAGTACAATTATAGCGATGAGAACCATGATGCCGAAGTAGAACTTGCACAGATCGCTTATGGAGAAGATGCGGGAGAAGGTGTTCCCACAGGAGAGGTGGCAGTTGGTGCTGCCACTTTGGAGGGCACAGCTGCAGAAAGTGTGGAAGAAGTCGGTGTCGGACAGGAGGCTGCGGAGGCGAAGTTGTCGGAAGACGGTGTGGAAGCGGTCAATCAGGGTATGGAGGCTACGGTAGAGGAACTGATCCGTCAGTTCGAGGATACCTTATCCGAGGAAGGGTATCATGGACTGCATGTAACACAGGAGGTTGTTACAGATAATGCACTGTATTATACAGTGAAGCTGAGTGTCCTGGAGACGGAGGCCAGCGGCTATGAACATAATCAATTTTATACGATTGCTAAACAGACGGGAAATGTGGTGACACTGGCAGATCTGTTTGCAGAAGGGAGTGACTATATTTCCGCGATCAGCGAGAACATTAAGACCCAGATGAAGGAACAGATGGCGGCGGACGAAGGCGTGATCTATTTCCTGGATAATGACGATATGCCGGAATTCAATTTTCAGGGGATCACGGAACAGACGAATTTTTATTTCAATGAAAGGGGAGAACTGGTCATAGCATTTGATGAATATGAAGTGGCTCCCGGTTCTATGGGAGCACCGGAATTTGTAATCCCTCAGGAAGTGACGGCAGCACTTTTAAAATAAATATCTAAATGGAGAAACTCCCGCATATCATGAAACAAAAGGATATGCGGGAGCTTTTTTATGCCATTGATCGTATTGGATGCGGGGCACGGTGGTGCAAACCCCGGGGCCACGTATAAGGGAAGAAAAGAAAGTGAGGATGCGTTGGCGCTGACACTGGCGGTGGGAAGCATCTTAGAAGAAAACGGAGTGGATGTGTATTACACCAGGACCACAGATATCTACGAGTCTCCTTATCAGAAGGCGCAGGAGGGAAATGAGGTGGGAGGAGATTATTTTGTCTCGATCCATCGCAATTCCAGTCCTTATCCGAACCAGTACAGCGGAGTGGAGAGTCTGGTCTACAACCGCTATGGGGCGGCAGCCAGGATGGCGTACAACATCAATGCCGGACTGGAGCAGGTGGGATTCGTGAATCTGGGAGTGAATGAAAGACCGAATCTGGTGGTGCTGAACAGCACAAATATGCCGGCAGTGCTGGTGGAAGTGGGATTTATCAATACGGATGCGGACAACGAACTCTTTGACAGCCGCTTTGACGAGATCGCCCGGGCAATTGCTGACGGCATTCTGGAGAGCATCTGATTTCCGTTCAGCCCACGCTGCATTCATAAAAGCGTCTGCTACGCATCCGTCGCCATTTTGACGGCTCACCTTTTTACCTAAATCTTACAAATAAATTACCGGACTGTGATATTATGTGAATTTCCTTCATGTTAGTATGATTGCGTAATCAAGAGAAAGAAAAACAAACACATGGAGGACATTATTATGAGAGTAAGACACAGCAAATTATTAGCTCTGATCGGGGCAGGAATATTAGCAGTAACTACATTGGTTGCATGCGGTAACAGTGATGCAACCACAGCACAGCCTTCCACAGCAGAGAGCAGCGCAGCAGAAAGCACTGTGGCAGCAAGCAGTGAAGCAGCACCTGCTGAAACCACCGCAGATCTGTCCGGCAGCATTTCCATGGTGGGAAGTACTTCTATGGAGAAGTTAGCCAATGCATTGAGCGAAGCTTTCATGGAAGAATATCCTGATGTAACCGTAACTGCTGAGTTCGTAGGATCCGGTGCAGGTATCGAAGCTGTTACCAACGGAACTGCCGATATCGGCAACTCTTCCAGAAGCTTAAAGGATGAGGAAAAGGCAGCAGGCGTTGCAGAGAACATAGTAGCAATTGACGGTATTGCTGTATGTGTAGATCCTGCTAATGAAGTAGCAGATCTGACCAAAGAGCAGCTGACGAACATCTACAATGGCACAGTTACCAACTGGAAAGAAGTCGGCGGCGCAGATGAGCCTATCATCGTGATCGGCCGTGAGGCAGGTTCCGGTACCAGAGGTGCTTTTGAAGAGCTGGTTGACCTGAAGGATGCCTGCAAATATGCAAACGAACTGGACAGCACCGGTGCTGTGATCGCTAAAGTAGCATCCACTCCCGGAGCTATCGGATACGCTTCCCTGGATGCACTGGATGATAGTGTTAAGGCACTTTCCCTGGAAGGCGTAGAGGCTACCGCAGAGAACATCAAGGCTGGTAACTACTTCTTAAGCAGACCCTTCGTAATGGCTACCAAAGGTGAGATCTCCGAGCAGAACGATCTGGTACAGGCATGGTTCGATTATGTAATGGGCGATGAAGGACAGCAGATTGCTTCCGAAGTTGGTCTGATCACTGTAAAGTAAGTATCGGAATCGAGAAAAGGAAAAAGCGATGAATAGTCAAACACACGCTTCCGTAATGGGAAACAGAAAAAACAAAGCGGTAGTGGAAACTGTGGCACAAATAGTCTTTACGATTTGTGCCTTCTTCGCTGTACTGGCGGTAGTTTCCATTACCTTATATATGATCATCAGCGGTACCCCCTCCATTTTAAAAGTGGGTCTGGGAGAGATCCTGTTCGGCACCGAATGGATGCCGACGGCAGCAGATCCGAAATTCGGTATTCTGTGGGTTATTCTGACCTCCATCATCGGTACGACTCTGGCGATTTTACTGGGTGTGCCCATCGGCGTACTGACAGCGGTATTTCTGGCAGAGGTGGCACCCAGATCCTTAGCAGCCATTGTAAAGCCTGCGGTAGAACTGTTAGCCGGCATCCCTTCCGTTATCTACGGATTGTTGGGAATCTATTTATTAAATCCTCTCATGTATAAATTAGAAAGACTGATCTTCCAAGGATCCACGACACACCAGTTCACCGGAGGTGCGAACCTGTTGTCTGCCGTGATCGTACTGGCGATCATGATCCTGCCCACGGTGATCAATATCAGCGAGACTTCCATACGCGCCGTTCCCGCCGGAATAAAATCCTCCTCCCTGGCACTGGGAGCTTCCCACGTGCAGACCATTTTCCGGTCCATCCTTCCGGCAGCCAAATCCGGTATTGTGACCGCTATCGTTCTGGGTGTGGGACGAGCTATCGGTGAGGCTATGGCTATCACACTGGTATCCGGCAGCAGTGTGAATGTGCCCCTACCCTTTAACTCCGTGCGATTCCTGACCACAGCCATTGTCAGCGAGATGGGATATTCTTCCGGACTGCACAGACAGGTGTTGTTTACCATCGGACTGGTGTTGTTTGTATTCATTATGATCATTAATGTAGTACTGAATAAAATATTGAAAAAGGGGGCGGACGACAATGAATAAAGACACCTTATATGTAAAAAGAAAACGCCCCACGGACATGCTGTTACTGGCAGCGATTTACATCTCCGCCACACTGGCGGTGGCACTTTTGCTGGGAATTATCCTGTATGTCTTTGTAAAAGGCATCCACACTGTGAACTGGGCTTTTTTAACGACTGTGACCAGTGCCAGAAAACAGACCACGGGTATTGCAGGCAACCTGTTAAATACCCTGTACATCATCGTGATCACTCTGTTGATCGCAACCCCCATTGGCGTGGGAAGTGCTATTTACCTGAATGAATATGCCAAACCAGGCAAGCTGGTTTCCCTCATTGAATTTACCACCGAGACCCTGTCCGGTATTCCTTCTATCATTTTCGGCCTGTTCGGTATGATCTTCTTCGGAGAGACTTTGGGATTTGGTTACTCGCTGTTCACCGGTTCTTTTACCCTGGTACTGATGGTGCTGCCCCTGATCACCAGAAATACGCAGGAAGCACTGCGTACCGTGCCGGACAGCTATCGTACCGGCGCTTTGGGAATGGGATCTACGAAATGGCATATGATCCGTACCATCCTTCTGCCGTCCTCCATGCCGGGTATCGTCACCGGTATCATCCTGGCACTGGGACGTATCGTGGGAGAATCCGCTGCACTCTTATTTACCGCGGGAAGCGATTATAAGCTGCCGAAGTTCACCGGAGCTTTCGGAGACAATCTGGCGAAGCTGGCCCACAAGGCAATGGAGTCCGGCGGTACCCTGACGATCGAACTGTATTTGCAGATGCAGAAGGGACAGTACGACAACGCCTTCGGTATCGGCTGCGTTCTGATCATTATCGTGTTGATCCTGAACCTGCTGACCAAGCTGGCAGCAAATAAATTGAGACGAGAGTAAGAAAAATCACAAGAAGGAGTAACCTTATGGATAACAGTAAAATAACCGTGGAAAGCTTAAATCTCCATTACGGAGAGAACCACGCACTGAAAAATGTAAATATGGAGATCGCAGATCATGCCATCACCGCATTTATCGGTCCCAGCGGCTGCGGCAAATCCACTTTCCTGCGCTGCCTGAACCGGATGAATGATCTGGTGGATGGCTGCAGAGTGGAAGGAAAAGTGATCCTGGACGGAGAGGACATTTACGATAAGCGGGTAGATACCACATTGCTTCGTAAAAAGGTGGGTATGGTATTCCAACAGCCTAATCCTTTTCCCATGTCTATCTATGACAATATCGCCTATGGCCCAAGACTACATGGCATCAAAAACAAAAAGGAACTGGATGAGATCGTGGAGCGTTCCCTGCAGGGTGCCGCTATCTTTGAAGAAGTAAAGGATCGCCTGCACAAATCTGCACTGGGTCTGTCCGGTGGACAGCAGCAGAGACTATGTATTGCCAGAGCCCTGGCAGTATCCCCGGAGGTGCTTCTGATGGATGAACCCACTTCCGCCCTGGACCCGATCTCTACGTTAAAGATCGAGGAACTGATGGAGACACTGAAGAAAAAGTACACCGTGGTCATCGTAACCCACAATATGCAGCAGGCAGCCCGCGTATCGGATGACACCGCATTTTTCCTGGTAGGAGAAGTGGTCGAGAAGAATGCAACCTCCGAGATCTTTGCAAGACCCCAAGATAAGCGGACAGAAGACTACATCACCGGACGGTTTGGTTGATTTTGAATGAAAAGATAGGAGGAATGGGAGATGTCACCCAGAGTATTATTTGAGCAGGATCTTGAGACTTTGAAAAACAAAGTATCGGAGATGGGAGAACATGCGGAGATCAGTTATGATCGTATGCTATATGGAATGCGGGAGAACAAAGAGGATATTTTAAAGACTCTGCTGGATACGGATCACAAGATGGTGGATATGCAGAGAAGCATTGAAGCTATGTGCTTAAGCCTGCTGACCAGACAACAGCCGGTGGCGAGAGATATGCGGCTGGTGAGTGCGGCGCTGAAGGTTGTAACAGACATTGAGCGGATCGGTGATCATGTGGCAGATATGGTGGAGCTGTATCTGCGGATGGGGAATATGAATTCCGAAGGAAAACAGGAAAAGCTGCTTCTGGAAATGATGGAAGAGGCAAAGGATATGATCCATAATTCCGTGGAGGCTTTCGTGGAGGGAGACGAAGCGAATGCCCAAAAAGTTGTGGAACATGACGATGTGGTGGACGACCTCTTTAACGATATGAAGAAAGAGATGATGCAGGCTATCCGGGAACAGAATCTGGATGCCGACCGCGTGGTGGATTATCTGATGATGGCAAAGTACCTGGAAAAGGTAGGCGACCATGCAGTAAATATTGCCCAGTGGGCGATCTTCCGTATGACCGGAGACATGGAAGGGGTAAAATTATACTAGAATTCGATGATCCCGGCAACGATGCAGCGCCTCAATTCGCAAAACCGCCTCTGCGAGGCTTTGCTTTTGCTCATTGAGGCGTGCTCGCCAAAGAACCTTTGCCATATACTCTTACGAATGCCAGCATTCGACGAGTATCCGGCAAGGTTCATGGCTCTGCATCGTCGCAATTTTACATAAATTTTACATTCGAAGATATTGCATTTTACATAAGCACGATAAAGTGAAGATAGAAACCGAAAATGTAAAGTATGTTATGTAAAATGAGAGGATTAGAGTATGGACTTTTTTGATTTGTTGAAGATGGTAGGAGGACTTGCACTGTTTTTATACGGAATGAATCTGCTGGGTGATGGATTGTCCCAGGCATCCGGCGGACGTCTGGAGCGTATCCTGGAGAAACTGACCAGCAACCCGATCAAGGCAGTCTTGATGGGTGCGGTGGTCACCGGCGTGATCCAGTCCTCCTCCGCTACCACTGTTATGGTAGTCGGTTTTGTCAATTCCGGCATTATGAGCCTGAAACAGGCAGTGGGCATTATCATGGGCGCCAATATCGGTACCACGGTGACCTCCTGGATCTTAAGCCTTGCAGGCATTGAGAGTGATGCCTTCTGGATCCGTATGCTCAAACCCAGTTCTTTTTCGCCGATTCTGGCAATCGTGGGTGTGGGTATTTTACTGTTTTCCAATAAAGATAAATTAAAAAATGCGGCAACCATCCTGGTGGGCTTTGCAATTCTGATGTTTGGCATGGATTCCATGAGCGCAGCAGTTTCACCTCTGGCAGAGGTACCGGAGTTTACCAATCTGCTGATCAAGTTCCAAAATCCCGTATTTGGTGTGCTGGCAGGACTCATCCTCACAGCGGTGATCCAGTCTTCTTCCGCATCCGTAGGTATTTTGCAGGCACTGTGCATGACCGGAGCGGTAAGCTTCGGCGCAGCAGTTCCCATTATCATGGGACAGAATATCGGTACCTGTGTTACCGCCATGATCTCCGGTATCGGTGCTTCCCGCAACGCAAAGCGTGCGGCACTGATCCACTTGTATTTCAATATTATCGGAACGATATTGTTCCTTGGAATCTTTTATACTGCAAATGCCATTCATCCCTTTGCTTTTTTAGGAGAAGTGGCAACCCCCTTCGGCATTGCAGTGGTCCACAGCTGCTTTAATGTTGCTGCCACGCTGGTATTGCTGCCATTTTCCAATGGACTGGTAAAGCTTGCCTGCCTGACACTGCCTACGCATGAAGATGTGAAGGAAATGTCTGAGACAGACAAGACACTGAGCCTTTTGGATCCCCGATTCCTGGATACACCTGCCTATGCGGTAGAACAGAGCAGACAGGTAGCGTCTGTTATGGCAGACAAATCCCGCAAGGCAATGGACCTCGCCATGGAATTACTGCAGGGGTATGACGTGGCAAAAGCAGAGCAGGTAGCACAGATGGAGACAGATGTGGACCGCTTTGAGGATGAGCTTGGCACTTATCTGGTGAAGCTCAGCTCCAGACAGCTGTCCGGTAAAGACAGCGAGACACTGAACACTATTTTACATTGTATCGGTGATTTTGAGAGGATTTCCGACCATGCCCGCAATGTGAAAGAAGCTGCGCAGGAAATGTATGACAAAAAGCTGGATTTTTCCGATAAAGCACAGGAAGAACTGAAGGTATTCGAAAGAGCGGTACATGACATTCTGGATATTACCATGAACAGCTTTATAAAGGGAGATCTGAACCTGGCAAGACAGGTAGAACCCATGGAAGAGGTTATTGACGGATTGAGCCTGGATGTGAAACAGCGTCATGTGCGCAGACTCCGTAAGGGAAAATGCACTATTGAACTGGGATTCATTTTATCCGATGTGATCACGAACTTTGAACGTGTCAGTGATCACTGCTCCAACATTGCGGTCTGCCTGGTACAGGTGAATGAAGATGAATTCGATACGCATGCTTATCTGGATGAACTGCGACAGGAGGATAATTTGGATTTTCAGGGTAAAGTGATGGCATGTCGTGAAAAATACCAGTTACCTCCCACAAAGCAGGAACGTGTTATGGAAAAGAATGCAAAATTACTTGCGGAGTAAGGATTTACAGAGGTATAGTTAAGAAGAGAAAGCACAGTCAGAGAGGAGTGCTGTGAGATGGCATTGATCTATGTAGTAGAAGATGACAAAAACATTCAGGAGATTGAGACCTTTGCGTTGGCCAATGTAGGGTATGAGGTAAAAGGATTTGACTCCGCCACAGATTTCTATGCAGCATTGAACGAGACAGCACCGGATCTGATCCTGTTAGATATCATGCTGCCGGATGAGGATGGACTGAGTATCGTGAAAAAGCTTCGTACCAGACAGGATACAGTACTGGTGCCGGTGATCATGGTGACGGCCAAGACCACGGAGATTGATAAAGTGAAAGGCCTGGATCTGGGAGCGGATGATTATATTACGAAACCCTTCGGTGTCATGGAACTGATCTCCAGGGTCAAAGCAATGCTTCGGAGAAGTCAGAAGACTCAGGACAAAGATAAGATTTTGAAGCTTGGCAATATTGTGCTGGATAGAGAGAAACATTCCGTGATGGTAGGTAAGGAGCCGGTAGAACTGACTTACAAGGAATATGAACTGTTAAAGCTTTTGATGACGAATGCCGGTATCGTGACTACCAGGGAACTGATCTTAGACCGGGTGTGGGGGATTGATTTCGAGGGAGAGTCCAGAACGCTGGATATGCATATCAAGACTCTGCGTCAGAAGCTGAAGGAAGAAGGCAGTCTGATCAAGACGGTACGTAATGTGGGATACATTATGAACGGTGAGAAAGCGTAACAGAAGATGAAGAAAAAGATTAACAAAATGATGATTCTCATTGCCACGGTGACGATTCTGCTGACGATGGTATTGATCACAGTGGTCTATTATGATCTGTTTCGCAGACAGGTACTGGAGGATCTGAAAAGCTATGGATTGTTGCTGAGCAACTGCTCTTCCGTAGAGGAAATTGAGCAAAGCGGTGTGCCGGTGGAATCGGATCTTCGACTGACCATCATTGGCAGTGACGGCCGGGTATTGTATGATAATGAAGCGGATTCCGTGGCCATGGGAAACCACTCTTCCAGACCCGAGATCCGGGAAGCCATGCAGGACGGAGAGGGCGAGGCGGTTCGTAATTCCGAGACGTTATCCCGGTCCACTTTTTATTATGCCATCCGGCTTGCAGATGGCAGTATCTTACGTCTGTCCAAAGATGCCAGGAGTATTTACAGCATTTTCAGCCAGGCGCTGCCTATGATGGCTGGTATTTTCATAGTGCTGCTGATCTTGTGCATGGTGGCGGCCAAAGTGCTGACCGCGAAGCTGATCGCCCCCATTGAAAAACTGGCAGAGAACATAGGTGAGTGTACGGAAATGCAGACCTATGAGGAGCTGACACCGTTCATGGTCATGATCCGCAAACAGCATGAGGACATTATGAAAAATGCCAGAATGCGTCAGGAATTCAGTGCAAATGTATCTCACGAACTGAAGACTCCGCTGACATCTATTTCAGGATATGCGGAGCTGATTGAGACCGGAATGGCTTCCGAACAGGATACGGTGCGTTTTGCTCACGGGATTCATAACAGCGCGAATCGTCTGCTTACACTGATCAATGATATTATTCGCTTGTCAGAGCTGGATGGCACGGAAGGGGAAGCGGATACGGAGCTTTTGGATCTTCATGAGATGGCACAGAATTGTGTGGAAATGCTCTCCATGAGTGCCGAGAAACACAATGTGACGATTGCCCTCTCCGGTACGGAGTGCTATGTAACGGCGAACCGGCAGATGATGGAGGAATTGCTATACAATCTGTGCGATAATGCCATCCGGTATAATAACCCGGGAGGAAGCGTGGATGTACAGACCTATGCCAGAGAGGACCATACTTACCTGATAGTAAAAGACACCGGAATCGGGATATCCAAGGAACACCAGGAGAGGATCTTCGAGCGTTTTTACCGCGTGGACAAGAGCCGTTCCAAATCCACCGGCGGCACCGGACTGGGGCTTGCAATTGTGAAGCATATCATCGCTAAAAGCCATGCAAATCTGGAGCTGGAGAGTGAACCGGGAAAAGGAACGACGATAAAAGTAGTTTTTTAAATTGAGAGTTACGAGCCATGCAAAAATAGAACGGAATACCTCGGTGGGAGCTTGCTCACACAAGAGGTTGTTTCGTTCTATTTTTATACGGCGACAGCCGTCAATGAAATAAATGTGGAGCGCCCTTTGCGACACATTTATGAATTGGGGGCATGGCTCGTAACGTAGGGTTGCCGTAGACCCCACGAACGCCCGCGGCGAACGGAACATCACGCCTTGATGTCGCGTCTCCAGGTGTGAATTTTCTACGAAAAGTGATGAGTAGTTCTCGTCATGACGGGGCCGCCTACAGTCGACATCCATGTCGACAATCGGCTGACGCGGACATCGTGTCCGCTTTCCCCCTGTCTTTCAGCACTTTTCTAGAAAATATCAACATCCTCCGACAAACATCTTCGACATGGCACCGCATGCTCCGGGAGTTCTGCGTTTTGAAATATAAAGTTCCCGTGTTATACCTTCCGGTTTTCACAATTTGGGTATCTGCAATAGAATAAGCTTCCCATACCCTCAAACTTTCCTTAGCGTGGGTATCAGCAACGAAACAAGCTTCTCATACCCACAAACTTTCCACAGCGTGGGTATCAGCAACGAAACAAGCTTCTCATACCCACAAACTTTTCACAGTGTGGGTATCAGCAACAAAACAAGCTTCTCATACCCACAAACTTTTCACAGCGTGGGTATCAGCAACAAAACAAGCTGCTGATACCCACAAGCTTTCCACAGTGTGGGTATCAGCAGCGAAACAAGCTTCTCATACCCATAAACTATTCACGTTGAGGCGGAAGAATGGGTACAGAGAAGCTTGATTCTATCTCCTGTGCCCACGTTGAGGCGGAAGAAGGGTACAGAGAAGTTTGTTCCTGTCCCCTGTGCCCACGCTGCGGCGGAAGAAGGGTACAGAGAAGCTTGCCCCTGTCACCTGTGCCCATACTGCGGCGGAAGAAGGGTACAGAGAAGCTTGCCCCTGTCCCCTGTGCCCACGCTGCGGCGGAAGAATGGGCACAGGCGGAAATTGTCCTGTCTACGGCGCCCCTACGTTACGAGCCATGCACCCAATTCATAAATGTGTCGCAAAGAGCGCTCCACATTTATTTCATTGACGGCTGTCGAGTGTGTCCGTTGGACGCACGGTATAAAAATAGAACGAAACAACCTCTTGTGTGAGCAAGCTCCCACCGAGGTATTCCGTTCTATTTTTGCATGGCTCGTAACTCTCAATTTAGTACAAAAGATACGAAAGATCAAATAGGTGTGGAAGAAGCCACAGAGTAAAATATTTCCTTTTCTCCGCTTCCGAAGTGTAGTATACTGTCTGTGGATAACTCTATGACAAGGATAATGTTAGCGAAAGGCGGTAAATCAATGACAGCAGAGATCATCTGTGTAGGAACCGAAATTTTACTGGGCAATATTGTGAATACGAATGCAGCATATCTGGCGGAAAAGCTTGCTGCTTCCGGACTGGACTGCTATTACCAGACGGTGGTGGGAGATAATGCGGAGAGACTTGCGGGCGTGTTAAAATGTGCCATGGAGCGTTCGGATGTAATTCTGTTATCCGGCGGACTGGGACCCACGGAGGATGATCTGACCAAGGAAACTGTGGCAAAGGTCTGTGGGAAAAAACTGTCAGTGGATGACCACAGCATGGAACGGATCGCAGAATTTTTCGCAGTGAGAGATATTCAGCCTACGGAGAATAACTGGAAACAGGCCATGGTGCCCGAAGGTGCAAAAGTACTGGACAATGATAACGGAACGGCACCGGGGATCATTTTGGAAACGGAGAAGAACAGGATCGTATTGCTGCCGGGACCTCCTGCGGAGTTGATCCCCATGTTTGATCAGCAGGTACTTCCTTATCTGGACGCATTGACTCCCGGGGTGATCTGCTCCCGGATGGTAAAGCTGTGCGGTGTGCCGGAGAGCCAGGTGGAGGATACGCTGAAGGATTTGATCGACGGACAGACAAATCCTACCATAGCCACCTACGCTAAGACCGGAGAAGTACATATCCGGGTGACTGCTTCCGGAGAAAATGCCAAGGCAGCCGGAAAGACGATCAAACCAATAGTAAAAGAATTAAAATCCCGTTTCGGAGGGGATATCTACAGTACCAGAGAGGAGACCACTCTGGAGATGGCAGTGGCGGATCTGTTGCTTGCCAATGATCTGACCGTGACTACTGCAGAGTCCTGTACCGGAGGCATGATCGCAGCGAGAATTATCAATGTGCCCGGTGTGTCGGAATGTTATAAAGCGGGATTGGTAACTTATTCCAATAAGGCTAAGCGAAAATTCCTGGGAGTGCGTAAGAGCACGCTGGATAAATACGGTGCTGTCAGCAGCAAAACAGCAGGAGAGATGGCGAAAGGGGCGGCTCTTTTGCTAAAAGCGGATGTGGCAGTGGCAGTGACGGGAATCGCCGGACCGGACGGAGGAACCGAAGAGAAGCCGGTAGGACTGGTGTATATCGGATGCTGTGTTAAGGGAGAACTTACGGTAAAAGAATATCATTTCTCCGGAACCCGCAGCCAGATCAGAGAAGCGACTACCTCTGCAGCATTGATCCTCATGCGCAGCTGCATTTTGAAATACTTCAGTAAAGTGACATTTGGTAAAAAGTAACAAAAAAATAATTTGTGAGATACCCTCAAAACGTAAGGGTACAAAATTGTAAATAGTGCTGAAAACATAAAAAATGTATCATGCATCCTTGCGGGAAGTGGGGATGTGTGGTACATTCATTTTATATCTTGTTGCGGAACAATTCGCGGACATGTCTTTCTATCTCTGATTATCGGCAATTCAGGCATTCGCCAAAATTTCAGACGATTATCGGGACAAATTAGCAAATAGGGGGGTGCTCTTGAAGGGAGTTTTATTGGACATAAAATAGATATAATAAAAATAGACATTGACAAACACGAACAAATGTTTTATTCTAAATAAAAAGCAGAACATTTGTTCCTTGAACAAAAAGGAGATAAACATGGAAAAAGATGATAAGCTTAAAGCATTGGATGCGGCACTGAGCCAGATCGAGAAGCAGTATGGAAAGGGCGCGGTAATGAAGCTGGGAGATCCCACGGCACAGATGAACGTGGAGACCATTCCTACCGGTTCTTTAAGTTTGGATATAGCATTGGGACTGGGTGGTATTCCTAAGGGAAGAATCATTGAAATCTATGGACCGGAATCCAGTGGTAAGACGACCGTTACTTTACATATGATCGCTGAAGTACAGAAGAGGGGAGGTATTGCCGGATTTATCGATGCAGAGCATGCCCTGGATCCCGTCTATGCGAAGAATATCGGAGTGGATATTGATAATTTGTACATTTCCCAGCCGGATAACGGAGAGCAGGCACTGGAGATCACTGAGACCATGGTGCGTTCCGGGGCTATTGATATCATTGTAGTGGACTCCGTAGCTGCACTGGTACCGAAGGCGGAGATCGACGGGGATATGGGAGACAGCCATGTGGGTCTGCAGGCGCGACTGATGTCCCAGGCACTGCGTAAGCTGACTGCTGTGATCAGCAAATCCAACTGTACTGTTATTTTTATCAACCAGCTTCGTGAGAAGGTAGGTGTCATGTTCGGTAACCCTGAGACCACCACCGGTGGACGGGCACTGAAGTTCTATTCTTCTGTACGACTGGATGTCAGAAGAATTGAGGCTTTGAAGCAGGGCGGTGAGGTCATCGGTAACCGTACCCGTGTCAAAGTAGTGAAAAATAAGATTGCGCCTCCTTTTAAGGAAGCAGAGTTTGATATTATGTTCGGAGAAGGTATTTCTATGGTAGGAGATATTCTGGATCTGGCGGCCAGCTGTGATGTAGTTGCCAAGTCCGGTGCATGGTATGCCTACGAGGGCAATAAGATCGGACAGGGCAGAGAGAATGCAAAACAGTATTTGAAAGATAATCCGGCTGTCTGTGATGAGATTGCAGAGAAGGTCAGAGAGCATTACGGACTGAAGGCAGATGTATCTGCTACAGCGGAGAAGGAAGAGTAGATCCATGCTGGTAACACAGGTTACAGAACTTTCCAAATCGAGAAGTAAGGTATATATTGATCAGGAATTCGCCTTTGTTTTATACAAAGGCGAATTGCGTCTCTACCATATAAAAGAGAGTGAAGAACTCCGACCGGAGGATTACCGGACCATTATGCAGGAGGTACTGCCTAAACGTGCAAAACTGAGGGCTATGAATCTGCTTCAGGGGCGGGAATATACGACCTCACAATTACGGACAAAATTACAGCAGGGATATTATCCGCCGGAGATCATAGAGCAGGCAATAGAATATGTGGCAGGCTTTCATTATATAGATGATCTTCGTTATGCGGTGGATTACATCACCTATCATGAGAACAGCCGCAGCAGAAGACGCATTGAACAGGATCTCCAGGGCAAGGGGATTTCCTCCGCCACGATAGAGGAAGCCTGGCAGAGCTGGAGGGAGAATGGCGGGGAACAGGATGAACAGAGCATGATCCGGGAATTGCTTCGTAAGAAACATTATGATGCAGCGGAAGAAACAGACTGGAAAGAACGACAGAAAATATACGCATTTCTGGCAAGAAAGGGATTCTCACAGGAAGCCATTCGCAAGGCAATCGGAGGCATGCACAGTGACGAGTTTTAGGATACTGGATAGTGCAGGAAAAGCAAGAAATAATGCACAAAGATTGTATTAATATAGGAACTATTTTTGGAGTAATTGCGACTTGTACTTGACAGAGGAGTATTTTCAGTTTACACTAATACTGTTGTGAATTGCTTGTTAGAATGTACATAAATTGCATTCTATTTTGAACGATAATTTGTATTATCAGAGCAAAATGTACAATGAAAATTTCATAAGGAGGTGCTCCTGTAGTGGACACTAATATTGTAATAGTATTAGTGGTTTCTGTTATTGCCATTATAGCTGCAGTGCTGATCACAGCAAAGGTTACCACCACCCGTCTGAAGAAGAATGCGGAGGGAACCATCGGCAACGCAGAGGAGAAGGCAAGAGAGATTATTGATGAAGCCCTGAAGACTGCAGAGAACAAAAAGCGTGAATCACTCCTGGAAGTCAAAGAAGAGTCCATTCGTACCAAGAATGAACTGGACAAAGAGATCAAGGAGCGCAGAGCGGAAGCTCAGCGGTATGAGCGCAGAGTTCAGCAGAAGGAAGAGAACATCGATAAGAAAGCAGATGCCATCGAGAAGCGCGAGGCAAGTTTGGCAGCCAGAGAAGAAACCCTAGCCAGAATGAAGGAAGAAGTCTCCAAGCTGAATGAGCAGCGTGTGCAGGAACTGGAACGAATTTCCGGATTAACCTCTGAACAAGCAAAAGACTACTTATTGAAAATTGTTGAAGATGAAGTGAAGCATGAAACGGCCGTGATGATCAAGGAAATGGAGAGTCGGGCCAAAGAAGAAGCAGACAAGAAAGCAAAGGAATATGTGGTTAACGCAATACAGAGATGCGCAGCAGATCATGTCTCTGAGACTACAATTTCCGTTGTACAGTTACCGAATGATGAGATGAAGGGACGTATCATCGGACGTGAGGGACGTAATATCCGCACCCTTGAGACCATGACAGGTGTAGACCTGATCATTGATGATACACCGGAAGCAGTAATTTTGTCCGGATTTGATCCGATTCGTCGTGAGGTAGCGAGAATCGCGCTGGAGAAGCTGATTGTGGACGGACGTATTCATCCGGCCAGAATCGAAGAGATGGTAGAGAAGGCGCAGAAAGAAGTCGAAGTAATGATCAAGGAAGAGGGAGAAGCCGCAACTCTCGAGGTTGGCGTACATGGCATTCATCCCGAACTGGTAAGATTACTCGGTAAGATGAAATTCCGTACCAGCTATGGTCAGAATGCATTAAAGCATTCTATTGAAGTAGCACAGCTGTCCGGACTGCTGGCTGCAGAACTGGGATTGGATGTGAGACTTGCCAAGAGAGCCGGACTGCTGCATGATATCGGTAAAGCAGTCGACCACGAAATGGAAGGTTCTCATATTCAGCTGGGTGCTGAATTGTGTCGGAAATACAAAGAGAATGCTACTGTTATCAACGCAGTGGAATCTCACCATGGCGATGTAGAGCCTACTTCCCTGATTGCATGTATTGTACAAGCTGCTGATACAATATCCGCTGCAAGACCGGGAGCTAGAAGGGAAACACTGGAAACCTATACTAGCAGATTAAGACAGTTAGAAGATATCACAAACAATTTCAAAGGTGTAGATAAATCTTTTGCTATTCAGGCAGGTCGTGAAGTTCGTGTTATGGTAGTGCCCGAACAGATTTCAGATGCCGATATGGTACTGTTGGCAAGAGATATTTCCAAGCAGATTGAAGCTGAATTGGAATATCCCGGACAGATCAAGGTGAATGTGATCCGTGAGAGCCGCGTAATTGATTACGCCAAATAACTGACCAGTCAGAAATGACAATTTCATAAGATGTAAGAGGTAGCCGTTGTATGGAGACATACAACGGCTGTTTTAATGAAATTTTATGGATAAACGTGTGTAAAAAAAGTGAAAGTTACCTATTGTGTTATATGTCATCTTATAGTATGATATTCGGAGTGTATGATTGTATACGATTATCCAACATCCACAGAAGAAGGCGTATTCCCAACGAGGAAAGACGAGAAAGGTATGGTAAGAAATGAAAGCATATCAGGAATTAACCAAGGAAGAACTTTTAACACTGAAGGCAGAGCTTAACGCTGCATATGAAGATGCAAAAGGCAAAGGCCTGAAACTGGATATGTCCAGAGGAAAACCTGCAGTCAATCAGCTGGATATGACAATGGATTTTCTGGATGTTGTGAATTCTCAGAGCGCTATGAAGGCTGAGGATGGAATGGATGTGAGAAACTACGGAGGTTTGGATGGCATTCCTGAGGCAAAGAAGCTGATGGCGGATATTCTGGAGGTAAAACCAGAGAACGTGATCGTATGCGGTAATGCCAGTCTGACCATCATGTATGATACAGTATCCCGTGCCATGACCCATGGCATTTTGGGAAATACCCCCTGGTGTAAACTGGATCATGTAAAGTTTTTGTGCCCTGTTCCCGGATATGACAGACATTTTGGAATTACAGAGCATTTCGGAATTGAAATGATCAATGTACCCATGACTCCCGAAGGACCGGATATGGACCTGGTAGAGAAGCTGGTCAGCGAAGATCCCGCCATCAAAGGCATTTGGTGCGTACCGAAGTACTCCAATCCTCAGGGATATTCTTATTCCGATGAGACCGTAAGACGCTTCGTAGCGCTTACGCCGGCGGCACCGGATTTCCGTATTTTTTGGGATAATGCTTATGCAATTCATCATTTATATGATGACAGACAGGATCAGCTGTTAGAGATTCTCTCCGAATGTGAGAAGGCAGGACATCCGGATATGGTATTCGAGTTCTGCTCTACCTCTAAGGTAAGCTTTGCAGGTTCCGGTATTGCGGCTATCGCATCTTCTAAGGCCAATCTGGATGATATGAGAAAGTCCATGACAATTCAGACGATTGGATACGATAAGATCAATCAGTTACGTCATGTACGCTATTTTAAGGATATTAACGGTATTCGTGAACATATGAAGAAGCATGCGGCAATCATGCGTCCAAAATTTGAGGCAGTATTGAAGGTTTTGGATGAGGAACTGGGTGGACTTGGTATCGGCAGTTGGACAAAACCCAACGGTGGATATTTTATCTCCTTTGATGCGATGGATGGTTGTGCCAAGGCTATTGTGGCAAAATGTAAGGAAGCAGGTGTGACTTTGACGGGGGCAGGCGCTACTTTCCCTTATAAGAAGGATCCCAAAGATTCCAATATCCGTATCGCACCTTCCTTCCCGACACCGGAAGAGATGGCAATGGCAACGGATCTGTTCGTACTGTGTGTCAAGATGGTAAGTGTGGACAAATTACTGGAGAACAAATAACAGATTCGAGGATAAATAAAAGAAGGAATAACGGGTCATGGAAGAATTCAGGCGTATCAAACGGGAACTGGTGGCAAAAGGTGCGATCATTGATTATTATCAGGACACCATGCAGATTCCCAACGGTAACATTGCAAAATGGGATCTGATCGATCATAAAGGCGCAGCAGCCGTAGTTGCAGTAAGAGAAGACGGTAAACTTCTCATGGTGCGACAGTATCGTAATGCGCTGGAGCGGGAGACTCTGGAGATTCCGGCCGGCGGACTGAATGGCAGAGAAGAACCTACGGATCAGGCAGCCATGCGGGAATTGCAGGAAGAGACCGGCTATCATACCGATCATGTGGAACTGCTGACTTCCATCTATACCACAGTAGCTTTCTGTAATGAGAAAATCGACATCTATCTGGCGTTAGACCTGAAAGACAGAGGGAGCCAGCATCTGGATGAAGATGAATTTATCAATGTAGAGGCATATTCCGTAGAGGAATTAAAACAAATGATCTATGACTGTAAGATTCAGGATGCCAAGACGATTTGCGGCATTCTGACATATGCATCGAAATACTTAAGTAAATAGTCATTACGTTGAGGTAGGCAATCCGCTCCATGGATAGAATCTGTGTGGCGGATTGTTTTTTAGTTGTTACGGTTCAGGAATGATTCCCTGTGTTGTCCGCATATATTAACATAACATTGCGTGGCGTAGAGATGGGAATTTTCATGAAATGGGATAAGTCTATCGTACCGGTGGGAAAGCTGCCGCTTCGTTTTCTGTTTGTGATCGGATTCGCAGTGGGGTTTCTGATCGTATATTGGGGAAAAGGTACTTTCCTGAAGAATATGGGAATGCTGGATGAGGATACTTTGTATCATATGAAATACATGGCCGTGGACAACAAGGTGCTCTTCTGGTACGTCCTGTGTAAAAGAGGCAAAGATTTCATTGCACTGGTTCTCATGGCCACGACGTACCTGGGATTGTTATTCTGCGGCGGGATGACGGTAAAATATGGCTTTTCCCTTGGATTATTCTTAGGTACTGCGACCTGCCGTTATGGAATCAAGGGGATTTTATTATGTATTGTGGGAATTTTTCCTCACTATCTGTGTTATGTACCTGCAATGGTGATGCTGCTTCAGTGGTGCGAGGATATTTACAGAAGTATTTATTTTTATCATAACATAACCGGGCAGGGAAAAAAGTCCCTGCCCGGTAAACTGGGAAAACCGGTGCTCATTTTGGGAGTACTGGTTCTCGGATGTGTGTTGGAAGCGTTTGTGAATCCTGTGTTATTCAAAGGCTTCCTGCAATTTTTTTAAAAAAGGGTTCGTCTTATTCGTACTCTGCGATATCGTAGATCAGACGCTCTGTATCGTCCCAACCCAGGCAGGGATCTGTGATGGACTTACCGTAACAGCCGGCACCCACCTTCTGGTTACCTTCTTCGATATAACTCTCGATCATAACGCCCTTGACCAGCTGATGGAGATCGGAACTCAGCTTGCGGCTGTGCATGACTTCTTTGGTGATTCGGATCTGTTCTTTGAACTGCTTGTTGGAGTTGGAATGGTTCGCATCGATCACGCAGGCAGGATTCTTCAGATCCATTTTTTCATACATATCCCACAGACGGATCAGATCTTCATAGTGGTAGTTGGGAATGTTGGCACCATGCTTGTTGGTAGCACCACGCAACACGGTGTGAGCCAGATCATTTCCATGGGTATTTACTTCCCAACCGGTATAAATAAAGGAATGGGGATGCTGTGCTGCATATACGGAATTCAGCATTACAGAGAAATCTCCGCTGGTTGGATTCTTCATACCTGCCGCTACATCAAAACCGCTGACGGTCAGACGGTGCTGCTGATCCTCTACGGAACGGGCGCCGATTGCCACATAGGAGAGGATGTCGGATACATAACCCCAGTTCTCAGGGTATAACATTTCATCTGCCGCAGTCAGCCCTGTCTCCTGGATCGCACGGATGTGCATTTTACGCATGGCCATCAGTCCTGCCAGAAAATCAGGCTTCTTCTCGGGATCGGGCTGGCTAGTGATACCTTTGTAGCCTTCACCGGTAGTGCGGGGTTTGTTGGTGTAGATTCTGGGGATCAGGATCAGCTTATCCTTCACCTGTTCGTTAACTCTTGCAAGGCGGTTTACATAATCGCATACGGAATCCTCATTGTCAGCAGAGCAGGGTCCGATGATCACCAGAAATTTATTACTCTTACCGGTGAGGACATCTCGGATCTCGGCGTCTCTTTCTTCTTTGATCTTGACTAATTCTGCCGGAAGAGGCAGCTCCTTACGTATTTCCGCAGGAGTGGGAAGTTTTTTGATGAATTCGAAACTCATAGTATTCCATCGTGCGCGGGGCACGTCCTTTCTGCTAAATTTCTTTGCCTATTATAGAACAGAATCCCCGCAGATGCAAGAAAATTTAGCGATTTAAAGCGAAAAAGAGTAAAAATGATAAATAAGCTATCGTGTTAATGCGTTAATTTGCAAAAATTTATTGACAGGACAAAAGGTTTGCCATAAAGTTAGAGATAGTGAAATAACTGCAGAAACTGCGAAAAAACTACGAGAGAGGGCAAAATTATGTACGGAACAATTTGGGCATTACTACCGCCGGTGGTAGCAATTGTACTGGCACTGATCACAAAGGAAGTATATTCATCACTGTTTATCGGTATCGTCACGGGAGCACTGATCTATACCGGATTTTCACCCATCGCGACGCTGGACACAGTGATCAACGAAGGATTCATCAATTCCGTTGCGGATGCATGGAACATCGGTATCTTCATGTTCCTGATCCTGCTGGGAACCATGGTGGCATTGATGAATAAGGCAGGAGGCTCTGCGGCCTTTGGTGAATGGGCGAAAAAGCATGTAAAGACCAGAGCGGGAGCACTGCTTGCCACCTTTTTATTAGGTGTTCTGATCTTCGTGGATGACTATTTCAACTGTCTGACCGTAGGATCCGTTATGATGCCGGTCACAGATGGACACAAGATCTCCCGTGCAAAGCTTGCATATATCATTGATGCCACGGCAGCACCTATCTGTATGATCGCACCGATCTCTTCCTGGGCAGCAGCAGTATCAGGCATGGTGGACGAGGGTGTGTATTCCGGTATCGAACTGTTCGTAAGAGCGATCCCCTATAACTATTATTCGCTGTTAACCATTGTATTTGTCGTCGGAATGGCACTGATGGGATTCGATTACGGTCCTATGGCTAAGCATGAGCGTAATGCCATAGAAAAGGGTGACCTGTTCACTGAGGGAGAACGCGTGACCAATGCGGACAATGCACCGAAGGGTTCTGAGAGAGGAAAAGTATATGATCTGTTGATCCCTGTGATCGTACTGATCATCTGCTGTGTCGTTGGTATGATCTATGTCGGCGGATTTTTCGAAGGTGTGGGATTCATCGATGCCTTCAGTGCTACCGATGCTTCTGTAGGACTTCCCTGGGGATCTCTGATCGCGTTGCTGTTTGCTATCGTATATTATATGTGTAGAAGACTGGTATCCTTTAAGGAGGCCATGAATTGTCTGACTCAGGGCTTTATCGCTATGGTACCTGCCATGCTGATCTTGACCTTTGCCGTTACCCTGAAGACCATGACCGGACTGTTAGGTGCGGATGTCTATGTGGCAGGTCTGATGCAGGGTGCATCTTCGGGATTGACCAATATGCTTCCCGCGATCATCTTCCTGGTAGCGTGCTTCTTAGCTTTTGCTTCCGGCACCAGCTGGGGAACCTTCGGTATCCTGATCCCTATTGTAACCGGCGTATTTACCGATCCTGCTACCGGAGCCATCGTACCCGGAGCCGAGCATCTGATCATCATCGGTGTGTCTGCATGTCTGGCAGGTGCTGTTATGGGTGACCATTGTTCTCCCATCTCCGATACCACGATCATGGCTTCGGCAGGGGCACAGTGCAATCATATCAACCATGTATCCACCCAGGTACCTTACGTACTGACTGTGGCAGCAATCTCTTTTGTGACCTATATTATTGCCGGATTTGTACAGAATGTGGTGATCTGTCTGGTGATCGGTATTCTGCTGACACTGGCGACACTGCTTGTACTGAAGCGTGTCTTCGGACAGAAGGCTGCTACGCAGCAGTAACGCAAAACGGGAATCATATTAGTACAGAAATGTGTCTAAATGTGTCTGTGAGAAAGGAAACATATAGAAACTATGAAATACGATTATCTGGTCGTCGGTTCCGGTCTGTACGGAGCAGTGTTCGCGAGAGAAGCGGCTGACAGAGGGAAAAAGGTTCTGGTGATCGACAAGCGTCCCAATGTGGCGGGTAATATTTACACCGAAAAAGTGGAAGGGATCCATGTCCACAAATACGGTGCGCATATTTTTCATACCAATGATACGAAGGTGTGGAAGTATATTACGAGATTCGCAGAGTTCAACCGGTTCACCAATTCCCCGGTGGCAAACTATCGTGGAGAACTGTATTCCCTGCCCTTTAACATGTATACGTTTAATAAAATGTGGGGTGTGGTAACGCCTGAGGAAGCAGCCGCGAAGATCGAAGAACAGAAAAAAGAAGCATGTATCACGGAGCCGAAGAACTTAGAAGAGCAGGCAATTTCCCTGGTGGGAAGAGACATTTTTGAAAAGCTGATCAAGGGTTATACAGAGAAGCAGTGGGGACGTGATTGTAAGGATCTTCCGGCATTTATCATCAAGCGACTTCCGGTTCGACTGACCTTTGATAATAATTACTTCAACGCTCTGTATCAAGGCATTCCCATCGGCGGTTACACGCAGCTGGTGGAGCATTTGTTAGAAGGTATAGAAGTACGTCTGAATACAGATTATCTGGAGCAGAAGGAGAAACTGGACAGACTGGCGGAAACAGTCGTCTATACCGGCCCCATCGATGCGTATTTCGGATATTCACTGGGAGCATTGGAATATCGATCTGTAAGATTCGAGACAGAGGTGCTGGATATTCCAAACTTCCAGGGCAATGCGGCAGTGAACTACACGGACCGTGAGACTCCCTGGACCCGGATCATTGAACATAAATGGTTCGAGTTCGGCAAGGACGAACAGGGACAGGATCTCCCGAAGACGGTCATCAGCAGAGAGTACAGTTCCGAGTGGAAACCGGGAGATGAACCTTATTATCCGGTAAATGATGAGAAAAACGGTGCTCTGTATGCAGAGTATAAGAAGCTGGCAGATGCCGAGCAGGATGTGATCTTCGGAGGAAGACTGGCGGAATACCGTTATTATGATATGGATGCAGTCATTGCATCGGCACTGCAGAAAAGTGAAGAAGTACTGTGATCATTCAGACCACGGTGGTGAGCATACCTGGTGTGACTCATAAAAAAATGCAACGGCGTTTTCACCGTTGCATTTTTGTTATCTAACCAATCTGCGGTTTTGCTTTTCTCTTGTTGCGGAACTCTCTGACTGCGATCAGCAGGTCGTAACGATATACCAGGGTGTACATCGCAGCCGCCATAACGAAAGCGGTGAGCACATCGAAGACGGAGTGCTGTTTGATGAACATGGTTGCCATGATGATCGAAGAAGCCAAAATCAGGGATCCGATGCGGATGCCCTTTTTCTTCTCGAAGCATTTACTGCGGATGATCGCAAAATGTGCACCCAGGGAATTATATACATGAATGCTGGGCCACAGGTTGGTAGGTGTGTCTGTCCGGTACAGAGCGGCTACCATGCGGGTGAAGATATTGTCTCTGGGCATCACCGCGGGACGAAGGTGCTGTCCGTTGGGCCACAGAGTGGATACGATCAGGAAGATCGTCATGCCTGTAAAGAGGAAAATACAGGTGCGGTAGTAATCCTCTTTATTTTTGAAGAAAAAGTAGATGACCACTGCCGATACATAGGCAAACCATAAAAAGTAAGGAATGACGAACACCTCACAGAAAGGAATGTAATCATCCGCCGCCATATGTATGATCCGGTAGTGTCCGGTGATGTTCTTCTCCAGCCAGGCGAACCATGTCATATAAATAATGGCATATATAATAAGAGGAACGGCATGTTTATATTTTAAATAGAAGATCTTAAGCTTTTCCATAAAAACCTCATTTCTCTACCAAACCTATGCTTCAAAATCAATTTTAGTATAATCACCGGAAGAAAAAAATCAAGGTTTTTTTGGAATACTTAAGCATTCTTAAGAAAATCTTTAGAGTGTGTTTATTTCACTTCGGGAGTGATCATGCGAATGGCGCCGGGAAGACATTCCACCCGGAATCCACAGCTTTTCCTGGTTACTTCGCCGTCCGTATGTACCCATAGGGGAGCGGAGGCAGTGATAGACATCTGTGTGGCTGTGTAAGCATCGATCCCCTTTACGAAATAGTGTTTACCGAAAAAAGCGGTGGGAAGAGCCAGCAGAACCAGTACTTTGGAAATATTGCCAACGCAGCACAGATCCAATACGCCGTCATTATCCGTGGCGGGAGGACAGAACATGAATCCGCCGCCTTCATAGCGATGACTCATACAGGTTACAAACAAAAAGCGGGGGAGCTGGAATGCGGTCTGCTTTCCGTTTACTGCGTTTTCGATGGTCAGGGTACAGGAGACCTTGCGTGCGGTGATCAGCTGCTTTAAGGCGATTCCTAAATACGTCAGCTTGCCAAGACCGATCCGGTTCATGGTATCCTTGATGGGGGAATGCATGGCTTCTGCACAGACAGCTGCGTCAAAGCCGATTCCACAGCTGACAGCGAACAGCCGGGATTCTTCCGGCTGATCCTCATCGAGATAAGTAAGTCTTCCTAAGTCCATGACTCTGGGAGCAGCATTCCGAAGGATCAGATCAAGGGCTGCTTTCGGCTCTTTGGGGATGCCGAGATCCCTGGCCAGATCGTTGCTGGAGCCGGTGGGAATGTAACCCAGGATTACTTTGGAGGGATCAGCGATTCCCTGCAGGGCTTCGTTCACCGTGCCATCTCCACCTAGGACAATGAGCTTTAAATCAGGATCGTCTTTATATTCTGCGGTGATCTGTGCAGCCAGATGCTTTACTTCTCCGGCTTTTTGGGAAAAATAGGTCTGAAATACGGCATCGCTTTCTCTTAGAGCAGGTTCGATCTGTTCAGACCAGATCTTCGCACCTTTGCCGGAGCGGGAGGCTGGATTGATAATAATATGATACATGAGGATACCTCATCTTTCGTAAGAATGTAACTAAAGTTTATTCTAACACACTCAGGGGCTTCTGCCAACATTGTTCATTTTCCATCTTTGCAATTAAAAAGTTCTATGCTATACTAAACCATAAGTTTAGCGAATTAACGTAACACAAGGAGGAATGAGGCATGTATTCATTGGATGAAGTAAAAAAAGTTGATCCCGAGGTGGCACAGGCCATTATCGACGAGGAGAATCGTCAGAACAGTCATATTGAACTGATCGCTTCCGAGAACTGGGTAAGCAAGGCAGTCATGGCGGCTATGGGCAGTCCCTTGACCAATAAATATGCGGAAGGTTATCCCGGCAAGAGATATTACGGCGGATGTGAGTGCGTGGATGTCATCGAAAATCTGGCAATCGAGCGTGCCAAGAAACTGTTTGGCTGTGATTATGCCAATGTACAGCCCCATTCCGGAGCACAGGCGAATATGGCAGTGCAGTTTGCTGTACTGAAACCGGGTGATACGATCATGGGCATGAACCTGGATCACGGCGGACATCTGACCCATGGTTCACCGGTAAATATGTCCGGTAAATATTTCCATGTAGTACCTTACGGTGTGGATGACAACGGATTCTTAGATTACGACAGAATGAGAGAACTGGCACTGGAATGCAAGCCTAAGATGATCATTGCCGGTGCTTCTGCGTATGCCAGAACCATTGATTTCAAGAAGTTCCGTGAAGTAGCAGACGAAGTGGGTGCCGTACTGATGGTAGATATGGCACATATCGCAGGACTGGTGGCAGCGGGCCTTCATCCCAGTCCCATCCCTTATGCGGATGTAGTGACCACTACGACTCACAAGACCCTGCGCGGACCCAGAGGAGGTATGATCCTCTGCAATAAGGAAGCCAATGAAAAGTTCAACTTCAACAAAGCCATCTTCCCCGGCATCCAGGGCGGCCCTCTGATGCATGTGATCGCTGCCAAGGCAGTCTGCTTCGAAGAAGCATTAAGCGACGACTTTAAAGTATATCAGAAGAATATCATTGACAATGCCCAGGCATTGTGTAAGGGACTGATGAGCCGGGATATCAAGATCGTATCCGGCGGTACCGATAATCATTTAATGTTAGTGGATCTGACTCCTTACGGTCTGACCGGTAAGGCAGTGGAGAAACTGTTGGATGCAGCGCACATCACTGCTAACAAGAACACCATCCCCAACGATCCTCAGTCTCCGTTTGTGACCAGCGGTATCCGCCTGGGAACCCCCGCGGTTACTTCCAGAGGTCTGAACACCGAGGACATGGATCAGGTGGCAGAAGCCATTGCCCTGGTCATCAAGGGCGGCGAAGAGCAGGTTCCTGCAGCCAGAGCCATCATTCAGAAATTAACAGACAAATATCCTTTGATCTAAAGCTTGGAGGAGTATAAGAAAAGAGCCGAAAGGCTCTTTTCTTATACTCAGAAATGTTCAGAAATGTATTAAAAAGGCCTGAAAAAGATAAAAATGGGGGTTGCCTTTCATACTTTACTGTGCTAGAATATCCCTCAGTGAAAAACAAGTGTCCGTACTACAGATACGAACTGCAGAAAGGATAACATATGGGAGAAGCGACCAAGTATTTCGTGGTGAAGCAGAAGGCAATCCCCGAGGTGCTGTTAAAGGTAGTGGAAGCAAAGCGGCTTCTTGAGTCAGAGAAGGTTCTGACCATACAGGAAGCGGTTGATGCAGTTGGCATCAGCCGCAGTTCTTTTTATAAGTACAAGGATGATATCTTTCCGTTCCATGACAATTCTCAGGGAACGACCATCACGCTGACTTTCCAGATGGATGACGAACCGGGAATTCTGTCGGATGTGCTGAAGATCATCGCAGAGTACCGGGCGAATATCCTGACGATCCATCAGAGTATTCCCATCAACGGAATCGCATCTCTGACACTGAGTATACAGGTACTGCAGACTACGGGAGATATCTCCCGGATGATCGAACAGCTGGAGGGGCAGACCAGTGTGCATCATGTGAAAATACTGGCAAAAGAATAATGTCGGAACGAAAAAGATAAAAGTGAGGAGAATATTATGATCAATGTTGCGGTATTGGGCTACGGCACCGTCGGTAGCGGTGTGGTAGAAGTTATCGAGAAAAATAAGGACATGGTAAATAAAAAGTCCGCACAGGAACTGGAAGTGAAATACATTCTGGATCTGAGAGATTTCCCCGGAGACCCTTATGAGAATAAGGTCATTCATGATTTCAATACGATCTTACAGGATGACAGCGTAACCATCATCTGTGAGACCATGGGTGGTGTCGGAGCTGCTTACCAGTTCACGAAGCAGGCACTGGAACTGGGCAAGAGTGTCTGCACCTCCAACAAGGAGCTGGTAGCAAAGCATGGTCCCGAACTGTTGCAGATCGCCAGAGAGCATAACTGCAACTACTTATTCGAGGCAAGTGTGGGCGGCGGTATTCCCATTATCCGTCCGCTGAACTACTCCCTGACCGCAGAGAAGATCGAGGCTGTCAACGGTATCTTAAACGGTACCACGAACTATATCTTAAGCAAAATGGAAAAAGAAGGCGCGGATTTCGATACCGTTCTGAAGGAAGCACAGGACAAAGGCTATGCGGAGCGCAATCCGGAAGCAGATGTGGAAGGTTATGATGCCTGCCGTAAGATCGCGATTCTGTCTTCTCTGATGTTTGGTAAAAACGTGGATTCCGAGAAAGTCCCCACCGAGGGTATTACGAAGATCACCGCAGCGGATTTTGAATATGCCAATGCTGCAGAGTATACCATCAAGCTGTTGGGCAGAAGCCGTGCGATTGACGATGACACAGCGGAAGTTATGGTGGCACCGTTCATGCTTCCCAAGGACCATCCCCTGGCCATGGTATACGGAGTGTTCAATGCGGTATTTGTCACCGGCAATATGCTGGGAGATTCCATGTACTACGGACGGGGCGCAGGCAAGCTTCCCACCGCCAGTGCAGTGGTATCGGATGTCATCGACTGTGCAAGACATCAGGGCAAGGTGATCATGTGCTTCTGGGACAAAGAGGAAGTAAAGCTGGTAGATACACGTGAGTCCGTAAGAAGCTTTTTTATCAGAGCAAAGGCAGGAGCGGAAGGCGCGGTAGAGGCAGCTTTCCCCGGAGGCAGAGAGCTGCATTTAGCAGACCGTAAGGAAGACTTCGGATACTTCACACAGCCCATGAAGGAGAGTGAGTTCCTGGCAAAATACGAAGCACTGGGTGAGCAGATGCTTGGCAGGATCCGCCTGGTGTAAGAAACAAGAATATTATAAAGAGTACTAAATATATATATTTGAGGAGAAAATGTTATGTCAAAAGTAGTGAAATTCGGTGGAAGCTCTCTGGCAAGTGCAGAGCAGTTCAAAAAGGTAGGAAATATCATCCGTGCGGATAAGGAGAGGAAATATGTGGTACCTTCCGCACCGGGAAAAAGATTTTCCAATGATACCAAGGTGACGGATATGCTGTATGCCTGCTATGATCTGGCAGATCAGGGCAAGAGCTTCAAAGCAGAGCTGGATGCCATTAAGGCGCGTTACCAGGAGATTATAGATGGTTTACAGCTGGATCTGGATCTTAGTGAAGAGTTTGGGACCATAGAGAAGAATTTCAAGGCAAAATCCGGAAACAATTATGCAGCTTCCCGTGGCGAATATCTGAACGGTATCATCATGGCAAATTACTTAGGCTATGATTTCATTGATGCGGCAACCGTAATTTTCTTCGATGAAAACGGTGAGTTTGATGCAGCGAGGACCAACGAAGTACTTCGTGCCAGACTGGCAGAGAGCAAGGAAGCGGTAGTTCCCGGATTCTACGGTTCGATGCCTGACGGAGCGGTAAAGACCTTCTCCAGAGGCGGATCCGATATTACCGGTTCTATTGTGGCTAAGGCTGCCAAAGCGGATGTCTATGAGAATTGGACGGATGTGTCCGGTTTCCTGATCGCAGATCCCAGAATCATCGATCATCCCGAGGCTATTGAGACCATCACCTACCGCGAACTTCGCGAGCTGGCATATATGGGAGCTACCGTACTGCATGAGGATGCCATTTTCCCGGTACGCCAGGAGGGTATTCCCATCAATATCCGCAATACCAATGCGCCGGAAGACAACGGTACCTGGATCGTGGGAAGCACCTGCCAGAAGTCCAAATATGTCATCACCGGTATCGCCGGTAAAAAAGGCTTCTGCTCTGTGAATATTGAAAAAGATATGATGAACTCCGAGATCGGTTTCGGCAGAAAGGTACTGCAGGCGTTTGAGGAGAACGGAATCTCCTTTGAGCATGTTCCCTCCGGTATTGATACCATGACCGTATTCGTACATCAGGACGAATTCATGCACAAGGAGCAGAAAGTAGTGGCAGGCATCCACAGACTGGCAAATCCCGATATGATAGACATTGAATCGGATCTGGCGCTGATCGCCGTGGTAGGCCGTGGCATGAAGTCCACCCGCGGTACAGCAGGCAGAATCTTCTCCGCACTGGCACACAAAAATATCAATGTCAAGATGATCGACCAGGGATCCTCTGAGCTGAACATCATCATCGGTGTGGCAAATGAGGATTTTGAGACTGCGATCAAGGCAATTTATGATATCTTTGTAATTACAAGACTATAAGATGATACGATATAAAAAAGGCAGGTCATTAAGACCTGTCTTTTTATATCTCCGGATACTGGATCATGTCCAGGATCGGCGTCCGCATTATGTACTGATAAGCTTCGAAAATCTTCTCCGCAGGCACATTTTTAGGAGAAGAGAGCCAAAGCTTCAGGATCTCGATCAGTAATAGGGCATTATAATGCGCCAGCGACTGCGGAGTGATCAGATCGCAGGGCATTTTCTTCATGGGATGTCTGGAGAGAATACAGAAAAAAGTCTTTTCACAGTAATGGGCAAAAAATTCTCCGAAGCTGTTCTGACCTGTGATCTCAAAAAGTCTGCGGTAATATTCCTTATTTTTCTCAAAGCAGATAAACATCAGTTTAATAGCTTCCTGTTCCATGTCATTTTCAATCATGACTTCGACCTTGCTGCCGATATCCCGGTCGAACAAGAACTCGATCACTTCGTATTTATCCTGAAAATAATTATAGAAAGTCGGGCGGATCACATGAGCACCATCCGTGATCATTTTGATGGATATCTTCTGAAAAGGCACGGTAAGCACAAGTGTCCGAAAGCTGTCTGCCAATAATTCCTTTGTCTTCATCACATGACTCCTTTTTCCATAAAAAGAACCAAGATAGAAATATTATAAACAAAAAATTACCGTTTCTCAACCCAAAACGACACTTTCCGCAAAATGTCGCGGATTATTTACATTTATCGGAATAATGTAAAAGCAGGAAAAACTCTGTGCCGGGGTTGTATCTTACTATATGTCCGGAAATAGCATATCATAATCGCAGAAAGGAGATATATGGATGGCGTGGTATGAAATACTGATCGTATCGGTAGGACTTTCCCTGGATGTTCTTACCTATGCATTATATAAAGGTGCAATGCTTTCTAAACTGGATAAAAAACAGATCCTGAAAATGACTCTGTTGTTCACCGGCTGGCAGAGCGGAGCGATGCTATTAGGAAGCCTGATCTCGGAGATTCCCTATATAGCCATGAATTATCAGCGGACAGAGAGACTGTTCCGGGCAGCCTCCGCTGTTATTTTTTTCCTGATCGCGATCTGGCTGATCGTACGGTCATCCCGGATGCGGGATCCGGTAGAACGCAGGGAGGATGTATTTGCCTGGAAGCAGTTATGTGTCTGGGCCATGCTTACCAGTGTGGACTCTTTTCTGTCGGGAATCGGCATGGGATTTTTAGACACCGGAGTAACCGTACAGATCATACAGCTGGCGATCATGGCTGCGTTAGCCGTGGTTACCGGTATCTATGCTGGATACCGGATCGGATGTCACGGGAGAAGCCGTGTGCTGATCAGTGGTGCGATTATCTTCCTGTTGGCAGGGATCGATGTGCTGTTCCGCTATTACAGCTAGAAACAGGGATATTTATGTAAAAATACGAAAGAGAGGTAGATAATATGGCAGACGTAAAACACAAGGTAGAGAGAGCTGCTTTCGGTGCAGCAATCGACGGAATTTTAAAGTATGTGAACAAGGATGAAGAGGACAGGGAAAAAGCTTTCTTAAAGCTGGTGGATCTGTCCGAAAAATTTATGGGAAATACGTTTTCGAAGGAAAGCTACGATGCGGCGAGACGTATGATCCGGGAACCGGACAGCAAATGGATGCAGTATGTGAACCGCATCTTAAATGAAGTAGATCCCCACGTCATCAAAATGTCTGCGCTGGACTATGGCTTTGAGGCTGCCTTCTGTGGCAAAAAAGAGATCAATGAGATGCGCGTCAAGCATCAGTGTAATATTCCCTGGCTGATCCTGATGGATCCCACCAGTGCCTGCAATCTGCATTGTACCGGATGCTGGGCAGCAGAATACGGCAACCGCCTGAACTTAAGCTTTGAAGATATGGACCGTATTGTTACCCAGGGTAAGGAGCTTGGCATTTATCTGTATTTCTTCACCGGTGGCGAACCTCTGGTGCGTAAGGACGATATCATCCGTTTATGTGAGAAGCATGATGACTGTGGCTTCCATGCATTTACCAACGGCACCCTGATCGATGAAAAATTCTGCCAGAATATGAAGCGTGTAGGCAATTTCTCCGTAGCTATCAGCCTGGAAGGCTTCAATGAAGTAAACGATCTGCGCCGTGGCAAGGGCGTGTTTGATAAGGTCATGCATGCCATGGATCTGATGAAGCAGTACGGTCTGATCTTCGGTACTTCTATCTGCTATACCAGCAAAAACTATAAGGTAGTCACCAGTGATGAATTCCTGGATATGATCATTGAAAAGGGCGCCAGATTCAGCTGGTACTTCCATTATATGCCGGTAGGAAATGAGGCATCCTGTGAGCTGCTTCCGGATCCGGATCAGAGAGAGTATATGTATCACCGCATCCGTGAGATCCGTGCCATGAAGGGCGGTAAGCCCATCTTCGCCTTTGACTTCCAGAACGATGGTGAATATGTGGGCGGCTGTATCGCAGGCGGCAGAAACTACTGTCATATCAATCCCAATGGGGATGTGGAACCCTGTGTATTCATTCATTATTCCGGTGCCAATATCAAGGAGGTGGACCTGCTGACCGCACTAAAGCAGCCTCTGTTCATGGCGTACCGTGAGAACCAACCGTTTAACTGTAATCACTTAAAACCCTGCCCGATGCTGGAGAATCCGGAGATCTTACAGCGCATGGTACATGAGACAAAAGCTCATTCCACCGACTTGCAGTCACCGGAATCCGTGGAGCATCTGTGTGGGAAATGTGCGGAGTATGCAAAAAAATGGGACGTGCGTGCACAGGAGCTGTGGCAGAAGGATCGGAATAATAAATAATAGTTCTTTTACAAAAGTTTATATTTAGTTAATTGCTTTTTACTTTTCGGCAGACCATAATGTAGGTAATGTTCAGAGCCGGCTTCGCGAACGAGGCTCTGAAAGATTTGGATAATGTATCCCCTGCATGGTGGCAGACGAAAGGTGGTACTTCATGAAAGAGAAGTTACAGCGTTTCATGTGGGGGCGTTATGGCAATGACCGCTTCAATCAGTTTTTGATGATTGTAGCTTTGGTCTGCCTGGCGCTCTCTTTTTTGGGTCTGAGAATATTTTATGTGCTGGCTCTTGCCCTGTTGGTCTATGTCTATTACCGGATGTTTTCCAGGAATATGAGCAAGAGAAGTGCGGAGAACCAATGGTATCTCAAAAAAGAAATGAAGGTGCGCAGCTGGTGGCAGCGCCGGAAGAAACTTTTTGCCGGACACAGGGATTATAAGATCTTTCAATGTCCGAAATGCGGACAGAAGCTCCGGGTGCCCAGACACAAAGGAAAGATTGCAATCCACTGCAGAAAATGCGGAGAGGAATTTATCCGCAAGACCTGACAGGACAGGCAGGATTACAAATGGAAAATAAGCAAAACCGGGAAATAAGAAAGGATGGTGAGTCAGATGTTCGGATATATTGTGGTCAATCAGTCGGAGATGAAATTCAAGGAGTATGATGTGTATCGATCCTATTACTGTGGATTATGCCAGAGCCTGAAGGAGCGCTATGGTGTGCTGGGGCAGCTTTCCCTGAATTATGATATGACTTTTATTCTGATGCTGCTCACCGGACTGTATGAACCGGAAGATGTCGTAGGACAGTGCAGATGTGTGGCACATCCTTTCGAAAAGCATCAGATCAGAAGAAATCTTTTTACCGATTATGTGGCGGACATGACGGTGTTGTTTGCCTGCTATAAGGCAGAGGATGACTGGGAGGATGAGCATAGTCTGAAAGGACTGGCATACAGTTATCTATTGGGGAAAAAGTGCCGGAAAAAGCCTTTGCTCTATGCGGATAAAGTGAGGAGCATCTCTCTGGCCATGCAGGATTTTGTGGATGCGGAAAAGCAGGGTGATGCGGACATCGATACCATGGCGGGACTGTTTGGAAAAGTCATGGCACAGATCGTATCCTGCCGCGAAGACGAGTGGAAGGATAATTTGGAGAGACTTGGATTTTTTCTGGGAAAGTTCATTTACCTCATGGACGCCTATGAAGATGTAGAGCAGGACATTAAGAAGGGGACTTATAATCCGCTAAAGAAACGATATGAAGAACCCGGATTTGAAGAAGAATGCAGACAGATCCTGACCATGATGATGTCTGAATGCTGTAAGGAATTTGAGCAGCTTCCTATTTTACAGAATGTGGATATTCTGCGGAATATTCTGTATTCCGGAGTATGGTGCCGCTATGAGATCGTACGGGAAAAACGGGAAAAAGACAGTGTAAACGAGGTAACAGGAAATGACTTATGATCCGTATAGTGTTCTGGGAGTGAGCAGAGATGCTTCCGAGGAAGAAATCAAAAAAGCATATAAGATCCTGAGCAGAAAATATCATCCCGATGCCAATATCAATAATCCCAACAAGGCTCAGGCGGAAGAAAAGTTCAAGGAGATTCAGGCGGCGTATCAGCAGATCATGAAGGAACGGACAGAAGGACAGGGTTATGGCGGATTCAGCCAGGGCTTTGGAGACTTCTGGCAGCAGGCAGGCTGGCAGCAGCAGACTTCCGGATATGAGGAAGAGACGAGACTGCGGGCAGCCGGTAATTATCTCAGAAACGGTTATTACAGAGAGGCCAGAAATACCCTGGACGGCATGGGAGAGCATGAGAAGACGGCCAGATGGTATTATTACAGCGCCATGGCCCATATGGGACTTGGTAACAATGTGGCAGCACTGGAGCATGCAGGTAAGGCAGTGGCACTGGAGCCTCAGAATATGGAATACCAGATGCTGCTGCAGAGACTTCAAAGCGGCGGACAATGGTATGAGAGCAGACAGGCAGCTTATGGCTATCCCAATGCGAGTGGGAATGACCTGTGCCTGAAAATCTGTCTGGCGAACGTGTTCTGCAATCTGTGCTGCGGTGGTGGCGGTCTGTGCTTCGGAGGGTATGGTGGAAGAGGATTGTTTTAAAAAAGGTACTTGCTTTTTCCGGGTTTCCTCACTATAATAAATATACAAGATGTAGATGCGAAATGAATTGCGAAACACAAAATCTAGTAACATGCTATGATTTGCGTAGACAGTCGTATCGGGAACTTGCTTCCGATGCGGCTTTTCTTTCGGCTTATGCAGGAATTCGCATCTCGATGGGAATGATATAAAGTGAGGGAACAGCAATGAAGATTCAGAAGAGAGACGGCAGAGTAGTGCCTTATGAAGAGGACAAGATCCGTGAAGCGATCCATAAGGCGAACAACGAAGTGGAGGAGCGGTATCGTGCCAGTGAGGGGTTGATTGAAGAGATCCTGGAGGATGTGCAGCAGGAGGGCAGACAGACTCAGACCGTGGAGCATATTCAGGATATGATCGAGGAACATCTGGTAGAGCACAACAAATATACCCTGGCGAAGAAGTATATCGTATACCGTTACCAGAGAAGTCTGCTCCGCAAATCCAACACCACGGATGAATCTATTTTAAAACTGATCCGGAATGAGAATAAGGAGCTGGCAGAGGAGAATTCCAATAAAAATACCCGCCTGGCATCCACACAGAGAGACTATATTGCAGGTGAAGTGTCTCGTGATGTTACCAGACGTCTGCTTCTGCCGGAGCATATTGCCATGGCACATGACAATGGTGTGCTGCATTTCCATGATGCGGATTATTTTATCCAGCCGATCTTCAACTGCTGTCTGATCAATATCAAGGATATGCTGGACAACGGTACTTCCATCAACGGCAAAATGATCGAATCTCCCAAGAGCTTCCAGGTGGCATGTACTGTGACCACCCAGATCATCGCAGCCGTAGCCAGCAATCAGTATGGCGGCCAGAGTGTGAATATCAAGCATCTGGGAAAATACCTGCGTAAGAGCAGGGAAAAATTTGCAAAACAGCTGGAGGACGAGTTCGGAGATACCTTGGATCAGGCAGCCAAGGATAAGATCGTACAGATGCGTCTGCACGATGAATTAAAATCCGGCGTACAGACCATCCAGTACCAGATCAATACCCTGATGACCACCAACGGACAGTCTCCGTTCGTGACATTGTTCCTGCATATTGACGAGAACGACGAATATGTGGAAGAGACCGTACAGATCATTATGGAGATCCTGCGCCAGCGCATTGAGGGAACCAAGAATGAGAAGGGTGTCTATGTGACTCCCGCATTCCCGAAGTTAGTCTATGTGTTGGACGAAAATAACTGCTTAAAGGGCGGAAAATACGACTATGTGACCAAGCTGGCCGCACAGTGCTCTGCTAAGAGAATGTACCCCGACTATATCTCTGCCAAGAAGATGCGTGAGAACTACGAGGGCAATGTATTTTCCTGCATGGGCTGCCGTTCCTTCCTGTCTCCATGGAAGGATGAAAACGGAGAGTACAAGTGGGAAGGCCGTTTTAATCAGGGCGTTGTCAGCATCAACCTGCCCCAGATCGGTATCCTGGCAAAAGGAAATGAGGAGAAGTTCTGGAAACTGTTGGATGAGCGTCTGGAGCTGTGCTATGAAGCACTGATGTGCCGTCATAAGGCACTGGAGGGCGTGGTATCCGATGTGAGCCCCATCCACTGGCAGTACGGCGCTATCGCCCGTCTGAAGAAGGGTGAGACCATCGATAAATACCTGCACAACGGTTATTCCACCATGTCTCTGGGATATATCGGATTGTATGAGATGACCTATCTGATGAAGGGCTGCAGCCAGACTGTGGAGCCCGGCAAGGAATTCGCCCTGCGCGTCATGGATTACATGAAGGATCGCTGCGCAAAATGGAAAGAGGAGACCGGCATTGCTTTCAGTCTCTACGGAACTCCGGCAGAGACACTTTGCTACCGTTTTGCAAGGATCGACCGTGAAAAATACGGTGATATTTCCAATGTCACCGATAAAGGATACTATACAAATTCTTATCATGTGGATGTACGGGAGAAGATCGACGCATTTACAAAATTTAAGATCGAGAGTGAATTCCAGAATAAGTCTTTGGGAGGCGCTATCTCTTATGTAGAAGTTCCGAACCTGACCAATAATGTGGAAGCCATCGAGGAAGTGATCCGCTTCATCTATGACAATATCCAGTACGGAGAGTTCAATACCAAATCCGATTACTGTCAGGTATGTGGCTATGATGGTGAGATCATGATCAATGATAACATGGAGTGGGAATGTCCCCAGTGTCATAACAAGGATCATGCGAAGATGAATGTCACCAGAAGGACCTGTGGCTATCTGGGAGAGAACTTCTGGAATGCCGGCAAGACCAAGGAGATCAAGGCAAGAGTTCTTCATCTGTAATGTGCAGATAGTACAAGGGAAGGAAATGTCCTATGAATTATGCAACGATCAAGAAAACAGATGTGGCAAACGGTCCCGGTGTGAGAGTGTCGCTGTTCGTCAGCGGCTGTACCCATCATTGTAAGGGATGCTTTAACAGCGAAGCCTGGGACTTCCATTACGGACAGGCTTACACAGAGGAAACAGAGCAAGAGATTCTGCAGGCACTGGCCCCGGACTATATCCGGGGCTTGAGCTTACTGGGAGGGGAACCCATGGAGCCTGAGAACAGAGGAGCCGTACTTTCTCTGGTGAAGAAAGTAAGAGAGCGATATCCGCAGAAGACCATCTGGTGCTATACGGGATATCATTTTGACAGGGATCTGCTTCGTTGGATGGAAGAAGGGGATCCGGTGATCACAGAGCTTCTGCCGCTTTTGGATGTGATCGTGGATGGAGAATTTATTGAGGAGAGGAAGAATCTGCGGCTTGCTTTCCGGGGATCAGAGAATCAGAGGATCCTGGATGTGCAGTTGTCTTTAAGAGAAAAATGTGGTAAACTCTTAGCTGTATAGAGGATGTGGGACGAATGGGGATATCGTTCCTGCGTAAGGGAAATAAAGCATGAGGGAGTAAAATTAAGTATGGAGAGTTTTCTGGATACGATATGGAATAGAAACCTCTATATTGGTATTCCGTTGGGAGCTTTTTGCTGCTCCCTTTTTCTGTTGTTCAGCTTTTTCCATACCATGAGGAACCGGACAATCCGCGGTCTTCGGCTGGTGCTGACCGCCTGCCTGGTCTGGACGGGCAGTGTGAGCCTTATGAGACTTGGAATATTTCCCGGAGTTTCCTTCTGGCATAATTTCGCCCTGCTTGGTCTTTTGTCGATCCCGATGTTCATGTATGTGTTTCTGTTTGGATTTTTGGAGATTACGGAGCATGATGCCCTGATCTACATATATGGTGTGTTGACGCTGGCGCTGGTGTTGGGAAATGCAAGGAGCGGTACGATCCTGCCGGCACCTGAGCTTGTGAACCGCGCGGATGGCACCTGCGTTTATGTGTATCATGCAACCGTCGGAACCGGTGTTCTCATTGCCATGGAGATCGCAGTAATGATCTATGCCACTTATCTGGCACATTGTAAGATAGGAACAAATGTGGAGCTGCGTAAAAAGCTGTTTCCGCTGCTGCTGGGAACGGTATGTATTCTGGGTGGAAATCTGCTCTGCATGCTGCCCGGAAGTGTATTTCCTTTTGATATGTTGGGCAGTGTGGGGATGGCAATATGCATGGTATATATCATGTACAAGCAGTATCTGTTTGATTTTTCGTATCGGGCAACGGTAGGTGCGGTGTATTTCCTGGCAGTGATCGTAGCAGCGATTCCGGTGGTGATCCTGTCTTATAATCTGGAAATCGTGACAGGGAGCCTTGGACAGGCTGCAGTGCAGAGGCTGATCCTATGCATTGCCCTGCAGTCGGGATGGACAGTACTTGTGATCCTTTTTGCCAGGAAGCGGCTGGATAATATTCTATATCAGAAGCAGAAGCATATGTTGGAAGGAATCCGGCAATTTCAGGACAGGGCGGCATCCATTCTGAGCCGCAGAGAGCTGTTTGCTACACTGCATGATATTCTGGGCGATGCGATCCCCGGATGTGAAGCCAGGATCTTTGAGAAGAATTCGAATGGAGAAGGCTATCGCGAAGCGGTACAGAGCGGACATATTCCATTAAGCAAGGAAGAAGAGGAACGTATTGGTGACCTTGTGAAACAGAATGGTATGTGGGAGCAGTCTGTGATCACAGGCTTAAAATATGATAATCAGATCTGCGGGTTTATCTATATGGAGCGGATGAGGGCAAATAAGCTCAATTATCAGGAAGTGGACTGCATAAGACAATTGGCGAATATTGCATCCGGAAGCCTGAAAAATATTGATGCCTATGAAAGAGTATATCAGGTATCTATTCACGATGAACTGACAGGTCTGTACAACCGCACTTATTGCAACAGATGCCTGCAGAAGGAGGGCGCTCTCGGAGATGCGAGAGGCTTCCTGTATATGGATATGGACAATTTTAAATTGTATAACGATCTGTACGGAGAGCAGACCGGAGACCGGATCTTAAAATGGTGTGCGGAGAAATTGCAGGAAAATGCAGAGAACGGCAAAGTGTTCCGCGTCGGCTCCAATGAATTCCTGATCTCTGTGCCGGAGGCCGGCAGTAAGACGTTGGTGGCACTGGCGGAAAAGCTGGCCCATGCAGTGCAGGAGAATGGCTTGGACAAACCACAGGTCATGCAGCCGATCACCTTCAGTGTCGGCGTGGCATGGTATCCCGAACTGGCGTCGGATGCACCTGATCTTTTTCAAAAAGCTAAGCGTGCAGCTTTTTATGCAAAGCAAAACGGCAAGAACCGGATCCAGGTATATGAAGGAAATATTGACGAGGAGCGCAGGAATAAAGGGACCGGATATGAACAGGTGGCGCCTACGGTGTATGCACTGGTGGCAGCCATCGATGCGAAGGATTCCTTTACCTTCCAGCATTCTACCAATGTATCACAGTATGCGGTGCTGCTGGCACAGAAGCTGGGACTGCCGGGAGATGATATCCAGACGGTAAAGGTGGCTGGATTATTACATGATATCGGTAAGATCGGGATTCCTGAGAGTATCCTGAAAAAGGCGGGGAAGCTTACGAATGAAGAATATGAGATCATGAAGAGCCATGTGCAAAAGTCCATCGAGATGATCCACTATCTTCCGAATATGAACTATGTGATCCCTGCGGTCGTGTCACATCACGAGAGGTATGACGGCAAGGGATATCCCAGAGGACTGAAGGGAGAAGAGATTCCTCTCCTGGGAAGAATTCTGGCGGTGTGCGACAGCTTTGATGCAATGATATCCAAAAGATCTTATAAGGAAGCGCTCAGCGTGGAATATGCTATGGGAGAACTTGAGAAAAATAAGGGAACCCAGTTTGATCCGAAGGCAGCGGATGCATTTATTGAACTGATCAAAGAAGGAAAAGTTCCATTGTAAAAAAGAGGCACCGGAGGGTGCCTCTTTTCAAAAGGGGAGGATTAAGTATTATCGTATCTTCCGTAAGATCAAAGGAGGGGGTCCGATGATAGTAGTAGTCTGCCCGGGATCTGTCTGATTATACATAGGTCATTGATATTTTTTTGTTGTTTTTAAGGACGAGATGTATTATTATATATTATTATAATCATATTAATCACATGTAAGGATGGTATTACAATTATGAATTTGATGGAACAGTGGAGATCAGTAGCATATAATGAGGCAACCGGCAAAGACAAGCTGCAGCAGCTTTGGGCAACTTATTTCCAGGAGGAGAAGGAGATTTACGCACAGCTTCTGAAGAACCCCGATGAAGTAGTAAAGGGTACGGTAAAGGAACTGGCGGACAAGTATCAGGTATCCCTGATGACCATGACCGGATTCCTGGACGGTATTAACGACAGCCTGGTAGAGAAGAACCCTCTTGATGATCTGGAAGAGGACACCCAGGTAAACTTAGGCTTTGATAAGGCTCTCCTGTACAAGAACATGGTAGCGGCAGAGGCTGACTGGCTGTACAATTTGGAAGAGTGGAACGCTATTTTCGATGAAGAGACCCGTAAGGAACTGTACAAAGAGCAGAAATCTTCTACAACCATTGTAAAGGAGCAGAAGGTTTATCCCAATGATCCCTGTCCCTGCGGAAGCGGCAAAAAGTATAAAAAGTGCTGCGGCAGAAAGTAAATTGAACACAAAGGGGTTTTCCGCAGATATGCAGAGAGCCTCTTTTTCGTTTTAGGAGTTTCAGGAAAGGAAGGGTTACATATGAAAATGCTGAAGGAATTGAAATGGGAAGCAATTCTTACCGGTGTGCTGTATATTCTCTTAGGGATCGTGGCACTGGTGATCCCCGAGACCATGCAGAAGACACTGGGGTATCTGATCGGTATCGTACTGATCGTGGCAGGACTGGTATCTATTATCTGCTATCTGCTCAGGGATGCCAGAGAGAACTATTATCACAATGAGTTTGTATTCGGTATTCTCGGAATCGTGCTGGGAGCAGTAGTCCTGTACAAGGTAGAGATCGTCATCTCCCTGATTCCCTTTATTCTGGGAGTACTGGTTCTGTGCAGTGGATGCAGTAAACTACAGGATGCCATTGACCTGAAAAGACTGGGTTACGGCAGCTGGCTGGGACTTCTTATTGTGGCGGCAATCAACATCATTCTCGGAGTGGTACTGATCTACAATCCGTTCAAAGCAGCAATTTTATTGTTCCGCATTTTGGGAGTGGTACTGATCCTCAGTGGTGTAGGTGACTGTTTTTCCACCATCTATTTTTCGCAGAAATTGCGCAGATTCAAACAGGAGCAGGATGCCCTGGACAGCACTTTCGAAGAGGTCGATCCCAAGGATCAAAATTAACGGACACAAAAGAACAGGCAGGAGGAACATTGTGAATATTGCATCTTTTTTATCTCCGAAGGAAGAAGTAATTTTTCTTCGGGACGATATGACCATCAGGCAGGGGCTGGAGAAGATGAAGCGCTACGGCTACACGGCGGTACCGGTGATCGATGCCGAGGACAGATATGTGGGCGTAGTCAGTGAGGGAGATTTTCTGTGGAATATCTTAAACCACAACAGTGAACTGGATACCATTACCATGAAGAGTCTGGAGAAGCTGTCCGTGCGGGATATTATCCAGAGCGGCAAGATCCGTCCGGTATGTATCGATACGAATATGGAAGAATTGCTGGGGCAGGCGCAGATGCAGAACTTTGTACCTGTGATCGATGACAGAAATGTATTCATCGGGATCATTACCCGAAGTGAGATCATCAAATATTTTATAAAAAAACAGATTGAAGTAGCAGAAAAGCAGCTATAATTCGTTAAATAAGAGAAAGGTGTGTAGAATCATGAAAAAGTTGGAAGAATATGTAAAGAGCATTCCCGATTTCCCGGAGAAGGGTATCATTTTCCGTGATGTCACAAGTGTGCTGCAGGATGCGGACGGACTGCACCTGGCGATCGATACCATGCAGGAGAAGATCAAGGATCTGGATTATGATGTGGTAGTAGGTCCCGAGTCCCGCGGATTTATCTTCGGAACACCGATCGCATACAATAATCATAAGCCCTTTGTATTGATCCGTAAAAAGGGAAAGCTTCCCAGAGAGACCGTATCTGCCACGTATGATCTGGAATATGGTTCCGCTACCATCGAGATGCACAAGGACAGTATCAAGCCCGGTCAGAAAGTTCTGATCGTGGATGACCTGATCGCTACCGGAGGTACCACCGAGGCTATGATCAAATTGATCGAGTCTTTGGGTGGTGAAGTAGCCGGCGTGGTAGTGCTGATCGAACTGGCAGGACTGAAGGGCCGTGAGCGCATTAGCAAATATCGTCTGGAGTCAGCCATCTGCTACGAGGGAAAATAAGACATCGATAAAAATAATATGGAGCTGTTTCGTCTATGACAGAAGAGAAGAACGAAGTCATTTTTGATGATGACAAGATAAGTAAATCAGAAGAATTCGTGAATCCGGATGAATTATATCAGGAGCTTATTCAATGTGTGCAAAAATATCATCCCAGTGATGATATTTCCATGATCGAGAAGGCCTATAAGGTCGCCAGCGAGGCTCACAAAAATCAGTTCCGGAAGTCCGGAGAACCTTATATCATCCATCCGTTGAATGTGGCAATCATTCTGGCGGATCTGAAACTGGATAAAGAGACCATCGTGGCAGGTATCCTGCACGATGTGGTGGAAGATACCGTGATGACGGAGGAGGATCTTAGGAGAGAATTCGGTGATGATGTAGCACTTCTGGTAGACGGAGTGACCAAACTGGAGAAAATTCCGCTGTCCGGCAGCAACGGAGAACAGTCAGATGCCAAGCTGGAGATGCAGGCGGAGAATCTGCGTAAGATGTTCCTCGCCATGGCGAAGGATATCCGCGTCATTATGATCAAACTGGCGGATCGTCTGCACAATATGCGCACGTTGAAGTACAAGACGCCGGAGAGCCAGCAGAGGATTGCCAAGGAGACACTGGAGATTTATTGCCCCATCGCCCAGAGACTTGGTATCAGCAAATTGAAGATCGAACTGGATGACTTGTCGCTGAAGTATCTGGAGCCGGATATCTATTATGATCTGGTGGATAAGATCGCTGTCCGTAAGAGCGTCCGTGAAAAATATATCCAGGGTATTGTGGATGAAGTCAGTGAACATATTAAGAATGCCGGCATCGAAGCCAAAGTCGATGGCCGTGTAAAGCATTTTTTCAGTATTTATAAGAAGATGAAGAACCAGCACAAGACGCTGGATCAGATCTATGATCTCTTCGCGGTGCGTATCATCGTGGAGACGGTGAAGGACTGTTATGCGGCACTGGGTGTGATCCATGAAATGTATAAACCCATTCCGGGGCGCTTCAAGGATTATATTGCCATGCCCAAAGCAAATATGTACCAGTCCCTGCATACGACGCTGATCGGCAGCAACGGACAGCCTTTCGAGATCCAGATCCGTACCTTTGAGATGCACCGCGTGGCGGAATACGGTATTGCCGCCCACTGGAAATACAAGGAGGCTTCCGACGGCAAGAAGCCGGAGGTACAGGAAGAAGAGAAGCTGGTATGGCTGCGACAGATCCTGGAGTGGCAGCGGGACATGTCGGATAACAAGGAATTCATGAACCTGCTGAAGAACGATCTGGATCTGTTCTCTGACAGCGTATACTGCTTTACTCCTACCGGTGAGGTCAAGAACCTTCCGGCAGGATCTACCCCGATTGACTTTGCTTACAGCATTCATTCCGCCGTGGGTAATAAGATGGTGGGAGCGAGAGTCAACGGGAAGCTTGTGACCATTGATTATAAGATCAACAACGGAGACCGGATCGAGATCATCACTTCGCAGAACTCCAAGGGTCCCAGCCGCGACTGGCTGAATGTGGTAAAAAGTACCCAGGCCAAGAACAAGATTAACCAGTGGTTCAAGAATGAGTTAAAGGAAGACAATATTTTAAAGGGCAAGGATCTGCTTTCCGGCTACTGCAAAGCCAGAGGCATCAACCTTGCCAGCCTGCAGAAACAGGAATACATGGATGCCGTCATGCGAAAGTACGGATTCCGGGACTGGGATTCTGTACTGGCGGCTATAGGACACGGTGCTCTGAAAGAAGGGCAGATCGTCAACAAGATGCAGGAGCTGTACGACCGTGACCATAAGAAAGCGATGACCAACGAGGAAGTTCTGGCAAGCATTGCGGAGAACAATGCGGCCAATGCGCAAAGTGGTGCGAACAAGCCTGTCCTCATGAAGTCCAAAAGCGGTATCGTGGTAAAGGGTATTGCGGATCTGTCGGTGCGTTTTTCCAAGTGCTGTTCGCCTGTGCCGGGGGATGAGATCGTGGGTTATGTGACCCGTGGAAGAGGTATCTCTATCCACCGTACCGACTGTATCAACATCATCAATCTGCCGGAGATGGAGAGGGCGCGACTAATCGATGCGGAATGGCAGCCGGAGGAGGAACATGCGGAGAAATATCTGGCGGAGATCAAAATCTATGCTAACAACCGTAACGGACTGTTAGCGGATATTTCCAAGGCGCTGACGGAGAAAAATATTGATATTATGTCCATGAACACCAGAACCAACAGACAGGGACTGGCAACGCTGCAGACGACCTTCGAGATCAGCGGCAGAGAGGAACTGAACCGTATCATTGACAAGATCCGGGGCATCGAGAGCGTCATTGACATCGAGAGAACCACAGGCTGATAAGGTGATGTCCGGAAAACGGCGGAACCTGTCGGGAAACAGAAAGTGAGATTATTATGAGCAATATCCGTATTGGACATATGACGCTGGGAATCTATCAGACCAACTGTTACTTTGTATACAGAGAGAACAGTGATAAAGTGCTGGTATTCGACCCCGCGGATCATGGAGAGAAAATTGAGGAGGCGCTTGGGCAGCACGGACTACATACAGCAGCGATCCTTCTGACCCATGGACATTTCGACCATATCGGTGGCTGTGAGGAATTGAAGGCGGCAGCGGATGCCTATGCCGGGGAGCATGGAGGGAACCCCGCGAAAATATATGCCGGGGAGGCGGAGAAAAAGTTTCTTCTGGATACGAAGAGCAACCTGTCGAAAGATATGGGACGCCCGGTAACGGTCACCGCGGATGTGTATCTGAAGGATGGCGAGGAACTGAATCTGGATGGCATCCGGATCAAAGTTCTGGCAACGCCCGGACATACCGCAGGCGGTGTCAGCTATTATTTCCCGGAGGGAGGGTTCTTAATCTGTGGGGATACCCTGTTCCAGGAATCCGTGGGCAGAACTGATTTCCCCACCGGCAGTATGAGTACGCTGGTGCGTTCGGTGAAGGAGAAGCTGTTTACTCTGCCGGAGGAGACGGTAGTCTATCCGGGACACGGCGACAGCACCACCATCGGACATGAGAAGAAATATAATCCGTTTTGCGTTGATTAAATCAAAAAGTATTCGGGCACAGAAAGAGTTATCTCTGTGCCTGTATTTATGTAAATGAGGAAAATACAATGAAAGTAGTGAAATTATCCCATCCTAACTATGAATATGATGTACATTCTCTGGTGAAGGCTTTTTATGCGGAGGACCAGGTCACGGTCATCACCCCGGAGACAAAACCGGAGAAGCTGGCAGAGCTGGAACCGCAGGTTAGTCTGGAGATTGAACTGGGGGACACCGGGGCGAAGATCCGAGTGGAGGATGAGACTTTTTTATGGGATGCGGAGACAGAAAACCTTGCAGATGGTTATAAGAACGGTCTGAAACGTTTCCTGTACCGTACCTTAAGCAAGGTGACCGGGCAGGAACTCCCCTGGGGAAACCTTACCGGCATCCGTCCCACGAAGATCGCCTACGGTATGCTGGATGAGGGCAGAAGTGATGCAGAGATTCTGGATTTCATGGAGCAGAGCCATTACGTCAGCGAAGAGAAGGCACTCTTGGGAATCGATATTGCGAAGAGAGAGCGGGATCTGCTAAAAGAGATTCATTATGAGGGCGGCTACAGCCTGTATATTGGGATTCCATTCTGCCCTACAACCTGTCTCTATTGTTCCTTTACCTCTTATCCGATCGCTGCATTCCGCAGGCAGGTGGACGCCTATGTGGACGCTGTGATCAAAGAGATGGATTATGTGGCGGAGAACTTTCAGGACAAGGTACTGGATACCGTCTATATCGGCGGTGGTACGCCCACCACACTGGAACCGGAGCAGCTGGACCGCTTGATCACGGCATTAAAGTCCAAGTTTGATTTTTCCACCGTGAAGGAATTCACTGTGGAGGCCGGTCGTGCCGACAGCATCACCAGAGAGAAGCTGGAGGTACTGTACCGTCACCAGGTCAGCCGTATCTCCGTGAATCCCCAGACCATGAAGCAGGAGACGCTGGATATCATCGGCAGAAAAGCCAGTGTGGAACAAGTGCTTACGGCATATAATCTGGCAAGAGAAGTCGGCTTCGACAATATCAATATGGATCTGATCCTGGGACTGCCGGGAGAACTGGAGGCGGATGTACAGCGCACCATCGAAAAGATCGTGGAGCTGGCACCGGACAGCCTGACCGTTCATTCCCTGGCGATCAAGCGTGCATCCCGCCTGAACCAGTGGATCCAGGAGAACGGCGTCTCCATGCTTCACAACACCGACGAGACCATGAAGATCGCGGCGGCGGGAGCGGAAAAGCTGGGAATGAAGCCCTATTACCTCTACCGACAGAAGAACATGTCCGGCAACTTCGAGAACACCGGCTACGCCCGTCCCGGCAAATACGGACTGTACAACATCCTCATCATGGAGGAGAAACAGACCATTGTGGCATTAGGCGCCGGAAGCATCACCAAGCGGGTCTTCCTCGACGGAAGAATCGAGAGGTGTGACAATGTGAAGGATGTGGGACTGTATATTGAGAAGATTGATGAGATGATCAAGAGGAAGAGGGAATTGTTTACGTAAAACAGGGGAAATCGTTTGTATAGTAATAATATCAAAAAAATAAGAATAGTTGCTGATGTTGCCAGTGTTTTTGCGGAAAGTCTTGAAAGGAGGAAACTATATTGGGCTGAACAGTTGCATACTGGCATCGTATTATAGCATGCGAAGGAGAAAGGGGAATTCTCAATGTTAAGAGTTGCTATATGTGAGGATGTTTTATCTGAGTTGCAGAAGCAAACACAGATCATACAATCCATCATGGCAAGGCTATCCAAAAATGTGAAATTTTTTTGCTTCCGGAGTGGGGAAGAATTATTAATGGAAACAGACACCACGGGAAATATGGACATCGTTTTTTTAGATGTGGAAATGCTTGGTATCAGCGGAATTGAAACCGCGCGTATCCTTAGGGAAAGAGACAGCAGGGTAATTCTGATTTTTGTATCCTGTCATAACCAGTACTGCAAGGAAATGATTGAAGTGCAGCCATATGCATTTATAGATAAGCCGGTGTCTGAAGAAAAATTGGAGAAGATCCTGAAACGGGTGTTTGAAACACATTTGAATTCCGATGACAGTTATTGCTTTTCTTATAATAAAAGGCAATACAATATTCCACTGAATCAGATCCGGTTTTTCCAAAGTGATAAAAGAATCGTACAGATCAATGCAGTACAGCTGGATATGCCTGAATTGGAATACTTATTTTATGGAAAATTGGAAGAAGTGGAAAGGAATCTGCGGAAAGCAAATGTAAAATTCCTGAGAATCAGAAAATCGTTGCTCGTGAATACTCGTTTTATTAAGGAGTATTCTGCGGACAGGGTTGTTCTGGATAATGGACGGGAAGTAGAAATCAGTAAAAATTACAGAGATCATGTAAGACAGCATTATATTTCAATGTTAAAGGGGAGAAGATGGGAATGATGCTTGTTCTGGCTATTGTGGAGATTTTTTCTGTAATACTGCAGCGTATTTTTTGTGACAGTACATTGAAAAAGAAGAAAATTCGCAGGTATACAGACTATCTGGTATGGGGAGGATATTTTGCGGTCTTCAACGGTGTTACATATGTTTTAACGTATCTGGGAGATGGCACGAGTAATATCTGGCTGAATATATTACTTTTTGTATGTATTTTTTTTGTGACGATCAGAATCCTATATACTGATTCAGTCAGAACATTGATGGCGACGACTATATTTATGTATATGAGCGGCATGTGTGCAGAATTGCTCGTGTATTACGGAAAAGAATTTCTGGCATGGACAGATGATGCAGAAGTAACCTTGCTGTGCACAGTGTTATCTAAAATTGTCTGGTATTTGATTATTAAATTTACCTCTCTTATTATAAAACTGAACAGAAAAGCGGAACTGAATCTTCAGGATTGGTTGGAAGTATTTATCGTTCCGGTCTGTAGTATATGGATCCTGATTTCCGTTTTTATCACAGGAACCCTTGAAAACTATTTCTGGGGATTTATTGTAGTATTCATGATCCTGCTGATCAACGTCTTTACCTACTATCTGTATGATAAAGCAAAAGAAAATATGGAAAAACAAATGCGGGAAGAAATCCTGAAAAATCAGTGTGAGTACTATATTCGCCAGAACCGGGAAAGTAAGGAATGGTGGGAAGAATTAAGGAAGCTGCGTCACAATATGAAGCAGCATTACATATTGGAAAATACTTATTTGGAAAAGGAAGATTATGAAGCCCTGAAAAGATACTGCAGTGAAAATCTGAAGTTTTTAGACAAAAAAGATTTTATTTCCAATAGCGGAAATCTTTATATTGACAGTGTGGTTAATTACAAGGCAGATATGGCGGAAAAGGCAGGAATAAAGGTGATAGCCAATACGGAAGTGCCGCAGGATGCGGAGATGAATGCAGAGGATATCAGCATTTGTCTGGGCAATCTATTGGATAATGCCATAGAAGCTGTAAAGGAACTGACCGAAGATAGGGTGATCAGGCTATGGATCACCACAGACGGTAATAATATAGCCATCAGTATTAAAAACCGGTATAAAAATGCATTGCATAAAAGCGGGGGACGATATCTGACAAGCAAGGAAGACGACAGGATGCATGGAATCGGTCTTTCAATCGTCAGACAGATCGTGGATCAATATGCCGGTGAGATGGAGATACGGGAGGAAGATAATGTTTTTGATGTAATGATATTAATGTATGATTTTTTAACATAAAAAGAATACGGAATATGTGAATACCCGGATTAAGATATGCTTTTCAAGAGAAACGTTTCGAAGCATATTTTAACCCGGGTATTTTTATCCAAAAGTTACATATAACCCGGTCGTTTTTGACATCTACGGTTATGACTTGTCGATATGTGTTATAATCTGCAAAAAATAAGGAGGAAACACATATGAAGAAATTCAAAGAATTTTTCAAGAAGTACGCATGTAATGCATCAGCAATTTTGTTGACGGGAGTGTTGGCCGGAGTAGCAACAAGAGGATGCTATTTTGTGTACTATCAGCCTGAGGTACCCGAAAATCTGAAAAACTTTTCAAAAAATAAGTAAGCAATGGAACGATTTTTTGAAAAGATAACCAGGGCATTGGTTGAGAACGGTAATATCCGTGAGGAAGAAGAGGAAGTATATCAGTACGCCTTGAAAAGTATGCTGATATTAGGAGGAAATATTCTTCTGAGTCTGATGATAGGAGTTTGTATGGGAATGCCGGGATACTGTGTATTGTTTCTGTGTATGCTTGTTCCCCTAAGATCAGATGCAGGCGGATATCATGCTCCTAACTTGTTTATCTGTTATTTACTTTCTTTTGCATCCTTGATTTTGACAATGTTTTGGGCAAAAGAGACAAGTGTATTTCAACTTGCCATCGTATCAGCACTTGCATTGGGCTCATTATTATTAATTTTTCTGTTTGCACCTTTGGACAGTAAAAACAGACCGCTGGAAGGTCAGGAGAGAAAGTGTATAAGGAAACGAGCCAGAATAGTTGTGTGTCTGGAGTGGATCACAGGGGGACTGCTACTGCTTGTCAGCCCTCCTGCCGCCTATACAGTATGGAGCGCAATTGTGTGGAGTGGAGTGGGATATATAGCATGGTATCTGGAAAGAAAAATAGAGGCAAGAGATGAAAAGCATTAAAGGATATAAAAAGAGATGTTTACCTGTCTGTTTACTGCTTATGCTGTTCATAAATGTTTTGCCTGCTAAGGCAGCCTTGGATGCAGCGAAAAGGGCAGATTACACTGTATCAGAATTTGGTCTTTTTCAGCCTAAGAAGCCTAAAAAACAGAAGTAATAAGTAAGGTAAGAGAAGGGGAGGACGGAGATGAAAAGAATAGGGATATTGCTCTGCTGTATTGTCCTGTGTCTGCTCTTTCCAGAAAAGGTGCATGCAGAAGAGATAGTCTCCGAAAAGGAACCTGTTGATATTATTTTTGTTATTGATTGCAGCGGGTCCATGAAAACCAATGATGTATCACGAATGGGCCTGAGTATGGTACAGGCATTTGTGGATACAGTACAGGCTGAAGATATCCGTATTGGATATGTGGCTTACAATGACAGCATTTTATCTTATTCTGCACCGAAATCCATAGCATTGGCTGAAGAAAGAGAAGCCTTGAAGGAAGAAATAGGAGCAATAACTTATTCCCGGGATACGGATATTGGATTAGGAGTCTCCTACGCCTGTGAGCTGCTGTCTGCGGAGAAAAACACCAGAAAAATCATGGTGTTGATCTCGGATGGAGAAACAGATCTGCCGCAGGGTAAGGAACGTACGGAGGAACAGTCCAATCAGGAACTGGAACAGTGCGTCTGTCAGTGTCAGGAAGAAGGCATACAGATCTATACAGTGGCTTTTGGTCAATATGACGGTAGCAAAACGGTCTTAGAAGAAATAGCAATGCAGACAGAAGCAGAAAGCTATTCTGCACAAGGGCCGGAAGACCTGATAGAAATATTGTATGGAATTTTTCAGGACAATCTTATATACCAAATACAAAAATTTTCCAGTGGAACTTATGCGGGAGGAAGTCAGGAAATCAGGTGTGTGCTGGATGCACTCTATCTGGATGAAATTAACATAGTATTGATTTCCTCAAAACCTATAGGAGAAGCAACCGTTCAATATGGCGGGGAGGAAATCCTGCTGACAGGGCTGTCCCATTATGCCGTAGGAAAGATTGAAAATGTCGGAGAGAATCAGACAGGAAAAGAACTGATTATTCACTCGAAAACAGAGGAAGGACAGGATCTTCAGGTATATGTTATCAGCTACCGGGGGCTTACACCGGTATTGGAGATGACAACGGATGCCGAAAGAAATCAGCATCTGGAATATTGGGTTTACTTTAAAGACCGCAATGAAAACATTATAAAGAACACAGAGTTTTATAACAGCTTTCTTTGGAAACTTGCCGACGATGATGCGGACATGGTACAGGAATATGTGAATGTGTCAGAGGGTGTCCTGAAGGGGAGTCTGCAATTTCCTCATTCCGGTATTTATATGTTGAGAGGAACACTTTCGGATGATTTTGGAAACTATTCATTTTCAGCTCAGGTCAAAGTGATAAATGAGATTCCAAACGGGAGCATACCGGAAGAAGATTGTACGGTTTTAGACGGTGAAAGAATTCTTAATCTGGATGAATTTTTCACAGATCCTAACGGGGATATATTGACCTATTCTGTTACAGGTGTGCAGGAAGGTGTTGAAGTTGGCCTGGAGGGGAATCTCCTGACGATTACTCCAAGGAGTGCAGGGACACATATTGTCACATTGCAGGTCAGTGACGGTGAAGATGCGATACAGTATGCCTATCGGATAAAGGTAATTCCGATATGGCAGGCATATTGGTGGGTGGTTGCACTTATTCTTATAGTCGGCATATTTGTTTTGTGGAAGATTTTACATAAACCCAGGCCTGAATTGGAGCGCCTGACGGAAGAGAAAAAGCAATACCATTTCTGTGGGAAATTGGATGCCTATTTTGTATTGCAGCCGGAAGATGAGGAGGAGATTCCACCACTTTCTTTTTCCATGAATAAGGTGAAAGACGGCAGGGTATCATTGGGAGCGCTTTTTGGTACTTATCCGGAACAGGCAAAAGCACTCCAGTTGGAAGATATTTTTCTGATTGCTGATGAAAACCGCAACATAATCTTATACCACAGATCAAAATCCGGTGTCATGGTGGGAAATGCAATTGCATGTATGCAGATACAGTACAGTATTAGTTTTGGAGATATCATCTACATTACTTCATCCGATGGGAGATATGATCTGGAGATCCACTATGTTGCAGTATTTGAATGATATTTATAATATTACGGCATTTATTGTACCGAGAAGCAATTGTAGACATCAGTTGTGGACAAAAATTGCTCACAACTTTTCAATAAATCAAAGTAAAAGGAGGATGTGATAGCCATGGAGACAATCACACAGACAAACAGAACAATACTGTTTGCCGAAATCAATCCGGAACGACTCAATCTGCTGACTTTAGTAGGGGATGTGCGGGGAAAGAGCAGTCTGGATGACGACAAGATCAAAGAGATCAACGAAGAGCTGTTGGTCTCAAGCTTTGAGGAATTTCTGGAAAAGTTTACTCCGGTGGTATATTCCTGGTGCGACGCAGCCACAGGAACCATTCAGTACAGTCTGACAAAGCCGGAAAATATTCCCCAGAACTGTATCACGGAAATACCGCTGAATGAATCCAATGATCTTTTAAATATGTTGACGACACTGATGAGCGCAAGAGATGCGCAGGGCGTGGCCAATGCAGATTTCCAGTTCAGCAATATTCTGGAGATGATCTCCCCTAAGAAAATCATGGATGACATCCGGCAGGTCCGCAGGGAAATCCAGTATACCTACAGTAAATATGTAGAACTGGATGAGGAAGATCCCAAACGTCTGGATCTGGGTGATAAACTGAACTATCAGTTTGAACAGGCAAGTCAGAACTACAACAATGTTCTGGCCATGCTGCCGTTGGCGATAGAAGACATTAAGACCCGGTTGCTGCTTGGAGACAGTGAAGCAGGGCAGGGACAGTCTGAATTCAAGGCCGGACTTCTGAGTATGGGAGATGATGGAGAACTAAAGATTCTGGAGATGAAGCAGGAGGAGAGTACCCAGCTTGCGGTGGTGGATGATCAGGTTAACACAAGTCTTATGGAGACCTTCCGGGAGGATTATGATGCATTAAATGATAATCCGTCCGACTATGTGAGGGATCTGGTGGTGCGGACATTCTGCCCGTTAAACTCCACAATGGAGAGCAGCATCGACAGGGAGTTGGAAGTACGCAATTATAACAGCTATCTGGAGTTTTACAAAAAAAGTAAGGATGATTTTATAAAAGTTGTCAAGCCCCTGATGGAAAAAATATTGGGAGTGAAGACCTTTTTTGACCAGTATCAGGTCAAGGAAAGGGGGATGCAGCCGAAGCTTCTGATTACGAACCTGCCCCTTGAGATGATGGTAAAGGCCAGCAATCTGCCCCGCCTGATCACATACCTGAATACCACTAACGACAAGAATGAATTTGACAATACAATCTGGTTTGGAATCGTACCTGATGTGGAGTTGAATCAGACAGAAGGAGGCAGACTTCAGAGAGTTCGTTTTGCAGGCAACAAGCGGGAGGAGAAGAGCGGTAATAATACCATGGAGAACGTGGCAACGCTGATGAATGCGTTGCAGCCCTACCGCATTACAACCTTCTTCAGCTTTTGTTCCGGCGAAGAGTCCACCTTCAGTTATATTGCTACAGAAGGTGTCAACATCTATAAGGAAAAGTGTGCGCCTCTAATGAAGAAGGCATACAGTGAGTTTGCCGTGCCGTGCATTCCCAACGCAACCATCATTCCCAAGGACAAGTCCGGATTGGTTCTCGATAAGCGGATGGTCATGGATGAGGATGGAAATGTTTCTCTCTCTGCGGAGAAAGATGATGTGATGAAGATGTGGCTGGAAGGAGTCTATGTGGGTGCGGCCTATGAAGCGGCAGGCATTGTGGCAGCATGGCAGTGTCCGGAGTATCTGAAGCAGCGTTTCAGAAATACAAGCATGGAATATCCCGGTGTGCGGTTTGATGTGGAAGCCAATGACAATGCGCTTCTGGCGACCACCAGCATGACCAAAGAGATCTCCGGCTTTACCAATACCATCAAGAATGCCATCAACCGCACCGGCTTCGGCTTTGTATTCTCTTCTGACAATGCGCAATACAAGGGCCGGAATGTCAAGAACATAACGGTTTACAAGGCACGCAACCTGTTAAGTAACGGCAATGAGTTTGAACCCATCTATAAGACGCTGGTCGTTACATATATTGAGCGTATGCTGCGATTCTACAGTGGCGATTTTAAGCAGGATAAGATTCTGACATTTTTCAGCAATAATCCCAACAGCCAGAAGAGCAGATGGGATGCAGACCGTCAGTATGTTAATTCTATTCTTCAGGACGGGGATGAACTGGATTTCAGTATTGACGAGAAAAACGGTGTCTGCGATGTATTAGTGACCTTTGCGAATACCACTAAAAATCTGAAAGTACAGCTTACGAGAAAAGCTGGAAATGAATAATCTTGTACATGCCGTACAGATAAAAAATAGGAGGAAACAAAAATGGGAGTACGATTGAGTATCGAAGGAAGCGAGTCTATCAAGTTACAAGAGACCAGCATCACCGGCATTGAGTTTGGAGCGGATATCCCTCATGATTCCAATGCAAGATCTACGGATCTGGGGTCAACGGTATTGATCACGGGGAAGATTCTGGCAGCCGTAGACGGAGAAACAGCGGATGACACCAGCAAGCTTGCAAAGTGGTCTCTGGTTCCTGCTGAGAAATCCGACTGTTACCGTAAGGTGCAGATCAATGTGGTGAGTGCATCTCAGATTGTGCGTCAGATCACCATTCCCAATGCGTTCGTGGTGGGATACGAAGAGGATTTTACGGATGAGAACGGAGCAGGCACTTTCCGCCTTCTGATCAAGCAGAAGAAGGATAAGATGAGCAATCTTAAATTTGAGGGCGGCTTCGGTGAGGAGTAATCGGCAGGCCGGTAAAATAATACATAGATAGCGCATAGCAGATGAAAGGAGACCAATTATGGGATTTACATTAAAGGTGGAGGGAAACACCACGATTGAACTGGGAACCACAAGCATTACCGGAGTAAAGGTCAGCACTGACATTCCGCAGGACAGCAACGCCAGATCCACAGATCTGGGCAGCACGATCACTGTTACGGGAAAGATTCTGACCGCCGTGGACGGAGATCCGTTTGACGCAACCAGACAGCTGGGCTTATGGGCACTGGTTCCTGCAGAAAACTCTGACTGCTACCGTAAGGTCACTGTGGAAGTGATTGCTGCTTCACAGGTGGTCCGTAAGTATTCCTATCCCAACGCTTTTGTTGTGGATTACAAGGAAGATTACGGCGATGTGGAAGGCATCGGCACTTTTAAGCTGATCATGAAGCAGAAGAAGGATAAGATGGCGCAGGTATCCGTAGAAGGTGGGTACAGCATTAATTAAACAGGAAAATTCCGCATGCAGCTTTGGCGGAAAGACATAAAAGGGGGCTGCCTGCTTGCGGGTGGTCCCCATTGATAAATCTACTGACAGGCGGCAGTACATGAAAGATTACTATAAAATATTGGGCGTAGACAGACAGGCATCAACGGAACAAATAAAGAAGGCATATCGCAGTCTGGCTAAGAAATATCATCCGGATGTGGTAAAGGATGATAAGGCAAAGCAAGAGCGCATGTATGAAATTCAGGAAGCCTATGCATGTCTGGAAAATGAAGAACGCCGTAAGAAATATGATGCAGAGTGTCTGAAAAGCCCCCGAAACACTGTGAACGCAGGGGAGAAAGTGAAAAACGGCAGAACCTCTTTTGGAGAGAAGAGTCCGGATATGGGACAGTTCGAACGGTTTTTCGGATTTCAACCCGGCAGGGGGATGGAAACTTATCAGGACCATAGAAGCTCAAAGCCGGAGGGGCCTATCAAACCCGAGGAAATGTTTGCAGCCTTTTTCGGAAGAGGAAGCATACAGGAGGCAGAAAAAAGAAATGCGGCGGGAAGCAAAAGGAAAAAGAGTTAAACAGACGCTGGATGTTCTGATTATTTTATGCGGAGCAGGTGCTGTTTTCCTTGTCTTTAAGGAAATAGGGACGTGGCGCTTTGCACCTGCGGTTTATTTTGTCATTGTTATCGGAATGGCAGCGGCGATATATGATCTTTTCCGGCTCAGCGGCAGCAAGAATACGGAAGAGATCATGCCAGAGGCGGAAAGAATACAGGGGATACAAAGGCTGATTCTGCTGGATGAGGAAGGAAAGCCCATTAAATCATGGGACTTGCAGGGAAAGATTTCCCTGATCATCGGAAAAGCCGGGCGGGATCAGGAGCTGGATATTGATCTGTCAGACTGTGAGTACAGCAGCTTTATTGACTTTCAGCATGCTGTGCTGAATTTCTGTCTGGATCAATGGTATGTGGAGGATCTTGGGTCTCAGAACGGTGTAAAAGTAGGAAAGGTGGAAGACGGGGAATGCTACAGGGTGATCCACCGCCCCTGTAAGGTTGTGGCAGGAGATGTTCTTTACATTGCGAATACGAAGCTGCTTCTGACGTAATGTGAAGTAGAGATAAAAAGGATAGGAGATGGGAGAAAATGGGTTTGGCGAAATGTCCGAATGGACACATTTATAACCCCAGACGTTATGGGAAGATCTGCCCGTACTGCAATATGAAAACGCAGGACGAGGCATTTGCGGAAAAACCGCTGGGATTTGAGCCTCCCGTGGAAATACTGGAGGAGACGGTGCGTCCTGTGTGCGGCTGGATCATCTGCATTGAGGGTGCAAAGGTAGGTATGGATTACAAGATTCATGAAGGTAAGAATTTTGTAGGCCGGGGGGATGAAATGGATATCCAGATTCTGGGGGATAATGAGATCAACCGCAGAAATCACGCTATCATTGTATATGATCCTAAGAACCTAAATACCATGATACTTCCGGGAGATTCTTCCGGTATTGCGTACTTGAACGATAAGCCTGTATATGTACCGCTGGAACTGAATCCCTACGATATCATCAATCTGGGGCAGAGCCGTTTTCTGTTTGTTCCTCTGTGCGGAAATAATTTCTCGTGGGGGGATCTGAAATGACGATGGGTATGCAGGCGTTGTCAGGTCTGGGGCTTGTATACATCATTTTGATCTTCTGCCGCTGCATTTTGAAATGGGGAGATGGATCCTGCGGAACTGATAAGCGGCCGGGGATCGGTATTGCGCAGACTACCGGCAGCCGGCAGGTACAGGCGGACGTTGCCCAGATATGGGACAGCAGTGCCGGGCTGATGGCGGTCATAGCGGATGGAATCGGCAGTGCCAATACGGGTAAAGTGTGTGCACAGGTGGCAGCGGATGCGATTCTGGATCGTTATGAGCCATATTGCGAGCTAAACGATCCGATATATTTTTTCAGGACATCGTTTCTGGAGGCAAGCCAGCGTATCCAGAGAACGATAGGAGAGCGCAGAGGCGGTGCCAGCACCGGCGCAGTGTTTATAAATCGCAGCCACCTGTATTATGCGGTGGCAGGAGATATCCGTGTCGCAGTCATGCGGGGCGGGGAGATGATTCCGCTGAGCAAGGGGCAGACGCTGGATGTTCTGGCGGCGCAGGCCTATGAAGACGGTAAAATATCCAGACAGGATACGCTTTGGAGCATGGAGGAGAAAAAGGTCTGGAGTTATCTGGGACAGGATGGCTTCCATGAGATAGAGGTATGTGAAAAGCCTGTGCTGCTAAAGCCGGAAGATAAAGTGTTATTGATGAGCAAAGGGATCTTTGAGGAACTTTCCTGGAGAGAAATAGAGGATATCCTGATCGACACGGATGATTCCCAGAAATCCGCAGACTGCCTGATCCGTGCAGCAGAGCAGAAGGGAAATCCCCAGAGGGACAATGGAAGTGTCATACTGATACAAAGGTTGGAGGCTTAAATGAGACGAATCAATTCTGATTTTCAGACGCTTCATATATCAGAAGAGGGACAGAAGCTCTCTAACCGAGACTATTTCGGTTATGTGGAGATGGATGATTTTGCCTGCTATGTATTGGCGGACAGTCTGGATGACGAACCGGCCGTTAACAGTGCAAGATTGGTAGTAGACAGTATTATCCGTGACTTTACGGAAGCACCCACGATGGGAAAGGGCACTCTCCGGCGATATCTGCTCAGAGCACATACAGAGCTCCTGAAGCAAAGAGCGGGAATGCATTTAAAGGTTGCTGTGGTGGTGGCAGTGACCGACTACCGGACGCTTCGCTATTGTCATGTGGGCAACAGCCGTCTGTACCTGATCCGGAACGCCCGGATTCTGGAACAGACGAAGGACCAGTCGCTGACGCAGAATCTGCTGGAACAGGAACGGATCCTGCTGGATGAGGCCGCAAGGCATGAAGAGCGCAACAATCTTTATTCCTTTCTGGGGGAAAGAGGAAAGCCGGAGATACAGATTTCCCGGAAAAAGAAGCTGGAAGCAGGAGATCTCCTGATACAGCTTACCAGAGGCGTATGGGAACAGTGTGGAGAGCAGGAACTCCTGCGGATCGTCAATGACGCCAAAGAGACAAAGGATATTCTGGATCAGGTGGAAGACTGTATCCTGATGGAGCAGAACAGTAGAAGTATCGACAATTACTCCATGGCTGTGACTGCTGTAAACAAGGTGTATCAGTCTCCGAAAAAACCGGTTTCCGTCAAAAAGGTTCTGATGATCGTCCTGCCTGTTCTGTTGGTGGTGATTACCGTCGGCGTGACCCTGTTTCTGCGGTACCGCAGTATTCAGAACAAAACGCAGTCCCTGTTGCAGTATATGGAAAGCGGTGAGGAGTACCTTGCCTGCAGTAACTTCCAGAAAGTGGCGGAAGAATATGAGGCAGCGAAAAAGCTGGCCGACAGCCTGCATAAGGAGCAGGAATATCGGGAGGCCGATTCCTATACGAAACTGGCAGAGCAGGTGATCTTAGCGGATGAAGCATTGAGCGCAGCGGAATATCAGAAAGCACAGGAACTGTATCTTGCAGCCAGACAGATGGCGGTGGAAAACGGAAATGTGGGACTTTCCTATATTGAGGGACAGCTTAACCGGACGGAAGGGTACATAGAAGTGTTTGATCTGATTGCTCAGGGAGAGAGAAAAGAGGAGTATGACAATCTGACAGGCGCCATTGCACTCTATCAGGAAGCAAAGGAAAAGGCTGCAGCGCTTTACTTCATGGATGGAAAGAAGGAAGCACTGGAGTTACAGATGGCAGCGGAAGAAACGCTGGAAAAGGAACAGTTAGCGGCGGAGAAACGCCTGCAGGAACAGATCGAAGCAGAGGCGGTCAGCCGGGCACTGGATCAGGATCAGAAGACAAATGACCAGCAGAACGCCATAAATATGGAGAATCAGGGAAATGAACTGTTGGCCCAAGGCAGTTATGAAAGTGCCATTACCTTTTATCGTGTGGCCCAGGCCTCCTATAAGCAGCTGGGTCTGACGGAGCTGGCCGACGGAATTGATAAAAAGATGGAAGCTGCCCAGGCCGGAATTGCAGCAAAGGAAGCGCAGGCGGCAGAGGCGGAGAAGCAGAAATCAGAATAAGGATGTGTGGAAGGGGAAACAGATGGGAGAAAGCATGAGCCGGTATACTTATACCCTGAATCCCAGTCAGGGAGTGACGGAGAAACATACCTACAGACAGAGTGAACTGGAAAAGATGACGACATTTCACCTGCGTGAAATATGCAGAAAAGAGCGTCTGGTGGTTTCTTCTGCCAAAAATGACGACAAGGATGGGCTGATCCGTTTGATTATGCGGTTCAGGGGACAGAAGGAATACCGACATATCAGAGAATTCTGTGAAGGCGGAATGGAACGCATACAGGAGTTTTTGAAGCATCAGGTCATCCGTTTTCTGGAGACTCCGGAAGTGGATATACCCGGTACCATTACGATTTTCCATGATACGGAAATGAATGAACTGGACGGCTACCGGATCAAATCTGAGGAAAAGCTTTTCGCCGGAAATCTCCTGCTGGTGGATGAGGCATTTAAAATATATACCTGTTTCTACATAGAGGAAATAGAGGATGTGGCGTATCTGTTTAAGGGAAAAGGGATGCCGGTATGTCCGTTGGAGAAGCATCAGTATTCCATTCTGTATTTCCCGAATGAAGCAATCTCGGAATTTCTGTATGACTGTTATTACGGAAATCATGTCTTCACGCCCGGACATACGGAGGCTGTTCGCATTCCGCTTCTGGATGTTCAGGAAAGACAGATTCCCCAGGCCGATCTGCCGCTGGTGATCGACTTTGGAAGCTCCAATACCACCATGGGAATCTGTCTGCCGGATGGAAGTATGCGGATCGCGACGGCGAAGGGAAAAACGATTATTCCCAGTGTGATCGGTGTGCAGGAAAAAGCGGGCGGAGAAACGGAATTTTTGTTTGGCTATGATGCACAGGAGATGAACAGGCAGAACTACCGGGATGAGGATGCAGCTGTATTTTATGATATCAAGCGGTGGATCAGCGATGCAGACCGGGTGGAGAGCGTCATATTAAAGAGTGGATATAAATACCAGTTTCCGAGAAAAGAGATGCTCCGTGCCTATCTGGATCATCTTCTGGAAATGGCGCGTCAGCAGTTTAAGTGCAGCTTTACCAATATTCAGCTATTGGCACCGATCCGGCAGAAAGAGAAGTTCCGGCGGGTGTTCAAGGAACTGCTTCCGGAATATACCGTGAACTGCGAGCTGGACGAGGGAATGGCCGTATTGTTCCACAGCATTCACAGCATGATCCGGGCAAAGGAATATGAGGAACGCAGATGGTATCACGCCCTTGTGATTGACTGTGGCGGCGGAACCACAGATTTAACTTCCGGGCGGTTCCGGATTGAGAATAACAGGGTGTCCTATATCATTGATCTGGAAACACGCTATGAAAACGGCGACACAAATCTGGGCGGAAATAACCTGACCTACCGTATTCTTCAGCTTTTAAAGCTGCGTCTGACGGAAGAACTGGGATTTCAGACGAAAGAAGCCTTATTCATAGGGGGCGCAGAGGAAGGCAAATCCGCTTACGAGGAACTGGAGAGACGATACCTTCAGGCAGAAAAGTGGCTGCCTACCCGGTTTAAGGAGTATGAGGGCAGGAGCAGGGAGCAGTATTTCTACGTCAAGAATAATTACTACTACCTTTTTGAACTGGCAGAACAGGTGAAAAAGCTGTTTTTTCAAGCCGGATTCTGTTACAGGCTGAAAATATCCACGAATAAGGGAGAGGATCTCTTCTTAGATAAATGGAAGCTTTCCTTCTGTGGAAAAGGAGATGGCGGATCCGCTGCAGAGCAGCTGGAAACGATTTCCGGACCTTTGGAAATCTGTCTGTATTTACATGAAATAGAGGAACTATTGAGACCGGAAATATATGGACTGATGGAGCGTTTTCTCGATCAGAAATTTGAAAAAGGACAGCTTGCGGAATATGAGATGATCAAGCTGACGGGGCAGTCCTGCAAATCGAGACTGTTTCTGGAAGCGCTCAAACAGTATGTTCCGGGAAAGCGGATACAGGGTGTCCGGCGGGACGATGCAGGGACGGAACTGAAAATGTGCTGTCTGGAGGGAGCACTTGCTTACTTTATGAACTGCAAGCTGGGATACATGAAGGTAAACGAGAACTATAGAGTAGGCAGCCTGCCCTATGAGATTATGGCATATACCCATGAAAAGGAAGAGAAAACCCTGATTAAGAGTCAGGATACGCAGAATGTGATCGGATACATTTCCCGTTTCCACATCGGAAATCAATTGGATCTGTATCTTAATGATGAACAGGGGGAATGGCTCAGGACATACCATTTTGCCTATGACACTTCTAAATTTGAGAAGACTACCCAGAAGGAGATCGACGAGGATTATGCGGGTACGGTGATTCAGGAAGAAACAGATATCATTTTAGAGGGAGAGATGAAGTTCTTTGTATGGGTTTCCAAGGAACGTTGGGGATTTGTGGTGCTGCCCATCCTGAGAGATCAAGAGGAACTATATAAAGGTGCAGAAACCTTCTTCGATTTTGAAGACGATACCTGGGAACTGAATTTCTTTGACGGAAGGAAGTAGGTGTGCATTATGGGGTGGTCAGGTCAGGAAGACGGCATGGACGTAATGAAAGAGATAATCCAGAAGGAGATACAATCCATAAGCAGTCTGGAAGAAAGGGTGATCTTCAAGAATCTGATGGAAGGAGTCTTTTTATCCCTGTATGACAAGAATCGGGAGATGTACGAGGGATTGGAGCGCCGCATCAAAGAAGAATTGGACTATGACAAAAACCGCTATTATGTAAAGACAGGCATTGTGGAGAGGGAATTTTTCGATGCCTCCCACCATCTGCTGTCACCAATGGATGAAAGTGATCTGGCAGAAAAACTGTATGATATGAAGGAAATTCTGCGGGCGGTGGAAGAAGAGGGAGCGTTCCGGCTGATGAAAGTCATGTTATGCTGCGATTTTCTGGAACAGCAGAAACTGCTGGCATTGCAACCTGTGTTTGAAGGCGTCATCGAGACCGAAGAACCGGAGAAGGAATGGAAGGTGGAGATCCGTCTGCGGGAAAATCGGGAGTATCTGAAAAAAATAGAATACCTGTATCTGTTGTTTACCAGAAACGGCATACCCTGGCAGACCGCCAATGCACCCTATCTGTATAAGATGGCGGACATGATCGTGACCGGGCTCCCGGAAGGAATTACCGGCAAAGAGAAAATCAGGCGGGTAACCATCCAGTTTGGAGAATACAGCAGTATGATTCAAGAAGATGTCATTCCGGTATGGAATATTCAGAGACTTGAGCTGGACAGCATCGGTTTCCCCATACCCTGCGGAGACCATCAGAATTATGAACACAGCGTTTCCCTGAAGAAGCATGGAATAAATCATGCATATCTGGTGGAGGATGACAGGAATGTACAGAGTGTCAGTCAGGAAGGGGAAAGATTACGAATCGTATGTAAAACCGGTGAAGCAAAAAAATGGGGGATCTATCAGATCCGTTCTTCCCAGGAGCAGAAGATAGACCGCTATACCTTTCCCATCATGGGAAACGGCCGGGAAGAAAGCTTTGCAGAGAAATACCAGAGAAAGTGGAACCAGCAGATCAGGACCAAAACAGAGCTGGCGCATTTCATAAAGGGATTCGGGCTGGAGGATTATGTACGTTATCAGGACTGTCAGGTAGAGGACGACTTTCCGGGCAATAGGGAGACATACGCGGTGAACTGCTTTATTCCGGATGAGATCCGGCTCAGATCAACGCAGAAGAAACTGGTTCTCTATTTCCAACCGGGAAAACAGGAGAGGTGGCTGCAGAGAGATATTCTGAGTTTTCTGGTATCTGAGGTACAGCGGATCTATCCGGAATATGACTGTGGGGGAATATTGGTATGAGGTACCTCTGGGAAGTACTATTGGAAGCGAAAAAGGAACAGATTCCGGAAGAGAGACTTCGGTTTGTCCATGCGCCACAGGGCAGCGGGTATATGGAACTGTCCCTGCCCTGTCTCAACCAGACCTGGCTGGGAGAAGAGGAGCAGCCGGAAGACATCAACATAGAGGTGAATACCTATTATCGCTTTTATGACATATTCTGTGAAATGTTTCCACCGGATGAGGCAGAGTTCCCCTCACTGCGGGAAAGTCTGACAAATTTATGCCTGCATATGCTGGCACAGAATGATATCAGGATGGGCATGACAAGGGAAGATTACCACAAGAGACTTCTTGCAAAAGAGATTCTGGACGGAAACTTCGGAGAAATAGCAGGAAACGTATTCCGGTCAATGAGCAGCAAAGAGCAGGAGATATTGCTGGGCGGATGGCTGAACAGCTTCCGGACAGGCAGTGTCCTGCCGGTTTTTCTGGATATGGTTCATGGTCTGGTGGCGGACAGCATCGTCTATCACAACAACGCCTATCCGGATGAGATTCTGATCTATACCGGATGGAAGAGAGAGCGGAACCTGGAGCAGAGGATCCGATTCCTGATCGATACGTTTCTGGACATCCGGTATCGGGTGGAAATCTTTTATGAATATCATTTCGGGATAATCGGAGTAGAGGAGACGATGCGGATCGGGGAGATCGCGATCTGCTGAAGGGAGAGAAAATGTTTCAGAATATTTATCCTGTGTTTGAACCCAAAAGACTTTTAAAAAAAGAGATGTTGGAAAATCTCAGGGATTTTCCCAGAAGCCTGTTTGGATTGCAGTATCAGAATTACAGCGATGGAATTCTGTATGGATGTGACATTACGGGAACGGAGACAGGGATGATTCTTCTGCCGGGAATATTGTGTTACAAAGGTGTGCCCTATTTTCTGGAGAGACCATATCCTGTTTCGTGTAAAGCAGAAGGAAAAATGGCATATGTAAAGGTACATTTCTGGGATAAGACCATCGGCAGCGGCGGTGAAGAGTATTTGTCACAAATCATTGTGGATGAACAGGAGCCGGATGCAGAACAGGAACTGGAGCTGGCACGGTTTAAACTTCAGGCGGGAGCAAGACTTCGCTCAGACTATGTGGACTTTTATGATTACGAGACCGAATTTGATACGGTGAATCGTATTTACGTGCCTTATGCCGCACCGGATCATCCCGGCATCTGGCCGCAGATTTTAAAGAGCTTTGCAAGAGAATTATTAAAGTATGCTGTGACAGATCCGTGGGATTGTGCATTCTGTCTCCAATGTCTGCAAAGGAAGGAAGCCATGCCTTATGAGGCGGTCCGTGCCTATCTTCATGCAAGGCTGGGGCAGAATAAGGAATACACAAATATGCAGATGTATGGCGCATTGAAGAGAATTCTGGGTGAAGCGGGAGGAAGGGAAGAGATTCCCGGACAGACCCGAAAGAAAGAGGGAACATTACTCATGCTTTAACGGTGTGAGGGAAAAGGAGGCGGCAGGCATGGAAAACGAAATGGATTTGTCCATAGCACGGTTTATCAGAGAGCAGCGGGAACGGGAAGAACAGGAGGAAAGAGAACGCCTGCGGAAACAGTATGATCCCAGGGAGCGGATTACTTATACGCTGGAGGAGATGATAGAGGGGATACGAAGCGGACGACAGTATCTCTATACATTGTTGCTGGAGTTTGAACCGAAGGACCTGTTGGAAGGACGGTTGACGGTTCCTTTTATTAAAAATTTCTATGATGTGGAGCAAAATGAAGCCGGAATGATTCTTTTGGCAAGCAATGCACGCAAGGTTGTTTTTAATGTATCTGATGCACCTTGCACAAAAGTGAAGATGCCTCTGAATAAATGGATCGAGCAGACCAAAGAAGCCATGAAGGATATGCACATATATATTAAGCCCGGGAAAAAGGCGGTGGTAGGAAATATGGAATATTTCTGCTATACGGCGCCTACATCCAGAGGACGTCTTTTTAACATCGTCTTTCGGTTGAAAAAAGGCGGCAGGATATATGCGGGAAACCTGAATTGCCCGGAGGAAGAGCAAAAAGGCATGGGACTGTTGCTGGAGGCAATGGTGCATGTGATTGAGGAAATGAACCGTTAGAAGGGAGGGAGCAGCGTATGGATGCGATTACCTATGGGAGTCTTTTTCTGATACTGGGAAGTACGCGTCTGTCGGTTTTGACATGCTGCATCAGTGAAAATCCCGGGAAGCACGGATTCCTTTCCGCAGATGCAGAGACGCAGGAGGAACTGAAGGATTATCTTCTGTACGAGGAAGATGGTCATATCGGATTATTTGTAATGCTCGGAGAGACCATAAAACCGTTGTTTTACGGCACGGTGACCTGTATGGAAGTAAAGGCTCAGGGAGGAAGGTGTGTGCTGCATCTGGAGGCACTGACGGAAAGCTATCAGATGGATCTTACAGTAAGGAACCGGTCTTTTCAGGACGTAGCCATGACCTCCCACCAGTTAATTCAAAAGATATTGGAGCCTTATTCGCAAAGTCAGATTCTGTTCTCCATAGAAGATAAGGCATTAGGGCAGATTATGGTGCAGTATCAGGAAACGGATTGGGAATTTCTGAACCGTGTTCTTTCCGCGTATGGTGCCAGTGCGTATATTGCAGGCAATGAACCGGGGATTTATCTGAGAGTAGGATTGATGGATACAGAGGAGGATGCAGACTGGGATCTGCTTCCCTATGTTCTGCATCGTAATGCTGCGCCCAGAGAGACAAAAAAAGGACTGAAAGGGCAGATCTGCTATCAGATAGAGACATATGACATTCTTCCATTGGGAGAAAAAGTGCTTTTCAAAGGGAAAGAACTGTATATCGGAAAAATCGAAAGATTTTTCCGGCAGGGACTTTTTGTCAGCAGATATTATCTGTATTTTGCAGAGGGACTGAGGAAACTGAAATATTACAATCCGTTCCTCGGTGGAGTATCCATAAACGGGGTGGTTACGGCTGTCAGCAGGAATCGGCTTCAGGCACAATTAGAGACGGATGCTTTGGCAAATTACAGGAAAAAGTATTTTTTCCCCTTTTCTACAGTGGCAGCATCTCCGGATGGAAGTGGATGGTATTGCATGCCCAGACCGGGGGATCAGGTAAGGATTTTCTTCCCCACCGCAGATGAGAAGGAAAGCTATGCGATTGCAAATATTCAGGGAGATTCGTCGCCTGCATCTGACAGTCCGATGAGCAGGCCTGATCTGAAGGATATTACCATGCCGGATGGAAAGGCTGTCCGGTTTATAGAAGGCGGAATACAACTGGCCGTTGGCGGAAATAAAGGAACTGTCACTCTGACAAATGATGGAAACGCCGAAATTGTTACCGATGATGACATTGAAATCAGCGCGGCGGAGGCAGTGTGTTTCAGCACGGATGGAATGATGAGTGTGACAGCGGGATCCCGGATACAGTTTATCAATGATGCGGGGGGAAATATTACCGTAACAGACGAAACAGTGAAAATCGATGCTGCTATGATTATCAACAATTAGCGGAGGGATATTATGTACAGTTTGCATGATATAGAAGTAAACGGGCTGGATCTGGCAGAGGTGTTGGAGTGTGAAATAGAATCCCGGGCAGGAGAGCATAGTACGCTGGTGATCCTTGCCCGTGTGACAGAAGAAGAGTTTGTATTTGAAATCTCAGATTGTCAGGATCTTGAAGTACTTCTGCGCGAAGGAGAAGGCAGGAAGATCCTGTTCTCCGGCATCCTGACGGATATTCAGATAACGGAAAGCGGTCAGGTGAAGACTGTACGAATAGAAGGAAAGAGCCGCAGCTGGCTTATGGATCGGGAGAAACATTCCCGTTCTTTCCAGAACGCTAAGATGACTTTTCAGGAGTTAGCACAGGAAATACTGGCAAATTATAAGGATGCTGATCTGATCTATGCTGCTGCGGGAAAGGCGGTTGGAAGTCTGATCGTTCAGTATGAGGAGACGGATTGGGAATTCCTGCAGAGAGTGCTTTCCAGGGAAGGTATTATGATCACTCCGGACTGCCGACAGCCCGGCTTAAAATTATATGCGGGAGTTCCGGAGCTTGTGGAGTCAGCATTTCCCTGTCATATTCTGGATATGGAAAAGGATATGGACGGATATTATGAGCTGAAGGCAAACGGCAGAGAGGTGCATGCATCGGATTTTACCCGCTATACGGTCGTTTCAGAACAGCTTATGGGAATCTTTGATCCGGTCCGGATACAGGGAAATCCTTTTGTGGTTTATGCATGCAGATATTCCTTTGAAGATCAGGAGATGCAGGGAACTTATAAATTACGAAGTGCAAAGGGGCTTACAAGGCCTGTGATCTATCCCATGCATTTGATCGGGGTAGCGCTGAATGGCAATGTGGTGAACGTATCAGGTACAAAAGTGCAGGTAGCAATGGCAATTGATGGAAACAGCAGGAGACGTGCATTGTACTGGTTCCCCTATTCCACCCTGTCTGCATCCTCAGATGGCAGCGGATGGTATTGCATGCCGGAGGTGGGAGATGATGTGCGGATATATTTTCCTTCCAAGGCAGAATCTGAGGCAATTGCACTGAGTGCTGTAAGTAATTACGATGCACCGCAGAGTGGAGAAGATCGGATGAGCGATCCGGACAACCGGTATCTGCGCACCAAATCCGGGCAGGAGCTTGCAATGGCCCCGGGGTATATAAAGCTTTCCTGTGGAAAAGCAGCATCCGCAGTGACAATTCAGACGGATGGAAAGGTCAAAATACAATCTCAGTCTATGGTGAAGGCAATGGCACAGGAAGAGATTGCGATTCATGCGGAGGAGCAGGTGACGCTTCATGTATCGGAACAATTTATTATGCATAGTCTGAGCGGCGGACAGATTGTATCCAGCAAAGGCAACGTTATTATGCAGGGAACAGAAGTAATCGTGGATTAACATGTTTTGAAGGAGAGACAGATGGACAGAGAAACGGCTTTGCAGAATTACAGAGAAGCGGTATCGAGAAAAATAGCAGCATTCCGCAGCCATATGGGGGATTCTGTTCTGGAACATGCCGAGGATTGGGAGGCTGTGGTAGAAAAAGCCATGAAGCTTCTGGGAGAGCAGATGGAAAAACAGGGAAAGGAGTATGTATGTTTTTTGTATTTTTCTCTGTTGAAGTCAGATACGATCAACAGAAACTATCGGGTTCAGCTTCACGGTCTCGATATGAGCTGGTATATGGATAAGGAACCGGTTGAGGTGTATGTGGATGTAAAGGAATTGCTTACACCTTTGGATGAACTTTGGAATGAGTTAGTTTGTGCCAATCAGGGATATGGTGTCTCTGTCAATGAATATGACATTCAGAATCTGCTGTTTGATGAACTGACCATTATGGACAATATGATCTGTCAGGTGCTTCGCTATCGTCTGCGGGACTGGGAGAAAAAGGGAATCTTTGAGCCTGTTACCCGTTCTCCCTATTGGGTCCTGAGGTGGGGGGAATATCGTGATCAGACCGAAATACTGGTTCAGACGGACCGGGTGGAAAAGGATCCCGGCGTCTGGAAGACCGAACTGTCAAAGGCAGCCAGAGAGCCGGAAAAGATGGTGTTCAGTTATTGGTATAAAGGCACCTATGCAGACAGAACGATCCGGGACATGGATATGCGCTTTATTACGTTTGAGGAAAGCACCGTACAAAACATTGTATTTCAGAACTGCAATCTGGAAGGAAGCCGTTTCCCCGGAACCAGACTGACGGGATGCAGCTTTGAAGGGTGTAATCTGTGGGGGGCAGATTTTCGGGAGTGCACGTTTGAACAGACATCTTTTGCCGGAGCTGAACTTACTGCCGCTGTGTTCCCCGCAGAAAGTGTTCCGTTTCTGGAAATCAGTGCAGAGCAGCTTCAGGTAATCCGTCTGGACAGGGAGGAAGAATCATGAGGTATTTCTTTATTACGCAGGACAAAAATCTGCCGGGATCTATTCAGTATCGTGATTTTGATATCAATGGGAGCCGTCATGTGTTTTCTAAAGAGGACAGCAGCCAGTTGGACAGTGTTGTGGCATTGTATCTGGCAGGGGATGGCAACGAGGCCAGATGGGATTTTCTACAGCATCCGGTAACCATGTTCTCCAGAAGATTCCGGAATATTCTGGATGCGTATGAACCGGGATTGTTCTTCCAGGAGGTAGTTCTAATCCACAAGGAGAGTTCCCGGCAGTACCGGTATGTACATACGTTAATGGATCAGCTGGATGCGGTGGGAAGTCAGACGGAATATTATCCCAACGGGACGGTAAAGCGTCTGGTTTTAGACAGCGGGAAAATTGGACAGCATAACCTGTTCCTGCTGAAAGGGAACCAGAGAAAGGATCCGATTGTCAGTCTGCCTCTGGCAGAGAGCCTGCTGCGGCGCAGGCCGATGGGAATACACTTTGAAGAAGTGGAGGTGCAGTAAATGAGTGAGATACAGCCAAGTCTGGGAGAACTGGAGGATGCACAGAATACTGCCTATGAGAATTTCTTCACAGCGCGGGATGCTGTTACGGCGGCTGGGGAAAGAGTTGCTGCCGCCGATGAAGCGGTATGTCTGGCAGAGAAAAAGTATATGAACGGTGAAATCAGTGTGGAAGAGTGGGAGGCAACGTTACAGGAATTAAGCGATGCACAAGTGGCTGAGACAGCGGCAAATGAGAACTATGAAGCTGCGGCAGCGGGGGCGCAGGCGGCAGCGGAAGCGGTGGAGGCCAAAAAACAGGAACTTCGTGACAGCCGTGTAAATGACACCGCTTATGTGGTACATTGTGCCCGGATCGAGTGCCCTTTTGGTATGCGTGAAAGCTATCTGGCACTGGATGCTACCCATGGGGTACTGACGCACCAGATACCGCAGATGACGGTAAAAGATATGATTCTGAATACAAATATCATTAACTTCGGTGGATGCCACAGCAGGGAGAACCCTGATGTTCAGGCGGAGATTGAAAAAACCAACGCCATCATAGAATCCAAAAAAGACTGGCGGGACGATGTGGTGGGCTATTTCACAAAGAAATGGAATGAGCGTGTAACAATCATAAAAGCAGGGATCGGTCTTGCAAAAAAACTATTAGGGATGAAAAAGAAAGAAAAGACCGAAGAAGAAAAGCTGGAAGAAATGAGTTCAGATTTTGTTGGTGAGTGCAAGGCCCAGTTCCCCGCGGACGGAGAATGGCTGGAAGGGCATGAAAAGGTATTTATTAATGGGGAACCGTTGCTGTTGCGCAGATGCAGTATCATGTGCAGTTACGGAGGATGTGTAACGATCTTGCTTTCGGGACAGCCGGAATAGGAGGAAAAAGGTATGGAGCTTGCTTATCAGGGTCTTTTCATTCGACTTCCCTTTGAAGGTGCGGTTGGAGTAGAAGCATTTGAAATGAATGCGTCATTTAATGACCATGTCACATTAAGGCTGTTACTTCTGGTGGAAGAAGAAAAGATAGAAGCTCTCATTCATGGTATTGGGGATGGGGATGATATAGAGGTATATAAGGCGGAGGCTGATGGGCTTTTATATGCCGGAAAGATTACAGACGCTAAAATGGAGCAGGATCGCAGCCTGCACCTTTTGCAGCTGGAAGCAGCTTCTTATACCATGGAATGGGGGCTTGCACCGGTAAGCCAGAGCTTTCTGAACTTAGACACAACATACAGGCAGGTTATGGACAAGGTCCTTAAGAATCAGAAGGATGCGGAAATTCTGGACTGTGCTACCAAAGGTGCTGTGATTCCTGATTTCCTGCTTCAGTATGAGGAGAGCGACTGGAATTTCCTCGTGCGTCTTGCCAGTCATTTTCATACCTTTATGGTACCGGACTGCCGTGCGGCGCATGGACGGGCCTATTTTGGAATTCCGGATCTGGGGGAAGAATATGTCCTGAGCGATGAAGAGTTTACAGAGATCAAGGATATGGACCAGTATTATCGTCTGGGCAGAGAACAGAAAATCCTTCCGCAGGAAACCCTTAAATGGAAAGTGACTGCCAGGCAGGATTTCTGTCTGGCACAGAAGGTACGCTTCCGGGGGATCAGTGCCATTGTCACAAGGATACAGTATCAGACGGTAGAAGGAGAACTTGTACGGACTTATGAACTGAGCCGGAGAAAGGGTGTGTTATGTGCCCCTGAAAAGAATCCTCATATTTTCGGTATGAGCATCCCCGCTACGGTAAAAGAGCGTTCGGGAAATTGTGTCAGGGTGCATTTCCATATTGATCCGGAATATGATAATTCCCCTAATGTAAAATACTTTACTTATGCGATCGAGAGCAGCTTTATCTACTGTATGCCGGAGGTGGGAAGTCAGGTACATATTTACTTCCCCGGGGATGATGAGAAAGATGCTATTGCAGTTCATGCCATCCGGACATCCGGAGGTTCCTCCTCATCCGGTTATGCACAGATACCGGACAACAAATCTTTTTCCAATGTAAATGGGGCGGAACTTTTGATGACTCCATCTAAGGCTATCGTATCTGCCGATCAGGAAAAGCAGACCTGTGTCTATCTGGATACGGATGGAAATGCCCTTATCACAGGGAAGAAGATTTGTCTTCATGCGGAAAAGAACCTGATTGTGGGCGATCCTGCAGAGGAAGACGGACAGGCTTCCAGACAAATGGTGCTGGAGGCGGAGGAACTGACGGTTCAGGTCGGAGGGAACGGTTCTCAGATCAACTTAACGGATGAGGCACGGATTATAGCAGCCTTTGTAAAGATGGATGCATCGGACCGGTCGCCTGCTGCAAATCCGTCTCTGGAAGAACTCAGATCATCTGTAACAGCGAATGATGAGACCAACAGAAAAAATATCAATGAAGATGTCAGCAATGAGCTGGTGGAGAAATTCGAGGAAGGCAGAACCGGTATTCTGAAAGGGATCGTAAAAGTGGCTGCCACAGTTGCAACTGTGGCGGTAGCGGTAGCGCTGACCGCAGCAACCGGCGGTGCTGCGGCAGTTATTATTGCAACCGTGGTGTTGGGAGCAGCTACGGCTGCATATGCTGCTGCAGATGTGGGAGAAGGAATAGACAATTACAAAAATGCCCAAAGCGGTGATTTAAGTCAGGGACACAATTTCATGCGGGATGACGTATTCGGTGGAAACGAGCTCCTGTATGAACTGGTGAGAGCGGGTACGGAGATTGCCTTCGGTGTTGTATCCGGCTGTGCAATAGGTAGTGCATTTAATAAATTGATGACAGCAAAAAAATTCATACATCTTGCTAAGGAAGCAAAATGTCTGAAGGCAGTCATGCAGATAGGGGGAAATGTCCTGGATGGTATTTTTGATGATCTGGCACGGACAGGAGAGATCAATCCTGCCAGGACACTATGGAATATCGGGATAGGATTTGTACAGGGCAGTACCGGTAGTGGCATCCGTGACGGACTATTGAGTAAATTAGGTATTGAAGGATGTTCCTTCGGAAACCATCTCATTAAGACATTTCTGGGCGGTTTTATTGACACCGGCATAGATGGGGTGGGTTCTGCTCTGAGTGAACAGGACTTTGATCTGAAGAGCAGCCTTATCCAGAATCTTTTCTTTAATGGACTGGACGCTTTTATCAGCGATCCTGTGGACGCAGTCACGGGAATCTATGTCATTCAGGCTACGGATTTCCTGCTGGTCAGCGTGCCCTTTGCCCTGAAACTGGAACGGTCCTATTATTCTACCAATAATACGGTCTCTGTACTGGGGCTGGGATGGAAATTCCCATATGCCAGCAGGATATATCGGGATACAAGGGATGTGGAGCATACCCGGGTTCATCTGGAGACCATCACGGGTCATTCTGTGTGCTACGAGGAGCAGGATGGCCGTTGGGTGAACCAGAGCAAGGGAGCATCCAGATTCCTGATGGAAGTACAGGAGGCAGAGATAACCGGACAGGAGCGGTATGTGCTTACGGATGTGGTGGACCATACCCTGAGTGTTTATGATGCCAGAGGACTGCTTCAGTCTGTGGAATATCCAAATCAGCAGCGCTTAAGCTTTGCCTATGGAGAAGAGGGGCTGGAACGGATCGTTACGCCCCTGGGCAATGTACTTCAGGTAGAGTGCCGGGGTGGGCGTATTCTGCAGATTACGGATGAGATCGGACGCAGGACCCAGTATCGCTATGAGGGCGATCTTCTGGTGGATGTGGTGCATACGGACGAGGGGATTACCCACTACGAATATGATGAAAACGGACATATTTCTTCCGTTACGGATCAGAACGGAAGTTGTTATCTGGAGAACGAGTATGACGTGAAGGGCAGGGTCACCCGTCAGAACTTTTCAAGCGGTGTGTACCAGACCTTTACTTATGATGATATTCATCACAGGAATACCATTTATTACAGCGAAACGGGCAAGACGGAGATCTATGAATACAATAACCGGTTTCTGAAGGAACGGGTAATTTATGAGGATGGTTCGTTTCAGACCTATCAGTATTCGGATGACAACTTAAAGGTGGAAGAAATCAGTCGTCTGGGCAGCAGGAAAGAGTGGGAGTACGATGCCTATGGAAGAAGCATCCGGGAAAAATTCCCGGATGGCTTTGAAGTGCACCATGAATATAATGAGCACCATGATCTGGTACATACATGGGACAGCGACGGAAGAGAGACCCTCTATACTTATGACCAGGAACACAATCCGGTCAGGACGATGGAAAAGATCAAAGAGGGCAAATGGAAAGAAACGGCCCGGAAGTATGATTTCAGGGGAAGATGCATTCTGGAGCGGGATGCCCTCGGAAACGAAAGCCTTAAGGAATATGAAGCCAGCCGGGCATACCCCAGCCGTGTCATTACGCCGAAGGGGGAGGAGACTGCCTACGGCTACGATACCGTAGGCCGCAGACTGTCCATCAGCAATACTTACGGAACGGTGGAGCTGGCTTACAATTCCAGGAACTTTGTCACCAGCCGCATCGACGGGGAAGGCTACACCACCCGTAGATTCTATGACCGCATGGGCAATCTGACCACTTACTATCCACCCGTGCAGTGGGAAAAGAAAGAGAGCGGCTATGAGTACCGCCACGATTTTCTGGAACGTGTGGTAGATACCATATCTCCCCTGCAGGAACATCACCGTGTATTCCGCAACTTTGACGGGGACATCACCAGTCGGATCCATCCGGTCAGTTATGCTCTGAAAGGCGATGAGGGAGAAGGAACCCGCTATGAGTACGATTCTGACGGGAACTGCATCCGTATCCTTTATCCGGACGGAGGTGTGGAGCGGAGATTCTATGATGCGGACGGCAACATGATCAAACAGGTACAGCCGGAATCTTATGATGCAGATTCGGATGACGGCAATGGCTACCGCTATGCCTATGACGCCTGCGGCCGGATGACAGAAGTACAGGATCCCGAGGGGAACATCCTGCACACCTACGAGTACAACGGGCACGGACAGATCCTTCGGGAAGTGGACGGCGAAGGAAAGGAGGTCCTCTATACCTATAATGATCTGGGCTGGAAGATCCGGGAACAGATAAAAGTGCAGGAGACCGATCCTGCGCTGTACCGTGTCATCGCCTATACCTATGACAGTCAGGGCAATAAGGTGGAGGAGGCCTACGGACAACAGGAAGTAGAACGGGACGGAGAGCCGGATGGCTGGCACCGGATCCAATTTTCCTACGATAAAAACAATCATCTGAATGTAGTGAAAGATGACTTTGGGGCAAAAATGCGCTACGATTATGACTGTCTGGGAAATGTAACGCTGGAAGAGCGTGTCATTGCGGACGGTGTTCATAGTGTCATTCATTATGCCTACAATAAAAACGGGTGGCTTGTTCAGCGGACGGAGGAAATCCAGGGCAACGGCCCGGTACAGGCCGCCGTTACAAGATATGCCTACGATGCCAACGGCAACCTGACAAAGATCACCACCCCGAAGGGCTCCGAGATCCACAGAAGCTACGATGCGGACGACCGCCTGACCGAGGAGAGAGTCCTTGACAGAAAGAACGGTATCGACAGACGGGTGCAGTATGCCTATGATGCGGCCGGAAATGTGCTGAAACAGGCCATTCTGGGAGCGGATGGGGAATGTCTGGAGAGCAGCACCCGGTATGACCTGAAAGACCGGGCGACCCACAGAACCAATCCGGCAGGAGGGGTGACCCGCTATCTCTATGACCGGAATGACAGGCTGTGGAAAGAGATCAGTCCCTACGGCTACGAGCCGGAAAACGATGACGGGGTAGGCGCAGCCTACACCTATGACAGCCGCGGCAACCGCATCCGTACCACCAATGCATTAGGTGAAGTGGTACAGGAGTTTTCTTACAATCTGCGGAATCAGCCGGTTATCCAAAAGGACACGTTTGGAAACCGGACAGAGCTTTCCTACGAACTGGACGGAAAGATCAAGGATGTCCGGCGATTAGGGAACGGTAACCGGAACCATCAGCGCACCCTCCAACAGTATAAGTATAATGCCAGAGGCCAGATTATCGGAGTCGTGGACGGCAACCAGAATCCCATTTCCTATGACGTGGACAGCTGGGGACGCATCACAGGCATTGGCTTTGCGGACGGGG
>ERZ837910.34-NODE-34-length-188097-cov-7.711830_pt1 | contig 188097 bp, 176 predicted proteins | sample MGYA00519940_ERZ837910 | MGnify/ENA primary metagenome ERZ837910 (study PRJEB31850, sample SAMEA3708825) | human gut metagenome | biome: human gut; feature: human-associated habitat; material: faeces | place: China | collected 2014 ... | reverse complement strand
GAGTAGAATGTGTAATTCTCAATCCAAAGTTTTGCACTTCGTTTTTGAATCTTCAACTAATTTGTGTTTTGGCGTTATATTTTAGTTGCGTTAGTATGCGTGATTTGTGACAAATTATATTAATAGACTGGATATGCCGAACGATTTTTGCACTTTTGGAATGAAAAAGCTATATTTGCAAATGAAAAAGAGCCGATTAACTTATGTGTGGCAAATTGCGCCACATGTTCCATGATAATTAATAAAAAGTTTTTTTACTTACATTTACACCATTTAAAAAATAATGAAAAACCTGATGACCAACCTTTGTCTGGGTTCAGTGTTCGCCACATGCGCTCTGTCGCCCCAGGCGGGGGCGGTGGCCAATGCTGCTGATAACAATGTGACCCCCGATGCCCGTTATGCATCATTACCGGTATACCGTGGTGACGACCTTGGCTTGACTTTTTCCGGCAACGAGGCGAAATTCCGGTTGTGGTCGCCTGAAGCTGAAGCTGTGAAACTGCGAATTTATAAGAACGCCCGTGGTGGCGATGCCATGGAAACTCTTGACATGCAGAAAGCTGAGAACGGAACATGGGTAGCTTCGCTCTCTCCTGCTCCATTTGGCAAGTTCTACACCTTCCAGATTCTTCACAATGGCCGCTGGCTGCAGGAAACTCCCGGTATCTGGCCCAAAGCTGTTGGGATAAACGGCGAGCGTGCGGCGGTGATTGATGCTGACGCAGTGGCACCCGAGGGATGGGCTAATGACAAGGGCCCGGCGCTGAAAGCCATCAATGATGCAGTGCTTTACGAAATGCATCACCGCGATTTTTCGGTGCATCCCTCTTCAGGAATCGCCAATAAAGGTAAATTCCTTGCTCTGACAGAGGACGGCACAGTGACGCCTTTGGGCGACAAGACAGGTATCGACCACCTTAAAGAGCTTGGCGTTACACATGTCCATATCCTCCCATCCTACGATTATAATAGCGTGGATGAGACTCAGGCTCCGCTCAATCAGTATAACTGGGGCTATGATCCCCTGAATTATAATGCCCCGGAAGGCTCATATTCCACGAATGCCAACGACCCCTCCACACGTATCATGGAGATGAAACAGATGGTGAAGGCTCTCCATGATGCCGGTATCGGCGTGGTGATGGATGTAGTGTATAATCACACGGCGCAGAACGACGATTCAAACTTCTCGCTCACTGCTCCTGGTTATTTTTACCGCCACCGTGCCGACGGCAGCTACAGCGATGCATCCGGTTGCGGCAATGAGACTGCATCCGAACGGACCATGATGGGCGATTACATTGTTAATTCGGTGAAATATTGGGCTAAGGAGTTCCACATTGACGGGTTTCGTTTCGACCTTATGGCCATCCATGACACTGAAACCATGAACCGCGTGGCTTCGGAGCTGAAGAAAATCAATCCCGACATATTTGTGTATGGTGAAGGGTGGACAGCCGGCGATTCCCCCCTCCCCGTCGAGCGGCGTGCGTTGAAAGAGAACGTTGCGAAAATGGAAGGCATAGCCGTTTTCTCGGATGATATACGAGATGCCGTCAAGGGGCATTATTCCGACGCCGCCGACCGCGGTTTCGCTACCGGTAAGCCTGGCCTGGAAGAGACCGTGAAGATTGGCATCGTGGCGTCTACGGCTCACCCTCAGGTGGATTATTCCAAAGGCAACAACTCTAAATTCGCATACGCGTCCTCCCCTCGTCAGATTATCAATTATGTGTCGTGTCACGACGATCTTACCCTGACTGACAAACTGGCAAAATCCATGCCCGGCGCATCGGAGGCAGAGCGTCAGCGTGCCGCCCGTCTGGCTCAGACCATTGTGTTCACCTCGCAGGGCACCCCGTTCATGTTTGCCGGTGAGGAGGTGTTCCGTAACAAGAAAGGCGTACACAATTCCTATAAGTCGCCCGATTCGGTCAATGCCATCGACTGGACCCTGAAACATGTAAATGCCGATCAGTTCAATTATTATAAGGAGTTGATTAAACTGAGAAAGTCCCATCCTGCATTCCGCATGACCACAGCTGAGGAGGTGGCACGTCACATCAAGTTTGACAAGACAGACAAAGATAATCTCGTATCATATTCCATCGTGGGGAATGCCAATGGGGATGACTGGAAAGAAATCAAACTGGTGTTCAACGGCTCGGATGACGATGCGGACGTAAAGCTTCCCAAAGGCGACTGGCTGGTTGTGGCTCGAGACGGCCAGCTGAGAGCTGACGGACTTCGCGATGCTGCCGGCAATGTGCAGCGCGTGCGTGGCGGTGTCACTAAGGTGCCCCATCGTTCCGCCTTGATTCTCGCAAAAGAGAAATAAAGGAATATCGTTATTTCTCTGACAGTAATAAAAACCGACAACCTCCGGCGTGCAAGCTTGTGCTTGTGTCCGGAGGTTGTCGGTTTTCTTACGAGATAAATGTCGGCGCTTAATTCATCCGCAGGCTGTTGTCCTCTTCTGAATACGGTATATATTCAATCCATTCGTAGTCTGATTCAAGGACCGGACGTTTCACTTCATACGTCTCGCCGCACCCGTTGAGCAGAATGAGGTCAGGCTCAAACGAAATCAGCGACCAGTATATACCGCCATCCGGATTGAAGGTGCATGCGTTGGGCTGGAATTTCGAGTTGTCTATTTCCAGGTCATTACGCGTTATGTTGAAATTGTCCGGTTCAATCTGCATGGTGTATTCATTGGTGTTCTGGTTTTTCATCATGCGGATATTTTGGAAGAACAGGGTGCCGTTATTGTTGTTCCTTGTAGCGGCGGCACGGATATACACCATTGCCGGACTTACCATGTACACAAACATATGGCGATTTGTATTCACCTCGCAATAGGTCATGTCGTCAGATAAGCCATATCCGGCACCGAGCCGCCATTCCTGCAGGCATTTTCCTACATTGAATTTTGATTTGCATTGTTCCTTTTCGTACGGTTGGACAATCTTTATGTCCTCCACTTTCTTCAATGCATGGCCGTTGATGCTTAACAATCCGTCGGCAGCCGAAATCTGAAGGGGTGCTGCATCTGATGATGTTGTCACGGTGCCGTCTTTCTTAAAGATGGTTTTGCTTGAAATCCCCGCAGACGGCACGGCGAGGATGGCTTGCATCGTGCTGTCTGACTGATAATACAGGATGCAGATTGAGTCAGTCAGAACGGCCTCTGCTTTATCATTGCTCCATACACCCTTATATGGTGAAAATCCGGATGATGCGCTCGCCGAGCACGTGGCGCCAAGAAAGATTAGGGCGCCAAGAAAATGCTTCATTTCAGAAATCGCGGTTAGATAATATGATATGATGAGATTGGTTGACCGTGCGTATCAGTTGAAGAACGGGTTGGTGCGTTTTTCCTTGCCTATGGTTGTGGCTGGGCCATGACCCGGATACACAACAGTGTTGTCCGGCAGATTGAACAGTCCGGTTGAAATGCTGCGAAGCAGGGTGTTGTGATTTCCGCCAGGAAGGTCGGTGCGTCCTATGCTTCCTTGGAAAAGTGTGTCGCCGGTGAGGATGAATGAACTTTCAGGGACGTAGTAGCACACTCCGCCCGGTGAATGCCCAGGGGTCTCTATCACCTCTATCCGCTCGTTGCCGAGGTTCAGGGTCGTGCTTGCTGAAATGAACCGGTCAATCTCAACGGGACCGAGCTTCATGGGGAGGTGGAACATTTCTGCCTGTTGTCCGCGCATTTGTCCGAGGGGAAGGTCGGCTTTGTGGGCAAGTACAGGAGCATGGTATTTTTCCTTCAGGATGTCTATGCCGAATGTGTGGTCCACATGTGCGTGGGTCAGCAATATATATATGACGGATAGGCGGTGTGTGGCGATAAAGTCTTCTATCAGATTTGTCTCTTCCGGATTTACCATCCCGGGGTCGACAATGGCAGCCTCATGTGAAGTGGCGTCCCATATTACATAGGTGTTTTCACCGAAAAAGTTGAATTCAAAGCGCTTTATTTCCATATCTGTGTTATTACGATGTTCGGATAACGGGAACATTCCCATTTATTAATAACCACAAAAGCTGCTATACGTTCATTGCAGGTGTATGATGAATGTGCCTCTGCTGTATTGGTGTATATTGTAGTGTTAGCGCAACGGAAGATAAATCAGCTTTTTCGTCTCGAAGAACGGTTCGGTGAAATAATCCGACAGGTTGTCGACCATCGGGTCGCCTTTAGTCAGCTTCAGCTCCGTATCGAGGTCTCCCCCTTTAAGGCATATCAGCCCGTTGGGAAAGCTGTTGTGCTGCGTCAGACTGATGTTTTTGCGGATCAGGGGCACAAGATCGTTAAGTGGCATCACGGCACGGGATACAACGAAATCGAACTTTTGCCGGCATTCCGCAATGTCGCCATGCTGGAAAGTCACATTCTTTAACCCGATGGCATCGGCGATGCTTTGAGCCACCTTGATTTTCTTGCCTATGCGGTCTATAAGATGGAAGTTGCATTCAGGAAATGCGATGGCGAGCGGTATGCCGGGGAAGCCGCCTCCGGTACCGAGGTCAAGGAAAGTGGTGCCGTCGACAGGCTGTAGGAACTTGGCGATGGCCAGAGAATGCAGAATGTGATGCACATAGAGGTTGTCAATGTCTTTGCGTGAAATCACATTGATTTTTTCGTTCCATTCAGGATAAAGAGTGCCGAGCATGTCAAGCTGTTCGGCCTGTTTGGCGGAGAAATCAGGAAAATATGAAAGTACGGTCTGTTTGTTGTCCATAACTGGTGTGGTGAGATGGCAGTGGATAAATATTGTCCCCTGCAACATATGGCACAAATATACGGAGAAAAATTCGTATATTTGCGTTTTAAACCGGAATGCGCGGCAAAACCGGCCCTTCCGGTTTGCGAATCAGACAATAAACCAACAACATACAACCACATCACTCTTTAAAAACTATGGTTGAGAATAAAGAGACAGAAATGCAAGATGGCTCGAAAGGGTTGAATTTTGTAGAGCAGATAGTAGCCGACGATCTCAAGGCCGGCAAAAACGGCGGTCGCCTTAACACCCGCTTCCCACCGGAGCCCAACGGTTATCTCCATATCGGACATGCCAAGGCTATATGCATGGATTTCGGTGTAGCCGAGAAGTTCGGCGGAACATGCAATCTGCGTTTTGACGATACCAATCCTGTAAAAGAGGATACGGAATATGTGGATGCCATCCGCGAGGACATCCATTGGCTCGGTTTCGACTGGGGCGACCGTGAATATTATGCCTCCGATTATTTCCCTCAGCTTTATGATCTGGCTGTGCGCATGATCAAGGAAGGAAAGGCATACGTGGACGACCAGACCTCCGAGCAGATTGCCGCCCAGAAAGGCACACCCACCGTGCCAGGAACCGACAGCCCCTACCGTTCGCGCACTCCTGAGGAGAATCTTGACCTGTTTGAGCGCATGAACGCCGGTGAATTCGAGGAAGGTGCCCGCGTTCTGCGAGCCAAGATTGACATGGCTTCGTCTAACATGCATTTCCGCGATCCCATCATGTACCGCATCATCAAACATCCCCATCACCGTACCGGTACAAAATGGAATGTGTATCCCATGTACGACTTCGCACACGGACAGAGCGACTACTTCGAGGGTGTCACCCATTCTATCTGTACCCTTGAGTTTGTGCCTCACCGTCCGCTATACGAGTATTTTGTTGCTGAACTGGCCGACGAGACATACTGCCCCCGTCAGATTGAGTTCAACCGCCTCAATCTCACATACACAGTGATGAGCAAGCGCAAGCTCCTGCAGCTTGTAAAGGAGGGTCTGGTGGCCGGTTGGGACGATCCCCGTATGCCGACCATTTCGGGTATGCGCCGCCGCGGCTTCACATCCAAGGCCATCCGTAATTTCATTGACCGCATCGGCTACACCAAGATCGAGGAAGCCATGATCAGCGTATCACTGCTTGAACATGCCGTCCGCGAAGACCTCAACGCCATCGCAACCCGTGGTATGGCAGTTCTCAATCCGGTGAAAGTTATTATCACCAACTACCCCGAGGGGCAGACTGAAATGGTTGAGATGGAGAATAATCCGGAAAATCCTGAAGCAGGTGTGCATCAGATGCCTTTCTCGCGTGAGATTTTCATTGAGCGTGATGACTTTATGGAAAATCCGCCGAAGAAGTTCTTCCGTCTTGCTCCTGATGCCGAGGTGCGTCTCAAGGGTGCCTATATCGTGAAGTGCACCGGTGTCAAGAAAGACGATGCGGGTAACATCACCGAGATTTACTGTACCTACGATCCCGACACACGCAGCGGGCTGCCCGGCGCATCGCGTAAGGTGAAAGGCACATTGCATTGGGTTTCGGCACAGCATGCAAAAGATGCCACGGTAAGACTGTACGACCGCCTGTTCTCTGTTGAGAATCCCTCGGCCGAGACCGACAAGGATTTCCGCGAACTGCTCAACCCCGAATCGCTTGTCACACTCGAGGGCGTGAAGGTAGAGCCTTTCATCGCTGAGAATGCCCGGAAGGGAGAGAAATTCCAGTTCCAGCGTATCGGTTACTTCACGCCTGACTACGATTCCACTCCCGAACATCTTGTGTTCAACCGTACGATTGCCCTTAAAGACAGCTGGGAAAAGGTTCAGGCAAAACAGTAATGATTTTGCCTGCTTCCCTCTCCCCCGATTCTATTTAATGTTATTAATTATCTGTAATTCGCATGCTTGACGGACAACCATCCGACGAACAGTATATGAAGGAGCTATACGAGCGCTTTCTGAAAGGTGTGGTCGACAATGACAATTCTGAATTTTATGAAAAGGATGAATTGCTTGACATATATGACTACGCACAGGATGAAGGCGACGAGATGACGCAACTTTATGTACTTCTGACAGGTGCCCGTCTGTATCCCGACAGTGATTTCCTCGATGAGCGGAAAGCATTCCTGCTTTCCGCCATAAACGAGGAGTCGGCGCGTCGCATGTTTTCGCGGCGCGGACGCCGGGATTCGGCACTGTGGCAGGTCCTGAAACTTTCGCTCGACACTTATCCGGACGGCAATCCTGAAGAGGGGTTGGCGGCTTTGCTGTCATCCGACTTCAAACTCCCCTGTGAGGCTGTTATACGCCTTATAGATATGCTGCGTGATCTCGGCCGCCTTGATTTGCTTGCTGAAAATCTCCATGTGATTGCCGACAGGTGTACCGTTCCGAATATACTGATGTATGAAGCGGCCGAGGCGTTGTATTCCGATGAGAATTATCTGCCGATGGCCCGAGACATTGCTGAAGAACTTACCACTAACGAGCCTTTCAATCCCGACAACTGGGTGTTGCTGGCCAAGATGGAGTTCGCCATGCAGCATGCATCGGAGTGTGTGGCAGCCGCCGACTATGCGTTGGCCATTGACCCGCAGAATGAGCGCGGAATGCTCATAAAGGGTCTCGGTCTGATACAGCAACCTTCCAAGGATGAACAGACGGTTACAGACAGCAATGCCGCGGAGCGCACTGCGGACATTGACCGCGGAATCGCTTTGCTGCAGGAGGTGCTGCGCATCAATCCTGACAATTCGCTTGCCGTCAAGGCACTCTCGGAAGGTTATGCAGCCAAAGAGAACAAGATGGCAGCCCTGGAGGTGTTGTGCTCATATATGGAGCGCGATGAGGCAAACTCGTATGTCCTGCTTGATATTCTGAAACTGCGGCCTACTGACGCATCACGTTTCTTCGAGGTGTTCGACCGTTACACCGGGAATAATGAGCGCAAATGGCTCGAGCTTGCTGCCCAGGTTGTCAACAACGGTTGTGTGGTTCAGGCTGCCGACCTTCTGAAATTTTATCATGACCGGCATGTTCTGCACGAAGGGATGGAATATTATCTTCAATTGCTCTACAGACTGCGCCGTTTCGACGACTATGTGTCGCTGTTCGGCGATTGCTGCTCGGCAGCGGCAAAGCCCGGAGGCATACGGTATGACTTTTCAGGCAATGCATATCTGCTGCTTGCAGCTTCCTATCTGATGAGCCGGCATTTCGATGAGGCGGTGGAGCTTTGTGAGTTCATGCTGAAAGATCCACCCAAGGCCAATGATTTTGACGAACATATCAGATGGAAAGGGATGCAGGTGGTATTGTCGTTTATCAGGAATCTTGCCCGGCAGAAATCGCCTGTGATCACCCAGGAAGGATTTGAACCTGTAACATATAATGTATCGGTGGGTTAAGCGAAGGCTTCTGCCATTGATAGGCTTGTGTTCCTTGCACGTGTTAACATAAAAGATTATGAAATTTTCCGATATTCCGGCACATGAGGCCGTAAAGAACCGTTTGCGGGCTATGGCCGATTCCGGCCGTTTGCCGCATGCGCTGCTGCTTGAAGGTCCGTCGGGCATCGGTAAGTTCGCACTTGCAAGGGCTTTTGCCCAGTACATTCATTGTGAAAACCGCACGGATGGAGAACCATGCGGGGTTTGCCCTTCGTGCAGGCAGCATGAAACATTCAATCACATCGATACCTATTTCTCCTATCCCGTTCTCGGTGGCTCGAACACAGTCAGTGATGATTATGCAAAGGAGTGGAGGCATTTCCTTTCCGGCCGTGTGTTCATGAATTTCGAGGCATGGCAGCGTGAATTCGATAATCCCAACGGCCAGCCGGTGATATATTCATCGGAGAGCGCGAGCATAATCCGCAAATTCTCCACCACCTCCTACTCTACCCGTTTCAAGATTCTGTTGATGTGGCTTCCCGAACGCATGCAGGAGGAGTGCGCCAACAAAATGCTTAAAATGATCGAGGAGCCGCTGGAGGACTCCCTGCTGATATTCGTATCCGATACTCCGGCCGAGATTCTGCCTACAATCTATTCTCGTTTACAGAGAATCGAGGTGAAGCGCCTCCCGGATGCTGTGGTGGCCGGTTATGTCAGTCAGGCACATGGCATGAATGCCACCGACGCCCAGGCCATAGCGCATCTTTCCGAGGGAAGCATCACCGACGCGGAGAAACAATTGTCGGCCAACGACGAGAATGTGCAGTTTCTGGGGCTGTTCATGCAGTTGATGCGCCTTGCATATCAGCGCAAGGTAGGTGCACTCCGAAAGTGGTCGGTCGATGTTGCCGCTCTCGGCCGTGAGGCTGAAATCCGTTTCCTCCGTTATTGTGAGCGCATGATGCGCGAAAACTTCATCAACAATCTGCACATGCCGCAGATTGTCTATCTGAATTCGGCCGAGCGCGATTTCTGCGCCCGCTTCTCCCCTTTCATCAACGAACGGAATGTGGAATCGCTGTTGCGGGAACTTGGCTGCGCACGCGTTGATGTCGCGGCCAATGGCAATGCCAAAATGGTGTTTTTCGATCTGGCCGTAAAGGTGATTCTTTTATTGAAAAGATGACTGATTGCGTTCTCTCCTTTTAAGACTTCCTGCGTGAGCCCCTCGTGCGCTCAAATATGTTGCGAAACATATAAAAATTCATTGCCGTTAATCGAAAAATCACTAATTTGCGCAACGAAAAACAGCAATGACAGCGTCATATTGCCGCTGATTTCCGTTTTTTCCTGTCCAATAGTGGACTCCGAAACAAATCATTCATACTAAACTCTAATAACATGAAGGTTTATCAGACTAACGAAATCAAGAACATCTCTTTGCTCGGTAGCAAGGGATCTGGAAAAACCACACTCGCCGAAGCTATGCTTTACGAGTGTGGAGTTATAAAACGTCGCGGCACGGTGGAAGGAAAGAATACCGTATCCGACTATTTTCCAGTGGAAAAGGAGTACGGCTATTCGGTGTTTTCCACCGTTTTTTATGCCGAATTCCTGAATAAGAAACTTAATGTGATTGACTGCCCCGGAGCAGACGATTTCGTAGGCAACGCCATTACAGCCCTTAATGTGACGGATACCGGTGTTATCCTTGTCGATGCACAGTATGGCGTCGAGGTTGGAACCCAGAACATTTTCCGCACAGCGGCCAGTCTGAAAAAACCTGTTATTTTTGCTATCAACCAGCTTGACGGAGAGAAAGCTGATTATGAAAATACCCTTGAGCAGATGCGCGAGATTTTCGGAAAGAAAATCGTTCCCATCCAGTATCCCCTCTCCTGCGGTCCGGGCTTCAATGCCATGATTGACGTTCTGCTCATGAAAAAATATTCGTGGGGTCCGGATGGTGGAGTTCCCACAATCGAAGATATTCCTGAATCGGAAGCCGAACGCGCGCAGGAGCTGCATCAGGCACTTGTCGAGGCAGCCGCTGAGAACGACGAAACTCTCATGGAGAAATTCTTTGAACAGGGTCACCTCACCGAGGATGAGATGCGCGAAGGCATCCGCAAGGGGTTGGTTGACCGTTCCATCTTCCCGGTGTTCTGCGTCAGCGCACTCAAGGATATGGGCGTGCGCCGAATGATGGAATTCCTCGGCAACGTCGTTCCCTTTGTTGAAGACATGCCTGCGCCCGTTGATACAGCCGGCGATGCCGTGGCACCCGACAGCAACGGTCCCCTCAGCATCTATATGTTCAAGACCACGGTCGAACCGCACATCGGTGAAGTGCAGTATTTCAAGGTGATGAGCGGTACGCTCACTGCCGGTGCCGACCTTGACAACATCACACGTGGCGGTAAAGAGCGTCTGGCTCAGATTTATTGCGTGTGCGGCCAGATCAAGACTCCTGTCGACAAACTCTGTGCAGGCGACATCGGTGCTACCGTGAAGCTGAAAGATGCACGTACAGGCAACACTCTTGACGAAAAAGGTTGTGAAATCGCATTCGATTTCATCAAATATCCTGCTCCCAAATATTCCCGCGCAATCCGTCCCGTTACAGAAAGCGATGCCGAGAAGCTGGCCGGTATCCTCACCCGCATGCATGAAGAGGATCCTACCTGGGAAATCGAGCAGAGCAAGGAGCTCAAGCAGACCATTCTTTCCGGCCAGGGTGAATTCCACCTCCGTACATTGAAATGGCGCGTGGAGAACAACGATAAGCTCCCAATCATCTTTGAAGAGCCCAAGATACCCTATCGCGAAACCATCACCAAGGCTGCCCGTGCCGATTATCGTCACAAGAAGCAATCGGGTGGTGCCGGCCAGTTCGGTGAAGTGCATCTGATTATCGAACCTTATTCAGAGGACGCTCCGCTGCCCGATACATATAAGTTCGGCAATCAGGAGTACAAGATGAGCGTGCGCGACACACAGGAAATTCCCCTGCAGTGGGGTGGCAAGCTGGTGGTGCATAACTGCATTGTAGGTGGTGCCATCGATGCCCGCTTTATTCCTGCCATCGTCAAGGGTCTGATGGACCGTATGGAGCAGGGCCCTCTTACCGGTTCATATGCACGTGATGTCCGCGTCTGCGTTTACGACGGTAAGATGCACCCGGTCGACAGTAACGAAATTTCGTTCCGACTGGCAGCCCGCAATGCATTCTCCGAGGCATTCCGCAACGCGAACCCGAAAGTTCTTGAACCTGTCTACGACGTGGAAGTAATGGTTCCGTCGGATGTGATGGGTGATGTGATGAGCGACCTTCAGGGACGCCGTGCCATAATCATGGGTATGTCGAGTGACAATGGTTTTGAAAAAATCTCGGCAAAAGTGCCTCTGAAAGAGATGGCAAGCTATTCCACAGCATTAAGCTCCATTACCGGTGGCCGTTCGTCGTTCACCATGAAGTTCGCTTCCTATGAGCTTGTGCCGGGCGATGTCCAGGAGAAACTTCTCAAGGAATACGCTGAGAAAAATACTGAAGAATAATATCGTAACAGTGTCAGGGCAACGTGCCCGTGATACTTCTGAATAAAAGTTTGGCGCCGTACGGATTATCCGCTACGGCGCTTTTTTGCGCATCAGATAAAAAAGCTCCCGCGCCCGGGCGCTGCCTTTTGGCAAACGTGTCGGGCGCGGGAGGTATGTTCTTTTGTGATGCCGAAGCAGTGTGTCCGGCAGAGCCTGTGTCAGAACGGCAGGTCGTCGGTGGCAGAGGTTGCCGACGGGGCGGCAGGAGCCATCGGTTCGGGGAATGCATTCTGGGGCGCCGGGGGTGTGGGCATCCCAGTGGCGGCAGCGGTTGCCGGTTCTGATTTCCACCCGCGGATGCTGGTGTACCAGCGGCCCTGATATTCGCGGCTTTCAATGTCGAAACTCAATTTGATAGTGTCGCCCACCTGAAGGGGATACTGGTCGGCACGTTCGCCAAAGAAATCGAAAAAGATTTTTTTAGGGTATGATTCCTGGGTTTCAAGAACGTATTCGCGTTTTTTCCAGGGATTGCCGGCTTTGGAATTTCCTGATACTTCAGGAAGAGCCACAATGATTTTGCCTATAACTTCCATCGTTTGTGTATTGTGTTAAAATATTGTCGGTCAATGGGGGCGATCTGCAGTGAGCAACGTGTGCTACCGTATGCCCGATTGCACAAATTTACACATAATCGGCGGCATGGTGAAATTTATGGTGTAAAAGTTTTTCACATCATACGGGAATCGGAGCATCATCGGTCATAAAATTATTGACTTTGACCGCAGGCATTCAACTATTTTTTTCTGCAAAGTGTTATAGTATCAAAACAAGCAACAAAGTTTCACAAAATATCTATATTATGAAGACATTATCATTTAATTTTTGGGGACAGACCAAGTATTGGTGGATTGTCCTGCTTGTAGGGATACTTATGGTGCTCGGAGGTTTTGCCTATTGGTTCTGGCCTGCTGCCGGATTTGCTGTAGCATCCCAGATTTTCGGCTGGTTGCTCATTCTGGCCGGTATCGTTCAGCTCTGTGTGTCTGCCGGTGTCAACCGTCCTCGCGGCTGGGGCTGGTGGCTTGCAGGCGGTGTGATTGACATGTTCGTCGGCTTCATGCTGGTGCGCAGTGTAATCCTGTCGGAAATCGTGTTCCCCTATTTCCTTTCCATCGTGTTTATTTTCTGGGGTATCGCCTCAATCATTGCCTCAGTGGGAACCAGAGCCAACCGCTATTGGTGGATGTATCTTATCAATGGTATCCTGTTGTTACTCATCGGGTTCTTCTTCCTTGAGGCCGGTTATATGCAGGATATGATGATGGTCAGCTTCCTCACCGCGCTTGCATTTATCTACTGGGGCTTCACCGTTGCCATGGTAAGTTACGATATGAAACCTATAGAGAAATAAAGTCTGTTCTCTTCGCCATAAGCCGTCATCCTTCCCCTACTGCCGGAAGCAGGCTTTTGGAACCAAGAATCAAATAATATAAAACCGGCCTCCGGGGTGACACTTTCATGGAAAAGCGGTTACCGGAAGCCGGTTTTAACAGATTTTATTGACGGCCTTCCGGAAAGATAGGACTATTTAAAGCGAAGTTTACTATCTTTGTGAGAAATGTACGCAACATGTTTCCGGCAATGCTGGCTGCTGTGAATGCCTCTCTTAAAATAAAAGGGTGATAATTAAACCTTAAACAGTTTGCATTGTCTAATTAGTGTTATACGTCGGATGTGTTCCGGCGCATGGAACAGATAATAATTTCTCAATTAAGGAGGAAATACGATATGAAAATCAATTCTCTTTTTCCACGTCTTGCTGTAGTTTCGGCTCTTGTTGTATCTGGTGCCGTCGTGGCATCCGGTCAGAGTTATTATGACGATGATATTTATTATGATGCGTCTAAGGCTCCGAAGAAAGAGGTGAAAAAGTCCAGACCATCCAGGACCGGCAATACAAACACCGGCACCTCTACCCAACTGTATTACGATGGCGCGCAATATGTGCCTTGGAATAACGTGGGTGAATATCAGAGTGCCGACCAATATCATGCCACCGGTACATCCACACGCGATGTGGATGAGTACAACCGTCGGTACAGCGGTGTCGGCGAGTCGCGTTCAAGCATGCCCGATTCAATCTCGTTGCAGCAGTTCGAGGAGATGAGCAATACCCGAAAACTGGCGCGCTTCCAGAACTCCGACATAGCCTCGCAGGCATATGCCCGGTCTGAGTATGATGATGCCGGATATTATGCCGATGGTTACAACAACGGTTATGTGCAGCCCACAACCACAATAAATCTTAATGTCGTAGGGGGCTATCCCTATTATGGCTATGGATATTACGGCTCGCCCTGGTATTGGAACCGCTGGGGGTATGATCCCTGGTGGGGTCCATCCTGGAGTTGGAACTGGGGCTGGGGAGGTCCGTCGTGGAGTTGGAGCTGGGGCTGGGGAGGCCCGGGCTGGGGACCGGCTTGGGGGCCGTCCTGGGGACCATCGTGGGGTGGCGGATGGCATGCCCGTCCTAACTACACGTCGTCGGGAGCGTTTGCGCCCAACACCACCCGCCGTCCTTCCGGGAACTCTTACCGCAATATAAGTAACTCCGGCACAACCTACCGCTACGGCAATTACAGCGGTGGCAATCGTACCGGCAATTCCTCTGCCCGACCCGGCAACAGTGTATCCACCAACCGTCCCGGTTATCGTCAGCCTATCGGTACGCCATCCGTGAACAATGGCGGTACGCGTGGCCGCAATACAGGCACATACAATCAGAATCATAATTACAACAGCAACAGCAACCAGAGCACTTACCGTTACAATTCCAACAGCAGCAATTACAATAGAGGCAGCAGCTTCGGCTCCGGTTCCCGTGGTTCCTCAAGTGGAAGCTTCGGAGGCAATCGCGGAGGTTTTTCCGGCGGGAACCGAACAGGTGGCGGTGGCGGCGGTGGACATCGCGGACGCTGATTTCGCCTCCATAGCTAAGCTTAATATCAAAACTACAACAAAACAACTATAGCAATGAACAAACTCGGATATATGGCCATTGTTGCCGCGTTGCCGTTTTCGGTGTCGGCACAGAGTGCCGTAGATGCATATACATTGTCGCAGAATGAGACACGCGGAACTGCACGTTTCATGGCAATGGGCGGTGCCTTTACCGCTCTTGGCGGCGATCTCAGCACCCTCAACCAGAATCCTGCCGGTATAGGTGTCTACCGGGGCAGCGATGTCGGATTCACTCTTGATGTCAACATTATGAATGCCAAGAGCTCCGGCATTAGTCAGGGATCCTCGTGGAACCGGACGCATGTTGATGTGAATAACTTCGGCTACATCGGGACATATAATCTAAACAACTCCGTGATGCAGACATTCTCATGGGGTGTCTCTTATGGACGTATCAAATCGTTCGACCGTCAGTATCGTGGTGCAGGAATGCCTCTCGCCTCCTCACTGTCCAATTATATCGCGCTGATGACTGATGGTACGGATCCTTACCGGATGATGTTTTATGACAAGCAATCGGATGTGCCCGACGGCCTTAATATCCGTGCACCCTATAATCCATACAGGGATTCCCGTATCAACTGGCTCAGCATCCTGGGTTTCAGCGGTGGCGTTGTAAACCCGTCGGTGGCGGCCGAACCACTCCCCGACGGCACTTCGCAGACGTATCTTACTGATATTTACAACGGATTGTTCCAGCATCCTGACAATGGTATTAGCGGTGACCCTACGACGGGCGTCGGCGAATTCATGGTGCAGGAACGCGGGTATGTGGATGAGTACAATATCAATTTCGGCGGTAATCTGGCAAACACGGTTTACTGGGGGCTCGGTATCGGAATCACCGATTTGAACTACGAGCAGTCCACTTACTATTCGGAAACCCTTACAAGTGCAAACGTACCTGTAGGAGACCCCATCGACGGTATAACCGAAGGAAATTGCGACTGGGAACTGAACAACTGGAAGAAGATTACCGGCACAGGTGTTAACCTGAAATTAGGCCTGATTTTCAAACCCATCAATGAATTCCGTCTCGGTCTTGCCGTGCATACCCCCACATGGTACTCCTTGTCAACCTCCTACTACGGCAATATCCTGTTTGGCTCTGAGTATGGTTTTCAGGCTGACCAAAGCACAGATACAGCCGATGGTTCATGGAATCTGACTTCACCCTGGAAACTGATGGTCGGCGCAGCCGGTGTTATTGGCGGTCGCGGCATTATCAGTGTGGATTATGAGTATGATGCCTATGGCAACATGAAGACTTCTGATGGCGGTGGCGATCTGGAGTATTTCAACCAGGATATCAAGAATTACTTCAAGGCATCGAACACATTGCGCCTTGGCGCGGAGTTCCGCGTCACTCCGCAGTTCAGTCTGCGTGCCGGCTACTCATATTCCTCAACCAATGTCAAGAATGAGGTTGCAGACGGCGCAGTTGAAGTTGTTACCGTCGGAACCAATCCTGCCTATACATTGAATAACGACATCAACACTGTTTCGGCCGGTCTTGGTTACCGTACAGGCGGTTTCTACGCAGACTTTGCGTTTGTTCACCGCCACACAGCGTCCACCTATCAGGCATTCACGTCGTTTGAGGATTACAACGGCAAATGGATTGATTCTCCCAAGGCAAAAATGGACTTTAACTCCAATCAGCTTGTATTCACAGTTGGTTACAAATTCTGATTGACACATAAACAAAAACGCAGAATGGCGTGCCAAAGTGGCGCGCCATTCAGCGTTTAGGAGGGTACTGAATCGGAGGCTTCATATTGAAGCAAAAAGGATATATGCCGATGTAATTGCAGCCACGGAATATAATATTGTCAGTACGGTTACTGGCAATCTCCGTGCATGCCCATCCTCGGTCGTTTTAGCCGTAGGAATTTTGAACAGCGGTTTACGCAGCTGCAAGGCAATAAGGCTGTGCCATGTCGCTACCTTCATCCCGTGCCGGATTGAGTGAAGATCGATACCACGTGCCACGAGCAAACACAGGCAGCCGAAAACACTGCCGATAACCGCCCCTGTGAGCAAATCTCCGGGATAATGAACGCCCAGATACAAACGGGTGTATGAATTCAATAAGGCCCAGGTAAAGATGAATATGCGAAATCCCCGGTTGGCAATCAGCATTGACATGAACGATGCAAGCGCAAACGAATTGGCCGAATGGCATGAGGGAAATCCATATGATCCGCCTCTGTAGTCATCCACCACCCTTGTAAGCGCCGACAATGGATTCTCGGGATTAGATGGTCGCAGGCGTTCAATTGCGGGACGTATGATTGATGCGCAAGTCTGGTCGGTGAGTGTGATGGCGGCTGCGATTGCCAGAAGGTAAATGAATGCAGACTTGTTGCCGCATGTCCTGATTATTACGAGCAGCAGGGCCGCATACATGGGAATCCACATGAAGCGCCCGGTGAACAGCATCATCACATTGTCCATATATGATGCATGCATGCTGTTGAAGAACAGGAATACGGATGTATCGAGTTGGTTTAGATAATCAATCATAATGTTCGATATTTGTCACTTGGTGTCAGTTATAATGCCGACATGGCCTCATAGCTTAATTGCAGGTAAGCTTTTGCAGCCTCTCCCCTTTCTGTTGTGATGCCGGGATTGAACTGCTTAGGACCTATGTTATAGATAATCAGTCCGGAATCATCCACCATGCCGAATATTTCGGTTTCGGAAAATACGCCGTAGTGGGCCTTCCTGCTGTCAAGTAAATCCCGGCTGAATGGAAAATCAGAGGAATCTATGCCGAGCGCTGAAAGCAAAGTCGCTGCAATATCGGTTTGCGATCCAGGAACAGCCATGGTGGTGTGCGGCCTGTTCAATGCTCCTCCAACCATTACGAACGGAACATGGTGACGCGCCTTCGGGTCAGATAGATCCATGGGCCAAGCTCCGAGGTGGTCAGGGACAATGGCAACAATAGTGCAGCCCCATCGGTCGGTGGTGCGCAGGCTGTCGACAAATGCCATCAGACAGCTGTCGGTGTAGGCGAACGCATTTTTTTGTGGCGATGATGCAAACTTCTGGTTATGGTATGGCACTTCAAACGGCTCGTGGCTGCTTGACGTCTGAATGACCGTGAATTGCGGATGGTCATGTCCATGCATAGCAACATTGTTCAGTGCACGTGTGAACACTTCGTGGTCGTGTGCTCCCCATTTACTCTGACGGCTTTCGCGCGGAAAGTCTTTGTCTGAAATGACGTTGTCGAATCCACAACTTGACAGGTATGCCTGCATGTTGGCGAAAGTTATGTCGCCTCCGTAGAAATAGCTTGTATCATAGCCTGCCGATTTCATGGTTTCAGCCATGGATGGCAGATGCTCTATTTTTTCAACGTGCTTGAGCAGACTCATTGACGGAAGCGAGGGGAAGGCCGAGAGGATGCACGGCAGCGCGCGGTCAGTACGGAAACTGTTGGCGTAGAAGTTGGTGAAGCTCATCCCTTCGTGAGCCAGAGAATCGAGATTGACGGCTATGGCCTCGCCCCCCAGCCCGGGCATGAGGTGTGCTGAAAAGCTTTCAAGAATTATGAGATAGACATCCGGACGTTCGCAACGTAACAGCGGCACTGTGTCCGCGCCGTTGGCAGTCATGGAGGATGCCACGCGGTTGCTGATATTGTTTTCCTCGTAATCGGCAAGAATCCGCTCTGCTGTTTCCGTGTCGAAGAAATGGAACTCTTCAAGCCCCTTGTTCTGATGTGTTGCGGAGTAAAGGAGGCTGAAAACCGGATTGATGGCTGCATGGTTGAGCCGCTGGTCGGTACTGAAATATGCACGGCTCAGGTTCATTGGGGCCACACCTGTTCCGCCACGTATGGGGACAATCAGAGCTACGGTAAATAGCAGTGTTACCGCTGCCGAAATAGCTCTGTGTCGGGTGTCGACATGTACACGTAGAGCGAAACGGTTGAGTACAAACCATATCAGCGCGGCTATGATAATAATGGAGAAAAATCCGGCTATGATCTGCAATGCTGTGGCGCTTGCCATGGCCGCCGACGGCGATGTGGTAAAATAGAATACAGGTGTCATGTCAAGCCGGAATCCCCAGTATCCGTATAACGCGGCGTCGGCCACAATAATGATGGCGGTCAGGAATGCTTCCACGGCAAGGACTATGCGTTCGGTAGTAATAAGCCAGGGGCGGCTGCCTGTAATCGACTCCGTGACATATAGAAGTGCAGGGAGAACGGTAAGATAGCCGGCCACGCTGCAGTCCATTGCAAAGCCATGCGAAATGATGTCCCACCACGTCCCGATTCCGTCTACAGTGATAATATCATGATATATCAGAATGAATATCATGCGTTGCAGCATGAAAACGGCAACGAAGATCAGGAATGTCAGCAGGAGTTTAAAAACGGATTTAATCATGGCGGATGCAAAGATACGCAACTTTTATGGCCTTGTCAAAGATTCTCGTCCAACAACTTTTTTAGAAATCGCCGGAAATACACCGATCCGGCCTTCGGATTGTCGAGCATGCTGGTAGTGCGGCTCAGGATTTTGTCGGCGACAAGATTTCTGTCGGCCAAAGCAATCATATCCAGCAGCAGTTTGCCGTAGGCATTGCATTGTGCCTCGGTGAAATTCAATTGTGCTTCGGCAATCATGGCCGTGGCGATGGTGTGGAACATCAGGTCAAGTTCATATTCGAACCCCGGCTGGAAGCTGCTGAAATCCTTCAGCGCACGTTTTATGACCGAGGTGCGGGCCCGGGAGTGTCCGCGCTTGCTGCGTTTAAGCTCCTTGTCGATGGCCGCTTTATATTTCTCCGCCAATCTGGCGGCATCTGGGTCTATGAAAAAATCGAAATACTGTTTTATCTCTTTCCGTGCTTCGTAGGCCTCAAGTACAAGGTGTTCGAGTTGTTCGCGGCTCAATGTCTGAATCTCTTTTTTCAGTTGTGCTTTGCCCATTCGGTGTCGTGTGAATTTTGCATGTGGTTGGCTCTCAGATGTACACTCTCTGTCATCAGAAATCGATGGTAAGTCGTACATTGAACTGGCGGCGCGTAAGGTAGTTGGGGACGGCATACTGGATGTTGTTCACATCAGTCACCCAATAGTAGCTTGACACGTTCGATATGTCAAGCAGGTTGAACACATCCACTCCGAGCCATATGCTTTTGAGCCAGCGGTGCAGTCCCGAAGGTGCGGATTCGTTGTCCTGAGGAGCCAGCAGGGCATAATTCAGACCGATATCGACGCGCTTGTATGCAGGGGCACGGAAATATCCTTTGTCGCGCGATGAATGCGGAGCTGTGGTGGGGAGCCCGTCGGAGAAGATGCCGCGGAGCGAGAATTTCAGTTTGGGGAATTTCGGGAAATAATCGGTGAAATAGAGTGCGAACGAATAGCGTTGGTCTGTGGGGCGCGGCACTGTGACTCCGTTGAGGTTCTCCCCTGTTTTCATAAGCGAGAAGCTGATCCAGGAGTCTGTGCCGGGCACGAATTGTCCGAACAGTTTGAAATCAAGTCCTGCGGTATATCCGTCTGTGAGGTTTACTCCTTCGTACACCACTTTCAGGTTGTCTATTTCGTATGGAATCAATTTGTTCAGCTTCTTGTAGTATGCCTCCCCTGAAAATTTGAACGGACGGTTGAACATTCTGAACGTGTAGTCGCCGCCGAGTATGAAATGCAGGCTCTGCTGCGATTTGATTTCAGAATTCAGGTTTATGGTTGTGTTGCCTTCCGCATCGGTTAGGGGCTGCCTGAATTCCTTATAGAAGGGCTGCTGATAATAGAGTCCGGTGGCGAACCGCAATGTAAGGGAGCTGTTTCGCTCGGGAACAAATGCCACGTTCAGTCGCGGGGATACAAGGAATTCCTTGTTGAAATCCCAGTAACTGAACCGTAGGCCGCCATTGAAAGCGAAATAACCGGAGGATGTCTGGAGTCTGTAACTGTCGGCCACATAGAATGCCATGCGTGTGGTCGACAAGTCCTGATGCGACGACAGGTTGTAAATCATGCGGATATGTTGCCCGTCGGTGGGAAGTGTGTAGCCTGCCGAGTCGCGCAACTCCCATTCGCGGGCACGTTCCATGATGGTCTGATGGCTGAAATTGACCCCATAGCTCAGGTTGTGGCGCCTGATTGCGGTATGGCCGCTCAGACCTAACGACATAACTCCAATTTTCAACCTGTTTCGGGCGTGTTCGTGGTAACGTCCCACACCAAGTTCTCCACCGATGGCATTGTCGGGATTACCTTCGCCTGTGGTCCCGGCCTGGTCAAGCCAATATTCACCTGAAATGTCATAGGAAACAAGTTCATTGGTGAGATATCCGGATGCTATGAGAGAAAAGTCGGTTGAACGGGAGTGCTTGTATGTGAGGTTCAATGCACCGAAATATGTTTCAAACCGGTCTTTCTCCATACCGTCGAAAAACACTTTGAACTGTTTGGCGTCGGATGATGTGCCGAAGTTTGTCTCACGGTCAACGGGCTGGAATTTATAGTTGTTTACGGCTATGTTGCCCAGGAACGATGCTTTGAATTTAGGTGATATTTTCCAGTTGAGATTTGTCTGGTAATCGAAAAATTTCGGGTCATATTCACCTTTGGTTTCGAGAGAACTGAGTAACGATGTGTTTTTTTTGAACCGGACTCCATGCAGCTGGGAGAACTTGCGGGAGCTTTGGCCCACAGCTACGGAGAAGCCCATGAGACTGCCGGTGACAGACCCTTCAAATGCCTCCGGCTCACGATAGGTGATATCGAGTGCCGACGACATTTTGTCGCCATACTCCACCCCGAAGCCACCGGTAGAGAAGCCGATGCTTCCCACCATGTCGGGGTTGATGATACTCAGACCCTCCTGCTGGCCGGAGGATATGAGCTGCGGGCGGTAGACTTCCACACCGTTGATATACACGGAATTCTCGTCGTATGTGCCTCCACGCACTGAATACTGGCTTGACATCTCGTTGTTTGAGTTCACACCGGCGAGGGTTGACAGCATAGATTCCACCGAACCGCCCGATGCATCGGCTGCAAGCTTATAGCTTTCGCGGTCGATATGCTGCATCTGAGAGGTCTGTTTCCTGAAATCGGTCACCTCCACTTCCGTGAGTTCATGGCTTTTGTTGCGCAGACGTACGTTGAGCGCCAGATCCCCTTTGGGATGTATTAACTGACGGCGCAGCTCTTCGTAACCGATACTGGTAAACACCACTGTCAGAGTGTCGTTGGCAGGCGTGGGGCATGACAGTTTGAAAGTTCCGTCAAGCCCGGTGTTGGTGCCTATGGCAGTACCGGCCACACGCACGGTGACGAATTCAAGTGCATCGCCCTGCATATCGGTAACCTTGCCGTGAACCTTTACCTGGGCTTCGGCCGGAAGGAAGCCAAGGGTAAGCAGCAGTATGCAGAGATATATGTATGGTTTGCAGATATTCATCGTATTTGTTTGGCGTTTTTATGCTTTATTAATAACGCGGTTTCCCCTTACAAATTGCTTTTGAGCGGTAAAACAGCTAAATTTGCCGCCAATTTATTGGAGTTAGTATTCTTTGTTTCTTATTTAAGTTTTCAATAGGTTGAAAATCGCTGTAATTAAAGGTGCCCAGGCCAGACGGGTACCGCTCTTTGTATCGCTGTTGCCGATTATTGTCCTTTTGAGCAGTCTGGTGTTGATAATGATGTGTGAAGGCGCAGATGCCATTGCGGGGTATTCGCCGGTGGTGCTTCTCGGTTCGGCGGCATTGTCTGTAGTGTTATCGTTTGTGTTCGGCGCATTGTCGCGACGCGGCATGACGGTTGGCTTTGTGCGCAGTGCGCGCCAGATTCTGCCTGCCGTGCCGATGCTCATCTGCATAGCGATGGTAGCCACTACATGGATGGTGAGCGGTGTGGTGCCCACTTTGATTGTATATGGCCTTGAAGTGCTTACCCCTACATTGTTTCTGGTCACAGCCTGCGTGGTGTGTGCATTGATTTCGGTGCTTACCGGCAGCTCCTGGTCGACTATCGCCACTATCGGCGTGGCTTTCATGGGCATCGGTCAGGTGATGGGATTCAGTGCGGGCTGGATTGCCGGGGCAATTATATCAGGTGCGTATTTCGGTGATAAGATTTCACCGCTGAGCGACACAACAGTGGTTGCATCGAGTGCCTGTGGCGTTGATCTGTTTGCGCATATGCGTTATCTCATGCTATCATCCGTCCCCGCATTGCTGTTGGCGCTTGTGGTGTTTGCGGTAAAAGGATTTATGTCGGACGCCGCCGATGCCGATCAGGGAATGATGCTTGACGGAGCTTTGAGAACCACTTTCAATATCACTCCTTGGACGCTTGTTATTCCGGCTATTACGCTTGCGCTTATTGCGTTCAGAGTTCCGACCCTCCTGACTCTTGCAGCGAGCGCGCTCCTCGGGTTCGTTGGCATTTTTGTGTTTCAGCCTGATTTAGGGCATTCCGTGATTTCTGCTGGGGGGATGCTGTGGTCCGGCAATGCTATGGACACAGGCGTGGAACGGCTTGACAGTCTGGTGTCGACGGGTGGTATCTCCGGTATGATGTCCACGGTGGCACTCGTGCTTTCCGCCATGATGTTCGGAGCCGCAATGATGGGCACAGGGATGCTTGCCTCCATTACGCGCAGCTTCACAAGCCGCCTTCACAAACGTACATCCATTGTAGGGGCTACTGTAGGTTCCGGTCTGTTCATGAACAGCACGACGGCCGACCAGTATCTGTCGCTGATTATCACAGGCAACATGTACCGCAATGTTTACCGTCAGTTCGGACTCGAACCCCGGTTGCTCAGCCGTACCATCGAGGATTCGGTTTCTGTGACCTCTGTACTGATTCCCTGGAATTCCTGCGGTATAACTCAGTCAACTGTACTCGGGGTGTCCACAATGGTCTATTTCCCGTACTGTATCTTCAATATACTTTCCCCCTGCATGAGCCTTCTGCTCGCATGGACCGGATGGCGCATCCGCAATCTCCGGTTGTCACATGCCGGAGCGTAAGGTTGTGACATATGTTCTTTATATTTACAACGAATATTTCTAAATTTGCAACGCCGTAGGAATTGAAGGTTCCGTGGCGTTTTTTTGTTTTCCTCGCTTCGGGGAGTATGCGGTACGGGCGGTGTGTCTCGTGCCATAACCGATAAAATTATGATCAAGCTTTCGATTCCGCATCTTGCGGGAAATGAGAAGAAATATGTCGACCAGGCGATAGAATCCACTTGGATTGTTCCCCTCGGGCCGATGGTTGACGAATTCGAGCATCGTCTCGAAAAATTCCTCGACGTACCGAATGTGGTGGCTCTTTCGGCCGGTACGGCAGCCATACATCTCGGTCTGGTAATGGCCGGTGTCAAGCGGGATGATGAAGTGATATGTCAGGACCTCACTTTCTCGGCCAGCTGTAATCCGATTGTCTACCTTGGCGCACGTCCGGTGTTTGTCGACAGTGAACGTGACACCTGGAACATGAATCCCGAGCTTCTGGAACAGGCCATAGAGGACCGTATGAAGCTTACAGGCAAAACGCCTGCTGCCATTGTACCCGTACACCTTTACGGTATGCCTGCCAAAATGGACCGCATCATGGAGATTGCCCGACGGTATGGAATTCCCGTGGTAGAGGATGCCGCCGAGGCCCTTGGCTCTACATTCATGGACCGTTGTTGCGGGACATTCGGAAACTTCGGTGCATTGAGTTTCAACGGAAATAAAATTATAACCACATCCGGCGGTGGTGCGCTTATCTGCCATACGAAAGAGGAGGCCGACCGGGTGAAATACCTGTCGACCCAGGCGCGCGAACCGCTCCCCTATTATTATCATACCACAATCGGCTACAATTATCGTCTCAGCAATGTTTCGGCGGCCATCGGCTGCGCACAGATTGAGGAACTTGAATGGAGGGTGAACCGCAGGCGTGCCATCCATGACATGTACGCGTCGCTTTTGGGAGATGTGGATTGCGTGGAGGTAAAATGCAATCCAGATGACCGCAGCCGTTCCAACTTCTGGCTTTCAACATTGCTGCTTGATAAGAATTCCGCGCCGCTTTCGTCCGATGAATTGCGCATTGCGCTTCTTGACAAAGGGATAGAGACCCGTCTGCTGTGGCGCCCGATGCACATGCAGCCTGTTTTTGCCGATGCGCCCTTCTATGGTAACGGTGTAGGCGAGGATCTCTTCAGTCGCGGATTGTGCCTCCCCTCGGGTTCCAGTCTTACAGACGAGGAGGTGGCCGCAGTGGCCGAGGCAATAAAAGAATGCCTTTCAGGCGCCCGAAAATCCTGATTCCGGTAGTGCTCCATGGTTGTTTTTGACCTTGACGATACGCTTTATTTCGAGGTCGACTATGTTCGGTCGGCTGTCGACGCTGTCGCAACGTTTGTTGCGGGCTGCAGTGACATGACTTTTGAGGTAGCCAAAGCAATTGTGCAGTCTGCACCATCGGTCGGCGCAGGGTTCGATTTGCTTGCTGAAAGAGTCGGCACAAATGTCAATGGAGAGCATCTTTCTGCGGCGGCCATGGTGAAGGTCTATCGCACACATATGCCTTATATTGCATTACGCTCAGGGGCCGCACAACTTCTGGATGCGCTGAAATCCCGTGGAATCAGAATCGGAATGATAACGGATGGCCGCTGTGTCACGCAGATCAATAAATACAAAGCACTTGGTCTGGAAAAGTATATTCCCGAATCCGATTTTCTTGTGTCGGAGGCGACTGGAGCCGACAAAAATTCGCCGAAGCCTTTCGAGCGGATGATGCTTTTGCATCCGGACGAAACCAGTTGGGTTTACATCGGAGATAACCCTGCCAAGGATTTCCATTGGCCTAATGTGTTCGGCTGGACAACGATTGAGATTGCCAATCCTCCCCGGTTGTGCATCCATCCGCAGACAATTGAAGTTGAGGAGCTGTGGAAACCCCGTCACATTGTCGACGAGCTGCCTAAGGCATTGGCATATATCATGGAATTTCATTAAATTTGTGAGTTAATTTCATGGACTTGCCTTTTGCAAATGCTTGCGTGGGCTCCATACAGCAATGAAATGAAAAGAAATATATCCTCCCTATTTATACTTGTCCTTCTTCTGTCGGCCTTCGGTTTCCCGACAGCGGCAAAAAAAGTGCAGCTCGAGCCTTCGTATGCATGGAAACTTGTGCCGCCGCTGGGGCTGCGTGAACCGGCCACGATTGACACTCTCTTTCAGAACTACTCGCTCGAATTCATTCCGCAACAGGTCTCGCCGGCTTATGCCGCGACAGGCAACTATTGTGCCGAAGGCTACAATATGCTGTTCATGGAACGCAAGCCGATGAGCGATTTCTTCTTCCGTGATGCGCTTCTGCCATGGATTCCCACCGAGGAGAAAGCCCGGTTCTATAACACCCGAATTCCGACCACATTCCTCAGCTATAACTTCGGAGGCGGCAAGGAAATCGGTCAGGACCGCTTTTCCACAGTGTTCTCGGCCAATGCAAACGCCCGTACGCAGGTGGGTGCGATGATTGATTATATCTACTCAAAAGGAAGCTACGCCAATCAGGCGGCCAAAGACCTTAACTGGGGCTTTTCGGGCAGTTATATCGGCGAACGATATGAATTCCAGGGCTATCTGACCCATTTTAACCTTGTGACTAAAGAAAACGGAGGTATAACCGACGATCTCTATATCACGGATCCGGCAGTGGTGCAGGGCGGCAATACTTCCGTGAATACCAAGCAGATTCCTGTGAACCTCTCGGACGCACACAGTCGTGTGAAAGGCACGGACCTGTATCTGAACAATAAATATAAACTCGGTTTCTGGAAAGAGGAGCAGGTGAACGATTCAACCGTGAAGCGCACGCTTGTGCCTGTAACGAGTTTTATATGGACATTCCGTTATCAGGAGTCCAAGCATGTGTTCCGCAACGAGAATGCTCAGGAAAATCTGTCGTTCTGGGAAAATACCTATCTGAATCCGCATTATACTGACGATTACCAGAATTACTGGAAGATACGCAACACGGTGGGCGTTTCGCTTCTTGAGGGCTTTAACAAATGGGCGAAGGCCGGATTGGCGCTGTTCGCCACTCATGAGATACGTAATTACCACATGGAAAGTTTCGCCGAGGCACCTTCGGGTGCGCAGGTGGAAGCCATGACGGAGGTGCCCTATCCCGATATGAAGCTTGATGAGCGTCAGAATCTGCTTTGGGTGGGTGCCCAGCTTACAAAGCAGCAGGGACGTCTGTTCAACTACAATGTCACGGGAGAGATTGGCCTGATAGGTGATGCAGCGGGCGAAATAAAAGTCAGCGGCGACATAACCACTCGCATCCCGTTGTTCGGTGACACAGTGCCTGTCAAGGCTTTCGGGCATTTCAACAATCTGTCCGCCCCCTGGCTGATGAAACATTTCTGGTCCAACCACTTTATGTGGGAGAATGACTTTTCAAAGACCCGTTCGTTCCGCGTGGGTGGCGAGATTTCCGTACCCTGGACCAATACTTCACTGACAGCCCAGATTGAAAACATTCAGAATCATATCTATTTTGATGACCGTGCGCTCCCTGCTCAGTATGGTGGCAACGCCCAGGTGTTCAGCGCCACATTGCGTCAGAATTTCCATTTCGGAGTGCTGCACTGGGACAACCGCCTCACCTATCAGCAGTGTACGGAGGATGCGGTGATTCCGTTGCCGAAGTTTGTGGTGAATTCCAACATGTATGTCATGTTCAAGGTGGCCACTCTGTTCGTACAGTTCGGCGTGAACTGCGACTACTTCACCAAATACAAGGGCGTTGGGTTCCAGCCGGCCACCATGTCGTTCTATAATCAGCGGTCGGTAGATATCGGCAACTATCCATTTGTAGACGTCTATATTAACTGCAAGCTGTCAAAGACCCGATTCTATGTAATGATGTCGCATGTCAACCAGGGCTTGACAGGGACGAACTACTTCTCCTTGCCGCATTATCCCATGAATCCGCGCCGCCTTCAGATGGGGCTTTCAATCGATTTCGCAAACTAAAGGATTGCCTGATAATTCGGAAATAGGTATAGAGTATCTTTAAGAATTTAATCTCACTCAGACGATGTACAAGCGATTGGAACCCAAACGTGGATCGGCAGGGCTTTATGTGTTGATGCTCATTGCCGCCGCAGGCATCATGCTGGTCGGGCTTAAAATGTGCTCGTCGCCCGGCGTGGGCGAACGCCGGGAGCATCTTGCATCGGGCGATACGCTCAATGTTGCCATAGAAGTGTCGCCAATGGGAGTCACCATGAACGGCGATACGTTGTCGGGAGTGTATTACGACCTGCTGCGCGCCAAGGTGGGTGCCACGATACCCCTGCGCTTCCATCCCATCACGCGGCTTGCCGATGCTCTTGCCGGACTTGACGAAGGGCGGTATCAGCTTGTGGTGGCCGACATACCCGCCACGGCTGAACTGAAATCGCATTATTGCTTTGTGAATCCGGGCGATGTGGACCGGCAGGTGCTTGTGCAGCTTGCCGATTCAACAGGTGCTTTGGAGGTGGCAACGCAGACCGATCTGGGTCACAAGCATGTGGCTGTTCCGGTCGGTTCGCCGTTTATAGCCCGTCTGAGGGCGCTGTCGCATGAAATCGGGGATACAATTTACGTGGATGAAGACCCCTCCTATTCATCGGAGCAACTTGTGATACTGACGGCATTGGGAGAAGTTCCCCGCGCGGTGGTAAGCGAGGGTGTTGCGCGCCGATTGTTGCGACGCTATCCACGGCTGGATGCGTCGGTCCCGGTGTCGTTCCGGCAGTTTCAGGGATGGGCCATGACCGATTCGGTGATGTGCGATTCCATCCAGCATCTTATCGTAAAATAAAAAAGAGGCAACCATTGACACTGCGGTCGGTTGCCTCTTCTTTTATATAAAAGCCACACCAAAGGATGCGATGAAACTCCGAAAGACAGGTTTTGAGCTCTCTCCGCACTTTGTAATCCGCCTGGCCGGTGTGTAAACACTTAACCGGCATACGCCATATGAAATGGACGTCGGGGCCCGCCATTGCGCGTCGAGTTTGTCTCGGTATTTCACTTATAATTGATGAGTTTCCCAATCAACTTTGATGCGGCAAAATTTCAATGTCCTCAGGAGGCCGGTAATGCCTCTCCACGGCTCTATAGCCTTTGTTTTTATAACGCAAATTTAAGTCAAAGGGTTTAATTGTGCAAATAGACTGGCAAAAAAATAAGGATTGGTGCAACTTTCCCGTTCGTGACATCGTCTATTAGACGTGAATGTTTCCGAACGGATGTTAAACAAACTTAGCATTAAACGGATTTAACGTTCACGCCGTTTTTCACGCATAAATTAATTGTACATTTGACACTTAGTAATTCCGAATCATGGAATTGACCAATAATTCATCACTGTTATATGATTAAGCTAAGGGATGTAAACAAAACCTATCCCGGCATCGTGCCGTTGCACGTGCTGAAGGACATCAATCTTGATATCAACAAGGGCGAGCTTGTCTCGATTATGGGCGCCTCCGGTTCAGGCAAATCGACTTTGCTCAATATTCTTGGAATACTTGACAATTATGACACCGGCGATTACTGGCTTGACGGCACGCTGATAAAGAATCTCAGTGAAAACAAAGCCGCCGAGTACCGTAACCGGATGATCGGTTTTGTATTTCAGTCGTTCAATCTCATCAACTATAAGAATGCTGTTGAGAATGTGGCTCTTCCACTGTTCTATCAGGGTGTGGGGCGCCGCAAACGCAACATGCTCGCAATGGAACAGCTTGAAAAGATGGGGCTTGGCGAACGTGCGCACCATCTTCCATGCGAGCTGTCGGGCGGACAGAAACAGCGTGTGGCCATTGCCCGCGCGCTTATTACCAAGCCGTCGATAATTCTTGCTGACGAGCCGACCGGTGCGCTGGACAGCAAGACGTCGAAAGACGTGATGCAGGTGTTCAAGCAGCTCAACCGTCAGGATGGCATGACGGTGGTAATAGTGACACACGACCCCGGTGTCGGCGCGCAGACCGACCGCCTGATACGTATTGTTGACGGTATGATTGTACCTGATAAACCTGAAATCACAACCACATTACCAATCACCACATGTTCGATTTAATAAGTGAAATCCTACAGACGCTCAAGCATAACAAAATGCGTACTGCCCTTACCGGGGTGGCTGTGGCATGGGGGATATTCATGCTGATTGTGCTGCTTGGCGTGGGCAATGGCGTCACCAACTCGTTCAAGGAGCATGCCATGACACCCGGTTCGCAGAAAATCAATGTGTGGGGCGGAAGGACAAGCAAGCCTTATCACGGATATCGGGAGGGCCGGAATATTGAACTCAAGCATAACGATATGACGGTGATTGCCGATGAGAATAAGAAGTTCGTGGGCGAAGTCACTTCCACCATCGACGGCTACAGCGGTAACATCTCTTCAGGAAAACATTCTATCTCCTCTTCATACGTGGGCGTCTATCCTTCGGAACTTACACTCCGGTCGGAAATCAAGATGAAATATGGCCGCTTCATAAATGAAAAGGATATGGCGGAATGTGCCAAAAGCATTGTGCTTCCCGAAAGTAAGGCAGAACAGCTTTTCCCTCCTGACGGTTCGGATGCCATAGGGAAACGCCTGGCGATAAATGGCTTGAGCTTTAAGGTGGTAGGTATCTATGAAAGCCGTTGGGGGCGGACAATATATGTGCCATACAACACTGCCAAGATGCTTGCAGGCAACAAGGATGAACTTGGGAGCATGAGTGTGATGCTGCAGAACGTGGAGACCATAGAAGATGGAGATGCTGCAGAGACGGCTATCCGTCAGACTCTTGCCGCAACACATGATTTTTCTCCGGACGATTCTGGTGCCGTGTGGACATGGAACCAGTTTTCGCAAGGATTGAAAGGGCTTCAGGCCATGAATATACTCAATGTCTCGATATGGATACTCGGTTTGCTGACGCTGCTTACCGGTATTGTGGGCATCAGCAATATCATGTTCGTTTCAGTTAAGGAACGCACGCACGAGATTGGAATCCGCCGTGCCATCGGAGCCAAGCCCCGTTCTATCCTTGTGCAGATCATGGCGGAGAGCGTTGCCATCACTACGCTGTTCGGATATATCGGAATTGTAATCGGAACTGTGGCTACCTATATACTTAATAAGCTGTTCGGCGACACAGATTTCATGTCAAATCCGTCGGTTGACATCTCGATTGCAATAGAGGTAACCGCGGTGCTTATCCTTGCCGGAGCTTTCGCAGGTTTGTTCCCGGCATTGAAATCTCTTAAAATAAAACCTGTAGAGGCTCTGCGGGATGAATAAAACCCAGATAACAATATACATCATCACATGCGACTTACTATTTTCGACATAGAAAACTGGAAAGAGATAGGTGCCACTCTTGCCCGCAACAAGACACGTACATTTCTCACCGGATTCGGAATTTTCTGGGGTACGGCCATGCTTGCCATCCTGTTGGGGGGCGCACGCGGCGCCAAGGATCTGCTTATGCGCAATTTCGACGGCTTTGCCACTAACAGTGCTATTCTGTGGGCACAGCGAACGACCAAACCATATCACGGTAATGCAGAGCGACGCGCGTGGGATCTGGACCTGACCGACATGGCACGCCTGCGCGCAAACTTCCCCGAACTTCACACAATAACGCCAAGCTATCAGAGCGGTTCGTCAAGTTTTCAGAACGCGCGCTATTCCATGTCTGGTTCGGTGCTTGGAGTGGAACCTGAATACGGAGAAGTGATGCTGCCGTCCATATTGTCGGGACGCTTCATAAATCAGGCCGATGTGGCGCTTGAACGCAAAGTGGCCACAATCGGACAGAAAGTGGCAAACGAGCTGTTCCCTACCGACATGTCGCCCATCGGAAAAACTCTGCAGGTAAACGGCATCAGCTACACCGTTATAGGTGTGATGAGCCAGACAAGCGATATTCAGCTTGGTGGCAGACTTGATGAATCGGTGGCTATTCCCGCATCTACATTCCGCAGAGCATTCAAACGCGGCAACTCCATTGATATGCTTATGGTTGTAGCTGGCAACGGCGTGAAAATTTCGTCACTTACCGACCGCATGCGCCACGTGGTCTATACGCGGCATTATATAGCGCCTGACGATACTGGCGCCATGGAGCTGTTCGATATCTCCGAGCAGTTCGAGATGGTCGACAATCTGTTCACGGGCCTGTCGCTTCTGGCGCTTTTCATCGGTGTAAGTACGCTTCTCGCCGGTGTGATAGGTATCGGCAATATAATGTGGGTGATTGTCAAGGAGCGTACGCAGGAAATCGGCATACGTCGTGCCATCGGAGCCAAGCCCCGCGACATCATCGTGCAGATTCTGTCGGAAGGCGTCATGCTGACCGCGGTTGCCGGCCTTGGCGGAATCACGTTCGCAGCCATTGTGCTTGAAATTGCGGAGATGCTGACGGCAAACGAAGTGTCTACGCCACAGTTCCAGATGAATATGTGGCAGGCTCTCACCATCATGCTCACATTCGGGGTGCTCGGCACTCTCGCGGGGCTGGTGCCTGCAGCCAAAGCCATGCGCATCAAGCCTGTGGAGGCTCTTAACGATAAATGAAAATAGATTCAACTGTTTGTACATAAAAGAATAATAACTGATAAATTCATCATATGAAAAAGTTTTTCAAGATTCTGCTGTGGATTGTGGTAGCTGCCATCTTCATCGGCACATTCGTGTTTCTCTATCTCAATTCAAAACCCAAAGATGTGAAATATGAGATTGTGAAACCCACAACCGAAACAATCGAGCGCACAACGGTGCTGACGGGAAAAATAGAACCACGCGACGAGATTGAAATCAAGCCTCAGATTTCAGGCATCATCAGTGAGGTGCTTGTTGAGGCCGGTGACCATGTAAAGGCCGGTGATATTCTTGCAAAAATTCAGGTCGTTCCGGAGGAAACACAATTGTCGTCGGCCGAAAGCCGCGTAAATGTTGCCCGCATCTCATTGGAAGAGAGCCGTCTGACATATGAACGAACCAAAGCTCTGTTCGACAAGAAATATGAAAGCCGCGAAAAATATGAGACAGATCTGGCTGCGTATAAACGTGCGAAGCAGGAACTTGCACAGGCCGAGGATCAGTTGAACATCGTTCGCGAGGGTGTGTCGGCACTTAATGCACAGGGAAGCAACACTCTGGTTCGTTCCACAGTGACAGGCGTTGTGCTTGAAGTGCCTATCAAGGTGGGTAGCTCGGTTATCCAGGCCAACACGTTCAACGATGGTACGACCGTGGCCAAAGTGGCAGATATGACCGACCTCATTTTCAAGGGGAAAGTAGATGAGACCGAGGTAGACCTCCTTACTGAAGGGATGGATGTGCGTATTTCAGTAGGTGCCGTGGCAGGATCCGATTACCACGCCGTGATTGAGAAAATCGCCCCTATGGCAACAGACGACAACGGAACCAACACATTCGAGGTGAAGGCAGCACTGAACATAGAGGATACCTCAAAACTTCGTGCCGGCTACAGTGCCAACGCCACAGTAATCCTTGAGAAAGCCGACAGCGTGATGGCCGTGCCGGAACGTGTGGTGGAATATCAGGGCGACAGTGCATTCGTGTATGTGCTCAAGGACAGCGTCGGTGCGCAGCAGTTTGACCGTGTGGCATTGAAAACCGGTGTATCGGACGGTATTAATGTTGAAGTAAAGGAATCAGGTGTCAATGCGGCATCCGGATTGCGCGGAAATGAAATCAAGGAATAAGAAAAACAGTAAAGCAACATATAAATTGATATGAAAGCCTTTTTGTTAGCAGCTTCCGTATGCATCGTCTGCACCGGTTCGGCCGTGGCAGAACAGTGGAATCTTGACCGGTGTGTGGCCTACGCCCATGAACACAACATTTCGGTGCAGCAGAGCAAACTGCAGATTATGTCGGGCGATCTGGAAGTTACCGAAGCCAAGGACCGCTTCCTCCCGAACGTCAGTGCCTCGGCTTCGCAAAGCTTTAGCTTCGGGCGTGGTCTGACGGCAGAAAATACATATGCCGACCGTAACACATCTTCATTCCAGTGGGGGGCGAACCTGAATCTGCCGCTGTTTCAGGGATTGTCGGAGTACCGTCAGCTGAAAGTGGCGAAATCGAATCTGCAGAAACTCCTCTACGATTATGAGGCGGCCAAAGATAATGTTACCCTGAATGTCATAAGCAGTTACCTTCAGGTGCTCTACGCAAAGGAGGTGCTTGAAAGCTCGCGTTCGCAGCTTGATTACTCCACATATGAGGTGGAGCGTCAGAAAGCATTGGTTGAAGCGGGAAAAGTTGCCGAGGCCGACCTTTATGATGCCGAATCGCAGCAGGCAACGGATCGACTTCAGGTTGTGACAGCCGAGAACGATGTGCAGACCGCACTGGTGGAGCTTGCAAACCTGCTTCAGCTCCCCACGGCAGCAGGTTTCGACATCACCCCTATTGACGAGGGCGAACCCATAATCCCCACGGCCGATGCCGTGTTCAATGCCGCATTGGTGCATAACAACTCGATTCTCGCCTCACGGCAGAGCATTGAGGTGGCCGACAGGAATATCTCCCTTGCGAAAACAGGATACATCCCGACCCTGAGTTTCGGCGCCAACGTGGGGTCGAGTTACTATACCGTCGGCGGAATGCCTCACGAATCGTTCGGCGACCAGATGCGACACAATTACTCCACTTATATCGGTGTAAACCTGTCGATACCTATCTTCAATGCGTTTTCCACGCGCAACAGCGTGCGCCGTGCCAAAATCCAGAAAATTCAGGCTGAACTTGCGCTCGACCAGACCGAGACCGACCTGTTCCGCACCATTCAGCTCGCCTATTATCAGGCCCGCGGAGCCCGCGACAAATATTTCACTTCGAAAGAGACTCTCGAGAAAACACGCCTCTCGTTTGAGGCCACCCAGGAGAAGTATAATCTCGGACGTTCAACTCCGGCTGAATTCGAGATTGCCAAAAACAATCTGTTTCGCACGGAAGTGAATTCCATTCAGGCGCATTATGAGTATCTTCTGCGCCACCGCATACTGGAGTTCTACCGCAGCAATCATCTTTAAACAAGTCTGTACCAGCCTGATTCGTGTGCCTGCACCGGCCCGAATCAGGCTGGTGCCTTTTATGGTGTCACTATCCGGCGATAAGCTGATGTAGTGCTGAAATTAATCTGTGAATCCGACATGGTAATTTGTAAAAAAAGTTAACTTTGTGATTTGATAATCAAGTTCTAATACCAATTCAGAAATAATATAGTTTTATGGACAAGATGTTTAAAACCGCTGCATTGACGGCAATGCTGTGCACCGTGAGTTGCACGCATTTCAATAACAGAGGCACTGTTGAACGGCCATTCATTGAAAGTGCGAACACTGAGTTCCTCTCGTTTACCAAAGTGGAATTGACGGATTCATCAACGGTGCTTCATGCCGTGGTGCATTATTTCCCGGATTATTGGATCAGCATACCATCGTCGGCAGCTATCATTGCAGGAGGTGATACCCTTAAAATTCAGTCGGCCGACGGTATCGAGCTTGACAAGCAGTTCTGGATGCCGGATTCTGGAGTAACTCATTTCACTCTCGCATTTCCTCCGGTTCCCTCGGATGTGAAGACTATCGATTTCAGTACGTTTGAGGAGGAGAAGGGCTGGACCCTCTATGGCATAGACCTGACAGGTAAGCCAGGGAAACCGTCGCGGTTCAACGAGATTCCGTCGGAACTTCTCTGCGAGGAGGTGACAACGGAATGGCCGGGCGTGGTGCTTGACACCGATTCCGTGACGGTAAATATCCATCTTGTGGGTTATCGTCCTGAAATGGGATCCGATATCAAATATTTCCTTTACAGCATGGATGGAGAGCGGATTCAGGGAGCCTCACTGCCGCTCGACAGCCTGGGCAATGCCACATTCAAGGATGTGATTTCCGGACCCTCGATTTTGTGGACAACAATTGTGGGAGAATTCCGGCTCTTTACCGATGCAATCCTTGCTCCCGGTGAAACAATTGAATTCTGGGGAGATATGACGGCCAGCGGACGCCGCAATATGGAAATTCGCGGAGACAGTGTTCCCAACCGCCCGAAATTCTATGCTACCGGAAAATACGGACCGCTGAAACATGCGTTGCAGCTGAGCGACGACGGCATGTATGCGCTTGATATATATTCCGAGGGGTTCGCCGACTATCATATGTCGCCTGAGGAATATCTCGATATGATTCTTTCCCGGCATGCCACGTTGCAGGATTCTATCAAGGCATCGGATATGAGCCCGATTGCAAAAAGAATGAGACAGACAGAGCTTGATGCGAGCCTGATTGTTGCGGTAAGCAGTGCTCCCGGCATTTACCGTCAGGACTACAGAGTCAAACATGGCGGGAGGTCTACCCCAGTTCCTCCCGACAGCGCGAAGATTGAATTTACCGACGAACAATTGAGGCGTGTGGCCGGAAAAGTGAATCTGAACAACCCCGATTATCTGTTGCTCGACAATTTCGGCCCGCGTGAGCTTTCTGACAATGGATCAATGTGGAACAAGGCCGGGGCCGACGGGCGTCTGCTGGCGGAGCTTGAAAGCTATACAGCGGCATCGGAGGCAGCCAAATCCGGCAAACTTACAGACGAGCAGCTTGAGGGGTTAAGAAAGTTGAGCACTCCGTTCTACGCTAAAGCCGTGGAATACCGCCGCGACCGCATGGCTGCCGTTATGAGGAGCGAGGCTGCCAAACTTATTGTTCCTACCCCTGATGTGGCGCCCGACAAACTTCTGGATGCCATCGTGGCTCCCCATAAGGGGAAAGTGGTTCTGGTCGACCTTTGGAACACATGGTGCGGACCATGCCGTGCTGCCATCAAGGAGAATGAGCCGCTGAAAGATAGCGAACTGTCGTCCGACGATATCGTTTGGGTATATGTCGCTGATGACTCGTCGCCCATTGAATCATATCTTGAGATGATTCCCGATATTCGGGGCATACATTACCGCCTGATGCCCGAACAGATTTCGGCCATACGTTCGCATTTCGGGGTGGACGGTATCCCCTACTACATTCTCGTCGGCCGTGATGGCAAGGCTGAGGGACGTCCTGACCTTCGCGACCACGACAAATACAAGAAGACGATACTCGATGCTGTGGCCAAAAAGTAACAGCCGTATATAATCAGGACTCCGGACAGAATTCACCGCGATTCATGCGCCGCTATGGCCCGAATCGGAAGCGGAATTTCTGTCCGGAGTCATTTTATTCCGAGAGCAGTTGTCTTTTCCTGTGGTATGCATATGAAAATCGTGAAATAGTCCATCTATTTACCGGGCAATATCCATTTTATACGAAGTGTTGTTTGGCTAATTTTGCTGTACACTAACCTAACATCATTCTCACATTCTCATGAAAAAACTGTTATTTGTGCTTCCCGGTGTTCTACTGTCAGCGGCCCTGCCGTCGGCGGCTAAAACCTATGAAGTAAAATCGCCCGACAAGGCCTACACTTTGTCGGTGAAGGCCGGCGAAGGTCCCACCACCTATTCGGTGGACTACAAGGGTAAGAAAATCATTGAAAATTCGGTGATCGGAATTGTTGAGGCCAATGGCAATCAGATTGGTGACGGGAAAGTGACGTCGTCCGAAAGGGATTCCAACAGAGGCGTGATAAACGTACCAGTTGGCAAAAACAGCACGCTGGCTGACAATTACAATGAACTCACCCTCGGTTATGATGGCGGTGATTACAAGCTCACACTCCGCGCATACGATGAAGGTGTGGCATTCCGCTGGACCCTCAACTATCCGCGTGAAATCACTGTTGCAACCGAGCTGTTCGATGTCGACTTCGGTAAGGGTCCCGTGAAGGTGTTCTATCCGCAGTGCGAGTCAAACACCCTGACCGAATATGACAGGAAGCGTCAGCCCCATCAGGTTTATCAGGCTTACCGCAATTTCGAACGTGCATACATTGAATACGACAGCATCGCGGCTATTCCCGACAGTATCATCAGTACCACCCCGGCTCTGTTCGCTCTTCCGGGCGGGAAAATTAAGGTGGCCGTTACCGAAGCCAATACCTATGACTATCCCGGTCTGTATCTGCAGCCCGACAAGGGCGAAAAAGTGCATGGCCACTGGGCAGCATATCCCATATATGTGCTTGATGAAAATGCAGAAGATAACGACAAGTATTTCTCCATGCACTTGGTTGAAACCCGCGAGGAATACATCGCCCGCATCAATGGATGCCGCACTCTCCCCTGGCGTGTGTTCATAGCTTCCGAACGCGATATCGACCTGCTCAACAACGAACTGGTGTACCGTTTGGCCGATCCTTGTGAGATTGAGGACGTCAGCTGGATCAAAACCGGTGCAAGTGCCTGGGAATGGTGGCATAAAGCCATGCTCGAGGGCGTTGATTTCCCTGTAGGAAAGAAGCACCTCACTTATGAGCTCTATAAGTATTATGTAGACTGGGCTGCCAAGAATGGCATACCATATCTTACTCTCGATGCAGGATGGTCGGAGGACTATATCGCCCAACTGTGCGATTACGCAGCTAAAAAAGGCGTGGGCATCATTGTGTGGACATGGGTTACCTGCCCCATCGAAGCTCCCTACGACTGGGTGAAGAAGATGAAATCGTACGGCGTTTCAGGGGCCAAGATTGACTTCTTTGAGCGCAATGACCAGGTGGCCATGCGTTGGGAGCGTCAGCTTGCCAAGCGTCTGGCGGACGAAAAAATGGTTGTACTTTTCCACGGTTGCCCCGTTCCAGTAGGTCTCAACAGGACTTTCCCCAACGTGCTCGGTTATGAAGCCAACCGCGGTCAGGAATGCAACTTCTGGGACCATACCATTTCGCCCCGTCATCACTGCACATTCCCCTATATCCGTCTGCTCGTAGGTCCCACCGACTTTACTCCCGGTTCGCTGCGTCAGGTGACTGAAGAAGATTTCCGCCCCATCGACATCGATGACACACCCCCTATGTCGCGTGGTACCGTCGCTCATGAAATGGCACTGTTTGTAGTCCTTGATCAGGGTATCGCCTCAATTTGCGACTCCCCCACAGAGTATGCAAAATATCCGGCTCTCGAGAAGTTCGTTTCGACAGTTCCTACGACATGGAATGAGACACGTCCCCTTGATGGCGAGGTTGGTGAACACATCCTCACTGCCAAACGCAAAGGCGACAACTGGTATATCGGCGCCATCACATCCGACAATGCGCGCAATTACAATGTCAAGCTTGATTTCCTTCCCGAAGGGAAAGACTTTGACGCAGAGATAATTGCTGACAATGCTGATTCGGAGGCTCATCCCCGTCGTTATGATGTGATCAAACGTCCCGTCAAGCGAGGTGACACTCTTCCGTTGGCACTGGTAAAAGGAGGTGGTGCTGTAGTGCGTCTGACGCCAAGATAATGTAAATTCCTCTATTGATATAATCCGATCCAATGCGATTCCGAGCGCTGTGTCAGAATTTTGGCACAGCGCTTCGATTTTATCCCTAATGGGGATAGTGCTACCTGTTGCGGTTTTGTTGCGTTTTTGAGGTATTCACCCAATTGCTTGCATGACATAGGATTAATGATTGAACACAAAAATGATGCATTTAAAATCGTGTCATTAAGCAATATATATTCAGGCATTTGTTCTACCTTTATCCTGAAAATTCAGCAGTTTGTCCTGAAACGGAAATGAACGTGAATCATTAATCACATAACTCTTGGTTTCTATAATAACTCTATCCATGAAATTTAAAAGATTATTTGCGGCTGCGTTGATTGTGATTGCAGCCATGCCTATGGCCTTTGCATCAGAGAATGTGCAGTATGTGCCCGGTAAGAATCTAACCCTGATCGGCAAGCTTATGACTACGCCCGACCGTTACGCACGTGTAGATACACTTAAATATGACGGATTCACCGCCTATCAGCGGCAGTATCTTAACCAGACGCCGGCGGGGCTCGCGCTCGTGTTTACTACTGACAGCCGCGAAATTCTCCTTAATTTTGACTATAAAAAACGTATGTCGGGTTACAATACCAATAATATCGCATTTGCCGGAGGAGACCTCTATATACGCCGGGATGGCAAATGGCTGTATGCAGGATCCGGAGTCCCTTCAGAGGAAGGCAAACCGGTGAAGTTGGTTGCGAATATGGCGCCCGGTGAAAAGGAATGTCTGTTGTATCTCCCTCTGCGCAGCATAATAGATGAGGTATATGTCGGTGTTGATTCCGGTGCAAAAATCGCTCCCGCTCCCAATCCATTCAGCCGTAAGGTGGTGTTCTGGGGCTCAAGCTTCACACACGGCACAAGCTCTAACCGTCCGGGTATGCCTTATCCGCTGCAGTTTCAGCGTGCCACCGGACTTGATGTCCGTTCACTCGGCGTGAGCGGCAACTCAAAACTCCAGCAGAGCTATGCGCGGGTGTTGGCCGACACAGAAGCCGATGCATTTGTTTTTGATGCCTTTTCAAATCCAAAGGCACCTGAAATCAGGGAATTGTTCGCAGACTTTGTCAAGACTATCCGTGCCAAGCATCCCACAACACCTCTTATTTTCCAGCAAACCATCTATCGAGGCGGCCGAAATTTCAATACCGCACTCGATCGCAGCGAGACTGAAAAAATGGCGGTGGCTGAAGATGTGGTGCGCAAGGCCATGGAATCGGATCCCAACATCTATCTCATTTACCCGGTGGCCGACACGGATGGCTCTTCCTGCACCGACAAAACCCATCCTTCCGATCTGGGCTATTACAACTGGGCAGAATCAATCCGGCAGCCCATCCTCGAAATTCTCTCCCGCTATCCCGAGAAGTAAGTTGAGCTGACCATACTTGTATCAGGCAAATCAGCCTGCGTTTTATAGGGAGTCCATAAAAGATTCCTCATTTTGGTACAATTCAATTTTCGTCCAGCCATCTTCGAAAACAGGGAAATTCCGGTTCAACCTAAAATCCATAAACTATGATTTTATTTAAATCGTAGTTTATGGATTGACTTATTGCAACTTCTTTACAATTAGTTGCGTCTAATAGATAGAACCAACCAAACGACATGTTACCAATGACAAATAAGGCAAAGCGGAATCTCTCTTTTGTGCTCTTTTTACTCAGTGCAGTGATTTTTATAGTCATTGTTTTCGTGAAACGACTGTGGACTTCAGACTCGGAGTGCTACATGACGTGGCAGTTCATTTTATCATTATTATGCATGCTGTTTTTCAGCGGCTTATATCGTAATTACGCCAGACGCGCTGAGAACGATAAGAAATGTGGTAACGACGCATAATAAACTATTTTCTGACTGAAGGCGATTCGCTATTTGTACACTAACAGCGCAATACCAAATGTACGAACCGCCAAAGAACAGCTTAGGCGGTAAGCCCCTTTTTATCGGGACGTTACCGCCTAAGTATCGGATTATGTTAAGTTAGCCTCAGTCTTCGATGGCAGCCTGCGCCGCTGCAACGCGGGCGATGGGCACGCGGAAGGGAGAGCAGCTTACGTAGTTCATGCCAAGTTTGGCGCAGAACTTAACCGAAGAGGGTTCGCCGCCATGTTCGCCGCAGATGCCGACTTTGAGGTCGGGACGTGTGGCGCGGCCTTTCTTGACGCCCATTTCAACGAGCTTGCCAACGCCTTCCTGATCGAGAACTTCGAAGGGATCGGTCTTGATGATGCCGTGTTCCTTGTAGAATTTGAGGAACTTGGGAGCATCGTCGCGAGAGAAGCCGAATGTCATCTGGGTAAGGTCGTTTGTACCGAACGAGAAGAACTCTGCAACCTCGGCAATCTGGTTTGCAACCAGAGCTGCACGGGGAACTTCAATCATTGTACCTACGAGGTAGGGAATCGAGCGGCCCTGTTCCTCGAACACTTTGGCTGCAGTGGTGTTGATGATGTTTGCCTGGTTCTGAATCTCTTTAAGTGAGCCTACCAGAGGAATCATGATTTCGGGCTTGACATCAATGCCGCGCTCTTTCACTGCAAGAGCTGCCTCAATGATGGCGCGAGCCTGCATTTCGGTGATTTCGGGATATGTGATGCCGAGACGGCAACCGCGGTGGCCAAGCATGGGGTTGAACTCTTCGAGAGCGTCAACTTTGGCTTTAACTTCTGCAAGTGTGATACCCATTTCGTCGGCCAGCTCTTTCTGGGTGGCTGTCTGGTGGGGCACAAATTCATGCAGAGGGGGATCGAGCAGACGGATGGTAACTCCGAAGCCGTCCATTGCCTCGAAGATGCCTTCGAAGTCGCCGCGCTGCATGGGGAGCAGTTTTGCCAGAGCAGCCTTACGGCCTTCAACGTCGGAGGCAAGAATCATTTCGCGTACGGCCTTGATACGGTCGCCTTCGAAGAACATGTGCTCTGTGCGGCACAGACCGATGCCCTGTGCGCCGAATGCACGTGCCTGACGGGCGTCGCGCGGGGTGTCGGCATTGGTGCGGACAAGTGTCTTGGTGTATTTTGCAGCAAGGTTCATGATTGCGCCGAAGTCGCCGTCAAGTTCGGGCTGCACGGTGGGCACCTGGCCATCGTAAACGTCGCCGGTCGAACCGTTGAGCGAAATCCAGTCACCTTCCTTATATGTTTTGCCGCCCATTTCTACTGTGCGGGCCTCGTAATCAACCTTTATTTCACCGGCACCGGATACGCAGCATTTACCCATACCGCGGGCAACAACGGCCGCGTGGCTGGTCATACCGCCGCGCATGGTGAGGATACCCTGAGCCACTGCCATACCGCGGAGGTCCTCAGGAGATGTCTCGATGCGGACAAGAACCACTTTCTTTTTCTTCTCAGCCCATGCCTCTGCATCGTCGGCAAAGAATACCACCTGACCTGTTGCAGCACCGGGAGATGCGGGCAGACCTTTGGCTACCACGAGGGCGCGTTTGAGAGCGGACTTGTCGAACACCGGATGCAGAAGTTCATCGAGTTTCTGCGGTTCCATGCGGAGAAGTGCGGTCTTTTCGTCAATTTCGCCTGCGCGGAGCAGATCCATGGCGATTTTCACCATAGCCGCACCTGTGCGCTTGCCGTTACGTGTCTGGAGCATCCAGAGTTTGCCGTCCTGAATGGTGAACTCCATGTCCTGCATGTCTTTATAGTGATCCTCGAGCTTGTGAGCGATAGCGATAAGCTCTGCGGCGCATGTAGGCATCGATTCCTCAAGCGAGGGATATTTTGCGGCACGCTCCTCTTCGCTGATGCCCTGCAGGGCAGCCCAGCGGCGCGAGCCTTCAACTGTGATCTGCTGAGGTGTGCGGATTCCGGCCACCACATCCTCGCCCTGTGCGTTGATGAGGTATTCACCGTTGAAGATGTTCTCGCCTGTGGCGGCGTCGCGTGAGAATGCCACACCGGTAGCGGAGTTGTTGCCCATGTTACCGTAAACCATTGCCTGAACGTTTACGGCTGTACCCCATTCTTCGGGAATCTGGTTCATGCGGCGATAGAGGATGGCGCGTTCGTTCATCCAGCTGTCGAACACGGCGCAGATGCCGCCCCACAGCTGATCCCAGGCGCTTTCGGGGAAGTCCTTGCCGGTGTGCTCCTTAACGGCCGACTTGAAGAGGGCGACGAGAGTCTTGAGGTCCTCTACTGTAAGTTCGGTGTCGAATTTCACGCCCTTTTCTTCCTTTACCTTGTCAATGATGGCTTCGAAGGGGTCGATTTCGGTTTTGGTTTTGGGCTTCATGCCGAGAACCACGTCACCGTACATCTGCACGAAACGGCGGTAGCTGTCCCATGCAAAACGGGGGTTGCCGCTCTTTTCGGCCAGTGCGTTGACTGTGGCGTCGTTCATACCGAGGTTGAGGACTGTGTCCATCATGCCGGGCATTGATGCACGGGCACCCGAACGTACGGAAACGAGCAGCGGGTTCTGGGGGTCGTTGAATTTGGTACCGGTGAGGGATTCAACGTGTGCTATGGCTTTTTCAACTTCACTCTTGATGTCTTTGACCACTTCGTCGCGGCCATATTGGGTGTATTCAGTGCAGACGTCGGTTGTGATTGTAAAACCGGGGGGCACGGGCATACCCAACTTGTTCATTTCAGCGAGGTTGGCACCTTTTCCTCCAAGGAGGTTGCGCATTGAAGCATCGCCTTCTGCCTTACCGTCGCCAAATGTATAAATCTTTTTCATCTGGGTTGAAAGTTTTTTAAGATTATAATAGATTAATATTCAATTTATTTCGAGTATAAAATTATTGCCTGTTTGCATCGCATGCCAGTATAACGATAACCGTCAGGCCTGTTTGATGTTTTTGATGGTAGTTGCAAAGATACGATTTTGCCGTGAAATATTTTTAATCGGTCCCCATTTTTTACCCCTATTTCAGTTAAATTACGCTTTTGATGTTAAACCGGTGTTGATTTCGATAGTAAATTTTTAACTTTGCAGCCGTGAAACCAGAGCCGACAATGCATGATTGCTTTCAGTGCTATCATATGCCCATATCATGCAGTGACAGTCGGGGTATCCACATGTTATAATTCATATGTCAAAAAGGAAAAAAGAACTCCCGCTGCTGGAGAATGTTGAGATAACGGCTGTGGCTGCTGAGGGCAATGCCATTGCCAGGGTGGATGATCTAGTGGTGTTTGTGCCATACGGTGCTCCCGGTGATGTGGCCAACATAAAGATTGACCGTAAAAAAAGGTCATACGCCGAGGGGCACATCGAATCTATTGTCACACCATCTCCAGTCAGGATAGCTCCGCGGTGTGGACATTTCGGCACTTGCGGCGGCTGCCGGTGGCAACATCTCCCCTACGATTTCCAGCTGCAAAGCAAGCAGCAGCAGGTTGTGGATGCACTGACGCGTATCGCCAAGGTGGAGCTCCCCTCGATTTCCCCAATAATCGGTTCGGGAAAAATCTGGGAATACCGCAACAAGATGGAATACACCTTCTCGAACAAGCGTTGGATCACATGGGAGCAGTTGCGCTCGGGTGAGGATGTCGGAGACCGCTCGGGTGCCGGCTTCCATATTCCCGGCGCATTCGACAAGGTGCTCGACATCGAGGCCTGCCATCTGCAGGATTCACTGGGCGACCGCATCAGGCTGCACCTCAAGCAATACGGCATTGAGCATAATCTCCCCTTCTACGATCTGAGAGCCCAGCAGGGGTGTCTGCGCACGTTGATGATACGCATATTGTCAACCGGCGAGGTGATGGTCGTGGTGGTTTTCGGCGAGGACAACCCGGATGTGATAAAGGCCGCGCTTGATGATTTGCGGACTGCTTTCCCTGAAATAACATCGCTGATGTATGTGGTTAACACCAAGCTTAACGACACAATCGGAGACCTTGACGTGCACCTGCACTCCGGGCGTGAATTCGTGGAGGAAGAGATGGACGGCCTGCGTTTCCGCATCGGTCCGAAATCTTTCTATCAGACCAACTCGCTCCAGGCTTATGAGCTGTATAAGGTCGCAAGAAATTTTGCGGACCTCACCGGAAATGAGCTTGTCTATGACCTATACACAGGAACAGGCACAATAGCTAATTTTGTGGCCCGGAAGGCACGTAAGGTCATCGGCATCGAGTATGTGGCCGATGCAATCGAAGATGCAAAGATTAATTCTGCAGTCAACGGCATAACGAACACGGAATTTTTTGCAGGTGACATGAAGAATGTGCTCACCGATGATTTCGTGGCCGAGCACGGGCGCCCGGATGTGATGATTGTCGACCCGCCTCGCGCCGGCATGCATGAGGATGTTGTCAATGTCATTCTTAACGCCGCTCCGGAACGTATTGTCTATGTGAGCTGCAATCCGGCCACTCAGGCGCGTGACATTGCGCTCCTCGACAAATTATATCGCGTGGAGGCCGTGCAGCCTGTCGATATGTTCCCTCATACTCATCATGTTGAGAATGTGGTGAAACTGTGCCGCCGTTGAACTACACTTCCGGCGCGCTACAGATTTGAGTTGTAGTAAGACGGATTGCCTGTCACTTCCTCTCCGATGAAGTCGGGGCATCCGAAGGTGGCGTCGGGGTGCGGCAGTTCAATCTCTGCTACCACAAGCCCCTCATGTGAGCCGTGAAACTCGTCAACCTCCCAGTTGTACGCGCCTTCCGGCACTATATAGCGGGTCTTGCTGATTACGCTGCCTTGCGCGCATCTTTCGAGCATGCCTTCTGCGTCGGCCACAGGAATTGAGTATTCCCATTCGTCGCGCACCGCGCCGTCGTTCTTCCCTTTTACCGTAAGGAAAGCCTTGTCACCGGCAATCCGCACGCGTACCGTTGCCTCCGGCAGACGGCTTAGATATCCCTGTTTAATCCTGATCGCTGTTGTGGAAAGTTCCCGAAAAGTGGAATTTTTCACCAAAAATTTCCGCTCTATCTCTTTGGCCATATTTTTAGGGGTATAAATGCTTAACTTTGCAAAGTTAAGCATTCGTTCAGACTCAACACGACTTTGAAAATACATAATTCGATAATAGGTACAATAATATTTTCCTTTCTGTGTTTCCTTCCTCAGGCTCTTTCAGGCGCAAATCCGCCAGTCAGCACCGATGAGGACGGTGACACCCTGCGTGGTGTGACACTCAAAGAGGTGGTGGTAAAGCGGACGAAGGAAAAATACTCAAAGCGCAATAATCCTGCCGTTGACTTTGTCAACCGCATCCGTAGAGCGCGGAGCGCCAACGATCCACGGCGCAACGATTTCTATAATTACCGCAAATACGAGCGCATGACGTTCGGGTTGCATGACTTTCATGTGTCAGATTCCTCTGCAACCGGAGGGAAGCCGGGCAAATTCTCCTTTCTGAAAGATTTTGTCGATACGCTGGATGTAACAGGCGTGCCGGTGTTGCCGCTTTCAGTAAAAGAGAAAGTCAGTGATGTGATATACCGGAAACATCCTGAGAGTGAAAAGGAGATAGTGCATGCGGTAAGACAGAACGGCATCGACGATATCGCCGACCTGCAGAACATCCAGACAATGGTGGAGGATGTGTTCAGGGAGGTTGATCTTTATGATGACAATATCAATCTCCTGCAAAACCGCTTTGTCAGTCCGCTTTCACCGATAGCGCCAGATTTCTACAAGTTTTATCTGACCGATACCGTGACGATCAACAACGCACGGTGTATCGTTCTGAGTTTCGCTCCGCGCAATCCGGCCACATTTGGTTTTCTGGGGCGACTCTATGTCGAGGAGGGCGATACTACGATGTTTGTAAAGCGGGTGGACATGGGAGTCTCCCCTACCATCAACCTTAATTTTGTTGACCGCCTGAAAATCATTCAGGAATACGCCAAGGCTCCCGATGGCTCGCGCCTCAAAACGCTGGATGAATTTGATGCTGTCTTTACAGTTATTAAGGGAACCCCCAGCATGTATGCCCGCAGAGCCACAGGCTATACAGGCCATTCGTTCACGCCTTCGCCATTGAGTGCTTATTTTGACAAGCTTGGCACGGAATTCACCGACGATGATGCATACAACCGGACGGATAACTTCTGGGCTGACAACACCCCTGTGGCTCCATCCAAAAATGAACCGCGCATGAAGCAGCTTCTTGCCGCTTTAAGGTCCGTGCCGGTTTATCGCTACGCGGAGCGGTTCATCAAGCTTATGGTGGTGGGTTATGTGCCTACGGGTAATCCTTCCAAATTCGACATCGGTCCGCTGAATACGTTTGTAAGCGGCAATTCGGTGGAAGGGCTGCGTTTGCGTGCCGGTGGCATCACGACAGCAAATCTGTCGCCTCACTGGTTTGCACGCGGTTATGCGGCCTATGGCTTCCGCGACAGGAAATGGAAGTATAACGCCGAAGTAGAGTATTCATTCAACAGGAAAAAATACCATTCACGCGAATTCCCTATCCACTCCGTCATAGTCAATCACCGTTACGACATTGACCAGCTCGGACAGCATTATATGTTCACAAATGCCGACAATATGTTTCTTGCCTTCAAGCGTGGCGACAATCACCTGATAACCTACAAACAGGAGACGGCGGTGAAATATCAACTTGAATTGGCCAACAATCTCTCGGTGTCGGTAGGTGCCGCTGTGGAGCGTCAGGAACCGGGACCCTGGGTTCCGTTTGTCACAACCGACGGGAATTCGCTGAATCATTTCAACGAAACGCTGTTCAATGTGCAACTCCGATACGCACCGGGTGAAAAATTCTATCAGACAAAGTCCTCGCGCATACCCATCAATCTTGACCCCTGGGTTGTGGTATTGAGCCATACGTTTGCTCCCGAAGGTTTGTTCGGAAGCCGCTATCCGGTGAACCGCACCGAACTGAGCGTGCAGAAACGCTTCTGGTTCTCGGCCTTCGGTTTCGCCGACATAATTCTCAAAGGCGGACACGAGTGGAGCCGTACGTCATATTTCCATCTGCTCACTCCGAATGCCAACCTCTCCTATACCATTCAGCCTGAAAGTTTCGCACTCCTTAATCCTCTTGAGTTCATCAACGATTCGTTTGTAAGCTGGGATGTGACCTATTGGCTGAACGGGGCGTTATTCAACTATGTTCCGCTGCTGAAGAAACTGAAACTGCGCGAGGTGGTTGCCTTCCGCGGATGGCTCGGGCGGCTGACTTCCAAAAACAATCCTGCCGATGAAATAGGGAAAGAAGATATTGGCGGCAAGCATCCCTTGCTGCTTTTCCCTGCCGAAGCGCTTGCCACTCCGATGCATCGCCGTCCGTACATGGAAATCAGCGCCGGCATCGACAACTTTCTGAAATGCCTGCGTATAGATTATGTATGGCGTCTGTCCTACCGAAATGTCCCCGGAATTGACCGCTCGGGCTTGCGCATAGCTTTCCATATGACATTCTGACACCAATTCCTCATATGACCATCTGATATAAAAAAAAGAGTGGGGCCTTCACAGGTGCCACTCTCTCCATTCATCACATTATGCTTACAATTAAGTGCTCTTGTTTGCTGTAGTAGTCGTTGTATTTATCAATATCTTGCTTCGACTATCGGCCAGTCGATAATGTCCCACAGCGCGTTCAGCGCGTCGGCGCGTCGGTTCTGGTAGTCGAGATAGTATGCGTGTTCCCAAACGTCGAACGTCAGGATAGGCGTCAGCCCGTCGGTAATCGGGTTGCCGGCATTACCTTCCTGGGTGATGAACAGCCGTCCGCTGTTATCGCGCGACAGCCACACCCATCCGGAGCCGAAAAGCTTTGTACCGGCGTCGACAAATTCTTTCTTGAAATTTTCAAACGAACCGAAGTCGCGGTCTATGGCTTTGCGCAAATCGCCTTCAGGTTCTCCGCCGCCGTCGGGAGAGAAAGAGAAGAAATAGAAGATGTGGTTCCATGCCTGTGAGGCGTTGTTGAACAACGGGCCTTTAGCATCGTGGATTACATCTTCAAGTGGCAGTTCGGCAAATTCCGTGCCCTCAATCAGTTTGTTCAGATTGTCAATGTAGGCTTGCTCGTGTTTGCCGTAATGAAATTCGATTGTACGTCTGCTTATCACAGGCTCGAGAGCATCTTCTGCGTAAGGAAGTTGTGGTTTAGTGTATTTCATATCTTTTCTGGTTATATTGAAAGATTAGTGTTAAATGTAGTCCGTCGGTCTGTTGTCGTTAATGCCATAACTCAATCCGGCAAAGCTCTATATGCGGGTCAGCCAATATAAATGTAGCCTTGCGCTTGGTAAAATCTATCGTTTAAACGTCTCAGAGTGTATTCAGGTTCGTTTTCGTGAGGGCTTTTTTGAGAATCGGGCAACATTTTCACACAATTTAAAACCCGGAGGGGATTGACGGGAAAATCAAGCCTGCACGTGTGTTAAGGTTGTTAACAGTGTTAATGTGAATTTCACTTAATTCCAGTGACCTTTAGCCAATTATTATTAAGCTTTGTTCTGGTGTGCCTCACTTGTCTAAACTTTTCCGTTATTTTACAATCCAACAGACATTGAAAACCATATATACCAATTGTATCCAAAATCCATCACTTCAAATTCGATTATGAAACTGTATTCGAAAATTGCATTTTTAGCATGCGGTGTTGCCGTGCTCAGTTCGGCAGTCACTGCGGTAGCCTTGAACGTTGTGGAAAAACATACAGACATCGTTACAGGCACATCTCCTGTCGCCAATCAATCAGGTAACGGCAATTTCTACACCGTGGCCAGTGGCCCGGCAACTCCTCCGACCGATTTCACTCACGCAGCCGAAAGCACCATCAACGGTGTGGTGAGCATCAAGAATTATGCATCACAGCATATGTCGAGAGGTTCGCAGGGATATCTGCCCGATCCGTTCTATGAATTTTTCGGAATTCCGCGCCCGCAGGAACGTCCGCGTCAGCAGGAAAAGCCTCAGGAACAGGCTCGCGGACTCGGATCCGGTGTGATTCTTAGCCCAGACGGCTATATTGTCACCAACAATCATGTGATCGACGGTGCCGACCGTCTGGAGGTCACACTCAATGATAACTCCATATATAATGCCACCGTTGTAGGCACAGATCCGGCCACCGATGTAGCCTTGATTAAAATCGAGGCGGAGAATCTGCCGGTTATTCCTGTCGGCGACAGCGATGCACTCCGTGTGGGCGAATGGGTGCTTGCGGTGGGCAATCCTTTCGGGTTCACTTCTACTGTGACAACCGGCATTGTCAGCGCCAAGGCACGCAGCGTGGCCCAGGGTGTTCGTGGCGGCTCAATGGGTATCGAGAGTTACATCCAGACAGATGCAGCTGTTAATCCCGGCAATTCAGGCGGCGCACTTGTAAATGCCAAGGGTGAGCTTGTCGGTATCAACACCGCCATTTATTCGCAGACCGGAAGTTATGTGGGCTATTCCTTTGCAATCCCGACTTCGATTGTGACCAAGGTGGTTTCGGATATTCGTCAGTTCGGTACTGTACAGCGCGCTGTTCTTGGCGTTATGTTTACGGAACTGACACCTCAGATTGCTAAGGAAAAAAATATCACCGTTGTCAACGACGGCATTCTGGTTGGCGAAGTGCTTGACCGCAGCGCCGCCCTCGAGGCCGGAATCAAGGAGGGTGATATCATTATCGCTGTGAACGATGTCCCCACCCATAACACCGCGCAGCTGCTCGGCGAAATCAACAAGTATCGTCCCGGCGATAAAATCAAGGTAAAGTTAGTCAGAAACAACAAGGCACAGGTGTGCGACGTAACGCTGCGTAACAGTCAGGGCGACACGGCCATGACCAAAGCAAACGATTTCTCGGCTCTCGGATGCGCGCTGAAGGAACTGACGGCTGAACAGCGTCGTGAGCTTCGCATAGCCGGAGGTGTTCAGGTCAAGGGTCTGTCGTCCGACGGGAAATTCCGCCGGGCCGGAATCAAGGAAGGTTTCATCATCCTTGAGATAAACAACGCCCGTGTGCAGTCGGAAGCCGACGTTGAAAAAATCTATAAGGCCATCATGGCGTCGAGTTCGGCCGATCCCGTTATGTTTATCGCCGGCATCTATCCCACCGGCCGGAAAGTGTACTATGCCGTTGACCTCAGTACAGCTGATGGCAATGAATGAGTATCATCCGCGTGGTCAGCGCGGGATGGCGAGATAATCACGCCAGTATACATGTTCCACAGGATGCGATGCCGAATCGCTCCTGTTGACAATGACTATAGCCGGAGAGGAATCGTCAGATATGTCCATCGCAAATTCTGCCCGGTGTCCCCTTCGATTCTTGAAATACAGCCGGCGTGAACCGGCAGAGCCCTCCACATTCATTGTGCCGCACATCGAGTCGGCCGGTGCAGTGTGGAGGTCGCTGTTTTTAGTATATACAAGCAATCGGTAAGTGCAGTCTGTATCGGTGTAAGCATTGTTTGCTTCGGTTGCAATGTCTGAAACGCTGCCGGTTGAGACTGAATCGGCAGAACTTTTGTCAATGCGGTAGATCGAGCCATTGTCAACACCTATGAGACAGATGTATGGACGCCAGCCTTTGCGCAATTCAGGAGCAAGGCTTTCCATCTCTTCATCAGCCAGACGCTTGAGCAACGCTTTTTCTGCTGCGGAGACATAATTGACGGCGTACAGGTCGCCGTCCCACCAGAGATACTCGCCGTTATCCAGTGTCCACCCTCTCCAGCCTGTGTTGTGCCATCTGCTGCTGTCTGCGGATTTAATTACCTGTTTGATGGAATCATCAATCATAACCGGGAAATAGGACTCCATCGAGGCGGTGTCGGCGATGTTGCGCAATGGGTAAGGCCGTTCAATAGGGTAACTGCATGCTTTGGCAAACGCCTTGGCGTTTCCGGCAGCAATCTGTTCACCAAATGTGGTAAGTTCTTCCGGCGCTTCGTCATGCGCTGCTTGCGCACCACTGACGGCCGCATCTTTAGCGGCTTGCATGTCGGTCATATCTCGTTTTTTGTTACTGCATCCCGTCAGCACAGCTGACGATATGATTGCTATTGATGCGATTATGCTGAGAGGTTTCATTATACTCCGGCTTAAAGGTAATTGCGCTGTTACTGTTGTTTATATTCGTTCAGCAGGAGCCCGAACAGCGTGTCGAACTCTTCCGTGCGTCTGCGTAGAATCTGCTGATGTTTTTTCCCCTGATATCTGCAATGACTCAGATAGGCTGCGCGGAGTTTGTCGCGGTCTTTTTCGAGCAGTTTGATTACACTGGATTTCTTAACGTTTGTCGGACCGATGTTATAGCTGAGAACGCCAAGTATCAATGCGTTGTTACCGTAACTGTCGAACATTTTTATGAATTTCTTGAGGTCTTTTCTCAATTGTGCTTCAGCATCCGCCTCGTTCAGCACATCGCCCTTCTTGTAGGGATCGCCTTTCAGCACACGGTGGCCGTAACCTACATACGGCCAGTTGCGTGCCGTGTGCAGGGATTCGTATTTCTTTATTATTGCGACGGCTTTCTCGAATGCAGGATCACCGTCAAGTTTGTCAACATTGACCGACAATGCAGCCGTGACTACGGCCACGGCGATTAATACAGACAATAATATGCCGTAGAGTTTTCTTGTTATCACAACATTGCAATTTATTAATAAAATGCTGCCCGGCTGCAAATTGTTTATCGCAGCCGGGCTATTTATGTTGTGATAACGATGTTCCTGAAAGTGATTTATCCGAATTTTGAAATTTTTCGCAGCATCGGTTCGTTGAGAATGCATATGCGGCGGCCATCAACCGTTATCAGTTTTTCTGACACGAAGCCAGACAGCGTACGGATTGCATTTGAGGTTGTCATGTTGGAAAGGTTGGCCAGATCCTCGCGTGCCATGTAAATGCGCAGCGTCATGTTGTCGTCCTCGAAGCCATAATGGTCGCGCAGTACAATAAGTGCCTCAGCCAGACGGCCACGGATATGTTTCTGCGTCAGGTTGACAATTTTTGTGTCGGATCCGCCGAGATTGCGCGACAGTTCGTGAATGAAGAACCAGGCGAGTTTCCGGTTCTTGTTGATCATGTCCTCGACAAGGGTCATTGGTAGGGTACCAACCACCGAAGGCTCGAATGCGGCGGCCGAAGAGTTGTACGGTTCGTTGGCAAAGTAAGCGCGGTAACCGAAATATTGCACGGAGCGGATAAGCCGCAAAATCTGCACTCGCCCCCCTACTCCATCCTTGAATTTCTTGACCTTGCCCTGAAGCAGGCACCAGAGATATTCCGGCTCCTCACCCTCGGCATAAATCATCTGGTTCTTTTTGAAATTATGAACCACAAAGGCATCGATAATCCGGCGCTTCTCTTCATTGTCAAGAACTGACCAGATTTCCGACATATCGTCGCTTATTACTTTTTCGAGTGCTTTTTTAATCATGTTGTTGATCGAACAAATTTCTAAATGAACGAGCGACAAAATGGCCAATTGCAAGTGTTGCTGTCACGGCTACATGTGCAACATAACTGCGCATTCATGTTTTACAACACAAAGCTACAAATTTTTTTATAAATCCAATAATTTTTTCAATTAATTTCAGTGGTGAATCCTCCTGTCGTCGGGGTCTACTACGTAAACTGTTCTGTTACTATCCAATAATATGCCAATATGGCCAATTATTAAATGGCAAGGCGCCACACCGCTATATGGTGTGACGCCCTGCCTGTATGTTGAACCGGTTATCAGCCTTTCACTGCGGCCACGCCGGGGAGCACCTTGCCTTCGATGGCTTCGAGGAGTGCACCGCCGCCGGTGGATACATATGAAACCTGATCGGCCAGACCGAACTTGTTGACACATGCTACAGAGTCACCGCCGCCAACGAGCGAGAATGCTCCGTTGTTGGTAGCTTCAACGATAGCTTCTGCAATGGCACGCGAGCCGGCTGTGAAGTTGTCGAATTCAAACACACCGGCAGGACCGTTCCAGAGAATGGTCTTGGCGTTGCGGATAACATTGGCGAAAGCTTTCTGTGTTTCGGGACCTGCATCCAGACCTTCCCATCCTTCGGGGATATCCATTACAGATACTATCTGGGTCTTGGCGTCGTTGGAGAAGCTGTCGGCAGCCACGCAATCGGTGCCGAGCACGAGGTTCACGCCTTTTTCCTTGGCCTTTGCCATGATGTCGCGTGCAAGATCAAGCTTGTCGTCCTCGCAGATTGACTGGCCTACGTGGCCACCCATTGCCTTTGCGAATGTGTAGGTCATACCGCCGCAGAGAATGAGGTTGTCAACCTTGTCCATGAGGTTCTCGATGATGCCGATTTTGGTAGATACCTTCGAACCACCCATGATGGCGGTGAAGGGACGCTGGATGTCGCTGAGGATTTTGTCAACAGCCTTAACCTCTTTTTCCATGAGGTAGCCGAGCATCTTGCTGTCTGCATCGAAATAGTCGGCGATAACTGCTGTGGAAGCGTGTTTGCGGTGAGCTGTACCGAAAGCGTCGTTTACATATACGTCAGCATAGCTTGCAAGAGTTTTTGCGAACTCTTTCTGCTTCTCTTTCATCTCCTTCTTGGCGGCATCGTAGCCGGCGTCGGTCTTCTCGATTCCAACGGGCTTGCCCTCTTCTTCGGGATAGAAACGGAGGTTCTCGAGCAGGAGCACTTCGCCGGGCTTGAGGTTGGCAGCTGCTTCAGCTGCGTTGGCGCAGTCGGGTGCGAATTTCACATCCTTGCCGAGAGCCTTGGCAACATCGTCCTTGATCTGGGCGAGAGAGAATTTGGGGTTAACTTTCCCTTTGGGTTTGCCCATGTGCGACATGATGATGAGGCTGCCGCCGTCGTTCAGGATTTTTTTGAGGGTGGGGAGAGCACCACGGATACGGGTGTCGTCGGTGATGTGGCCGTTTTCGTCCAGAGGCACATTGAAGTCAACGCGCACAATGGCTTTTTTGCCGTTGAAGTTGTAGTTGTCGATTGTTGTCATGACTTTATGAAAAGTTTAGGTTGTTTGGTCTGATAGTTACAATTGAGACAAATTTAGCCATTTTCCCCGAAAACAGCTAAACGGGGCGCGTTAAATTTTGCTATACTCGCTCAGCAGGTTATCCATCTGCCCGGCAAGCTCTTTGGCTGCGTCGGCCGCTGCCTGTGCGAAGTTTTCATCGCGTGAAGCGAAGATGATGCCGCGGGAGGAGTTGACAAGCAGTCCGCAATCATCCGTCATTCCATAACGGCACACTGTGGCGAGGTCACCCCCCTGCGCCCCAACTCCGGGCACAAGCAGGAAATTCGACGGCGCGTGGCGGCGGATTGTGGCAAACATATCGCCCTGGGTGGCTCCGACAACAAACATTAGTTCGTCGGGCGTGGCCCATTGTTGCGCCGTGTCGAGCACACGTTCAAACAGGCGCGTGTCGTCGCCCCCTGTGGTCAGGAACTGGAAGTCGTGTGAACCGGGATTGGAAGTCAGGCCGAGCAGAATCACCCATTTGCCTTCATGTCCGAGGAAAGGCTTCACGCTGTCTGATCCCATATAGGGAGCTACAGTGAGAGCATCCACTCCCATCTGTCCGAAAAACGCACGGGCATAGAGTGCCGAGGTGTTGCCTATGTCGCCGCGTTTGGCGTCGGCGATTATAAACTGGTCAGGATGATTCTTGCGGATATATTCCACGGTTTGTCCGAGCACCTCCCAACCTTCGGCACCGAGCGCCTCGTAAAATGCTGTGTTGGGCTTGTAGGCAACGCAATAAGGTGCGGTTGCATCGATTATGGCCTTGTTGAATTCAAGCATGGCCTGTGCCGGCGATACAGTTTTGTTCAGAATGCATTCCGGGAGTTTCAGCGGGTCACTGTCGAGTCCCACGCAAAGGAATGAACGCTTCCGTGCAATGTTGTTGATTAGTTCCTGACGAGTCATAGTTGTATGATGTTTAAATTAGTCTGCTGATAGGACGGCGGCGGTCAGAGTTCCGAAGCCTTGAGTTTTTCGGCGTTTTCGGCCACGGTCAGATGGTCGATGCAGTCCTGTATGTCGCCGTCGATAAACGCCTGAAGATTATAGATTGTGTAGTTTATGCGGTGGTCGGTGATGCGCCCCTGAGGGAAGTTGTATGTGCGGATTTTGGCTGAACGGTCGCCGGTGGATACAAGGGTCTTACGTCTCGATGCTATGTCGTCAACGTATTTCTGATGCTCCTTGTCGTAAATGAATGTGCGCAACCGGCTAAGCGCACGCTCTTTGTTCTTGGGCTGGTCGCGTGTCTCTGTACATTCAATCAGTATTTCATCGGTTTGTCCGGACACCGGGTTCTTCCACATGTAGCGGAGCCGCACCCCTGATTCCACTTTGTTTACATTCTGGCCGCCTGCCCCACCGCTTCGGAATGTTTCCCACTTTATTTCCCCTTCATTGATTTCCACATCGAAGGCCTCCGCCTCAGGCAGTACCGCGACAGTTGCAGCCGATGTGTGCACACGGCCCTGAGTTTCTGTTGCAGGGACACGTTGCACCCGGTGCACGCCGCTTTCGTATTTCAGTGTGCCGTACACACTTTCGCCGGTTACCGCAAACACCACTTCCTTGAACCCTCCGGCTGCGCCTTCGCTGAAACTGGTCACCGCCACCTGCCATCCCTTCGATTCGCAATAGCGTGAATACATCTTGAAGAGGTCGCCCGCAAACAGGGCGGCTTCGTCGCCGCCGGTGCCGGCGCGGATTTCCACAATGGCATTTTTTGCGTCCTCCGGATCTGCCGGAATCAGCATCAGCTTGATGTCCTCTTCCAGCCCCGGCAGAGCGCTTTGCGCGGCATCAATCTGCTCATGCGCCATGGAGCGCATGTCGGCGTCGCTTTCGTTTTCCAGGATTTCTTTGGCTTCGTCAATCTCGGCAAGCAGCAGGCGGTAGCGGCGAGTGGCCGCAGTGAGTTTCTCAAGCTCGCGGTATTCCTTATTCAGGCGGACATACCGTTTCATATCCGCAATCACCGAAGGGTCAGTAATCAATGTCGACACTTCTTCAAATCGCGATTCTATGCCGTCGAGGCGCTGCAACAGGGATGTTTCTGCCATAGTCTGAATGGTTGGTCGTGGTGGGTTTATGCCTGTTTCATGCTTTTTCGTCTGTTATGGCGATGCGCAGCACATCGAGCACCGTATCGGCATAATGGAACGTGAGGCCCTCGATGAAGCGGCTGTTGATATCGTCCACGTCGCGCCGGTTTTCGGATGAAAGTATTATCTCCTTTATCCCGGCACGTTTGGCGGCAAGAATCTTCTCCTTTATGCCCCCGACAGGAAGCACCTTTCCTCTTAGCGTTATCTCGCCGGTCATTGCAAGCTTCGACCGCACCTTTCTGTGGGTGAAGGCCGATACAATCGACGTGGCCATTGTTATGCCGGCCGACGGGCCGTCCTTGGGGATGGCACCTTCCGGCACGTGGATGTGCAGGTTGTGGGTGGTGAACATCTCCGACGGGATGCCAAGTGTCTCTGCATTGGCTTTCACATATTGCAGGGCAATCGCGGCCGACTCCTTCATCACATCGCCGAGGTTGCCGGTAAGGGTGAGTTTTTCGCCGCTCCCCTTGGCCAGCGAGGATTCAATGAAAAGAATCTCACCTCCTGCTGACGTCCAGGCCAATCCCGTGACGACGCCGGCAAAATCGTTCCCCTCATAACGGTCGGGGTGTCTTTGCGGCAATCCGAGATAGTCGTAAAGATGTTCCGGTTCGATGACAGAGGGGTTATCCTGCCTGCGCATTTTGCGCAGCACGGTTTTGCGTGCAAGCGACGACAGTGATTTTTCCAGCTGACGCACACCGCTTTCGGCCGTGTAGTGCTCGATGATGTAACGCAACGCATCATCGCTGATATTCATGTCGGCCTGTGTGATGTTATGGTTCGCCAGCACTCGCGGCAGCAGATGCCGGCGTGCTATCTCCATTTTTTCCTCAAGCAGGTAGCCTGAAATCTCTATAATCTCCATGCGGTCGAGCAACGGCTGCGACAGGGTGGAGAGAGTATTGGCTGTGGCTATGAACAGAACGTCGGAAAGGTCGAAATCTACATCAATATAATTGTCATGGAAATGGCAGTTTTGCTCCGGGTCAAGTACCTCGAGAAGAGCCGCCGACGGGTCGCCCTTGAAATCGGCACCGATTTTGTCAACTTCATCGAGCAGTATCACCGGATTCTTCGATTTGGCACGGCGTATGGAATCCATGATACGCCCCGGCATCGCCCCGATATACGTGCGGCGATGGCCGCGTATCTCAGCCTCGTCATGCAGGCCGCCGAGCGACACCCGCTGGTAGGTGCGGCCAAGAGCCTTTGCAATGGATTGCCCGAGTGACGTTTTCCCGACACCGGGAGCTCCAACCAGGCAGATTATGGGGGCGCGACCTTTGGGATTGTTGATGATGACGGCCATCTGTTCAAGGATACGGTCCTTGACCTTTTCCAGGCCGTAATGGTCGTTGTTCAGTATGTTTTCCGCCTCCTGAAAATCATTGTTGATTTCAGTTGTGGTGTTCCACGGGAGATCGAGCACAGTTTCCAGATACGACAGCAATGTAGAGTAGTCGGGGATGGCGGGATTGATGCGCGAGAGTTTGTCAATCTCTTTTTCCACGGTCTTTGCCGCAGCTTCGGGAAGTTCGAGATCCTTCACCTTTTTGCGGAGATTGTCAATCTCCTCCCCTTCCGGACCGTAAAGCTCCTCTCGGATGGTGTTGAGCTGCTGCTGCAGGAAGGCCTGCCGGCCCTGCTGGTTCATCTCCTCCTTTGCACGCTCCTTGATGTCGTTGGCTATGGCCATGTTGTTCATCAGCTTAGACATGGACCGGAACAACTCGAAGGCACGTTGCTTGATGAGATGCTTTGACAGCATCTTCATTTTGTCGGCCGGATTTAGCGGGAGATGCGTGGCCGTGGTGTTGACAAGGTCGGTCGGATCGGTGGTGTGCTCTATGGTCATGAGCAACCCTTCCGCTCCGTCGGCATTTTTCGCGATGGCAGTGCACAGCTGTTTTATGGAATCGATAAGGACATTGAATTCATTGTCCTTTGCAGACGGCACCCTGTCGGTCACCGGCTTTGCGCAGATATGGAAAGCCTTGTCTATTACAGTTTGGTCGCTTTTTCCGGTAATCTTGAATTTCCCCCTTGCACGCACCAGTGCGGTATGCTCGTTGCCGGGTAGGTCGATTACCTGCAAGATATCACCAACGACGCCATACTGACACAGCTGCGCGGTATCCGAGATGCTGTCGTCCTGACGGTTCAGCTGGCAAACAATCCCTACCGGGATGTGCTTTTCAGATGCTGTTTTGGCCAGTTCCAGCGAGCTGGCACGCATAAGGCTGATGGGGATTGTGACTCCGGGAAAGAGCACGAGGTTACGTGTGGGGAGCACCGGCAGGCAGTTCCAGTCGGGGGCATTGTTCGAATCGTTTGGATTCAGTTCAAAACGTCCGAACGAAAATATCTGGCAGTTATCGTCCATTTACTGTTGTGAAATCGATGTTTGGAAAAGTGCACGCACATCAGTTGGAGTGCGTGCAGCGCAGCGGGAGGCGGACCAGATGATGAACTGTAATTAATCCCCCGCGCGAAATGCAGGTGCAAAGGTAGCAATTTTTTTGCTAAACTTTTTACCGAGGCTTGTGTCGCCTCTATTTTAATTATTACAAAAATAATGTAAATTTGCACCCGAATTCGGAATTTGTGCAATTTCCGGAATAAAAATATTTAGAGAATAGAGTCTGTTTATGGCAAAAATTGGTTCGGTGTACACACCGGTGGCCCGCAAAGCCCTGTTGCTGGGAAGCGGCGAATTAGGAAAAGAAGTTGCAATAGAGTTGATGCGCATGGGTGTGGAAGTGGTGGCATGTGACCGCTACGACAATGCTCCGGCAATGCAGGTGGCACACCGTAGCCATATGCTCAACATGCTTGACAACAACGCCTTGCGCAGCGTCATCGAAAGTGAGAAACCTAATCACATTATTCCCGAGGTGGAAGCAATTGCTACACCCGAACTTGTGGAACTGGAAAAGGAGGGGTTCAATGTGACTCCCACCGCACGTGCCGCGTGGCTGACTATGAACCGTGAGGGCATACGCCGTCTTGCTGCCGAAGAGCTCGGGCTGCCCACATCCCCCTATCGTTTCGCTTCGACCAAAGAGGAGTTTCTCGAAGCAGTGGAGGCTATCGGCATCCCCTGTGTAGTGAAACCCGTTATGAGTTCGTCGGGTCACGGACAGAGCACCGTGAAATCGCCCGAGGAGGTTGAGGCTGCATGGAACGAAGCTCAGAGCGGGGGCCGCGCCGGCGCAGGCCGTGTGATTGTGGAGGGGTTCGTTGACTTCGACTACGAGATAACACTCCTCACCGTACGTTCAGTGTCAGGCACTGCATACTGTGAGCCTATCGGGCACATACAGGTCAACGGTGATTACCGCCAGTCGTGGCAGCCGCAGCGAATGCACAAGAAAGCCCTGAAACAGGCACAGGAGATAGCAAAAAAAATCACCGACGCCCTTGGCGGATATGGCATCTTCGGCGTGGAACTGTTCGTGAAGGATGATCACGTTATTTTCTCCGAGGTTTCACCCCGTCCGCACGACACCGGTATGGTGACCATGATTTCTCAGGAGCTGAGCGAATTCGCCCTGCATGCACGCGCGTTGCTCGGCCTCCCCGTTCCTGAAGTCCGTTTCCTCGGATGCTCGGCCTCACGCGCAGTTGTTGTAGAGGGAGACAGCAAACAGGTGGAATTCGGAAATCTCGAGCAGGTGCTCCGTGAGCCCGGCGTGCAGATCCGCATTTTCGGAAAACCGGAAGTGAAGGGGCATCGCCGCATGGCCGTGATTCTTGCCACAGACGAGACCGTTGCAGCAGCCCGCGCAAAGGCAGAGCGCGCCTACAAAGCTCTTGAAGTCAAGGTTTATTGATTAATAAAGCGCACTGATTAAAATGATTACGCACTCAACCTGAAAGTATCGGTACAAGTGCTGACGAGATAAATGAAGGCGATGGATTTACAATTGAATCCATCGCCTTCGTTCGTTATCATACATTCTTAAGAACGCTCATACGCCATTGCCGTCTGTCTTCTGCGGAGTGGCGGCAGGTGTGGCCGACTGCTTGCTTCCGGCGAAGATCTTGGAAAGATACTTCTCCTGGAACTTCTGGAACAGTTCCCAGAAATTAGGCACAAACAGTGTTCCGATTATCGCATTGACGGCCATACCGAACACCACTGCAGCTCCGAGACTGATTCGGCTCTGCGCTCCGGCCCCCGTGGCGAAAAGCATAGGCATGACACCGAACACGAAAGCCAGTGCAGTCATCATGATTGGGCGGAAGCGGACAATTCCGCCCTGACGTGCTGCTTCCCTTATGGACATACCTGCCTTGTGGTAGTCTATGGCATACTCAACTATGAGGATGGCATTTTTAGCCGACAGGCCCAGCAACAGCACAATGCCTATCTGCGTGTAGATGCTGATGCTCTGATTCATGAACAGGCATCCTACGATAGTGCCGAGTATGGCCGTAGGCATAGCAATGACCACAGCGAGCGGGTCGGTCCAGCTCTCATATTGTGCAGCGAGAACCAACACGGTCATGATCAATGCGAAAATCAGTACGGTTGATACCGTAGTGCTGGTCTGAGTCTCCTGATATGCCTCGCCGGTCCATGCGTATCCGTAGGAGTTGCCTGTGGCTTTCGCCACTATCTCCTCCATCGCGCTGATGGCCTGTGAAGATGAACTTCCGTGAGCGGGTGTTGCCGTTAGCGATGCGGATTCATACATGTTGTAACGGTTGATCGATGACGAACCCATTATAGGTTCTATTGTGGCGAAGGAACCGAACGGAACCATTTCGCCCGTGTTGCCGCGTACGCTGAGCCGCATTATGTCGCCCACATTGGCGCGGGCCCAGTCGTCGGCTGCGATGTTCACCTGATACACTTTGTTGAATTCCACGAAGTCGTTCACATAGCGTCCTCCCACGAAACTTGAAAGAGCCGAATAGACATCTTCCATTGTGAGCCCCATGCTCTGGATTTTGTCACGGTTCATTTTCAGGCGGTACTGCGGCACTTCACCTTCATACAGTGATGTGATTGATGCTATCTCAGGATAATTACTGGCTTCACGCTTTATGTCGTCAAGCACGGTTGACATCTGGGCGGCTCCATGCCCGTTTATGTCGAGAAGCTGCATTGCGAGCCCCGAAGTCAGACCGAGACCTGGAATAGCCGGTGGGTTGAGAGCGAAAATCACGGCCTCCTGTATGGCGGCGCACTCTTCGTTAAAGCGGTTCATTATCGCCTCGACGGTGTGCGATTTCCCTTTTCGCTCGCTCCATGGTTTCAGAACCACAAACATTGTTCCGAGATTGCTGCCTGCACCTCCGGCCATAAAGGAGAATCCTGACATTTCAATCACATCCGCAACCTCCGGCATTGACAGCAGAATGTCAGAGGCTTGTGTCACCACCTTGTCAGTACGGTCGAGCGATGCCCCGGTGGGAAGCTGTACCGAGGTCAGGAAATACCCCATGTCCTCTTCCGGAACATAACTCGTTGGCCAGCGGCTGAATCCCCAGAACGCGCCGATACACAGCGCGGCATATATCCCGATGGCAACAAACGGACGCTTTAACAGCTTGCCTATGGCGTTCGAGTACAGGCTTAGAGTTTTGGCAAATCCGGCATTAAACCAGCGGTATAGAAAGAATTTCGTCTGTTTCTTTGGTCGCAGGAACAATGCGCACATCGCCGGAGTAAAAGTAAGTGCGTTGAAACCCGAGAATGCTGTGGAAACGGCAATTGTCAAGGCGAACTGCTTGTAGAGTTCTCCGGTTATGCCCGATATGAATGCCGTGGGGATGAACACCGATAAAAGTACAAGCACCTCCCCTATCACCGGTCCCTGCAGCTCCACCATGGCTTTCTTTGCGGCGTCGGCCGGCGACATCTTCCCCTCGTCCACTATTCGCGAACAGTCCTCCACCACCACTATGGCATCGTCCACCACAATAGCGATGGCGAGCACGAGACCGAACAGTGTGAGGGTATTCAGCGAGAACCCAAGAATCTTCATGACAGCGAACGTAGCTATCAGAGATACCGGGATTGTCAGCATAGGTATGATTACCGCCCGCCAGTTCTGCAGGAAAAGCAGGATGACAAGCATCACGATCAAGGTGGTCTCCACAAAGGTTACCATTACCTCATCGATTGACTCGTGCACAAAGTCGGTGGTGTTCATAAGTATCCGGCAGTGAACGCCATCCGGCAGATACCGCTCGAGATCGTCGAGTTTCTTTTCCACAGCGTTTGCAACTGCGATTGCGTTCGCGTCCGACCGCTGGTATATGCCTATAAGGCCGGCCGGCTGGCCCGACACGCGGGATACGCTGCCGTAGCTCTCGCTTCCAAGGTCCACACGAGCTATATCCTTTAACCGCAGTATGTTGTTGTTCTTATCAACTTTTATGATTATGTTTCCGAATTCTTCAGGAGTGACAAGCCGGCCTTTGGTGGAGAGTGTGAACTGAAATTCTGCGGGGGTACTTGATGGCTGTGCCCCTACAGAACCGGCCGATACCTCCATGTTCTGTGACTCTATGGCTGCAATGACATCTGCCGGGTCGACATCGCGGATACGCATCTTATCCGGATTCATCCATATCCGCATGCTGTAGTCGCCGGCACCAAAGGCGTTGGCTCCTCCCACTCCGTCGATTCGGGCAAGCTCGTTGACGATGTGAAGCTGGGCGTAGTTGGTAAGATAAAGCGCATCGTATCGCTCCGGATCATCGCTTTCCAGTGCTACAAACAGCAGAATGCTTGAGGAACGCGCATTGACGCTCACGCCTTGTTGCGTCACAGACGATGGGAGCTGCGGGGATGCCTGACTGACAAGATTCTGTACTTTCACGGAGGCATCGTCCAGATCGGTTCCGTTTTCAAAGGTGATCTGAAGACTGTAAGATCCGTTGTTGTCGGAGTTTGAACTCATGTAGAGCATCCCCTCCACCCCGTTGACGGCCTGTTCGATAGGTTCGCCAATTGCTTCAGCCACAGTGGTTGCGTCGGCTCCCGGGTATGTGGCCGACACTTCCACGGTGGGAGGAGATATATTCGGATACTGGGCTATAGGGAGTGTCTTGACCGTTATGACTCCTGCCAGCACCAGAAGAATCGACAGCACAGTCGAGAAAATCGGGCGGTCTATAAAGAATCGTGAAAACATGGCGTGCGTAATTAATAATGAGCCTTATTTGCCGGATTGAAGTGTTATTTCGCGGCTGTCTGATGTGATGTGGCCGAGGGTGTCTGCACGGGGTTTACAGTCATTCCGTCGCGCACTTTAAGCATGGCTCTGGTCACGTAGCGGTCGGTAGCTTTTAGCCCTGAAGACACGATGCGCAATGTGTCCTGGTACAAATCTCCGACTTGAATGGGTGTGTATACAACTTTGTCGGAATCATTGACAACATAGACATATTTTCCCAACTGGTCGGTGCCGATGGCTGCATCGCGTATGATGATTGCTTTCGGATCAACGGCATACGGGAGTTTTACTGTGGCGAACATTCCGCTTTTGAGTTCTCCATTCTGATTTTTCAGCTTAACCCTGAGCTTTATGGTTCCGGTTGATTTGTCGACTCCCGGAGCTTCATATTCCACCGGTCCGTAGTATTCGGTGAGGATGGAATCGCTGAAGGTGACGGGGACGTGCGACAGATCGACCTTCTTGCCGCTTTTGGTATCGCTTATTTCGAAGTAGTTTGAGTCTTCGATTGAGAAATGTACACTGACGTAGTTGTCATCGTAAATTCTGGCCAGAACCACAGGCGAGTTCTCGCCGGCAACAAAATCGCCCGGTATGAGTTCTCCGGCGGATACATGGCCGGAGAACGGCGCACGTACCGTGCAGTATCCGAGCATTGTGTTGGCGGTCTGCAATGCTGCTTTGGCCGTCTGGATTGACGCCTCGGCCTGATGCATGTTGCTTTCGGCCTGAATAACCTCCATTTTCGACACAGCGTCGCTTTCAAGTGCTTTTTTCATTGCCTCGTATTGTTTTGATGCATAGTCATGGGCGGCTACGGCGGTGGCAAGCTGCGCCTTTGCCTGCTGAACCTTGTCGGCATAGCTTGTAGACTCTATCCTGAAAAGTGGAGCTCCGGCAGCCACCCACTGACCATCATCATAGAGCTGCTCGGTGATGTAGCCGTTTACACGGCCTACAATATCGGCTTCAGACGAGGCCTGCACATAGGCCGGATAAGATTTGTATAATGTGACCGAGTCGGTGGTCGGCAATGCTACGCTTACATCCTGAGTGGCCTCTCCGTTGTGTGCCGAGTCCTTGGAATGGCATGATGAGAGCGCCAGCAGTGTGGCCGCTCCAGTTAATAATGACAGATGTACCCGGTTCATAATATGTATTGATGTTTAGAGTAAGACAAATATGTGTTTAATTTAATTCGTAGCCGCCACCCAGAGCCTCATACAGGCTTATCAGTGCCGACAGTGCAGAACCATGTGCTCTAATAAGCTCGCTTTCTGCCTGTAATGCATTTATCTGTGCGGTGACTACATCGCTCATGGGGGTCAGCGAGTTTTTGTATCTGTCGACAGCCAGTCGGAACACCTCGTCGTTGGCGGTGATGATGCGTGATATGGCGTCCATGTAGCTGATGCTTTGGAAATAGGTGCTTATGGCATTGTCGGCCTCGCTCACGGCATTAAGTACCGTAAGATTATAGCTGTCGATGGCAGCCTTCATCTGCTCGCGTGCCTGCGACAATGCAAATTTTCGGCCGAAACCGTCGAAAAGAGTCCATGACAGTGTGGGTTCCACCGAATATGTGAAGCTGTTTTTCTTGGCGAGATCACTGAAATTTCTGGCACTTGTGCCTATGGAGCCGTTTATGGCTAAGGTCGGCAGAAAGTCCTTTTTTGCCACGCCGACCATTGCTGCCAGTTCCGAAACGTTCATCTCGGCCTGAATGATGTCAGGACGGTGTCTCAGCAAGTCGGCAGGAACTCCTGCGCTGACCATCTGCACTGCGTCGGGCAGATGTGAGGCAGTGGAATCGGCCACGAGCATGTCGCGCAGTTGCCTTGCGTCTATACCGGTAAGCACGCTTAGCGCATTTACGGCATGATGCAGCGAGTTCTCTATGTTCGGGATGGTTGATGCGGTGGAATAGTAGGTCTCTTCTGCCTGGGCGACATCGAGTTTCGATGACAGCGTGGCCTCATAGCGGGCTTTTGCAATATCTACAATCTTCTGCTGGGTGGCAAGATGTGCGTGTGCTACCTCAAGCTGCTCCTGAAGCATCCTGATCTGCACATATTGCGAAGCTATCTGGGCGGTTATGCTGACCATGACACCAGCCCATTCGGCGCGTGAAGCCATATAGGCCGAGCGTTTGGCCTCCACTCCCTTTGCAATCTTGCCGAAAATGTCTATCTCCCAGGATGCGTTAAGTCCGGCGGAAAAGAACCGGTCAGTCACGGCGTTACCGGCAACAGGGCCGGTAAGTCCGCTTGACCGCATGGCAGTCCATCCTGCCGAGGCTGACACCGTCGGGTACCATCCGGCACGTGCCTGTCCCATCGCTGCGCGGGCAGCCTTGGAACGATGCAATGCCGCTGAAACGTCATAATTCGTGTCCATGCCGCGTTGCACAAGCGTGTCAAGGAGGGAGTCGTTGAACGATGTCCACCATCCGTTAATGTCAGAAGGGATGTCGGTGGTCTGTTCAGGCACATAGCTCCAATGCTCCGGGAGCGGCTGTTGCAGATAGTCGTTATCTTTGTTTCCGGCAATTCCCGCTGCAGTTGAAATCAGAAGTAATGCCAGTACATTGATGCGCAGTTGAAACGTGTTGTTCATTGTGAATGTTTTGTAAAAATAACGTCGTCGGTGACGGCAACGTTCATGCTGCCTGAATAAAAAACTGTATGCAGGATGAAGTGTTTCCTGTCGTTGTTTCACGTATGGTCGTTCGGCAGTTTGCTCGGTCGGATGATAAGCCGGAGCGACGATGCATAGTTGAAATAAGCCCATATCCAGTTGATCAGAACGGTGATTTTGTTGCGCATGCCCAGCAGCGACAACAGATGCACTCCCATCCATGCCATCCACGCCGGGTAACCGCCCAAATGGATTTTGCCCATGTCGACAACGGCACGGTTGCGGCCGATTGTGGCCATTGAGCCCTTGTCGCGATATGAAAACTCACGTATCCTTGCCGCTGCACCGCGTCTGGCATATTCATTGAGGTTCCGTGCCACCAGCCTCCCCTGCTGTATGGCCACCTGTGCGAGCTGAGGATGCCCTTTTGGCCATGCCTCATCTCCGAGAACCAGTGATATGTCGCCGATGGCATAAACATCCTCCAAGCCTTTGATGCGGCAATAACGGTCGGTGAGCAAGCGGTTTCCATTACTTACAAATGTAGGCTGGCCTGTCTTGGCATCAGTTTCAACCCCTTGGAATGCGAACCGCACACCTGTGACTCCGGCAGTCCAGATTACCATGGATGCCGGGAGTGTCTCGCCTGTAACAAGTTCTACACACCTTCTGTCGGGGTCATACGTTTTAAGGATACTGTTGAGCTTTGTTTCGACCATTAATGCGCCCAGCCCTTCGGCTGCACGTTTTGATGAAGATTCACTCATTGTCCGCAAAAGGCGTGATGAGCCCTCAATTATGGTGATGCTGACATCGGACTGGCGGATGGAGGGATATTCGCGCGGAATCACATACCGTTTCATCTCACCGAGTGCTCCGGCAATTTCCACTCCTGTCGGACCTCCTCCAACCACAACGAAATGCAACATCTCCCTGCGTTTTTGCTCCGAGGTCTCTATAGCTGCTTTCTCAAGTCGCCGCAGGATGTCGTTTCTGCAGCGGACTGACTCGTCGGTCGACTTGATTGTATATACGGATTGAGCCAGTTCGTCGTTCCCGAAATAGTTGTTTGTGGTTCCTGCGGCTATTATAAGCCGGTCGTAATGCAGCGTCTCAAGATCTGTGTGTACCGTTTTCCGGCTGGTGTCGATGCTGTCGACCTTCCCCATGTTGAATGCCACGTTAGGTGAGCGCAACTTGCGCAGTTCACGTCGCAGCGGGAAACAGATACTGGCAGCATCAAGGCCGGCAGAGGCCACTTGATAAAACAGCGGGGGAAACGAATGGAAATTGTTCGCGTCGATTACTGTGACCCTCCAGAGCTTCAGGTCTAGGTGAGTTATGGCGTTGAGCCCGGCAAATCCTCCGCCAATCACGATGATATGCGGTAGTTGTGACGAATGTCCGGATGTATAATCGGTTGTCATGTCTTGTCTGTATGGATGATGAATGTTAATTGTCATATCTGAAAACTAAACGCCGCCGGAAGCGGTTTGGTTGTCAATGCGGAATATCCCGGCGCTTTTCAAGCCCTTTCTGAACAGGATTCAGATACATCTGGGCACAAATAATGGCACAAATAATAGGTGGGTGAGATAATATGCTCCGATTCGTTTTGCCGCAATCTTTAAAAATGACTAAATTTGCAAATTAAACTCCGGGTAAGGTCCGGACAAAGCAAACTATGCATACCGACCAGGCTCAAAAGCAGATTGCTCTCGACCGGCGCTATCTGCGCATGGCTCAGATATGGGCCGAGAATTCTTATTGTCAGCGACGCAAAGTCGGCGCGATAATTGTAAAGGATTCAATGATTATCTCCGATGGCTTTAATGGGACTCCATCGGGGTTTGAGAACGTGTGTGAGGATGATTCTGGCGTAACCAAGCCTTACGTGCTGCATGCAGAGGCCAACGCCATAACAAAAGTGGCACGCAGCAATAATTCGGCCGACGGTGCCACGCTATACATAACGGCATCCCCGTGTGTGGAATGTTCCAAGCTGATAATTCAGGCCGGCATACGGCGTGTTGTCTTTCACGAACTTTACCGTATAACTGATGGCATCGACCTTCTCCGAAGGGCCGGAGTGGAATGCTGCCATATCGCGGATCTAAATCCTCCGGTGGCTCATGCGTGATTTCTTCAGAAATGATATCTTATTTACTGATAATATAAATGAAGCGAACTCCTAATGCGGCGCTGTGGCTTCCAGTCATAATGGCCGTGACGTTTATATTGGGTTTTCTTGCAGGCGATATTGTTAACCACGAGAGCGGGCCGACACCTACACAGAAAAAATTTCAGACCATCATCAATCTTATCCGCAAGGATTATGTGGATGAGGTGGATATCGACAGCCTGTTGGAAAACACGCTGCCGAGTCTGTTGCAGAATCTTGATCCGCATTCAGCCTACATTCCTGCGTCGGATCTTCAGGCCGTTAACGACGATCTTGACGGTTCGTTCTGCGGTGTGGGCGTGCAGTTCATGATAAACAACGACACAATCACAGTGATTGAGGTGACCTCGGGCGGCCCGTCGGAAAAGGTAGGCCTTAAAGCCGGCGACCGCATTGTCAAGATTGATGATGAAAGTGTGGCGGGAATCGGCATTACAAACGAACAGGTGATCAAGCGCCTGCGCGGAGACCGTAATACCCGTGTCAAGCTCGGAGTGAAGCGCGCGGGTGCCAAGAAGCTGCTTGCATTTGATGTGACCCGCGGCGACATTCCTGTCACCTCTATCGACGCCTCATATATTGTCAGTCCGGGCATCGGCTATGTGAAGGTCAACAAGTTCGGGCGCACCACCTACGATGAGTTCTGGCAGGCACTCACTGACCTTAAGAATGAGGGTGCTCAGGATTTTGTCATCGATCTTCGCGGCAATACGGGTGGCTTCATGGAGATTGCGTTCCTCATGGTAAATGAATTCCTTGAAAAGGGCCAGACCATTGTAACAACCAAAGGGCGTGACCTTTATTCCACACAGGGTATTCAGGCTGACGGTAACGGCTCATTTAAGGATGCACAGCTCGTTGTGCTGCTTGACGAATTCTCTGCATCATCCTCCGAAATTTTTGCCGGTGCGCTCCAGGACAATGACCGCGCTCTGATTTTGGGACGCCGTTCGTTCGGTAAGGGGCTTATACAGCGTCAGTCTGTATTGCCCGACAGCAGTGCCATACGCCTTACTATAGGACGCTACTATACACCTTCGGGCCGATGCATCCAGAAAGACTATTCAAACAGCGCTGTCTACGGTCACGATATCATTGACCGTTATAACCGTGGCGAGATGTTCAGCCGTGATTCCATCAAGCTTGACGAATCTCTGGTGTTCACAACACAGAATGGCCGCAAGGTGTATGGCGGAGGTGGTATTATGCCGGATATCTTTGTTCCGAACGACACTTCCGGTGTGACGTCCTATCTTATCAATGTGGCCAATGCAGGCTTGCTGCAGAAATTCGCATTCGCGTATGTTGATACCAACCGCGGACGCCTTGCAAAGGCCGATAACCTCGACAAGCTTTTGGCCGCCCTCCCCTCAGATGATGTCCTGTTGCGTCAGTTCGTCAATTATGCTGCAAAGAATGGTGTGCGTGCCCGGTGGTATTACATCAACATTTCACACGACTTGCTTGTTAATCAACTGAAGGCACTCATAGCCCGTGACGCACTTGATTATAATGCCTACCATACAATAATCAATACTACCGATATCAATGTGCGCCGTGCGGTGGATGAACTGCTTAACGGCAACGCTGCCTTCCCGATAAGGCCGGTCGATACGGATGCTGCCCCCGCAGCACCGGGCGATGCGGTGAATTCAACGTCACAAACAACCAAGCATGAACAAAAATGACATACGCACCCGCGTCAAGGCACGCAAGAATCTGCTTTCCGAACAGGAAAAGGCGGATGCGGCCGAACGTGTGTTCAGGCGTCTGGAGCAATCGGCAGCCTTTATGCTGGCGGACCGGATTCTGATGTATCATTCGTTGCCCGATGAACTTTCCACGCATGCGTTCCTGCGTAAGTGGGGCAAGCTGAAGCATTTTTACCTACCACGCGTCAATGGTGTGAACCTTGACATCCTTCCCTACGACGAGCAGACGCTGGCGCTGGGCTCTTTTCACATTGAGGAGCCTCAGGGCACCGACAAGGCAAATATCGGCGACATCGAACTCATCGTGGTGCCTGCTGTGGCTTTCGACAAGTGCGGCAACCGGGTGGGCCGAGGGAAAGGATATTATGACCGTCTGCTGGCATCCTCGCGGGCTACCAAGGTGGGAGTAGGTTATGATTTTCAGTTTTGTGCCGACGAGGATATCCCGGCAGAGCCTCATGATGTGGCTCTGGATATCGTCATCACCGAGTCGCGTTGCATTGTTGTTCACAAACGCCGACAACTCAGGTAGAAAGCGTCCTCCTCTCCACGTCCCCAATCATTAATCCCATTCTAAACAGCTGTGATAGCCATTCAGAATCTGACTGTTGAATTCAGCGCTGTGCCGCTTTTCAACAATATAAATTATGTGATCAATCCGCGTGACCGTATCGCCCTTGTAGGCAAGAACGGTGCGGGGAAGTCGACAATGCTTAAAATTATAGCAGGCCTGCAGAACCCCACTGCAGGCTCTGTTGCTGTTCCGTCCGACACGACAATAGGTTATCTGCCGCAACAGATGAAACTTGCCGACGAGACAACCCTTGTGCAGGAAGTGCGCAAAGCATTCTCGCATATCGATGCGATGCAGGCTCATCTTGACCGGATGAATCAGGAGCTTGCCGAACGAACCGACTATGAATCGGAAGCTTATCAGCGGCTCATTGATTCAGTCACATCCCTTACCGACCGTCTCGCCATAGAACAGACCGAGAACCATGAGGCCGAGATGGAGAAAACTCTCCTTGGTCTCGGATTCGTGCGGAATGACTTCGCTCGCCCGACATCGGAATTTTCCGGAGGCTGGCGCATGCGCGTGGAGCTTGCAAAGCTGCTGCTGCAACACCCCGACGTGCTGCTTCTCGACGAGCCTACCAACCACCTTGATATAGAATCCATCCAGTGGCTTGAGCAGTTCCTGAAACAGAAGGCCAAGGCCGTGGTGCTTGTAAGTCACGACAGGGCATTCATCGACAATGTCACAAACCGGACCATCGAGATATCCTGCGGCCGAATCTACGACTATGCGGTGAACTACTCCAAGTTCGTGGAACTGCGGCGCGAGCGCATAGAGCAGCAGACCCGTGCCTATCAGAATCAGCAGAAAGAGATTGCCGACACCGAAGCTTTCATCGAGAGGTTCAGATACAAGGCAACCAAAGCTGTGCAGGTGCAGAGCCGCATGAAGCAACTGGCAAAAATAGAGCGCATAGAGATTGATGAGGTCGATACTTCACACCTCAACCTACGTTTTCCGCCTGCTCCACGTTCAGGCGATTATCCGGTGATAGCCGACAATGTCGGCAAGGCTTACGGTGACCATCAGGTGTTCGACCATGCCACGTTCACCATATCGCGCGGGGAGAAAGTTGCGTTCGTGGGCAAGAACGGCGAGGGAAAATCCACCCTTGTGAAATGCATTATGGGTGAAATCCCTTTCAGCGGTCACCTGAAAATCGGACATAATGTCAAGATCGGATATTTTGCGCAGAACCAGGCCCAGCTGCTCGATGAGTCCGTCAGCGTGTTCGATACGATTGACCGCGTTGCCACCGGCGACATCAGGTTGAAGATACGCGATATCCTGGGCGCATTCATGTTCGGGGGAGAAGCCTCAGACAAAAAAGTAGGTGTGCTCTCCGGCGGAGAGAAAACACGCCTCGCCATGATTCGCCTGTTGTTGCAGCCGGTCAACCTCCTCATTCTCGATGAGCCTACCAATCACCTCGACATGCCGTCGAAAGACGTGTTGAAGCAGGCAATCAAGGATTTTGACGGTACTGTGATTGTTGTCAGCCACGATCGTGAATTTCTAGACGGACTTGTTGAGAAAGTCTATGAATTCGGCGGTGGAAAAGTGCGGGAATGCCTTGGCGGCATCTATGAGTTTCTTGAGAAAAAGAAACTTGCATCGCTGCAGGAGCTTGAATTGTCAAAATCCGCGCCTTCGGCTCAAACTGCGCCGCCTGCACCTGTCGAAAGTTCTGTGGGAGCAACCAAGCCGGAGCAGCGCAAACTCACATATGCCGAGCAGCGCGAGCGCGACAAGATGCTGCGGCGTGCCGCCAAAAAAGTCGCTGAGGCAGAGGGGGCTGTTTCCGAGGCCGAGAGCGCTTTGGCCGACATAGAGGCAAAAATTGCAGCCGGCAACGTGGAGAACGATATTTTTAACCAACATCAGGCGGCCACCCGGCGTGTGGAGACCGCCATGAGTCTATGGGAACTTGCGTGTCAGGAGCTGGATGAGCTCAAAGCATCATTTGAAGCATAGCGGTTGATTCCTCACCGGGCGAAATATTGCACACGGTGATGGACAATATATTGATTAACAGGAATTGACGTAGCGCATTTGCAATATGCGCTACGTCTTTTTATAACCGTATGCCAAATGCCTTCAAAATATTGTAATTTTTTTGTCACCGTATTTCAACCTTTTCTTAACACTAAATGTTAATAGAGTAAAAGCAACCGAAACAAGTGCTCTCAACCTCATTGAAAAAAACACACATACTCGAAAAACGAGAGTTGCGTTCACTCATTTTCAATTGCTCTTCCTTATAAAAAGGTCATGAACACAAGAAAAAAGGAACAACACATATATTAATTCACAACATCAACTACTAACAACTATTTATATGAAAAAAGCTCTCTTATTGATGGCCCTCATGGTTGGATGCATGAGCGCATCAGCACAGAAAATCGACAAAAACGAACTGAAACAGCTTCAGGTGTTCCTGTCGCAACCCGGTGAAAAATCTGCAACAAATGCAGAAGCTCTGAAAATCTCGGATGTCAAGTCGCCCGCCACATGGGAAGGTGTCACCATCGCAAACGGACATGTCACAGCCATAGAATGGGCAGACAAGCATCTTGCAGGCACATTGGATCTTTCCGGATTCGATGCCTTGACTAAAGTGAACGTATCGCGCAACGCGTTGACAGCAGTGACATTCGACGGCTGCGCCGCCCTCAACCGCATCGATGCCCAGCGCAATAAAATCAAAGAGGTGAATTTTAACGGGTGCAAAGGTCTGCAGACATTGAACATCTACAAGAACCGCCTCACGGAAATCAGCCTTGACGGAATGCCTCTTCTTGAGACAGTAAACATCTCGAACAACTATCTTGTGGCTCTTGATGTTGCAAATTCCTCGACTCTGAAGACCCTCAACTGCCAGGGCAACCACCTTGAGACCCTTAAAGTGGAATACTGCACCAACCTCAAGAATCTCTACTGCGGCTACAACAAGCTTACCGGCCTGACCCTTGTAGGTGTGGACAATCTGCAGAACCTCAACGTGGACGACAACGAAATCAGCCAGCTCATTGTAAGCAACCTCCCGGCTCTCAGCACCTTTATCTGCTCCGACAACAACATGCAGTCTCTGGCAATGCGCCAGTGCCCCGTGCTTCTCGACCTGGTTTGCTCCTACAACAACCTGACATCTCTTACTGTCAGCGATTGCCCGCAGCTGCTCTTCGTGGACTGCTCTTACAACGATCTGACCCAGCTCACTCTTTCGAACCAGACATTCCTGCAGCGTCTGCTTTGCAACAACAACCAGCTCACAATGCTTGATGTATCGTTCGACCAGGCTCTTACCTATATCAACTGCCGCTACAACATGATTACCGATCTCCGTACGGTAGGCGACAACTCGCTGTCGATGGTGGCTTGCCAGTGGAACTATTGATCCGGAAAAAGCCTACAGATCCGGCATAAGTTCTGAAAATTCTATCTGAACAGAGCTAATGCAATATAATTCAAGGGGCGTTATTCCTGCCATACAGGGATAGCGCCCCTTCCCTATCTTATTTGATATATTTTCCTGCCGGATGCATTTCATATCACGGCGGGATTTGCTATCTTTGAAAACGCGAAACGCTGAAAATGCGCATCTCCCCTCACTTTTATGTTCGGACTGATAGACTGCAATAATTTTTTTGTCAGCTGTGAAAGGTTGTTCAAACCCTGGCTGAAAAATTGCCCTGTTATTGTGACCAGCAGTAACGACGGGTGTGCTGTGGCCATGTCGAATGAGGCAAAGGCTATCGGTATCACCCGAGGTGTGCCCATATTTAAAATACGCGACATCATCCGGCAATACGATGTGGCGGTCCTGCCTGGACAGCACCGGTTTTACGGTGACCTGTCGGCACGTGTTATGAACACCGTTGAAAGTGTGGTGGGCGATGTTGAGGTATATTCAATTGACGAAGGCTTCTTCCAGCTTCCCGACGGAGATGCACAACGGATGGAGGCCATTGCACGCGAAACTGTGCGTAGGGTGCGCCGTTGGGTTGGCATACCTACATCTGTTGGCGTAGCGCCTACGAGAACTTTGGCTAAGATAGCGGCGGGATTTGCCAAAAAGTATCCCGGTTACCGGGGGGTGTGTATGATTGACGATGAAGACAAACGCCGTAAAGCTCTCGCGCTGACGCCGATTGACAAGGTGTGGGGCATAGGGCGCCGTCTGTCTGCCCGTTTTTCTCGTTACGGAATCATCTCAGCTCTTGATTTCGCCGATCTGAATCATTACGACGTGGAACGGATAGCCAACGTCACGGCGCAACGCACATGGATGGAACTCAACGGCGAACCATGTATCGATGCAGATCCGGAAACGGCATCAAAACAGCATATCTGCTCCACCCGCACGCTGGTTCCATCGGTCGCACGCCTGGAGGAACTTAGCGAACATATGGCGCGCTTTGTTGAAATAGCCTCACGCAAATTGCGGCGTCAGAATTCGTTTGCGGCAGGGATATGTGTCTTTATCCAGACAAATAAGTTCCGTACGGATCTGCCCCAATACGGCAATTCGGCCTATCGGCATTTCGAAGAACCGGCCAACGACCTCATGATTCTTACCCGAGAGGCAATTGAAGGCTTGAAATCGATATACCGCCCGGGGCTGGTGTATCGGCGTGCAGGTGTTATTATAAGCGATATTGTCGAGGCAAATCAGGTGCAGCCGGGACTGTTCATGTCGCCGGAACTAAGAGAGAAGCGCAAGAACCTTATGCAGCTACTCGACTCCATAAACACAAGCCCTGCTACATTAGACAAACTCAGAATAGCAGCCGCCCGGCAGTCAGCAAATCCATCCGGCTTCCGCAAACATCGGGAATCCAAGCCACACACACCTGCCATCCTGTTTCAGTCAGGGCTTATTTTGTAGATGAGTCCCCACGGTCGAAATCCGCTTAACAGCCGTGACTTCAAGTGCTATGCTGTGAGAATTGTGGCTGATATTGACAATCAGCTACAATTGATGTTTAATTAGTTGGAACATATATTAAATTTTGCTAATTTTGGCAGATGTAAACACTCATTATCTATTTCAATACATTTTAATTACTTTCTCATGAATAGAAGCTTATATGTTAAGGCTGCCGTGACTGCCACATGGCTCATTGCACTGTCTGCATGTGTCGACGACGGCTACGACCTGTCGAATATCGATACAACCAGCCGATTCAGGGTCGATGAACTGGTTATCCCGATGAATCTGGATGCAATCACACTAAACAGTGTTATTGAAATTGACGAGGAAAGCAAAATTCAGATATACACCGCACCTGATGGCAGCAAATATTATGCTGTGAATGAATCAGGCTCATTCAACTCCAATCCGATACACGTTGACGTAATCGAATGCGCCGCTCCTGCGCTCGACACAAAAACCATACAGATCAGTTCTGTCCCGGCTGCACTGGCGAAAAATACCGTGGCATCCGGCTCTTTCATGCAGTATTCAATCGAATCCACCACTACGGATTTCACGTACGACATAACAGGTGTCGACGAAGCTGTCCACGCCGTCACATCCATACGGGTCACCCCCATGTTGTTCAGAATACATCTTTCTGCCCCGGACTTTGGAGGCACAGTGACTTCGGTGGAATTCACCAACCTCAAACTGTTCTTGCCCAAAGGCCTTGAAGCCACAGCTTCTGCCGGCAACTACGATGCAGCAACAGGCGTTCTCTCTGTACCTCAACTTGTTTCACCTGGCGCGTCCGCCACGATCGACCTTATGGCCACCTCAATCGATATGGCAGCAAATGGCGCTGTACTTGATTACCAGGCTCACGAATTAAAGTTCAAGAGCGCCATGACGGTGTCGGAGGGCATCCTTACTCTGACGGCACAAAACGGCATGTCGCTACCATCCCAGATTGATTTCTCTGTTTCCTACACCCTGTCGGACATACATGCCACAAATTTTTCCGGCGCGATAGAATATCTTATCACCGGCGTGAATATTGAGGATGTGGACCTGTCGGATATGCCCGATTTCCTATCCGGCGAGGAAACCGACATTTCGCTTGTAAATCCGCAGATTTATCTTGGGCTCAACAATCCGGTTGGACCTGAAAAACTCGACTGCAACACGGGGCTCACGCTGACTGCTATCAGAGACGGGCAACCCTCCGGCGAATATTCCATCGACAATCCATGGTTTACCATAGGTCACGGACAAGCTTACGGCCCCTATCACTTTTGCCTGTCGCCTGCCATGCCGTCCGACCCGCTGCCCGGGTATGCCGGGAATCTGGAGCATGTAGGGTTTAAATCTCTGTCGGGTGTACTATCCGGCAACGGACTGCCCACCAGCCTGGGAGTGCGCCTCAATAACCCGTGCATCCCTCTGCAAAACGTGGCAGACTTCTCATTGGGTACGGATATCCCCGGAATAGATGGGCATTATGATTTCTTTGCCCCCCTCGCACTGCAGAACGGATCATCTATTGTCTATACGGAAACTGAGGACGGGTGGAATGACGAGGATGTGGATGCCATAACCGTAGAGAAACTCTACGTCTCTGCACGCGCAACCTCAAGGGTGCCACTGGATGTCAAACTCTCCGCCTACGTGCTCGACAAGTACGGCAATAGGATGCAGGCTCAACTGACAAGTGTCACACTGCCTGCCAATGCCGAGGATTTCCCATTTACCATCGAGCTTACCGAGGGGCAGACTGTAACGCACCTCGACGGCATCACCTTCACAGCCCGGGTGAATGCCGATGGAGAAACCCCGCTCTCGCCCGACCAGGAGATAGTTCTTAAAGAGGTAAGAGCAAAAGTGTCCGGCTATTACGAAAAAGAGCTCTGACCAGGTGAACCACTACCAATCTCCTGCAATGCAGCCTGAGTCATAATTTTACACATCCATTCCATCCAAAATCCAACACAAACATGAAATTCATATTCAAACGATACGCATACACCATCCTCTTTGCCGCACTGCTCTCATGCGCAGGTAACGCTGGGGCTCAAAGCACTTATTCAGGATATTTCCTTGAAAACTACACCTACCGCAGCCAGATGAATCCTGCATTCGGGTCCGACCGCAACTACGTGGGCTTCCCCGGACTTGGCAACATCAACGTGGCCATGCGAGGCAATCTGCACACGTCCTCTGTGCTTTACAATCTTGACGGACGGACCGTACTTTTCACCAATCCCGGAATCAGTGTTGCAGAAGCCATGAGCAACATTCACGACAACAACCGGGTGCAGGCAAATGTAAGGCTCAATATACTCAATGCCGGATTCAAGGCATTCGGAGGATATAACACCGTCGGAATCAACGTAGTGTCGAATGTTGCCGTAAATGTTCCAGGCTCGCTGTTCTCACTTGCAAAGGAGGGAGCCACAAACAGCACATACGACATAAGCCGTTTCAGGGCGCACGCCGATGCTTATGCGGAAATAGCCTTGAATCATTCACGCGAGATCAAACAAGTGAAAGGGCTGCGCGTTGGAGCTGCCGTCAAGTTCCTTGTAGGAGCCGGCAACATCGACGCTTATTTCAAGCAGGCCGATCTTACACTGGGCGACAACATGTGGACCGCACGCACCAATGCCGACATCTATGCCTCCGTGAATGGCCTCGAATACAAACACGACTTCAACGACCGCACCGGAAAAGAATATGTATCAGGCGCCGATTTTGATTCATATGGTGGGCCGAACGGATTCGGAATGGCATTTGACCTGGGTGCCGAATATGAGTGGTCGGACTGGAAGTTCTCTGCGGCAATCATAGATCTGGGATTCATCTCATGGAGCGACACACGACTGGCTACCACCGGAGGCGAAAAGACCGTGAATACAGACGCATTCACTTTCAATGTCGACGATGACGCCGAGAATTCCTTCGATAATGAATTTGACCGGCTCGGCGACCAATTGTCGGAACTGTATGAGCTTGAAGACCGCGGCGTAGTCGGCTCGCGCACCCGCATGCTTGGTGCGACGATGAACCTGGGCGCACAGTACACACTGCCCGTCTACCGGCATTTGACCTTCGGACTTTTGAACACAACGAGAATCAATGGTAAATACAGCTGGACTGAATTCCGCCTTTCGGCCAACGTCGCCCCCGTAAAATGTTTTTCAGCTGGCACCAATGTAGCGGTCGGCAGTTTCGGGTGGTCGTTCGGATGGATTGCAAATCTGAAAGTCACCGGCTTCAACATGTTCCTCGGCATGGACCACACTCTTGGCAAACTCGCAAAACAAGGACTGCCGTTAAGTTCAAATGCCTCGGTAAATCTCGGTATAAATTTCCCGTTCTGACCCATGTGCAATCGGACTGACAAGTCCTTGACATACTGACTTGCAGATAAAACGCCTCCTGAATCCCGGATTACGGAGTCAGGGGGCGTTTTATGGCTGGTTGAGTAACAGCATTTACCGGCTCGTGTATCCTTGTCGGAACTACGTGCCACAATACTTCATAGGCAATCCAACATTTTTTAGCATAGTAAATTTGCGTAGTCGTCCTCGTTATGTTAATTTTGCACTGTAATGTTAAAATTATAATTGGTGAAATGCGACACTCGGCAAACAATAACACCGTCACATTTGTTAATATTATAAAATAAATTCAAAATGACTTTTGCCGACATATGAGCAATCATATTGATGTGAAGTCCATTAACATTCAACATTTCCGGAAATGAAGAAATCAACCATCTGGTTGCTGGCAATATTGATGGCGTTGACCCTCGTTGGCTTGCTTTACATTCAGATCATCTACATGAAGAGCATGATTAGAATGCGCGACGACCAATTCACCGAGGGCGTCAGACGTTCGCTCTACGCAGTGTCGTCGCTGCTCGAACAGGACGAAACGAAGTTTTTCCTTGAAGAAGACGTGGCCGAGGTTGAATCCTCGTCCATATATGCACAATATGGCGGTACTCCCCATCTTGGCGGTGTACGCTATTCGTTCACGACACATAGCGGCGTGGCCGGTGAAGTGACACTGAAATCCGATGCTGAGAAAATCTACAAGATTCAGAACGAAAACAATGTCGCGTCGAGTTACAATTCGATGCGTGAGGAGCTGAAAGGTCAGTATCTGTATCAGAAAGGTGTAATCGACGATGTGATAATCAACATCATGAACAAGGCCGGCGACCGCCCCATCGAAGAGCGTGCCGACTCGGTGTCGGTAAGGAAATATCTCACACGCGAGCTTGAGAACAACGGACTGGAACTCCCGTTTGAATTTGCCGTGGTCAACCGCAACGGTAAGGTATTTTACCAGTCCTCGGGCTACGCGAATCTCGGCCCCGCTGCCGTGGAGAAAAGCATGTTCGTGCAGTCGCTGTTCCGCAACGACCCGGCGGCAAAAAAGAATTATCTCAAGGTCTATTTCCCCTCAAAGACGAAATATATCCTGAGTTCGGTGCGATTCATGATCCCATCGTTTGTATTTACGTTTGTGGTGCTCATTGTGTTCCTCTACACCATCATTGTGGCTTTCCGTCAGAAGAAAATCACAGAGATGAAGAACGACTTCATCAACAACATGACGCATGAATTCAAGACACCCATCTCCACCATCTCGCTTGCAGCCCAGATGCTTAACGACGATTCCGTACGGAAATCACCTACAATGCTGCAGCATATCTCCGGTGTGATCAACGACGAGACCAAGCGCCTGCGATTCCAGGTGGAAAAGGTGTTGCAGATGTCGATGTTCGACAAGCAGAAGGGCACACTGCGCATGCAGGATGTGGACGCAAACCTTGTCATCTCCAATGTGGTCAACACATTCCGCCTCAAGGTGGAACGCTATGGCGGCAAAATAACCACCAGCTTCAACGCCGAGGATGCCATTGTGAATGTGGACGAGATGCATTTCACCAACGTAATCTTCAATCTGCTGGACAATGCGCTGAAGTACCGCAATGAGGAGCGTCCGCTTGAACTGAAAGTGGAGACACGCGATGTGGCGCGCGACAGGCTTGAGATTGTTGTCGCCGACAACGGCATCGGCATCCGGAAGGAGGACCTCAAAAAGATTTTTGAGAAGTTCTACCGAGTGTCGACAGGCAACCGCCACGACGTGAAAGGTTTCGGGCTGGGCCTCGCCTACGTGCACAAGATGATAACCCTTATGGGGGGCGAAATCAAGGCTGAAAGTGAAATCGGGAAAGGTACCCGCTTCGTGATTACCCTCCCGCTGCTTGAAACCACGGCCGACGACAGCGCCGAGTAATGGCAGATATGAAAAAACATCATACCGCCGTGAACAAATTAAAAAAAATAATAATTATAATAATATAAATATAAAACTGACAATTATGGACGATCGTATGCGAATCCTACTTTGCGAGGATGATGAAAATTTAGGCATGCTCCTGAGGGAGTATCTCCAGGCCAAAGGCTTCAACGCCGATCTTTATGCCGATGGAGAAGCCGGCTACAAGGCCTTTCTGAAAGGCAAATACGACATATGCGTGCTTGACGTCATGATGCCTAAGAAGGACGGCTTCACGCTTGCCCAGGAAATCCGCTCGGTCAACGGCGAGGTGCCCATCATCTTCCTCACCGCCAAAACTATAAAAGAGGATATTCTCGAGGGATTCAAGATAGGAGCTGACGACTACATCACCAAACCCTTCTCGATGGAGGAACTTGTGTTCCGTATCGAAGCCATTCTGCGCCGTGTAAAAGGCAAAAAAGGCAAGGAGGTGACAATGTACAAGATTGGCCGCTTCACTTTCGACACACAGAAGCAAGTGTTGATGATCGGCGACAAGGTGACAAAACTCACCACCAAGGAATCTGAACTGCTCAGCCTGCTCTGTGCGCACGTGAACGAGATTCTGGAACGCAACTATGCGCTCAAAACCATCTGGATCGACGACAATTACTTCAACGCCCGTTCGATGGATGTCTACATCACCAAGCTCCGCAAGCATCTGAAGGATGATCCGCAGATCGAGATTATCAACATCCACGGCAAGGGCTACAAGCTAATTGCCCCGGAAGCAGAAAAAGAATAAGGTTTAGCCGTTAAACTGCAAAACAACAAGCCGGAGGACACCATATTCATCCATTTTGGTGTCCTCCGGCTTTTCTGTTTCAATTCTATTCTGTAACTTTGCCTGAAACGTCTTACTTACATTTAAATAAACTTTGAATTAACCTCATCTGACCGACATGAAAAGATTGACACCTGTTCTGGCTCTCGCATTGCTTACACCTGCTATCGGTGCGGCAAAGGACCGCATCACTCATAACCCCGATGCAACAAACACCGAGACAATACTGCATGTGTGGAGCTGGAATTTCCCCACCATCGCGAAAAACATGAAAGCTATTGCGGACGCAGGCTATACAATGCTGCAGACCTCGCCTGTACAGCAGCATTTCAATCCGGAGGGAAAAATTACCAAAATCTTCGACGGTGGCGGCAAGGACGGCTCCTGGTACTATTATTATCAGCCTACCGACTGGAAAATCGGGAATGCCATCGTCGGCACACGTGAGCAGATGAAAGAGATGATGGATTCGGCCGCGAAGTATAACGTACAGGTGCTTGTCGATGTGCTTCCAAACCACACTGCGTTCGATGTGGATGCCGTTTCCGATGATTTTTACAAGGCTGTGGGTGGCCGCGACCGGATGTTCCATTCCAAGGGACTGACCCCCATAAACAATTATAACGACCGCGAACAGTGCACACTGTGGGCCATGGGATCGCTGCCGGATGTAAACACCGAGAATCCAGACTTTCAGAAATATTACCTCACTTTTGTGAATGATTTGCTTTCGCTGGGTGTGCATGGTTTCCGCTACGATACAGCCAAGCACATCGGTGTGCATTCCGATCCGGTTGACACGGCATCGGGCGTGAAGGAAAATGACTTCTGGGATGTGGTCACCGGACGCAAAAGCGTAAAAGGAGTTTCACTCTCACAACCATACGATTCGCTGTTCGTCTACGGTGAGGTTCTGCAGGACAAAAACGTTCCCGAACTTGAATATGCCGACTACATGGGTCAGACAGCTTCGGGCTATGGCCATGTGCTCCGCGAGGCTTTGGCCAAGGGTTCGGTCAATGGTCTTGACATTGTCGGCTGGCATCATCAGGCGGCACCGGAATATCTCACGACATGGGTGGAAAGTCACGACACATATTGCAATGCTCATGAAAGCGCGTCGCTGACCGACGACCAGATCCGCACCGGGTGGGTGTTCCTGACAGCACGTCAGAATGGCGTTCCCCTCTTTTTCAGCCGCCCCATGGGCTCCACACGCGAAAACTACTGGGGCGACAATGTTATCGGAGCGCGTGGTAACGATGAATTCTTCCATCCGGAAGTTGTGGCTGTGAACAAATTCAGAAAAGCCATGTCCGGACAGAAAGAGGACCTGCAATTCAGCCCTGACGGTTCCATTCTGCTTGTCAACCGCGGCAAGAAGGGTGCGGCGGTGGTCAACATATCTTCTGTAGCCGGATTTGTTGATCTTCCCACCGGTCTGCCCGACGGAGTGTACACCGACGTTGTTTATGGCAAGGAATTCAAGGTAAAAAAACATCGCCTGCACGGAATTGCGGCGCCTTACCGCACCTACATTCTGCAGCATAAATAATATCTATATGGCAAGTTTGCCTGATTCTGCTATTCATGAGTTCGCAAGTCACTGAAAATAAAAACAAATCCATAGCCGGCCTTGTCGGTAGGCTATGGGCGCGTTGCTTGGGCCTCTACACTTATGTGACCGAGGGGGTGTGGAACGATACGCGCCGCACGGCATGGGTGAACTTCGTGAAAACCGTGAATCTGTCGGTGCGTTCTTTCCTTAACGGGGAATTGCAGGTCAGAGCTGCGGCACTGACTTATCAGACGATTCTTGCGCTTGTGCCGATGCTCGCGCTCGTGTTTGCCATCGGTCGCGGCTTCGGATTCCAGAATCTTCTTGAGACACAGCTGTTCAATAACTTCCCTGTTCAGCGGGAGGCCTTGTCGACTGTATTTTCATTTGTCGACTCATACCTGGCCCAGTCATCCGAAGGGATATTTGTCGGCGTTGGCATTCTGTTCCTTCTGTGGACGCTCATCTCACTGCTGTCGGGGGTGGAAGATGTGTTCAACACGATCTGGGGATTGAAGCAAGGCCGCTCGTTCTGGCGCAAGATTACCGACTATACAGCCATCTTCCTTATTTTGCCCGTTCTTATGATTTGTGCATCGGGCATCATGGTGTTCATGTCAACTACGCTCAACGCCTTGCTGCCGTCGGGTGTCCTCTCCCCTCTCATCAAGATTCTGCTGGATTTTGCATCCGTAGTTCTGGTGTGGCTGTTCTTTGCAGGCACATACATGCTTGTGCCTAACACCAAGGTCAAGTTCAAGAATGCGTTTGTAGCAGGCATCATGGCCGGATCTGCCTATATGATTCTGCAATGGCTTTTCGTTACGGGACAGATTTATGTGACACGTTACAATGCCATTTATGGTTCGTTCGCCTTCCTTCCGCTTTTACTGTTGTGGTTGCAGCTTGTGTGGACCATCACACTGGCCGGGGCTGTGGTCTGCTTTTCCTCGCAGAACATATTCGAGTTCAGTTTTAACAGTGAGATTCAGAAGATTTCGAATAACTACAAGTGGCGAGTTATGCTGGCAGTAATGACTATTGCCGTACGGAGATTTGTGGACGGCCAGACACCGGTCACACCTCATCAGATAGCAGTTAACTACGGTCTGCCGATTACGCTTGTTAACGATGCCGCCGCGAAACTTGCCCAGGCAGGACTGCTCAACCGCATAGTTGTGGACAACCCGGACAACGAGCCGGCCATCGCTCCGGCGGTGGAGCCTGAAAAGGTGTCGGTCGGTCTGGTGCTTGAGCGCGTCGGCGCATCCGGTTCGGCCAATTTCATTCCAAAATTCAACAGCCGTTTCCACGCTCTCAGCACGGCTGTAGCCGAACTCCGGCAGCAGTTTGTGGAACTTGGCAATAAAACGTTGCTGATGGACCTTGACATAGACACACTGCAGAAAGGCAGTGATGAATCAACAGAAACTTTAACCAACCAATAAATTAATATTGATCATGAAAACTCAAATCGCAACCGAAAAAGCTCCCGGAGCAATCGGACCCTACAGCCAGGCTATCGACGCCGGTTCATTCGTCTTCATCTCAGGACAGATTCCGGTAAATCCTGCAACAGGTGAGATTCCCGAAGGGATAACAGCCCAGACCAAGCAATCGCTGGCCAATGTATGCGCCATCCTGGCAGAAGCCGGCCTGTCGGTCGACAATGTTGTAAAGACAACTGTGTTCCTTTCGGATATGGCCGACTTCGTTCCCATGAACGAAGTTTATGCCTCGGTGTTTACCGCTCCTTTCCCTGCCCGCTCGGCAGTGGCAGTCAAGACTCTTCCAAAGAATGTGCTGGTTGAGATAGAAGTTATCGCCACCCGATAACACCTGTATCCATAACGAACCAAAACCGCCCTGTAGCCATGGAAATCCATGTTACAGGGCGGAATTCTTTTGTAGTGATGGTAATGAGCTATTTTATCTGCGCCGCAATGCCGGGGTTCACAGAATCAAGGCAGTTGATGAATCCTTTGATGTAACGGTCAGCCAGATCGTCGGCGCCCTCGTTTCTCAGCCGCTGTTCGCGTTCGCGCACGTCAATGAGCGTACGTTCCACAAACATGGTGTCGATAAACACATTGTGCTTAAGCTCCATTGCCCGCTGGCGCCCCATGTTTTCCGCCTGCACCAGTTCCTCTGCAGAAGCGTGTTTCTTTCCGCATGACGTAATGCAAATCATCATTCCGGCCATGCAGGCAGCAATGACAGCCGCGTTTGCTATTCTACGGCTGAAATTCTTTATGTTCGTTTGGAGTGATTGCATCTCTCTGTAAGTATTTTTTATAGAATTGTAAGCGCTATTTTTGCGCAGGCCTCAGCATCGGCCAAGGCATTGTGGTGATTGTAGAACGGTATGCCGAAAAAATCACACAGCACCGGGAGAGAATAGGAAGAGCACATTGTCCGGGGAATGGTCCGCCTGGCTTTCATGAGTGTACAGAAAAACGGATAATCTGGATAATCCATACCGTAAACCCTGAATGCAGCCCGTATGCACCGTTCATCGAACGCCTTGTTATGTGCCACCAACGGAAGCCTCGCCAAGAAGCGGTGGAGTCTGCGCCACACAACATCGAACGTGGGCGCATCCTCTGTCATCTCAGGGCTTATTCCGTGCACTTGTTCAGTGAAATACCGGACATAATATTCCGGTTCAGGTTTCACAAGCGAATAGAACCGGTCGGCTATCGCACCGTCCACAACTTTCACGGCTCCTATGGCGCATATGCTCGACGGCTCCCGGTTGGCAGTCTCCACATCAATGGCGACAAAGTTGTCCATCAATCAATTGCTGCTAATGATTCCACCTTTAGTTTCACCTGCTCCATAAGCCAACGCGGAGTGGATGTGGCTCCACATATCCCCACTGATTCCGCACCTGCAATCCATTCCGGATCTATTTCCGAATCGTTGGCAATGAAATGTGTGTGCGGATTGACATCACGGCAGTTGGCATAAAGCACCTTGCCGTTGCTGCTTTTTTTCCCTGCCACAAATAATATTACATCGTGGGCGCATGCAAACCGCTGAAGTTTCTCCACTCTGTTGGCCACCTGACGGCATATGGTGTCGTAGCTTTCAAAACGCACTCCGGGAACCAAACGCTTTTTTATCTCACTGATTATCTCCTGGAATCCGTCAAGCGACTTTGTGGTCTGCGAATACAGTGCCACCGGACGTGTGAAGTCTATTCGGTCAAGTTCCGACAGGTTTTCTATCACTATCGCCTCTCCGGCGGTCTGCCCTACCAGCCCGTTCACTTCGGCATGCCCGTTCTTGCCGTAGATCACAATCTGCGGCCGCGGCTCATCGGTTGAATCGAACATGCTTTTGATGCGCTGCTGCAGTTTGAGGACCACCGGGCATGTCGCATCGATAATCTCGATGTTGTTGTGCCGTGCCAGCTCATAGGTCGACGGAGGCTCACCGTGCGCCCGCAGAAGCACTTTCACATCGTGAAGTTTCGGCAACCGGTCGTGTTCTATCACTTTCAGTCCTTTGTCGGCCAGCCGTTGCACCTCATCGCTGTTGTGCACTATATCGCCAAGGCAATAGAGCGATCCGGATTTCTCAAGTTCCTCCTCCGCCTTGCGTATGGCGGTGACCACCCCGAAGCAGAATCCCGAACCGGAATCGATTTCAACCTTCATGAGCTGTACTTTTGGTTAATGCCTCGTTGAAACGTTCGAGCAGCCACTTGTTCTGCTGCTCTATTGTCATGGCCGAGTTGTCAAGCGAAATGGCATCGGCGGCACGGCGAAGCGGACTTTCTTCTCGGGTCTCGTCGATGTGGTCGCGGTGCACCACATTGGCAAGCACCTCTTCAAATGTCACATTCGAACCTTTGTCCGTAAGCTCCTTGAACCGTCGCTGCGCACGTGTCTGTGCCGAGGCATCAACAAAGATTTTCAATTCGGCATCGGGGAATACGGTGGTACCTATATCCCGGCCGTCCATCACAATTCCCTTGCTTACCCCGAATGCCTGCTGCTTGGCCACAAGATCCCGGCGCACCGCAGCGATAGCCGACACGGTCGAGACATTGTTCGACACATCAAGCCGCCGGATAGCATCCTCTACATCCGTGCCGTTAAGCATGGTGTGCTGCGAACCATCGGGCATGCGAGTGAATGCAATATGCATTTCGGGAAGCGCGGCGACAATCGCATCGGCATCCACGTTCCCGTCTCCGTCAATCATTCCGTGCTGCATGGCATAGAGGGTGACAGCGCGGTACATTGCTCCGGTATCCACATAATTGTAGCCTATGATTTTTGCCAGGGCTTTTGCCATTGAACTTTTGCCGGACGATGAATAGCCGTCAATCGCGATGATTATTTTCGGTGATTGTGAAGTCTGCATTGTATTTGGAAATAAAAACGCCGGCATCATTACGACGCCGTATAGTGATGAAATCAGTTCAGAATATCATTCAGGTTCAGATTCATGTTGAGCATCAGTGTGGTTGCGCCCGAGTGAGGCTGGGCAAACGCCAGGCTAACGTTGAAGCGCCGCAGATTTATGCCCGCGCCCAGCGAGAAGCCTGACAGGAAGCTACGCGAATAGGTGCTCATGTCTGTACGCGTCTTGTAATTGTAGCCGAGGGCTACAAAAAAGCGTTCATTGGGTATGAAGTCGAACCCGAATACAAGATGTCGGAAAAGATTGGACGAGAATTTGTCTTTTACCTGCATCTCTTCCGATGTCGTGCCGTCGCCTGTCTCCAGATAAGGAAGATGCCATTTTGTGAGATTCCAGGCGGTTATGGAAAAACGCACAGGAAAGCCGGGAAACATTTTTGCAATGCCAAGACGCACATCGATGGGCAGACGGTCGTATGTGGAATTGAATTTTTTCACTTGGCCGCCAAGATTTGAAACCACTGCCGAGACCGACAGTTCCGAATCAGGATTGAAATAATTTATGCCCAAATCGGTGGTTACAGCGAATGCGGAATAAGCCTCATAACTGCTGTACAGGAATTTTAAAGAGATGCCGCCACGCAGCCGGTCGGTTATGTCGTAGGAAAAAGAGCCGCCAAAGTTCACGTCCTTCGGCGAGAAAGTTCCGGTCACTACGCCGAATTCATCGGCCGCCGTTATGCTCCCGTAACCGAAGTAACGCAGCCCGGCGCTCCATGCGCCGCGCTCCCCCACGGCATGTGCATAGCGTGCCCCTGCGAAATTTGAGCCCCCCATATATCGCATATAATCGATCAGCACCTGATTGTGCATCTCAGGGCCGAGCAACGCAGGATTCTGGTCTGTTACGCTAAGTTCATCCTCTACGGCAGTGATATTGACACCACCAAGCGCATATATACGCGCGGACGATGTTATGTTAAGATAATTGTATGCAGTTGATCCATCCTGAGCCGAAATTTCAGGCAACACACAGGATGCAATCAGAATCAGAAGCAAACGCAGACATTTATTTTGTAAATCCATCAGTGTCTGTTTTATAAAAGGATGTGTCACATAACGGCAGACCCGGTAGGCAGGAATGACAGTGTACACATATAATATTTTAACGCAGGATGGCTGGAACTATTACATCCGGCAAAAGAAATTTTTTTCAAAAAAATCACCTTGGATAGCTCCATAAATCAAAAAATAATCTATACCTTTGCGCTTTCAAAATGCTCAAGCATGGCAACGATGATTAATTTCACCAAAATGCATGGCCTCGGCAACGATTACGTCTACGTGGATTGCACGGACGGACGATTCGGAGGAGCCGACAGCCGGATTCTTAACGATGATGAGCTGCTCGCACACATTTCGCGAGTATGGAGCGACCGCCACACCGGCATAGGAGGTGATGGCATCATTCTTATCCTCCCATCGTCAGTCGCCGACTTCAAGATGCGCATTTTCAATGCCGATGGTTCCGAAGCCAAGATGTGTGGCAACGGTTCACGCTGCGTCGGCAAATATGTATTCGACCACAATCTCACTTCATCCACCAACGTAACGCTCGAAACTCTTTCGGGCGTTATATGTTTGCGTCTGAATCCCGGTGCAGACGGCAAGGTGGAGACGGTGGAAGTGGATATGGGTACACCGGAACTCACACCTGAGCGCATCCCTGTCATTGTAGCTGACAGTCATTCCAACCGTAACATCGAAGTGGAGGCCTGCGGACGCACCGTATCCATAGATGCGGTATCGATGGGGAATCCCCATGGTGTGGTATTTGTCGACAGCCTCGACACAACAGACGTAGCGCAGTTGGGTCCGGTGCTGGAAAACCATCCCATCTGGCCCGACCGTGCCAATATCGAGTTTGTGGAGGTCCTTACTCCGCAAAAAGTGAGAATGCGCGTGTGGGAACGCGGTAGCGGCGAAACCATGGCCTGCGGCACCGGCGCATGCGCCGTGGCTGTCGCCTCAATCCTTTCCGGACGGACAGAGGCCGGCGAGATTACTGTGCAGCTTCTCGGTGGCGATTTAAGAATCGCCTATGACACTGCATCAGGTCATGTTTTTATGACGGGACCTGCAACCGAGGTGTTCACAGGTACAGCACCTCTTCCTGAATAACCAGACAAACCAACAGATAAATCCTCATATGTTTCATATAAACGACAATTTCACTCTCCTTGCCGAAAGCTACCTTTTTTCAGAGGTAGCCAAGCGTATCAACGCATATAAAGAGGCCCATCCTGAGGTTGACATAATCAGAATGGGTATCGGCGATGTTACACGCCCATTATGCAAGGCTGCAATCGAGGCCATGCATAAAGCCGTCGACGACCAGGCCGATTCCTCAACATTCCACGGCTACGGTCCCGAACAGGGTTATGCATTTCTCCGCGAGGCCATCGTGGAACACGATTACCGTGCCCGCGGCATCGATATGGATGCCGACGAGATTTTTGTCAGCGACGGAGCCAAAAGCGATACGGGTAATATCGGCGACATTCTTGCACGAGGCAACCGCGTGGCTGTGACCGATCCGGTGTATCCTGTCTATGTGGATACAAACGTAATGGGCGGACGTGCCGGTGTGCTCGACACTGATGGCTGCTGGTCAGACATCATTTATCTGCCGGTAACGGCTGAAAACGGATTTGTACCCGCACTCCCTTCCGAAGTGCCCGATATGATCTATCTCTGCTACCCAAACAATCCCACAGGCACAACGCTGACACGCGAGCAGCTGAAGGTTTGGGTGGATTACGCACGCGCTCACCATTCGCTCATTCTGTTCGATTCGGCCTACGAGACATTTATCCGTCAGGACGATGTGCCTCATAGCATCTATGAAATAGAAGGGGCAAAAGAGGTGGCCATAGAGTTTCGCAGTTTCTCCAAAACGGCCGGCTTCACTGGTGTCCGTTGCGGTTACACCGTTGTGCCGAAAGCATTGAAGGGAGCTGACTCAAAGGGTGAGATGGTAAGTCTCAACCATTTGTGGAATCGCCGTCAATGTACCAAGTTCAATGGCGCATCCTACATTTCACAACGTGCGGCCGCTGCTATTTATACACCCGAAGGAAAGCAGCAGACCCGCGAGACAGTGGATTATTACCTCCGGAACGCAGAGGTGCTGCGTCAGGGACTGCTGGATGCAGGGTTCGAGGTGTTCGGCGGCACAAACGCACCTTATGTATGGATCAAAACGCCGGATGAAACAACGTCATGGGAGTTCTTTGACATTCTGCTGGATCGTTGCCACGTGGCCGGCACTCCCGGCAGCGGCTTCGGTCCCTCGGGCGAAGGTTACATACGCCTCACGGCTTTCAACACATATGAAAACACCGTTGAGGCAATCAGTAGAATTAAAAAGGTGTTCGGCACTTCAAAATAAGGTTTCCGATAGAGCTGATTCACCTGTAATATGAAATAAAACACCGGAACAGATTGTACGGTGAATTCAATTATTCAATTCAAGTTTTACACATTATGTCTTTACTCAGATTCAAGGCAGTCAAAGAGGCATCTGACCGCAAGGCGGTTAAAGTCACTCCCCCGGCGGAGAGCCCCGAAGTTTATTACGCTAAAGCGGTGTTCAACCGACAGCGCATGTTTGAATATCTTCCGAAAAAGACATTTGACCAACTTGTTTTTGCAATTGACAACAAGCAGCCCATTTCACGTCAGCTGGCCGACAGTGTGGCTGAAGGGATGAAACGCTGGGCTGTCGATAACGGTGCACGACATTACACCCATTGGTTCCATCCCCTCACAGGTGGTACGGCGGAGAAGCATGACAGCTTCATTGAGCACGATGGCAAAGGTGGCGTGGTAGAGGAGTTCACCGGCAAACTGCTCGTACAGCAGGAACCTGATGCATCGAGTTTTCCTAACGGTGGTATCCGCAACACCTTCGAGGCTCGCGGTTACTCTGCATGGGACATATCTTCGCCCGTGTTCATTGTAAACGACACTCTTTGCATCCCAACTATTTTTATTTCGTACACAGGCGAATCGCTTGACTTCAAGACCCCGCTGCTGCGTGCGCTCAACGCCGTGGACAAGGCTGCGACAGATGTTGCACGCTACTTCGACAAGGACGTGAAGCATGTTCTGAGCTATCTCGGCTGGGAACAGGAATATTTTCTGGTGGATGAGGCGCTTTATGCAGCCCGTCCGGACCTCGTGATGACCGGTCGCACCCTCATGGGCCATGAGAGCGCAAAGAACCAGCAGCTTGAGGACCACTATTTCGGTGCCATCCCCTCTCGAGTTCAGGCTTTCATGCTTGACCTTGAAATAGAATGCCACAAGCTCGGCATTCCTGCCCGCACTCGTCACAACGAAGTTGCCCCCAACCAGTTCGAGCTTGCTCCCATTTTTGAGGAAACCAATCTGGCCAACGACCACAACCTGTTGCTTATGAAGGTTATGGACGATGTTGCGCGTCGGCATAATTTCCGTGTGCTTCTTCATGAAAAGCCTTTCGCAGGCATCAACGGCTCTGGCAAGCACAACAACTGGAGCCTCGGCACAGACACCGGCACGCTGCTCTTCGCTCCCGGCAAGACTCCTCGCGAGAATCTCCGCTTCATAACTTTCTTCGCGATTGTAATGGCTGCGGTACACCGTCATAACGGCCTGCTTAAAGCCTCTATCGCGTCGGCCACCAATGCCCACCGCCTTGGTGCCAACGAAGCTCCCCCAGCCATCATCTCCATATTCACCGGCTCGCAGATTGCCGACATACTGACCCGTCTGGAGAACAGCACCAATGATGAGCTGATAACATTCTCAGGGAAAGAGGGTATTGACATGGGGGTCGCTCAGATTCCTGAAATCATGGTTGACAATACTGACCGCAACCGCACCTCACCTTTTGCATTCACCGGCAACCGATTTGAATTCCGTGCCGTGGGTTCGAGTGCCAACTGCGCGTCGGCCATGATTGCCCTCAATGCCGCCGTGGCCGAACAGCTGGCCGACTTCAAGAAAAAGGTCGATGAGCGCGTGGATCGTGAAGAATCGCTTTACCACGCAATACTCGAGGAGGTTAAGGCTCTGATCATTCAGTCGAAGAACATTCATTTCGACGGTAACGGTTACAGCGATGAATGGAAAGCTGAGGCCGAACGCCGCGGCCTTGACTGCGAGACTTCAGTGCCGGTGATTTTCGATGCATATCTCCGCAAGGAATCGGTTGAGATGTTTGAAAAGACAGGCGTGTTCACTGAATTCGAGCTTAAAGCCCGCAACGAAGTGAAATGGGAGACTTACACCAAGAAAGTGCAGATTGAATCGCGCGTGCTCGGCGATCTTGCCCTGAACCATGTTGTTCCCGTAGCCACCCGCTATCAGAGCGTGCTGGTCGACAATCTTGTTAAGCTCAAGACGCTTTTCCCCATTGAGAAGGGCAATGCACTCACCGCACGCGACCTCGCCACTATCGAAAAGATGTCGCAGCACATGTGCGTCATAAAGGAAGAGACCGAGCGCATGATCAACGCCCGCAAAGAAGCCAACCGCATCACCGACGAACGCACAAAGGCAGTGGCTTATCACGACAATGTGGTTCCGGCAATGGAGCGCATCCGCTATCATATTGACAAACTCGAACTGATGGTGGACAACGAAATGTGGCCTCTCCCCAAATATCGCGAGATGTTGTTTATCAGATAATAACAAACAGAGCAACATACTATCCCAAATATAACTCAGGAGCCCGGCAAATCGGGCTCCTGTACATTTCGGACATATTTTTCAGATGGAACCTCTCAAGCATGAATGCGGCATTGCCATGATACGTCTGCGCAAACCGCTTGCATATTACAAAGAGAAATACGGAACATATTCCTATGCCCTCAACAAGCTCTATCTTCTGATGGAGAAACAGCATAACCGCGGACAGGAAGGTGCCGGTATCGGGGTTGTGAAACTTCATTCTTCTCCCGGGCATGAGTATGTGTTCCGTGAGCGTGCCCTCGGCCCAAACGCAATAACCGAAATTTTCTCGCGCATCCTGCCGCAAGCAAAAGAAGGTGTGGACGCTGCGTCAGGCTACGAAGAGATTGAGTCGGAGGTGCCGTTTCTCGGGGAAATCTGCATGGGACATCTCCGCTATTCTACTACCGGCAAAAGCGGCCTTTCGTATGTTCATCCATTTCTGCGCCGTAACAACTGGCGGAGCAGAAACCTCCTTATGTGCGGCAACTTCAACCTGACTAACGTCGAGGATGTTTTTGAGTCGATTTTGAAGCGCGGGCAGCATCCGCGTCTGTTCAGCGACACGATTGTTTTGCTTGAACAGCTCGGATATTCCCTTGACAAGGAGAATCACCGGCTATATCGGGAACTACGCGACACGCTCGAGGATCCGGAGCTCGGTCAGGCAATCGAGAACCGTCTGAGCATGGAGAATGTGCTCAGGATGGCCGCCCCGCAGTGGGATGGAGGTTTCGTGATTTGTGGCGCCACCGGTTCGGGCGATATGTTCGTGCTGCGCGACAGCCACGGCATCCGTCCTGCGTTCTATTATATCGATGATGAAATTGTAGTTGCGGCATCCGAACGTCCGGTAATCCAGACTGTGTTCGATGTGGCTGCCGATGACGTCAGGGAGCTTATGCCCGGAATGAGTCTCATTGTGTCAAAACAGGGCGATATAAAGGTTGAACGGATTCTTGAAGAGGATACCAACCGGCGTTGTTCGTTTGAACGTATCTACTTTTCGCGCGGAAGCGACAAGGATATTTACCGGGAACGCAAGGCTCTCGGGCGGAATCTCGCCCCTGAGGTGCTCCGCACAGTTGATTATGATTTTGACCATACCGTACTCTCCTTTATACCGAACACTGCAGAGACGGCATTCATCGGTCTGACCGAAGGATTCGAGGATGCCCTTAACCGCCAGAAGGCTGATGCAATTGAACAGCTGCAGAAAACCGGCGCACTGACGCATGACCAAATCCGCCATGTGCTCGACAGACATCTGAAAGTTGAAAAGGTAGCGATAAAAGATATCAAGCTGCGCACGTTCATCGCCGAGGACGCCTCACGAAACGATTTGGCCAACCATGTTTACGACATAACATACGGCACCGTTGAAGCCGGAATAGATTCGATTGTCGTCATTGACGATTCGATTGTTCGTGGCACTACCCTGCAGCGGTCCATCCTGTCAATGCTTTCACGCCTGCATCCGCGGAAGATTGTTGTTGTTTCATCGGCTCCTCAGGTGCGTTATCCCGACTATTACGGTATAGACATGAGCCGTCTGGGTGAATTTGCAGCATTCCGTGCAGCAATGTCGCTGCTGCACAAACGTGGGTTGGAGTATGTGATTCACGAAACATATCATGCCTGCTTGGAGCAGCTGCAGCTTCCGGCGGAACAGCAGGTGAACGCTGTCCGTGCCATCTATGCGCCCTTCGCAGCCGAAGAGATTTCAGCCGAAATGGCACAGATGCTTTCTCCGGCTGACATTGACGTTAAAGTCGAGCTTGTATTCCAAAGCCTCGAAGGGTTGCACAAGGCTGTACCCGAGCATCCCGGAGACTGGTATTTCTCAGGCCGATATCCCACCCCCGGAGGGAACCGTCTGGTCAATATGGCTTATGTAAACTACTATGAAGGGAATCCACTCAAACGCTGATCCGCATGGTGTCTGACTACTCTGCGGATGGCAGAAATGATGGAATTGTTGGCTGAAACTTCTTCCGGATTCATGGTAGTGCCTGATTGAAGTGGTTTTACCGGATTTAATTCGTAAATTTGCAGTTCCAATGGTACAATTCGGGGTATCAGTTTCCGCCCCCTTCAGTCACATTCCTGATCATAACATTATATGCACCTATTTGCCTATAGAGCCACTACATTCATCCTCGGCTTGGCGTTTGCGGTCAATATGCATGCAACGGATCTGCACTCATACACCCTTGCGGACAGTGTGAGCGCTTTGACACCTGCATCACCAGGCATGCAGGCAGGTGAATTTGACACCAACGTTGCCGCCGACAGTGTGCGGCCCGAAAAGCTTAACCTCATACAAAAAGTAATCAGATATTTTGACGATTCAAACAAGGAGAAACCGGATAAGAAGTTTGATGTGACCTTTCTTGGTGGCCCGAGCTATTCGGAGAGCACAAGTTTTCAGCTTGCGCTTGTGGCCGCCGGCCTTTACCGCACATGCCGTGACACTGCAACTTTACAGAGCAACGTATCGGTGTTCGGTCAGGGTAGTGTGACCGGGTTCTACCGCGTAGGTGTGAAGGGTGACCATTATACTCCGGGCAATCGTTTTCACCTTGCGTATCATGCAGATTTCGCTCATTTTCCGCTTAAATTCTGGGGACTCACTTTTGATAGCCAGCGAAATGATGACAACGAGTGCGATTACACTGAATTGCAGTCGAAATTTTGGGTTGAGCTGCAGTGGCAGATGATGAAAAACATCTACATCGGACCGGCCATCGACTTCAATTACGGCAAAGCGACCAAATTTGACCGGCCTGAACTTTGGGGAGGCCAGGATGCGCGCATGTTCAACTATGGATTCGGAATAGTTTTTGCGGTTGACAGCAGAGATTTTCCCACAAATGCATCGCGCGGTGTCCTTTTGTCACTCAAGCAGAAGTTCTTCCCACGCGGCATAGGAAACAATTATGCCTTTTCATCCACTGAGTTCACGTTCGCCGTCTATAAACAGTGGTGGAAAAGCGGAGTTGTGGCCATGCAGCTTCACAGCCACAACACTTACGGCGACACTCCCTGGACCATGCTCCCTACAATAGATGCATCCAACGGCATCCGTGGCTATTATGAAGGCCGTTACCGTGCCAAGAACGAAGCCGATGTTGTGGTCGAGCTGAGGCAGAAGGTGTGGCGACGCAACGGCATCGTGGTCTGGGGCGGAGTGGGGAGCGTGTTCGATGATTTTTCTCAGATATCGCGCCACAGGCTTCTCCCCACGTTCGGAGTCGGCTACCGTTGGGAATTCAAAAAAAGAGTCAACGTAAGGGTCGATGTCGGATTCGGCAAGGACTCAAAAGCATTCTCGTTCGGGCTGAACGAAACATTCTGACTAAATGACAGCCCTGGGCATGCATACGGATGTATGCCGAGATCATCAGGTGACACTTAATTTCCAGATCATGACATTATTAAATCGCATATATAAGCCGATAGCATCTTTTTTCAGAAAGCCGGAATGCCTTTACTGGTGGGTGGTAATTGCACTTATCATTCCGAATATATTGCTTGATGTAACAGAGACGAGCCCTATTCTCTGTAAAATCTCAAACGTGCTGTTGCCCGTGGGGGTATATATGTTGCTTATGGCTGCCTGCCGCAAGATCGGCATCATGTCGCTGCTGATATTGCCTTTCATGATTTTAGCAGCCTTTCAGCTTGTGCTGCTCTATCTTTACGGGGAATCAGTCATTGCAGTTGATATGTTCCTGAATGTAGTCACCACTAACGTCCGGGAAGTTAACGAGCTACTGGGGAATCTTATTTATGCAATCGGTGCTGTGGTGGTGCTCTATTTGCCACCGTTGATCTGGGGAGGCATTGCTGTCGCAAAAAAATCTATTATCAACGAACATTTCAGGCGCAAGGTAATCCGCGTGGGTGGCTTGTCGGCCATATGCGGATGTGTTGCGGCCGCCGGCTCACTTGCCGTTACTCCACAACCGGCTCTGCAACATGAGATTTTCCCGGCGAACGCCGTAAATAACATGATTGAAGCCATCCGACGGGCCAAGGAAACCAATAATTTTATGCAGACATCTGCCGACTATACATTCGATGCGCGTTCCCTCCGAGATTCATCGTTGCGCGAAGTGTATGTTCTGGTCGTCGGTGAAACATCGCGTGCGCTCAACTGGCAGCTGAATGGGTACGCACGTGAAACGAATCCCTTGCTTTCACAGGAACCGAATGTGACATTCTTCGGCAAATCCATTTCGGAATCGAACACGACACATAAAAGTGTGCCGATGCTCATGAGCGCACTGTCGGCTGAGAACTTCAATGAAATCAACTGCACTAAAAGCATCATTACTGCGATGAAAGAGGCCGGATTTCACACCCATTTTTTCTCGAACCAGGCACCCAACCGCTCTTATACCGAGTTTTTCGGAGCTGAAGCAGATGATGTACGCTACACACAACTGGCAGCCGTGGAGCACCCATTCGACCATGAGATGGTAAAATGGGTGAAAAAGGAATTGCAGGACAATCGCCATGCCAAGGAATTTTTTGTACTGCATACGTATGGCTCGCATTTCCTTTATCGCGACCGTTATCCTTCAGGATTTGATTATTTCTTACCTGACAATGCTGTGGATGCAAATGCTGCCAACCGCGCAAGCCTCATCAACGGTTATGACAATTCAATCCGTTACACCGATTATGTTTTGGCAGATCTTATCAGTGTGCTAAAGGAGGCTGGCTGCTATTCCGGTCTGTTGTACAGCTCCGATCATGGCGAGGACATTTTCGATGACAGTCGTAACCGCTTCCTGCATGCGTCGCCATCCCCCACCTATTATCAACTGCATGTGGCATCGTTGGCATGGGTCAGTGATTCGTTGGCAGCGGACTATCCGACCATACAGCGAAACATCCGGCAGAACAGCGTGCAGCCCGTATCCCCTCAGCGGAGTCTGTTCCACACTGCAATGCAGATGGCCGGAGTAGCCACACCGGTATTTGAAGCTTCGTACTCGCTTGCCGACAGTACCTACACAGCAGGAAATCCGGTTTATCTTACCGATCACAACACCTCTGTCCCGCTTGTTCAATCTGGGGTAAAGGAAGCAGACATAATGCAGTTGAACAGGCTGCTGAAACGATGATGCGCCCTGAATGTCATGCAGCGTTTTTAATGGCATGCATTCACATGGCAGAATACTTTGAATCCACATATCAACGTCTAAGTTTTCCAAAATATTTTGCAAGCGCTTATATATAAGGTTTTTAAATTTTGTCGCCATTCAAAAAGTTTCCCAAAATAAAAATTTTGCAAGATTTTCGGCGAATTATTTTGGTAAATGAGGTATTATACCTACCTTTGTCTTGTCTCACAATTGCGCCATGTCTAAAACCATGTGATAATGCCGGTTGTACAGGCGCAGGAATAACATCTTACCATATACCTTTTACCAAAATACGACGATGATTCAGACCGTGTTGAAACGCGACGGCCGCGTAGTTGGCTACAATGAAGAAAAAATCAAAGCGGCCATCCGTAAAGCCATGCTTCAGACCCCGCTTGGCGAAGACGAAGCTCTAATACAGAAAATATCCGACCGTATCGGCATCACCGGCAAGGATCAGATGACAGTGGAGGAGATTCAGGACCGCGTGGAGCTGGAACTGATGAAATCGCCCCGAAAGGAGGTGGCTAAACGCTACATCGCCTATCGCGACCAGCGCAGCATTGCCCGTCGTGCTAAGACTCGCGACATATTCCTGGAAATCATCGAGACAAAAAACAACGATATAACCCGCGAGAATGCGAACATGAACACCGATTCTCCTGCGGGAATGATGATGAAGTTTGCATCGGAGACCACAAAACCCTTCGTGGATGACTACCTGCTCTCGGCCGAAGCCCGCGAAGCTGTGCGCAACGGCTATCTGCACATACACGATAAGGATTACTATCCCACAAAATCACTGACATGTGTGCAACATCCTCTGGAAAACATCCTCCAGAACGGATTCGTTGCAGGCCACGGCGAATCGCGTCCTGCCAAACGAATAGAGACTGCCAGTGTGATTGCCTGCATCTCGCTCGAAACAGCTCAGAACGAAATGCACGGCGGTCAGGCCATTCCGGCGTTCGATTTTTATCTTGCCCCGTTTGTGCGCTCTTCGTTTGTCGAGGAACTGAAAAAGGTGGAAGAGATAACGCAACTCGACCTTTCGGACTATTACACCCGTGAATTGCAGGACTTCATCAAGAAACCTCTTGACGGTCTGTCGGGTGAAGAACGTGCCGTGCAGCACGCCATCAATGCCACCGTGAGCCGAGTGCATCAGTCGATGGAGGCGTTTATCCACAACATGAACACAATCCACTCGCGCGGAGGCAATCAGGTGGTGTTCAGCTCCATCAATTACGGAACAGACACATCGGCCGAAGGACGCTGCGTAATACGCGAGCTCCTGCATTCCACCTACGAGGGTGTGGGCAACGGTGCCACCGCCATCTTCCCCATACAGATCTGGAAAAAGAAAACCGGAGTAAACTATAAGCCCGGCGACCCCAACTACGATCTTTATCAGCTGGCATGCAAGGTGACTGCCCGCCGGTTCTTCCCGAACTTCCTTAACCTCGACGCCACATTCAACCAGCATGAACTTTGGGATGCCGCCGATCCCAAGCGCTACAAACATGAGGTGGCCACAATGGGATGCCGCACCCGCGTTTTTGAGAACCGCTATGGAGAGAAAACTTCCATCGGGCGCGGCAACATCAGCTTCTCGACCATGAACATTGTGCGCCTGGCTATAGAGTGCATGCCCATAAAAGATCAGTCGGAACGCATCGAGCGCTTCTTCGCCAAACTCGACGAGCTGCTTGAAATCACCGCACGCCAGCTCTGCGACCGCTATAATTTCCAGAAAACCGCACTTGCCAAGCAGTTCCCACTGCTAATGTCGCGCCTATGGAACGGCGCATCCTCCCTCTCACCCAACGACACGGTGGAAAGCGTCATCAATCAGGGCACACTCGGCATCGGCTTCATCGGTCTGGCGGAATGCCTTGTGGCGCTTACCGGCAAGCATCACGGAGAATCGGAGGAATCGCAAAAACTCGGTTTGCGCATAGTGAGCCACATGCGTTCGCGCGCCAATGAATTCTCCGAACGTTATGGCCATAACTTCTCTGTTCTTGCCACTCCGGCCGAAGGTCTTTCCGGTAAATTCACCACAAAGGACCGCAAAAGCTTCGGCGAGATTCCCGGAATCACCGATAAGATTTACTACACAAACTCGAACCACGTCCCCGTTTATTACAAATGTTCCCCGCGTCATAAGGCAAAAATTGAAGGCCCGTATCACGAACTTACCCGCGGTGGACATATCTTCTATGTGGAGATTGACGGCGACGCAACGCATAATCCGCAGGCCATCTCCGACATCGTGGACCTCATGGACAGCAACAACATCGGATATTGCTCGGTGAACCACAACCGCAATCGCTGCATGAACTGCGGATATGAGGACGCACAGGAAGGGCTCGACGAATGCCCCAAGTGCGGCAGCCACAACATTGACAAATTGCAGCGCATCACAGGCTACCTTGTAGGCACAACTGACCGATGGAACTCGGCCAAACTTGCCGAACTTGCCGACCGCGTAGTGCACAAATAAGCTGCATGCCACGCGCTCCACAGCGGAGCTTAACATCATGTACTCATAATGGGAAAACATACCTTACAGGTTCTTGATATAGTCCCCGGAACATCGGTAGATGGCCCGGGGCTTCGCACATCTATCTATTTCGCCGGTTGCGCCCATCATTGCGAAGGTTGCCATAACCCGCAGTCGTGGGACTTTTCAGCCGGCCAACCCATGCCAATTGACTCCATTGTGGAGGTGGTGGAGAAGCATGGTTTCAATGTCACGTTTACCGGAGGCGATCCGCTTTACACACCTGAAGCGCTCACGGCGCTTGCCAAAGCCCTGAAGGAACGTGGTTACAGTATATGGTGCTACACCGGATTTGATTTCGGACAGATATGGCGGCAGCCAGAATATGCCGATCTTTGGCAGTACATCGATGTGGTGGTTGACGGCCCATATATCGCATCGTTGCGCGATACATCGCTCCGCTTCAAAGGCTCGTCAAATCAGCGTCTGATCAATGTGGCCGCATCCTTACAGTCTGGGAATATTGAAGAGTGGGACGACCATATGACCGAACTCTGACAACCGAACATATATCTATTCGTATATGGCTCCATTTCTTGAAAGCATAGCCAGAGCATACTTCGACAATGAAGCGGACAGTCTGTTTGAATACTGCTTCGTATTCCCGAACAAACGCAGTGCGCTTTATTTCATGGACTACATGAACCGGATTGCCCGCGAAAACGGGCGTCCGCTCCTGTTGCCTGCCACAACCACCATCGTTGATTTAATAGAGAGTTTCTCGGATTCGGCTCCCGGCGACAGGCTGGAGCTGATTTTCATCCTGTATAACGTCTACTGCAACGTCATTAAACGACGTAACGGAGCAGAAAAGGCTGATACCATAGATTTCAACAGGTTTGTGCAGTGGGCCGACGTGCTGCTGAACGATTTTGACGACGTGGACGACGCCATGGCCGACCCGGCTGAACTGTTCAGGAACGTCGGGAATCTCAAGGAGATTTCAGCCAATTATCTTACGCCCGAGCAGATAGATGTGATACGCCATTACTGGTCAGACGAAAAAATTCCGGCGGAAGTAAAAGAATTTTGGAATCATGTGGCGCATCCGGCCTCCGATTCCGGAGCGTCCACCAGTGTGAGTATGGGGTTTCTCAGGCTCTGGCAGGTGATGTTTGAAATATATTCCGAGTTTACGGAGCGCCTTGAAGCGGCAGCGATACATACACGCGGCATGGCCGTAAGGAATGCTGTCCGGATTCTGAACGAAACCACACCGGATGCTCTTCCTTTCCGTAGATACATTTTCATCGGCTTCAACAGCCTGTCGAATGCTGAGAAAGCTATATTCTCACGTTTGCAGGACATGCGTCATGAAAGCACGTCCGAGCCGCTGGCCGACTTCTACTGGGATCTCTCATCGCCTGCTTTTGCCGGACACATGCTTGATGCAGCCAACATCGTAGAGCGGTATGCCAAAGATTATCCGCCGTTATACGACTGCGTCCCACCCATACCGGATTATCCCTCAATTGAAGTCATAGGCATTCCGTCGAGAGTTGGGCAGGCCAAAACCGTCGGAAAATTACTCGACGCTCTGTATCCTGCCGACCAGGAATTAACGGCGGACGTTCTGCGCGAAACTGCGGTTGTACTTCCGGAAGAGACCATGCTCACCCCATTGCTCGGCGCCATTCCGGAAAGGGTGAACCCGCTGAACATCACAATGGGATACAAGTTGCGCAACACCGCTGTGTCCGGACTGATACGCGACATTGTTACAATGCATATGCGGTCATATCAGTCTAAGGCCCGACGCACATTCTTTTATGAGGATGTAATCAAAGTGCTTTCGCATCCGGTGGTACGCTCATTTTCACCGGCACTGTCAACCGCTATGGTAATGGAGATACAGCGGTTGCGACTGTTTAATATCCCGGAAGATTTCTTTGATACAGAGGAACGGGCATCGTTGAAGTCCATTTTCCGTTTCATATCGGATAAAAACGATGCCGCGGAAGTATTTTCTTATCTGAACAAACTGATATGCTGGCTAAAGCAGGTGGTGAAATCACGACTTATTTCCGACGGTGAAGCCAGCTCAGCCACCGCTGACGTAAACGAGGCAGATACACCTGAGAATGCGGCTATAGACTTGGATGCAAACGATACGGACAATGAGACCCTGCAGCATGCAGCCGTTGCCTCCGATCAGGATCATAACCGTGCCGCTATTCTTCAGGAGGCTTTTCTGCGGAGATATTCCGATGCCCTTGCCAGACTTGAAGCGTTATGCCGGCAGTATCTTTACTCCGGCAAGATTTACATAGAAAATGCCACGGTTTTCAATCTTGTGGAAAAGATTCTGCAAGGCGAGATGCTGAATTTCGAAGGCCTGCCGATGCAGGGGCTTCAGATAATGGGTGTGCTTGAGGCCCGTGCGCTCGACTTCCGGAACATTATCATTCCGTCGATGAACGAACGCCTGTTTCCGCGTGCACGCTTCACGGCATCATTCATCCCCCCTGTGCTCCGGAGTGCCTATGGGCTCTCAACGCCTGAGCAGCATGAGAACGCCTACGCCTACTTTTTCTACCGCATGATTTCGCGTGCCGAAAAGGTTTATCTGCTCTATGATGCCCGCTCGCTATCGCGAAAGACGCAGATGTCGCGCTACATCAACCAGCTGATTCACCTGTTCCGCCCGAAAAAGCTATCTGTCAAGGTGCTGCCATATTCTGCGGCATCATTCAACATGCCTAAAATAGAGGTTGCAAAGACACCGGCAATCATGGCCCGGCTCAACCGCTACCGGTCGGCGGAACATCCGCTATTCCTTTCGGCCAGTTCCATAAAGCTTTATCTTGGATGTCCCATGTCGTTTTACTTCGAGATGGTGGCCCGATACAGGCGTGAGGACAAGAACAACGAATGGATTGATGAGAGCACATTCGGCACAATCGTGCATGATGTGTTCGAGAAACTGTTCGATCTTCAACTGGAAAAATCGCCAGGCGGCGCACTGATAACTTCAGATGTACTTGAATCAATGCGCTCGGATAGGATACTGCTTGACCGCCTGATCTGCCGGGCCGTGAACGAATTTTTCCGCAATCTCGGCAAAGAGTGCTACACACCGCTCAACGGAGAGACCAAGATAATAGGCTACATAATCCGGGAAAATGTACGTGAAGTTTTGCGGAAAGAGCAGCAACTCACACCGTTCGTGTATCTTCACGGCGAATGGCAGAAGGACGGCGTGCTGCGTCTTCAAGGGTCGGAAGGTAAGGCGTTCTCCGTAAACTTCACATGCAGAGTGGACCGCGTGGACATGCTGAAGGATGCCTCCACTTTCGAGCGCATGAGAATCATTGACTACAAAACCGGAAGCGACGAAATCCATGCTCCCGGTATTGATGCCATGCTCCACGACTATAAGTGCAAGGCATTCGCCCAGGTGATGCTGTATTCGCAGGCTTATGCGCAGTTTCTCCCCTATTCCGGCCCGATTCAACCCATGGTCTACTCCATGCGCAAACTCATGGTCCAGCCTGTTTCTCCGCTTACAACCGGCCAACAGCCCACCTCGGAGCAAATTGAGCACGAAGAATACAAATCACCCGACAAAAGCTCCAAGCGATGGAAAATTCTTGATTATCGTGATTATCTGACCGAATTCAATGATGCCTTGATTCCATATCTCGAAGAGCTTTTCAATCCTGATGTGCCATTTGTGTGTGCTGACGATGATGCCGCCTGCACATATTGCGAATTCAAGGAGATTTGTCAGCGTCATCTTAAAAAATAAAAAAGAGAATGGCCGGCCTTTATGTACACATCCCCTTTTGCCGCAGTAAATGCGCGTACTGCGATTTTTATTCATCTCCCCGTCAAGCTGATACCGATGGGTATATAGATGCCGTTTTAGGTGAATTCGACTTACGTGCTGATGAAATCTCCGAGCGCTACACAACGCTCTATATCGGAGGTGGAACCCCGTCGATACTGTCTCCTCAATCGCTCGACAGATTACTGACCGGCATCAACAGACGTGCAGATCTCTCCGGCATGAAGGAGGTGACCATAGAAGGGAATCCGGAAGATATTACACAGGAATCGTTGAGCCTATATGCAAACTTGGGAATAAATCGTGTAAGCATAGGCGTGCAGTCGTTTAACGATGCCTCCTTGTCAGCCATAGGACGCAGACATTCGTCGCAAGCGGCTTATAAGGCACTTGATGCATTGGCCTCAAGCGGAATGAACTATAATGCCGACCTCATTTACGGACAACCCGGGCAATCGATGGAGATGTGGGAGCGGGATCTTGAGCAGATGCTACACTTTTCACCGCCTCATCTTTCAGCCTATCTCCTCTCATATGAACCCGGTACCAGACTGTATGCAATGCTTGCTAACGGACGGATAAGTGAGGCGCCGGAGGAACTGGCCATCGGCATGTACCGGCTGTTGTGCGAACTTACGGTGAAAAATGGTTACGGCCATTATGAAATCTCTAATTTCGCAAAAGAGGGAAAGCAGGCGGTGCACAATTCCCTATACTGGAACTATACACCCTACCTCGGGCTGGGAGCATCCGCACACAGTTTCGACGGAAAGATTCGGCGCATGAATCCTTGTAATATGAAGGTGTACATGAACACCATTTCAGCCGGGGCCACAGCCTGCAGTCAGGAAGACGAAACTGACGGGAACAGGTATAACGACTACATCATAACATCCTTGCGCACTTCAGCGGGATATTCTACTCAATTTGCGCTTGAGCGGTTCGGCTCTGGACTCACCACACAATTCAACCGTAACCGCATTGGGCTGCCCTCTGGAATGCTGGAGCTATTGCCGTCGGGCAATATGCGTATACCTGAACGGGAATGGCTGAAATCTGACAGCATTCTGCGGGAACTTATAGTTGACTGATCACCGGAAACAGTTTCATCTAGGTCCCCAATAAACAGATACTCTTAATCGTGGTGGTAGGGCATGTTTGCAGTAATGGTGTAAGCCCGGTAAATCTGCTCTACAAAAAGCAGACGCACAAGTTCATGAGGAAATGTCATTTTAGATAACGACAGCAGGGTGTTGGCCCTTTTATAGACCTCCTCTGAAAATCCATATGGTCCACCCACTACAAAAATAAGATTGCGGACACCGGCCACGCCCTTCTGTTCTATAAATGTGGCGAACTCACGTGAGGTGTATTGTCGTCCGCGCTCATCAAGCAGAACCAGATGGTCTGACGGCTGTACATTCGCAAGTATTGCAGTCCCCTCGGCTTGTTTCTGAGCATCCGGCGTTGTCTTTTTTGATGTCTTTACATCTGCCACCACCTTGATTTCAAAAGGTGTGGGGAAGCGCCTGATACGGTCCGTGAATTCCTGTATACCGTTTTTTACATATGGAATGGTTGTTGCCCCGACAACAAGCAGTTGTATTTTCATCGCACGGTTCTATAATTGAGTCAGGCACCTGTTTGCGCCTATTAAACACGTTGATAAAAAGCGCACCCGCTGCCCTTTCCATAGGCCACGAATGCGCTTGAAAATTCTGTTAATGGTGGAATTATACGTAACCGCGGACAATGCCACGTTTGGAGTTACGGATAAATTCAATAATCTCGTCTCGCTCAGGAGTAGCGGGAATCTCTGCCTCAATGCGGTCCACAGCATCGGATACGTTAAGACGCGAAAGATACAGATAACGGTACACCTCCTGAATTGCCATGATCTGGTCGTTGTTGAAATTGCGGCGACGCAGACCTATGGAGTTTATACCGGTATAGGCGATGGGGTCGCGGCCGGCCTTTACATACGGAGGAATGTCCTTGTTTATCCTTGCACCCCCCTGAATCATTACGTGAGCCCCGAGATGGCAGAACTGATGGATGAGCGAACCACCGCCGATAACAGCGAAATCGTCAACCTGAACCTCGCCGGCAATCTGTGTGGCATTTGAGATAATCACATTATTGCCTATAACGCAGTCGTGAGCCACGTGGGAATAAGCCATGATCAGGCAGTTGTTACCTACTTTGGTCATCCCCTTCGACGCTGTGCCGCGGTTCACGGTTACACATTCGCGGATGGTGGTATGGTCGCCGATAATGGCTACCGTATCCTCACCCTTGAATTTGAGGTCCTGAGGAATGCCGGAAATTACGGCTCCGGGGAAGATGTTGCAGTATTTGCCGATGCGGGCACCTTCCATGATTGTGACATTGCTGCCGATATGTGTGCCTTCACCGATTTCGACATTCTGGTCGATGGTGACAAACGGCTCGATCACCACGCTGGGGTGAATTTTTGCGGCCGGATGTATATATGCAAAAGGTTGTTTCATTCTGTATGTGTTACTTGTTCTTTACAATCTGAGCCATGAATTCGCACTCGCACACAATCTTGTCGCCTACGAAGGCCACACCTTTCATCAGCGCGCACCCGCGGCGCAGCGGTGTCAGGAACGACACGTGGAACAGCAGTGTATCGCCGGGAACCACTTTCTGACGGAACTTCACATTGTCTATCTTCATGAAGTATGTGGAATAGCGCTCGGGATCCTCAACGGTGCCGAGAACAAGCAGACCGCCTGTCTGAGCCATGGCTTCCACCAGCAGAACGCCGGGCATCACGGGTTCCTGGGGGAAGTGCCCCTGGAAGAAGGGTTCGTTGACAGTAACGTTCTTTACACCTACGATGTAGGTCTCGCTCTTGTCAATAATTTTGTCGACAAGCAGCATGGGATAGCGGTGCGGCAGATGCTCACGGATACAGTTTATGTCCATCAGCGGAGCGGCGGACGGATTGTAGCTCGGAGCCTGCAGTTCCTGTCGCTGAATCTCCTTGCGGATCTGTTTGGCGAAAGTTGTATTGATTTTGTGACCGGGACGGCAAGCGATGATGCGGCCTTTCAGCGGACGGCCGATCAAAGCGACATCACCTACGACATCAAGCAGTTTGTGGCGGGCTGGTTCATTCTCGAACACCAGCGGACGGTTGTTGATGTAACCGAAATCGCTCACTTCCTTATGTGCCACACCGATAAGGTCGGCGATATGGTCGAGCTGCTCCTGCGGGAGCTTGCGGTCGTAAATTACAATGGCGTTGTCAAGGTCACCACCCTTGATGAGGTTTGCATTAAGCAGCGCCTCTACTTCGCGTACAAACACGAAAGTACGGCTCGAAGCTATGTTCCTGTTGAAATCAGCAACGTTTTCCAGACGGGCGTACTGGTTTGTCAGCACGGGAGAATCGTAGGAAATCATAACGTCGACTGAAAAATCGCTGTCGGGAAGCACTGTGAGATGGGCGCCCGATTCAGGATCACGAACCTCAATCTTATGCTTTACTACGTAATAGTTTTTATCAATGCTCTGGTCAACGAGACCGACGCGTTCTATCTCTTCGACAAATATCTTCGCACTGCCGTCAAGAATAGGCACTTCAGGTGCGTTAAGTTTTATAAGACAGTTGTCAACTCCGGCAGCATAGAGGGCCGCAAGAGCGTGCTCGATAGTAGAAACCCTTACATCGCCTTTTGCAATCACAGTGCCGCGACCGGTTTCAATAACATTCTCAGCAAGAGCGTCAATCACCGGTTCGCCGGGAAGATCGATACGCTGAAACTTATATCCGTGGTTCTCGGGTGCAGGATAGAAGGTGGCTTCTATCTCAAGGCCGGTATGAAGACCTTTCCCTTTGACGGTGAACTCACCGCCGAGTGTCTGTTGCATCATGGGAGGTGTGGTATATTGAGAATTGGTTTATAATTATCTTGATTGGCGTTGTTTTATCTGCACTGCATCCCGGCTGTCCGTCAATTAAGAGTGGCCGTCAGCTGAGCAATCTCTTTTTCAAGTTTTTTCAACCGTTCATAAAGAGATGGAAGATTCTTTTCCAGTACAACCTGCTTGGCGTACTGGCGGATGTCTATGGCCGGCGAGCCGAGAAGCCTGCTTCCAGCTTTGACATTCCCTGAGATGCCGGCCTGTGCTCCAATCTGAGCGGTGTCGCCGACTTCGATGTGTCCCGCGAAGCCCACCTGACCTCCGACCATGCAATTCTTCCCGATGTGGGTGGAACCGGCAATGCCTACCTGGGCCGCCATAACTGTGTTCTCTCCTATCACACAGTTATGAGCCACCTGAATGAGGTTGTCGAGTTTGGTGCCGCGGTTAACAACGGTGCTCCCCATGGTGGCGCGGTCGATAGTTGTGTTTGCACCGATTTCCACGTCGTCGCAGATGACAACATTTCCCATCTGGGGGATTTTGTTATAGTGACCGTCGACAGGCGCGAACCCAAATCCGTCAGCACCTATCACTGCACCTGAATGGAGGATGCATTTGTTTCCTATCTGGCAGTGGTGATATACTTTTACGCCGGCATACAGAATGGAATTCTCACCCACACTGGCGTTTTCTCCAACATAACACTGCGGATAAATTTTTGCTCCGGCTCCAATTTTGGCACCCTTGGCAATGTAGGAAAATGCGCCGACATAGGCATCCTCGGGAATTTCGACGCCTTCGGCAATGAAGCACGGCTGCTCTATTCCTGTGGGATTGGGCTGCATGACCTTCGACGCCATGTCCATTAGGCGTGCAACTGTGGCATAAGGGTCTGCCACACGGATAAGCGTGCAGCTTAAAGGATGCTCAGCCACGAAATCATTGCTCACCAGAACTGCCGTGGACTTTGTAGTGTAGATGTAGTGGGTGTATTTGGGATTTGCAAGAAACGAAATCGCTCCGGGCTTGCCTTCTTCAATTTTTGCAAATGTGGAGATGACCGCATTGCCGTCGCCTTCGATAACTCCACCTGCAATTTCTGCTATTTGCGATGCTGTGAACTGCATTAACTTACTAATGATTAATAAACGCGCGATAAGTAACGTGAACGCGCAGGCTGTTTATTTGAAGCGCATGTTGTGTAAACCTACATAATGCACTTATTTTCATGCAAATTTCGCAAAAAAATTTGACATATGCCCTATATTATACAAGTTTTGTGTTCCGCAGCACGCAATTTTATGGGTCACAAATAGTTCTGATGCTATGTTATTATGCATCAAAGCCATCGAGACGCGCTGCGTCACGATGGCTTTGATGTGTGATTAAGAGCCGGGCCTGAATCAGGCGTTCTTCACTTTGTCTACAACAGCCTTGAATGCGGCAGGGTTGTTCAGAGCGAGATCGGCAAGAACTTTGCGGTTGATTTCGATACCTGATTTGTGAATCAGACCCATCAGCTTGGAATAAGACAGATCCTCCATGCGGGCAGCAGCGTTGATACGCTGGATCCACAGGGCGCGGAAGTTGCGTTTCTTATCCTTGCGATCGCGGTAAGCGTATGTAAGACCTTTTTCCCATGTGTTTTTGGCAACGGTCCATACGTTACGACGGCAACCGAAGTAACCGCGGGTAAGTTTCAGGATTTTCTTTCTGCGAGCACGTGATGCAACGTGGTTTACTGATCTTGGCATTTTTTGTTCTTTTTTTGATTGTGAGCGGTGCGGTTAGTTGTTCTCTGCACTCTTTATGCTACACATTCGGTTAATGAATTTTGTTGAACTTAAAACCGGACAGCACATCCGGGGCTTTTGAAACTGCCGGATATGTCATGTACCGTCGGGGTTGCTTAACGCATGCCCAGCAGAGCTTTTACGCTTGCATTGTCCACGCGGTCAACCAGACCGAAGTGGGTGAGGTTACGTTTCTGCTTTTTGGTTTTCTTGGTCAGGATGTGGCTCTTGAAAGCATGCTTTCTCTTGATTTTTCCTGACCCGGTGAGTGCAAAGCGTTTTTTAGCACCCGAGTTGGTTTTAATCTTTGGCATTTTTGTAAATATTTATTGGTTTATATTATTGCCGCAGCCATAGAGGGCGACAGATAATTTCATTTATGCGCTAAGGCATCAGTATGACATGGCCAGATTCCGGAACCCTTCGTCAGGCTTTCTTTTTGGGCGAAATCATGATAATCATGCGTTTCCCCTCAAGCACCGGCATCTGTTCCACCTTTCCAAGCTCTTCCAGATCGTTGGCAAAACGCAGCAGAAGCACTTCGCCCTGTTCCTTAAAGAGGATTGAACGCCCCTTGAAGAACACGTAAGCTTTCACCTTCGAACCTTCCTGCAGGAAGCTCTGCGCATGTTTCAGCTTGAAATTGTAGTCGTGGTCGTCGGTTTGAGGTCCGAACCGAATCTCCTTCACCACAACTTTCGTTGCCTTGGCTTTCTGTTCCTTCAGACGTTTTTTCTGCTGATAAAGGAACTTCGAGTAGTCCAGGATCTTGCATACAGGGGGCTGGGCGGTGGGAGAAATCTCGATGAGGTCCAGCTCCATCTCGTCTGCCATCTTCTGAGCCTGCTGAATCGGATAGATTCCGTTTTCAACATTATCGCCCACAAGGCGCACTTCCTTGGCACGTATACGCTCGTTGACTGCATATGGCTCTTCTTTGCGCGGCATACGTGGTCCCATCGGGGGACGGGGACCATTCGGGCGAGGGCCTGAAAAGCCACCCGGACGCGGTCCGGAGAATCCTCCGGGTCGTGATCCTGTAGTACCGCCGGGACGGAAGCCCGGTGCGCCCTGCGGGCGTGGTGCACTGGAGTGCGTGGGGCGCGGAGCCCCGGTGTGTTGTGGTTTTTTATCCATTAACTGTTTCGGGAACTGCCGTTTGCAGTGTTAAATATCCCGGATTTTGTTATGTTAGAGTCCGTTTCTTATTTCAATTCACTCACAAGGCGAGCGATTTCGTCTGCAAAGGTAGCAATTTTCATCGTACCCTTATCACCTTCGCCCTGTTTTCTTACAGAAATTTCACCATTTTCCGCTTCTTTTTCACCTACAATCAGCATATAGGGGATGCGGCGAAGCTCGTTGTCACGGATTTTTCGGCCGATTTTCTCGTTTCTGTCATCCACGGTCACGCGGACATCAGCCTCCGTGAGCTGTTTCGCCACTTCGTAGGCGTAATCATTGAACTTCTCCGAAATGGGGAGCACGATGGCCTGGTCGGGGGCGAGCCACAGCGGGAATTTTCCGGCAGTGTGCTCAAGCAACACGGCAACGAAACGCTCCAGCGAGCCGAACGGGGCACGGTGAATCATCACCGGACGGTGCTTCTGATTGTCGGCGCCTGTGTATTCCAGCTGGAAACGCTCGGGGAGGTTGTAGTCAACCTGAATGGTGCCGAGCTGCCAGCGGCGGCCAATGGCGTCCTTGACCATGAAGTCAAGTTTCGGGCCATAGAAGGCTGCCTCACCAAGTTCCTTGCGTGCATTGAGGCCTTTCTCCTCGCACGCCTCGATGATAGCGGTCTCTGCAAGATGCCAGTTCTCGTCGCTGCCGATATATTTCTGCTTGTTTTTCGGGTCTCGAAGCGAAATCTGAGCCTCGAAGTTATTGAAGTCCAGAGCCTTGAATATATAGAAGATAATATCCATGACTTTCAGGAACTCATCCTTGATCTGGTCGGGGGCACAGAAGATGTGGGCGTCATCCTGAGTGAAACCGCGCACGCGGGTCAGACCATGAAGCTCGCCGGTCTGTTCGTAGCGGTAAACCGTTCCGAATTCAGCCAGACGCAGAGGCAGGTCGCGGTACGAACGGGGGAAGGTCTTGAAAATTTCGCAGTGGTGGGGGCAGTTCATGGGTTTGAGCATGTACTCCTCCCCTTCCTGCGGTGTGTGAATCGGCTGGAACGAGTCTTTGCCATATTTTGCATAGTGTCCCGATGTCACATAGAGCATCTTGTTGCCGATATGGGGGGTGATCACCTGCTGGTAACCGTATTTCTTCTGGATCTTGCGGAGGAACTGCTCCAGACGGTCGCGCAATGCCGCGCCTTTGGGAAGCCACAGTGGCAGACCGGCTCCTACGTTGGTAGAGAATGCAAACAGTTCCATCTCCTTGCCGAGCTTGCGGTGGTCTCGTTTCTTTGCCTCCTCAAGCAACTGCAGATACTCGTCGAGCATCTTCTTTTTCGGGAAGGTGATGCCGTAGACGCGCACAAGCTGATTGCGTTTTTCATCGCCGCGCCAGTATGCCCCGGCAAGCGACATCACTTTTGCAGCCTTTATTGCTCCGGTTGAGGGGAGATGCGGACCGCGGCAAAGGTCGGTGAAGTTGCCTTGTGTATATGTAGTGATATGACCGTCCTCAAGTTCGGAGATCAACTCACATTTATATGTTTCGCCACGGTTCCCGAACATTTCGAGTGCATCGGCCTTGGAGATGTCAGCGCGTACAATCTGCTCATTCTTCTTGGCAAGTTCAAGCATCTTGGCCTCGATAGCAGGGAAATCGGCCGCCGTGATGGAATGGCCGTTGGGGTCGATATCGTAATAGAAGCCGTTCTCCACAGCCGGTCCGATACCGAATTTCACACCGGGGAAAAGTTCCTGCAGCGCCTCAGCGAGGAGGTGGGCCGAACTGTGCCAGAAAGCATGCTTGCCTTCATAGTCATCCCACTTGAACAGTTTTATGGTCGAGTCGGAAGTTATGGGATGGGTAAGATCCCATTCCTGTTCGTTTACAGATGCAGCGAGAACGTCGCGCGCGAGCTGAGGCGACAGCGACTGCGCAATCTGAAGGGGTGTAACGCCGTCTTCAAACTGCTTTACCGATTGGTCGGGAAAAGTGATGTTAATCATTTTATAGCTGTTTATCAATAAATTGCCACCAACAACGTGGCAACCAAACATAATGCGCCCTCAAAAGGCAGCACAAAGTTACAAATTTTTTATCAAATGAGGCTCAATTACATAGAAAACTTGCACGGCAATTTTTACCGCTCCCAAAAAGTTGATTTATCGCTGGCAAAGAGGCGTGCATATGCGGCTGCTTTTTTTTCAACGGCCAAGGGGTAGGCTCTCGACGTTGAGGGCATGCGCCACACCCTGAGAGACTGTCGGCGTTCGGGCAAGTCCAGCTGAACGAACGAGCCGACCGGCGGAATCTTCGAACCGGTGAGCGAAGCTACCACACCTGCCGCTTTCTCCCCGGTTGTGGCAATGTCTGTAAGCTCCGGCATACGGTCAAGCAATCCCTGCAGGTCCACCGGCTCCACGATTTCAAGATACTTGTCAGACGCATTGCCTTTAAGGCGCCGAATTCTGTGCCCTGTATCAGAAAGTGCAATCCCCTCACGGTTGAGCATGACCTTTATCTCAGCAAGATCAAACTCTTTCCTCTCTTTGTCATATAGCGCCAGTTTATCGCCGTAGAATATCAGTCCCATGACCCTCCAGAAATCATTGGTAGGATTGGGATAATAAAAATTCATGCGCCACCGGTGTGGCTGCGGAGGGAATGTCCCCATAATCAATACTTTGGCATTATCCGGTACAAACGGTTGCCAGGGATGGCGCTCCAAAACAGGCGAATTGTTCATAAATTTAAATTTGTAACCTAAACACAAAATTAAACTTTCTTGTTTAATTTTTATCATATATTTAAACCAAACCCGCAAAAGTTGTCGCCATTTATTGAAAAGACGCAACGGATGCACAAATATCAGTTATTATGAGAAAGTATCTTGCGGAGTGCGTCGGGACAATGTTCCTTGTACTCCTGGCCTGCGGAAGCGCAGTGCTTGCAGGGCCGAAAATCGGTGTGTTGGGCATCGGTCTGTGCTTCGGTCTGGTTCTGTTGTGTCTGGTCTACTGCATCGGCAACATCTCCGGTTGCCATGTAAATCCGGCGGTGTCGTTTGCAATGTGGCTGAGCGGCCGCATGAATTTCGGCGAATTCTGCGGGTATGTAGTGTCGCAGCTTCTCGGCGCAGCCATCGGTGCCGGATTCCTTTACTGGATGGTGGAGATGGCTCCCGGATTTGAATTCGGTGGCATAACCGGCGAAAGCAATCTTGCCGCCAACGTTCTGCAGCCCGGTGCCAATGCTGGTATGGCACTCATGGTTGAATGCTTGTTTACATTCTTCTTCGTCCTGGTCATCCTCGGTGTGACCGACGCAAAGAAAGGCTTCGGCAACTTCGGCGGCCTCGCCATCGGTCTGGCGCTCGGCCTGGTAAACATCGTAGGCATCCCTGTGGACAACTGCTCTGTCAACCCCGCACGCAGCTTCGGCCCGGCCCTCTGGAGCCCCTCGGCATGGCCCGATTTCTGGATTATGGTAGTAGGGCCGCTTGCAGGCGCTCTTCTGGCTGCCCTGTGCTGGAAAGCCATGAGCGGCTATTTCAATGCCAAAGCAATAGAAGGCTGATTCAGCTCCATGTGCCACATAGACGGCACATCGTGTCCTGAATTCGGCACTATAAGGACAAAACATTACGGAGGAAAGCATGGATAAAATGCTTTCCTCCGTTTTTTTATAATATGGACAGGAGTTGACGGGCATTTGCGGATGTTTACTCGTCGAAGTCATCCTCGTCAAAATCGAAGCCGAAATCGGAGTCGTCACTGTACATCTGATCGGTGAAGGATGCAAGCTCCCTCCCCTCTCGTTTTGTGGGACGTCCGAGCCCCTTGCGCCTGTCGATGAATCCGCTTATACGGATTACATCAAGCATGTCATACTGCTCTTTCGGCGTTATGTTCGTCATATATTCCGGAACGAGCTTTGCTCCGAGGCGGTTTTCTGTCAGGGCTTTTACTTCAAACGAATATGTGATGGGCGGTTTACGCACCATAACCACGTCGCCAACCTTGATCATGCGCGACGGCTTGGCTGTCACCTCAGGGTCTTTGCCACTGATTTTGAGGCTGACACGTCCTTTCTTGCAGCTGTCGGTAGCCACAGTTCTGGTTTTAAACACACGCATGGCCCATAGCCATTTATCGATTCTGACCTCTGTTTTCATGACAGAATTATATTAAACCTGATTTTATTCCTTATATTTGCCTCAAATAAATGGTCGTGGCCAAACTATGCAGCCGCCGAACCATGATTATAAATATAATAACAACCGCAAGATGCAAAACGATAAAAAATACGGCTGCCGCAAGTTCGGCGATTGCTTTGTAGTAAGCATTGCCAACCACACGGAAATATGCGAAGTTCTCACCGAGTTCTGCAAGGACCACAACGTGAACAGCGGCGTGATTGAAGGACTTGGCGCCGTTAACGAGGCCACGCTGCGTTTCTTCAATCCGGCCACTAAAGCATACGTCGACCGTACATTCACCGGACAGATGGAGATAGCCAACCTAACGGGCAACATCTCTGCAAAGGACGGGCAGCCCTATCTGCACCTGCACGTCACACTTGGATGCGAAGATTACACCGCAATTGCGGGCCATCTGCTTTGTGCCACACTGTCGGGAGCCGGCGAATTTGTTGTGCGCGTCTTCGACGGGGAGTTAGACCGAAAATTCGACGAAACACTCGGACTGAATGTCTACGACCTGTAGTCTCTTTATTTATTGTTGAAATCACACATCGCGGTCTGGATTCCGGCAAGGACGAATGTCCTGATGGCGTCCACAGCCACGTCTACGCGCATAGGCAACTTCTGCCGCTCGTCGAGCGTGAAATGACCGAGGACATAATCGATCTGACATCCCTTGGGGAAATCGTTGCCTATGCCGAAGCGCAGCCTGGCGTAAGACTGGGTGCCAAGCATCTGCGCAATGTTCTTGAGGCCGTTGTGTCCGGCATCACTTCCGCCCGGTTTGATTCTTATCGATCCGAACGGCAGCGCAATGTCGTCGACAAGTACAAGGATGTGGTCAATATCAATGTTTTCCTTATTCTTCCAGTAGCGCACGGCGTTACCGCTCAGATTCATATAGGTTGACGGCTTGAGAAGCACCACCTGCTGATTCTTGATGCGCCCTGTACCCACATCGCCGTAACGGTCGGTCGTAAAAGAAATATTGGATGCCTCGGCAAAGGCATCCAATATTCTGAAACCTATATTATGGCGGGTGCCCTGATACTCCTGACCGATGTTACCGAGCCCCACTATAAGATATTTCATTGGCTAAGCTGTTTTATTTTGCAGCAGCAGCGGCGGCGGCAGCGGCACCACGAGCGGCGCGGGTGAGCTGAACGGCGCAAACCACAGCTTCTTTCGGAGAAACGAGTTCAAGACCTTCGAAGTGAAGTTCTCCAACCTGAAGTGTCTTGCCCAGGCCGAGGTGGTCGACATTGATGACAAGGCGTTCGGGAATTTCGGTGTAGCAAGCTTTAACCTTGAGTTTCTTCATGGAAAGTGTGAGCTTACCACCGGCCTTAACACCTTCTGCATGGCCTTCAATCTTGACGGGCACGGACATTACGACGGGCTTGGTGTCGTTTACTTCGAGCAGGTCGAGATGGAGGATATTGTCCTTTACAGGGTGGAACTGAACCTCGCGGAGCACAGCCATCTTTTTGCCACCGTTGAACTGAAGCTCGATAGCGAAGATTTCAGGAGTGTAGATGAGCTTGCGGATAGCCTCGTTGGTAACGGTAAGGTCGGTTGTGATCAGACCACGGCCATTTTCAATTTCCACGATTTTTTCACCGGGATTGAGAGTGCCTTTGTAGGGAAGTTCAAAGGGTTCGCCGCCATTGAGAACAACGGGGATTTTACCTTCGGAACGGAGGGCCTTGGCAGCCTTTTTGCCAAGATCCACACGTGGCTCGGCGATCAGTTGAAATGTTTTCATTTTTGTTTAATTTGTTGTGTTACTCAAAATTAATGTAGTGATTAATTTCCCATCACACTGGGGGCTCCGGAGTACATGCCTCCAAAGCGACTGCAAAGTTAACAAAAAACCTTTAATTAACAAAATTCCTTTTCTGCAGCGGCAAGTTTTTCCGGTGTCCCGATATCAAACCAACGGAAAACTGACGCCGGGCAATATCCCTTAATGGCAAGATGTCCTATCGCGTCAATATAAAAAGGTGTTATGGAAAACACATCAGAACCGATGGTCCTTCTATAAGATTCCAGACGGTTGAAAACCGCCGGCGACACCACATGCACACCCCCGAACGCCAGAGCCCTGCTGTTGGCAAGCTCTCCGGCATATACCGGCCGGCATTCGCCGGTTTTCAGGTTCTGCCATCCCGCCAGGTTCATGCCGCTGTCAAACCTGAACACCCTTGACGATTGCCGTGGTGAAACCATCAGAGTGGCATCCGCGCATTGCGCCCGGTGAAAGTCTATCATCGGCGCAATCGGGAAATCAGTCAGGATATCTGCATTATGCAGCACTACAGCATCGGAATCGGATAGGTCGAGCAACTGTTGCGCCTTCAGCAGGCCGCCTCCGGTGTCAAGCAAGCAGTCAGATTCGTCGCTGATTTTAATCTCCACACCAAAATTTCGGTTCTGTTCAAGGAAATCCACCACATGATTCGCGAAATGGTGCACGTTCACCACCATGTAGGTTATTCCGGCCTCATCGCGCAATTTTTCAATCACACGCTGCAGCGCGGGCACACCCCCTACCCTGGCCAAAGCCTTCGGATGGCTGTCGGTAAACGGTTTTAGGCGCGAGCCGATACCGGCAGCAAAAATCATTGCTTTATTCATGGCTGCAATCACTTTTTGCGGAAACTCCATTGAAAATTTCCATAATGTCCTGTTCCCGATGCCAGAGCACCACCCTTACCTCCGGAAACATTTCAGCAATATGGTGTGCCATATGCTCGGCACAATACACCGAACGATGGCGGCCTCCGGTACAGCCGAACGCAACGGAAAGTGACGTGAACCCCCGTTCGGAGTAGCGGCGTACCGAAGCGTCGACCATCTGCGCCGCAGCCGACAGGAAATCGGCAGCCTCGTTATTGCTTTCGATAAATTGTATCACAGGGACATCACGCCCCGTGAGAGGCTTGTATTCATCATATCTCCCGGGATTGTGGATGGCGCGGCAGTCAAATGCGAAACCGCCGCCATTACCGCTCAGGTCAATCGGTACGCCTTTCTTGTATGAAAAACTTGACACCGTGACAGTGAGACGCCCTTCAAGCTCCGGGACAGAATTAAGAGCAGAGATTTGCGAGACCAAAGGAGAGCCCTCAAGATCAGATACAAGAGAAGTTATATAAGGGAACACCCTTTCGAGACCGGAATCTTTTAGCCATGAGGCAAGATTGCGCACAGCTGAGGGTATACTTGAAATAAAATGCGGCTTGCGCTCGGTGAGACCGCGAAAACCGTAGGCGCCCAGCGTCTGCAGCATTCTGAAAAGTACGAAATACGGCAAACAGTCGCGGAATTCATTCTCGTCGAACTCATCTCCGAACGAAGCTTTCACGAATGAGATGTAATAATCCACAAGTTCCTTCCGAAGGCCGGCCGGAATGTGCGCCTTGGCCTGCCAAAGGAACGAAGCCACGTCGTATTCCGCCGGTCCGCGGCGGCCTCCCTGAAAGTCAATCAGGAAAGGTACGCCGTCAGTCAGCATCACGTTGCGGCTCTGGAAATCACGCACCATGAATTGGCGCGCCGTGGCGGTCCTTTTGGCCAGGACTGCATACAATCGGTCGAACTCCGAGGCGAGCCGGGCTTCATCGAACTCCGTACCGCTGGTTTTCAGAAAGCAGTATTTGAAATAATTGAGGTCCGACAGAATCATGTCGTCATCCATGGCCGGCGAAGGGAAACAACGATTGAAATCAATGCCGCGGGAACCGAGGAACTGTACCCTCGCGAGCATGGCTAAGGAATCACGCAGCAGCCCGACGTCTTCGCCCGAAAAATTTCCCGATTGCCTTGACTGCGCTATGGCACTGAAGAGTGAAGTGTCGCCAAGGTCCGACTGCAAGTAGGCCATGTCGTCGGCCGATACAGCCAGAATATTCGGGACAGGCAGCCCAAGCGAAGCAAAATGCCTTGCCAGATATATGAAACTCCGGTTCTCCGCCGGGTCAGTGCCAAAGGTGGCTATCACAGAGCGTTGCCCCTTGGAGCACGCACGAAAATACATGCGGTTCGACCCTGCGCCCGCAATTATGGAGAGTGAGTCCGGTGCTGCTCCGAAATGCTCCTTATAGAGAGCCGCAACAGAGGCGGCAGCCTCGTGTTGCGGCATTTTTCTTACGGTTCCCAATTGTAGTCTTTTGGTTTATACAATGCTGTCTGTCATTCAGCGTTATCGGCTTCTTCAGTTCCCTCCTCGGCTGCGGTTTCCTCTTCGGCGAAGTCTGTTATATTGGCAGCAAGGAGCTGATTGTACCAGCTGAAAAGTTTGCGGATGTCGGTAGAATATACCCTTTCCTCGTCATAATCGGGCAAAACAGTTGCAAAGAATGCGCGCAGAGACGCATCGTCCATGCTCTTTGCATCAACAGGCTTGCATTCTGTCACTTCCTTTAATTTCTCGAGCACGTCCGACAGAGGCACGTCGCCATCGAATGTGTACATTGAAATATCGCCGAGCGACACAACCTTGTCACGTGCATACGCCGGCATGCGTTTGCCTGTTGCGATGTTCTCGACAATCAGCATATTTTTTCCTTGGTTCACAAGACGGAACAAGCCAGGCTTTCCCGCAATAGAAAGAATTCCTTTAAGCATAATTATATTATGGGGGTTATGAATAATTCATTCGGCTTACAGCCATGCAGCCCCTTCCCGGCTTGCAAAGTTAACCAACTTTAAGTAACTTTGCAAGCTAAACAATCTATCAGGAAAAGTCAACCAAGGTGCTTGCACAATATCTAAAGCAGTTCGTACAGCTTATATTTGCCCCGACCAAAGGTTGGGAGGACATCGAACGCGAAAGCGGAGAGCAGTTCCGCATCGCGCGCGAAGACGGTATTTCTGCCGATTCACCCCGGGTGCGTAGCGCTTCGTACGTGGAAGAGCAGAATGTGTGGGAGGAACATCGTGCCACACGGTGTTTCTATTCGTGCTTCCTTCCGGCAATATGCCTGTTTGCACTCTCCTGGCTTGTCCGGGCGCTTTATGGCACAGACGATCTGCTAAGCTGCATTCAGAAGGCTATTGTCACATTTGTGACATTATTCCTCTCATCGCAGTTTGCGAGGTATATTTTCATGGTGTACATGCCCCGGATCATGGCGCCATCTGTGCTGATTGAACCCAAGGGCAGATGGTTTGTCCTTATCATGCAATGCCTGACTTTCCTTGGAACTATCACGCTCGTGTCAAATATTGTCAAAACTCACCTTGCGTTAATCGAGTTCCTTCCGTTCTACGTTATATTCATTATATGGAAAGGGGCTAAATTCGCCGGCGTCGACGAGAAAAATGTGGGACTGTACATGATTATCGCCACTTTATCCATCCTCGGTCCGACCTACCTTCTCTCTATTCTGCTGAACGCCCTGATCTGACCCGCTCGTCGCCCGAATAATCTAAAAAGCCCATTGTCTGCATGAAATTCAAGGAAATAAACATAAAGAACCGCCGAGCCACTTTCGACTATGCCATAGGCGACACTTTTACTGCCGGCCTTGTACTGACCGGCACGGAAATCAAATCCATCCGACAGGGCAAAGCCTCGCTGGCCGACACATTCTGTTACGTCAACAACGGTGAGGTATGGGTGAAAAACATGTACATCGCCGAATATTTCTATGGCACATACAACAATCACACCGAGCGACGCGACCGCAAGTTGCTGCTGAACCGCAAGGAGATACGCCAGCTTGAAAAGAACGGCAAGGAGTCGGGCTTCACCATCGTTCCGCTACGGCTGTTCATATCGTCGCGTGGCTATGCAAAGCTTGTAATCGGCATCGGGCGTGGTAAAAAGGAATACGACAAACGCCAATCAATCAAAGAGCGCGACGACAAGCGGGATATGGCCCGCATGTTCCAGCGGAAATAAGCCTACGGCTGTTTCTCCAACAGCACCAGTACGTTTTTTCGCGGGTGTGACAGTGAGGTGGCCATGACGCGCCAAGTGTCTCCACCTTTAAATCCGAAACGTTTCTGGAATTCTTCTGCACGCATCGTGAAATTGCGCACAGCCACATCGGCCGCGCCTCCTATTTTGGCTGACAAGGCTTTCGCGCTTCTGGAGGAGAAATCAACCACATCAGCTATCTTGTTCCATCGGCCCGGCAGATCGGCATACGGACTGTCTGCAACATAAACATGCGAATTGGGGTGCAGCTTACGCACCCCATACCGTGCGCACAAGGTGGCAAACGGCGCAGCCTTCATCATCGCCGGCGACGGCTCATACAGATATAAGCCTCTTTCCGGCACGCCGAACCGCATCTCCGCCTGCCGCTCCTCATCGAGAGAAAACCAGAAAGTTTTATTGCAGTCAGTAGCAATGACCGCCGCATGCAAACCGTAAGGAGCATCGGTATCTGAAAAATCGGCGACTGCAAGAAGTTCGCGGCACTCCCCTCTCTCCTCAACCACATAGAGATGAGTTGCCTGTGGCAAATCGCGCAATGTCTGGGTCACATCAAGCATGGGCGACAGCTTGGCGATAAGCACGTTGCTTTTGGATGCAATCATGGGCATCAGCTCGACAAGGTCCGGCTGACAGTCGTGCAGATTAAACACTCTTCCCCCCGTGGCATTGCGCCTTGCCGGATCGATGAATACAACATCGAATCGGTCGCCTTTGTAATCAGACAGCCATTGCACCGAATCGGCATTCACAACCTTCACCCCCTCGCGGTCCCTGAAATTATATTGAGCCACGGCACAGCGTCTTTCATCCAATTCAATGGCGAGGCATCTTTTTGAATCGTCAGTGATGGCAGCCGACATGGCTGCAAAATCCACCCCGAGCCCACAGGTCATGTCAAGCAACGACACCGCCCGTTGCGCGTGGCAATGCATCACTTCTGCATGGAAACGTGCCACACGGGCAGAACTCGCCTGCTCCACCGAAACGGGATGCAACATCAGTTCCGGCTGTAAATCTCCGAATTTGCCATTGCATTTGTGTAGACATTCTATGTGCGTTATGGCATCCTGTACCCAATTCTCTCCTTTGCTTTGATATTTCAGGCGCAATCTGACAGGATCCTCATTAACATGAGCATCTACAAACTGAAAAAATTCGGATGACGGGGTATACATGGAGTTTCTGTCGGGTTATAACGGATTGTTACAGTAAAAATGCGTCGCGAAGATAATTAAATTTACCTTCACGACGCAATATATTACTGTAAAAAAAGGCTTCATCCGGCCGGATTGAGGGGCACTTTTATTGCAGGCGATTCAGTCCATGTCAAGAGCCATGTAGTGCTGATAAGGATGGTCACATGCCGGACATGTCATCGGGGGTTCGGTGCCTACAAATGTATAGCCGCACACAAGGCAACGCCAGGAAATTGGCGTGTCACGTTTCCATACTGTCCCGTCCTGCACGCGTTTCAGGTAGCGCTCGAAACGGTCAAGGTGATGCTGCTCTATACTTGCGATTGCACGGAAATGGTCAGCTATTTCGGGGAAGCCTTCCTCTTCGGCAATCTTCGCATCGGCCAGATACCGTGCCACGCCCTCGTCGCGTTCTTCCTTGATTGCGATTTGAAGATTGGCCGCAGTGTCCTGAATCTTGTCTGCATCTACAGTCACATTGCAGGGCACCACACCGGTCTCAAGCATCTTCATGAACACCTTGGCGTGGCGCAGTTCATTCAAAGCAGTCTCCTCAAATACCTTCTGTATCGGGAAATAATTTTCTTTTTCGGCCTGCTGGCTGTAAAACATGTATCTGCTGTAGGACTGTGATTCATTCATGTAGGCATTGACCAGTGCCTGCTCTGTACGAGTGCCCTTTATGCTTTTGGGCATTGTGGTTGTTGTTGCCATGACGTTATAAGTAAATTTAGTTGTGTATGTTTTTCTATGTCTTTAAATAAAACCTGCAGAACATCCGTTTTGTTCGTGTCGGACAGGATTTAAACGGCCAAAACGGAATTGTCTTAAATGCGTCATATTAGCCCCTGTTCTCCTATGCTTGTAGCGCCGATTCTTGTAATTCCCGCTATTGCCAGAACGAAGATTAATTTGTAACTTTGGGGGATAAATGTATGGGTGTAGCGCATGCGCGATGCCCTTCAAGGCTGAACCAAACAACCTCACAATATATGAAATTTAAAATCGCGAGCAAAGCGCTCTATTCCACCCTGTCGGGTGTGAGCAAGGTGATTAATTCAAAGAACACCCTCTCCATTCTCGACAATTTCCATTGGAAAGTCGAGTCGGACAAACTTACCATCACGGCCTCAGATTCCGAAAACACGCTCACTGCAGTTCTCCCTATCACAGCATCGGAGGGCGAGGGCGATTTTTGCGTGAATGCACGACGCATATCCGACATTGCAAAGGAGTTGCCTGATGTAGATGTGGAGTTCAGTATCAACCCGTCAAACGGCGCCATGAAAATCAAGTTCCCCGGTGGTGTTTTCGACATGATGACACTCGAGGGCTCGCAGTACCCGCGCACTGTTGAGGATGCCGAGGAGACCATGAGCTTCAGCTGCCCCGGTTCTCAGATAATCAACGGTATAGAAAACACTCTGTTCGCCGTGGGTTCCGACGAATTACGTCCGCAGATGATGGGTATCCTCTGGGACATCAAGCCGGACGGCATCACGTTCGTGTCGACCGATACACGCAAACTCGTGCGTTACATCGACAACACTTCCGCCCCGGAGATAGCGGCATCGTTCATTCTTCCGCTCAAGCCTGCTGTAATCCTCAAATCTCTCCTTGACAAGGACGAAACTGTAAGCGTGCAGATTTCGCCGCGCAGCGCCGTGTTCAAAACCGAGAACCTCACGCTCAACAACCGCTTCATCAAAGGCAATTTCCCCGACTACAACCGTGTGATCCCCACTCAGAATCCCTACGTTGTCACAGTGGACCGCGACACTATCATTACCGCTGTACGCCGCGTTGCAGTCTGCACCGATCCCGGGCACGGACTGATAAAATTCCGCTTCAAGCCCGACATGCTCGAGATGAAAGTCGATGACCCGAACGTAGGTACATTCGCACAGCAGGAAGTGCCTTGCGATTTTACAGGCAATGAGATGGTAATCGGTTTCAGCGCCATGTTCCTCATGGAGATATTCTCCACCATCGACACGCAGAATGTTATCATCAAACTCGCCGACCCCTCTCGCCCCGGACTGTTCGAACCGGAAGACAATCCTGAAAACACAAGCCTTGTCATCATCCTGATGCCGATGGCGGTGACGGATTTCTGATTCCTCTCCGGCCAGGCAATATAATGCATTAAGCGTAATTCTCTACAAAATTTTGTTTTTGCATTGAAACTGAATATTACCAAACCGGTGATGTTTTTCGATCTTGAAACCACCGGTACGAATATAACCACCGACCGCATTGTCGAAATCTCGATGATCAAGGTCTTCCCCGACGGGCACGACGAGCAGCGCACGGTGCGTGTAAACCCCGAGCGACATATCCCCGAGGAGGCATCAGCCATCCATCACATTTATGATGAGGACGTGGCCGATAAACCTGCGTTCCGGCAAATTGCCCGCCAACTCGCCGACAGCTTCGAGGGCTGCGACATTGCCGGCTTCAATTCCAACCGCTTCGATGTGCCGATGCTGTCGGAAGAATTTGCCCGTGCCGGTGTGGATTTCGATTTCACACGCCCGCGTTACATCGACGTCCAGACCATCTTCCATAAGAAGGAGCAACGCACTCTGACTGCAGCCTATCGTTTCTACTGCGACAAGGACCTTGACGGAGCACACTCTGCCAACGCCGACACACGCGCCACCTATGAAGTGCTTCTCGCGCAACTTGAACGATACGATGACCTGCCAAACGATGTGGCGGCACTGTCGGAATTCTCGTCGCAGCAGAAAAATGTGGACATCATGGGACGCCTTGTCTACGACGACCAGCACCGGGAGGTTATCAACTTCGGCAAATACAAGGGACGCCTTGCATCCGAAGTATTAACCAAAGACCCCGGCTATTTCAGCTGGATTCAGCAGGGCGATTTCCCCAGTGATACAAAAAGGATTTTTACGGCCATCAAACTGCGGATGCGCAAATAACGCACCCGCACCTGAATGTAATATTGCACAAGTCAACACCGATATGAAAGGAAAGCACATAGTTGTAGGTATAACCGGCGGCATTGCGGCATATAAATCCGCCATGCTTGTGAGGCTGTTTGTTAAGGCCGGTGCCGAAGTGCAGGTGATCATGACCCCCAACGCCAAAGAGTTCATAACACCTCTCACGCTTTCCACCCTGTCGGGTCGTGCAGTGATCAGCGAATTTTTCACCGCCAACACAGGCGTGTGGAATAGCCATGTTGACCTCGGCCTCTGGGCCGACGTTTTTGTGGTTGCCCCAGCTACGGCATCGACCATAGGCAAGATGGCCAACGGCATAGCCGACAACATGCTCGTCACCTCATATCTGTCCACCCGCGCAAAGGTGTTCGTCGCACCTGCAATGGATTTCGACATGATGCAGCATCCCACCACAACACGGAACCTTGCCACACTCGCCTCTGACGGAGTCGATATCATAGAGGCTGCCGAAGGTGAGCTTGCATCGCACCTCGTGGGGAAAGGACGGATGGCCGAACCGGAAGTGATATTCCGCGCAGTGGATGACTTTTTCAAAAACTCCGCTACTCCGGAAGAACATAAGCTCTGCGGCAAACGGATTCTTGTTACAGCTGGTCCGACCCGCGAGAAGATTGACCCCGTACGCTACATCAGCAACTACTCTACAGGCAAAATGGGGGTAGCCATCGCGGATGCCGCCGCTGCCATAGGGGCAGATGTCAGTCTGATTCTCGGTCCGTGCGAGGCTCGCCCGAAAAACGGCAAAGTCAACATAATAAAGGTTGAATCCGCACAACAGATGCTTGATGCCTGTGAGGCGCTGTTCCCCACAACGGATGTTGCCATAATGTCGGCTGCTGTGGCGGATTACCGGATTGCCGACGTGGCTGAAAAGAAAATAAAGCGTGAGCACACAGACGCGCCACCTCAGCTTCAGCTCAAAAAGAATCCCGACATTGCAGCCACACTCGGCGCACAGAAACGTCAGGGACAGATTCTGGTAGGATTCGCACTGGAGACAGACAACGAAGAGACAAATGCTCTTGAAAAGCTGCACAGGAAGAATCTTGATCTGATTGTGCTGAATTCGCTCAACGACAAGGGCGCAGGTTTCGGAACAGATACAAACCGCATCACCATCTTTGATAACTGCGGCGCCTCGCGCACTTTCCCGCTCAAACCGAAGTCGGAAGTCGCAACAGATATTCTCGCGGCCATTTCGCAACACGCGCAGCAACAAGGCAAATGACAGAGTGGCTCCGACCCATCATTACGAAGCATTACATTTCACTAAATATGACAAACTCCCTGAAACGCATATCGGCTATAGCTCCGTTCATCCTTTTTTTATGTATATGTTGTGGGGCAGCAAAGGCACAGGAACTCAATTGTGAGGTGACTATCAACACTGACCAGCTGCAGAATGTGAGCAAGGATGTGTTCCAGACGTTGCAGGAATCCGTCACTGAATACATGAATTCCAATCATTTCACCAACGACCAATATGCGGTGAATGAACGGATTGACTGCCGCGTTTTTCTCACAGTCGCTGAGTATGCCGACGATGTGATAAAGGGCGATATTCAGGTGCAGTCCACCCGTCCCGTCTATAACAGCACTTACACAACCACGCTGCTCAATTTCAAGGATTCCAATGTGGAATTCTCTTATCAGCAGGGTGAACCGCTTAATTTCACCGTGAATACGATGGAAAGCCAGCTAACAGCCATATTGAACTTCTATGCCTACTTTATCATTGCACTTGACCGCGACAGCTTCGCCCCAAACGGCGGTGACGAGGCTTTTGAACGGTTGAAAATGATTGTGCAGATGGCACAGTCGTCGGGCGAAGGCGGATGGAAAGCTTTCGAGGACAAAAAGAACCGTTCGGCTCTGCTTGGCGCGTTCACGGAACCTTCGACCTCGGCCACACGTTCGCTGCTGTACAACTATCACCGCAAAGGGCTTGACGAGATGTTCCTGTCACCTGATAAAGGACGCGCACAGATCACTGAATCTCTTTCTGTGCTTCAGAAAGTGTATGACATCGACCCGATGAATGTTTCCCTGTCGTTGTTCAAGGATGCCAAACTTGACGAACTTGTAAACATCTACTCGAAAGCATCGCAGACCGAGCGTGAAACAGTGGCCACTCTGCTCACGCCGCTGTATCCCACAGAAATGAAACGCATTAACCAGATTAAGGCAGGATCGCAGAAATGATTAAGACGCTCCACATATCCAATTATGCCCTGATTGACCGGATAGACATAACTTTCTTTCCGGGGCTTAACATCATCACAGGTGAGACGGGTGCCGGAAAATCAATCATCCTCGGAGCCCTCGGCCTACTGCTCGGCGGTAGAGCTGACACCAAGGTGGTGCGCGACCCGAATGTAAAATCTGTTATCGAGGCTACATTCTCGGCTGACGGCTACACCTCGTTGCAACAATTCTGCGAGGAAAACGATATCGACTGGGACGACGATACAGTGATATTACGCCGCGAAATCAGCACCACAGGCCGCTCCCGTGCGTTCATCAACGATTCCCCGGTAAATCTGGCACAGTTGCAGACTGCAGGATTGTTTCTCATCGACATACATTCGCAGCATCAGAACCTGCTGCTTGCATCGCCTCCATATCAGCTGCAGGTAATCGATTCCGTGGCCTGCAATGCGACCCTCAACGACGAATTCCATACCCTATACAATTCGTACCGGCAAGCCTTGCGACAATACAAACAGGAGCGTATCGCGCTTGACAAGGCACGAGCCAACGAAGAGTTTCTGCGCTATCAGTACGACATGCTTGTTAACGCCTCACTGCAGCCTGGCGAACTTAAGGAGCTGGAGAACGAACGAAAGCTGCTTGCCAACATGGCTCAGGTGAAAGCGTCGCTGCAACTTATCGGGGGAGCTTTGACCGACGGCGACACCAATGCCGACGATCTCGTTCGCGAAGCCGCTGCTGAAGCATCACAGATCGCCTCGTATGTCGACGACGGCGAGGCGTTGGCCGACCGTCTGGAAGCCCTTCGCGTGGAATTGCGCGATATTGCCGCAACATTCGCCGATGCCGACGGAGCGCTGAGCGATGACCCTGCCAGGCTTGACGAAGTTGAGGAACGGCTAAATCTGCTTTACGACCTTCTACGCCGGCAGCAGGCGGAAACCATTGAGCAACTCATTGAAATACGCGACCGCCTTGCCAACGAAATCAAGGCCATCGATCTTGGCGACGAAGGACTACAGAAAAGCGAGACTGCTGCCAAAAAGGCCAAACGTGCAGCCATGGAGAAGGCTGAGGAGCTTTCGGCGTCACGTAAGGCTGCCGCACAGCAGTTTGCTGCCGACCTTAAAGAGCGCGCAACACCGCTCGGTATGAAAAATTTGCAGGTAGAGATTTCCATTAAACCTGTACAGCTATCGGCCACCGGTATCGATGCCATAGAATTCCTCTTTGCATTCAACAAAAACCAGCCACTTATGCCTGTGGGAAGCACAGCTTCGGGTGGTGAGATTTCGCGCCTCATGCTTTCGATAAAATCACTGGTGGCGCACAAGATGCAGCTGCCGTCGATTGTATTCGACGAGGTGGACACCGGTGTTTCAGGCGATGTGGCTCACCGCATGGGAGCATTGATGAAAGATATCTCCGAAAACATCCAGGTTATAGCCATAACCCATCTCCCACAGGTGGCAGCAAAAGGTAACGCCCATTTCAGGGTGTTCAAGACCGATACCGACAGCTCCACCATTACGCGCATAGAGCTGCTTACCCCTGAAAACAGAATTGCGGAGATAGCTCAGATGCTTTCGGGATCCACTATCGACCAGGCTGCACTCGCCAATGCACGCGCACTGATTGACAACGCCTAAACAAAACTGAAAAATGCTTGAAAAGAATGATTATATCTACGGCATCCGTGCCGTGATCGAAGCCGCAGAAGCCGGAAAGGAATTTGACAAGGTGCTTATATCAAACACGCCTCAGAGCGCCCTTGCGCCTGAACTTATGACGGCATTGAAATCCCGCGGCATCCTCATACAGAAAGTGCCGGTAGAAAAAATCGACCGCATCACACGTCGCAACCATCAGGGGGTACTCGCCATTCTGTCGGCAGTGTCCTACTGTTCGCTTGCCACACTGGTGCCGACCCTGTTTGAAGAGGGGAAAACGCCGCTGATCGTCATGCTCGATGGTGTTACTGACGTGCGCAACTTCGGAGCGATAGCCCGTACATGCGAGTGCGCCGGGGTTGATGCAATGGTCATAGCTCGTCGCGGAGGCGCATCTGTCACGGCAGATGCCATGAAAACTTCGGCCGGAGCACTCGCCTATCTGCCCATCTGCAGGGAGAACAGCATTATCAATGCCGTGAAATTTCTGCGCGACTGCGGATTCCAGATTGTGGCCGCCACTGAAAAATCCGACATACCCTACACCCGCGCTGATTTCACATTGCCCACCGCCATCGTGATGGGTGCGGAGGACACCGGTATAAGCGAGGATGTGCTTCGCTTTTCAACAGCCAGAGTAGCCATTCCGGAACGTGGGCACATCTCGTCGCTCAACGTGTCGGTGGCAGCCGGAGTGATGATTTATGAAGCGGTTCGTCAAAGAACCATTTAATTTTATCACTTTTCCGCCCGAATTTCTTACTGGCAAATTTGGAGTTTCATCAAATTGAGCTATATTTGCATGTGAACTCCCGATGGGAGTCCGCAAGTTAAAATCTTCAAACAATACTAACAACCAAAGCACATGAAGAAACACAATTTCTATGCAGGGCCTTCCATTCTTAGTCCCTACACGATTCAGAACACGGCTGACGCAGTTATCAACTTCGCCGACACCGGTTTAAGTATCCTCGAAGTTTCGCACAGGTCGAAAGAATTCCAGGCAGTAATGGACGAAGCCCGCGCTTTGGTGAAAGAACTCCTCGACATTCCCGAAGGCTACAGCGTGCTGTTCCTCGGAGGCGGTGCAAGCCTGCAGTTTGCTATGGTTCCCTACAACCTGCTTGCAACCAAAGCAGCATATCTCGACACTGGCGTGTGGGCTCACAAAGCCGTGAAGGAAGCCAAACTGTTCGGCGAAGTCGACGTTGTGGCATCGAGCGAGGACCGTAATTACAACTATATCCCGCGTGATTACACCATCCCCACTGATGTCGACTACTTCCACATCACAACCAACAACACCATCTACGGTACTGAAATCCGCAAGGATCCCGATTCGCCCGTACGCATGGTTGCCGATATGTCCAGCGACATTTTCTCACGTCCGGTTGATGTGAGCAAATACGACATCATCTACGCCGGCGCACAGAAAAACCTCGCTCCCGCCGGTGCAACCCTGATTATCGTACGTGAGGATGCACTCGGCCATGTGTCGCGTCCCATCCCCACCATGCTCAACTACAAGACCCACATCGACAAGGATTCGATGTTCAACACTCCCCCTGTGCTTCCCATTTTCAGCGCACTCCAGACACTGCGCTATTATAAGGAAGTGGGCGGTGTGACAGAGCTTGAGAAGCGCGACCTCGCCAAGGCAGCCCGTCTGTACGAGGCTATCGATGCAAGCCCCATCTTCGAAGCTACTGTTCCCAACCATGAGGACCGCTCGATTATGAACGTATGCTTCGTGATGAAACCCGAGTATAAGGAACTTGAAAAAGCATTCATGGACTTTGCTGCCACCAAGGGCATCGTAGGCATCAAGGGGCACCGCTCTGTAGGCGGCTTCCGCGCATCACTCTACAATGCACTCCCCATGGAGAGCGTGGATGTGCTTGTTGCTGCAATGAAAGAGTTTGCCGCAAAGGCATAATAGAATAACAACCCAAACTAAACTCATTTGCAATGAAAGTTCTGGTTGCTACAGAAAAACCGTTCGCAGCCGTTGCTGTCGACGGAATAAAGAAAGTGGTTGAAGATGCCGGTTACGAACTCGCACTTCTTGAGAAATACACTTCAAAGGCCGAACTGCTTGATGCAGTCGCCACTGCCGACGCCCTCATTGTGCGCAGCGACAAGGTTGACGCCGAAGTGCTTGACGCTGCAAAACAGCTGAAGATTGTGGTGCGTGCCGGTGCCGGTTACGACAACGTCGACCTTGCTGCCGCCACTGCTCATAACGTGTGTGTTGAGAATACGCCGGGTCAGAACTCCAATGCCGTGGCCGAACTTGTGTTCGGCATGGCTGTAATGGCTGTGCGCAACATGTACAACGGCACCTCCGGTTCTGAACTGAAGGACAAATCGCTCGGTATCCATGCATTCGGTCAGGTAGGCCGCAACGTGGCCCGCATAGCCAAAGGCTTCGGTATGAATGTGAGCGCCCTCGACCCCTACTGCCCCGCAGAGGTGATGGCTGCAGCCGATGTGACCCGCGTTGAATCCGTTGAAGACCTCTACAAGAACAACAAGGTTGTTTCGCTTCATATCCCCGCTACCGACGAGACACGCAAATCGGTAGGTTTCGATCTGGTGACACTGCTGCCGAAAGGCGGCCTGCTCATCAACACCGCCCGCAAGGAAGTGATTGACGAGGAAGGCCTGTGCAAGGCTCTGCGCGAACGTCCCGACCTGAAATACGTGGCCGACGTGCGTCCCGACAATGCCGAGTCCATGGAAACTGAATTTGCAGGCCGGGTGTTCTTCACCCCCAAGAAAATGGGTGCGCAGACCTCCGAGGCTAACATCAATGCCGGAATAGCAGCCGCCAATCAGGTGGTAGCGTTCCTGCGCGACGGGGTTGACCGTTTCCGCGTCAACAAATAAGTGGCGCGTTCCTGTGGAAGCAACCACACCGGTTGTTCCCGATAAGTTGTCATTTATGACGTAAACCTTATGCTGAATACTGATAAATGGACTTGCCGCCATGCGGCGCTTGCGCTTGCGGCTTTCGGTGTTGAGAGTGTTGTCACCTCACCCGGGAGCCGCAATGCTCCGTTGTTAATGGCCGTGTCGAGACACGGCGGATTAATGACGCTTTCGGTTGTCGACGAACGGTCGGCAGCGTTCATCGCACTGGGTATCGCCGAGATTTCACAGCGCCCGGTGGCGTTGATATGCACTTCAGGAACCGCACTGCTCAATTATGCCCCTGCTGTGTGCGAGGCTTACCACAAACATCTCCCCCTGATAGTGATTTCGGCGGACCGCCCGGAAGAATGGATTGACCAGGCCGACAGCCAGACCATGAGGCAGCCCGACGCACTGTCAAATTTCGTAAAACTATCCGTGGATATGAAAGCGGAGCCGGCCGACGAGGAGCAGAAATGGCTATATACCCGCCGATTGAACGAAGCTCTTGATTGCGCTCTCGCCGGGTGTCCCGGTCCGGTTCATATCAATATCCGGATTTCCGAGCCGCTGACCGCTCAGGCGGAATATCACAACGAGCAATTCCACCGCATTTCGGTTGTCACGCCTCCCGAAAAAGTATCCACAACTACAGCACGCGCCCTTGCTAACGATGTCAGACAGAAAAACATCCTGATTGTCGCAGGTTTTGGCGCACCGGATGCAGCTCTGAACAAGGCCATATCCACCCTTGGCCGGCTGCCTAATGTGGTTGTACTCGCCGAAAGTCTCTCAAACCTGCATTCAGACGACGTGCTGCAGGTATCCGACAGCCTGTTTTCCGGCATATCCGCTGAGAAGTCTGCCGGTTTTGTGCCTGACCTGCTGATAAGCTTCGGGGGCGCCATAGTGTCGGCTCCGCTGAAACGGTTTCTGCGTCAGGCCGACATAGCGGAGCATTGGCATGTGGGGACTGAACGGAACCTCATCGATACATACCGACATCTCTCCACGGCAATACTGATTTCGGCCCCGGCTTTTTTCCCCCGCTTCGCCGGCGCCCTCAATTTCCTTAATAAAAACTGCGCCGGGATAAGCCAGTTCAAGAAAAACTGGATTGATATAGCAAACCGGCGTGGCGTAGTGCTTTGGCATAAGCTGCAGGCTGCCCCTTGGAATGTAGCTACAGCTATAGGTCATGTGATAGAGGCAGCTCCGATTTCAGGCATGAATCTGCAACTGAGCAACGGGCTGGCCGTACGCGTGGCGTCAATGTCATGCCTGGACAAGTTTCACCGGGTGGATTGCAACCGTGGTGTGAGCGGCATAGACGGCTCGACCTCAACTGCCGTAGGCGCCTCACTGGCATACAATGGGGGAGACACATTGCTGATAACCGGCGACATGAGTTTTCAGTATGATCTTGGCGCTCTTGCCAGCAACTACCTTACCTCAAAGCTGCGCATTGTGCTGCTGAACAACGGCGGCGGAGGAATTTTCAAATACATAAAGACCACGCGCTCGCTTCCGGAAGTCGACAGTCTTTTCCGGTGCCAGCTGAATGTGGATGCCAAGGCTATAGCAAATGCGTTCGGTCTTAAATATTACCACGCAGACTCTTATGAGTCATTGCAGGAGGCCGTGCCCGCATTTTTCGCCGGGCCAGCACCAGCCATACTTGAGATAGCCACAGATGCTGAAACTGATGCCGCTGTGCTCACCGAGACGACTACCAACAATTGATCAACCGAAACAAAAGTATATTACAATATGAGAGAGTGGAAAAAAATAAAGGACTACGAAGATATCCTGTTTGAACAATATAAAGGGATTGCTAAAATCACCATCAACCGCCCCGAAGTTTACAACGCGTTCCGTCCGAGGACCAACTTCGAGATGCTTGACGCAATGAATTATTGCCGCGGCGCAGCTGATATAGGTGTGATTATCCTCACGGGCGCCGGCGACAAGGCGTTCTGCTCAGGTGGCGACCAACACTACAAAGGGCTTGGAGGCTACGTGGATGCCGACGGTACCCCACGCCTTAATGTGCTCGAGTTGCACCGCGCCATCCGTTCCATTCCGAAGCCTGTGATAGCCATGGTCAACGGCTACTCCATCGGTGGCGGCAATGTGCTGAATGTGGTGTGCGACCTTTCCATCGCTTCGGAAAATGCCCGTTTCGGACAGACCGGTCCCAAGGTTGGAAGTTTCGACGCAGGTTTCGGCTCTTCGTACCTTGCACGCTGCGTCGGTCAGAAAAAAGCACGCGAGATATGGTATCTATGCCGCCAATACACCGCCGCCGAGGCCCTCGAAATGGGCATGATCAATGCCGTGGTGCCGTTTGAGCGGCTGGAAGATGAAACCGTGGAATGGTGCGAGACAATCCTGAAACGTTCGCCCATGGCCATACGAATGATCAAACGTGCGCTGAACGCAGAACTTGACGGCCAGGCGGGCCTGATGGAATTTGCAGGCGACGCCACCCTGCTCTACTACCTCATGCCCGAGGCTCAGGAGGGGAAGAACGCGTTCCTTGAAAAACGCGACCCTGATTTCGACCAGTTCCCCAAATTTCCGGGATAAAAACCTTACCATGCTTACAGCTGATTTCGAACCATACACACTCCGCTTCAAACAGATTGCAATAACATCACGCAGCAGAATGAAAGTGAAGGACACTTTCATTCTGCGCGTTCATGACTCAGAGGTTCCTGAGGTCAGCGGCCTCGGGGAGTGCGCCCTGTTCAAAGGCCTAAGCGCAGAGGACACACCCTCGTATACGGACCATCTCGAAAGCTTCTGCAACAATCCGTCGGCCGATACGCTGCCTGAAATCTCGTCTATCCGGTTCGGATACGAAACAGCAATGCTGTCGCTCAACGCGCGTGGAAGCTCCAGACTGATTGAATCGGCTTTCACCACACAATCCTCCCCCATTCAGATCAACGGACTGATATGGATGGGAACAAAGCAGGAGATGTGCGCCCGTATTGCCGAAAAACTTGATGCCGGATTCCGATGCGTAAAGCTCAAGATCGGGGGCATCAACTTTGACGACGAAGCGGAATTGCTGGCAAATATCCGCAGGGAGTTTCCATCCGGAAGCATCGAACTCCGGCTCGACGCAAACGGGGCTTTCACCCCACAAAACGCTTTGGCCCGGCTCAACCGGCTTTCGGAGTTCGACATACACTCCATAGAGCAACCCATCAAAAGCGGACAATGGGAGGAAATGGCCCGACTGTGCCGGCTGTCACCTATCCCGATAGCTCTGGACGAGGAACTGATAGGATTTCATTCCGACGACTTCAAGACACGTCTGCTCGACACCATATCGCCGGCCTACATCATCCTCAAGCCATCGCTTTGCGGAGGTTTTGAGGAATCCGACAGATGGATTGAACTGGCCGAGAACCGCAATATCGGCTGGTGGGCCACCTCGGCGCTCGAATCGAACATCGGCCTCAATGCCATCGCCCAGTGGGTGGCACGCTATAATCCCACTATGCCGCAAGGACTTGGCACAGGCGCCCTTTACACGAACAACTTACCGTCGCCATTGCAACTCGAAGGCGACAACATGTATTTCCGTCCATGCAACAGCTGATTGAGCAATTCATGGCAGAATGGTGCGACCGTCGGCCATACATTATAGCCCATACATCCGGTTCAACCGGAACACCAAAGGAGATACACCTGCTGAAATCCGACATGGTCATGTCGGCACGCGCCACAAATGCCCGGTTCAACATCAGCAGTCATTCGCATCTTCACCTTACTCTATCACCTGCATATATAGCGGGGAAAATGATGATTGTGCGTGCACTTGAAGCCGGCTGCGATTTAACTTATGAACCCCCGACAAACCACGGGCTTCTCTCCATCGATTACGGTGACATAGATCTGCTTGCTGTCGTGCCGTCGCAATGCAGTCAACTGCTCGCCAATCCTATTGCACGTAAGCGCCTGCATAACGTGATTATAGGGGGAGCGGCCATCAGCCATGCCACAGAACAGGCGCTGCTGTCTGCGCCCTGGAACTCATTCGCCACATACGGCATGACCGAGACCTGCAGCCATGTAGCCCTCAGGCGCATGGGAACCGATGCATATACTGCAATGCCGGGCATACGCTTTTCCACAGATCACCGTGACTGCCTCAGAATAAACGCTCCGCGATTCAGTTTCCGTCAGCTTCAGACCAACGACATTGTAGACCTTCTGTCGCCACAATCATTCATCTGGAAAGGACGTTACGACAATGTCATCAATAGCGGTGGCATAAAAATTTTCCCCGAACAGCTTGAAGCAAAACTTCAACCTTATGTCGGAATGCCGTTTTTCGTAGGGAGCGCCCCTCACCCAGTCTGGGGAACTGCCGTTGAACTGGTCGTGGAGCTGGCTGATTCCAAATTGGCCGACACTTCTGAACTTGAGCAGCAGTTACAGGATATCTGCCGCACACATCTCACTGCAGTGGAATGTCCCAAATCAATTAAATTCACAGCGGCACTACCGCGCACTGAAAATGGCAAAATCCGCCGCAACGGCTGATAATCTTTGGAGTACGGCTACTGTTATTAATTATGCGGCATCTGCCGTAAAATTATTTACAGAAAAAACACGTCCGTACACCGCTGAAATTTGCTTAAACCAAAAATTAATTATAAATTTGCACTTCGAAAACGGATGCGTACTCAACGTACAACTCACATCCGGAGTGATGCTCGAGTGGCTGAAGAGGCAAACCTGGAAAGTTTGTATACCCCGAAAGGGTATCGGGAGTTCGAATCTCCCTCACTCCGCTAAAGCCAGCAAAAAGATTGCTGCAAGGTCCTATAGCTCAGTTGGTTAGAGCAACAGACTCATAATCTGTGGGTCCTAGGTTCAAGCCCTAGTGGGACCACAGTTGGGTCACGATTCAGACACTGGATCGTGGCCCTTTTTCTTGTTCGTAACCGTCACTGCGTCAGCGTTTAGCAATTTTATAACTTCCTGTGATAGAAAGATTTAGCACTCCACACTCTTTTAGGCAGTAGCCCATTATAGCATTTGTTAGTTTCGATTTAGCACATTAACTTTGGTACGGATTTCAAAAACGTACCACACGAGTGTACCGAAAATGTACCAAGTTTTTGGCCCCGCAGCGGACAAGACCAAGTACCACGCCAGACCGGACGGAATCGGCCGATAAAATACCGTCCAAGACGCTGATATAAAGTTTTTTGTGCTAAATGCTGCTAAATCGTCCGAGTATAAAACAAGACCCATCCGGAGGGTGTTGAAAAATCGGGTTCGGTACATTTTTCGCCATTGTGGTACACCTTTCTGAAATGTACCAAACCAATAGCAAATGATGTTTAACACTTCAAAGAATCAAGCAATTATGGCAGGAATACCTCAAATAAAGCTCGTATTTGACCGTCGTAAGACGGCTTCGGCCACGACCAAGGGGTCGGTAGAGATCGAGGTCACATGGAAAAGGGAGCGCATACGCTTATCAACCGGTGTGTCTGTACTCAAACAACAGTGGAAGGGAAATGAGGTTGTGGATCACCCTGAGGCTGCGGAACTGAACGCAAAAATCCGAAGCCTTCTCAAATCCATGCAGGAAAAGCTCAACCACATGGCGGAAAACAATACGGAAATAAACCTCTCGGTGCTGAAAGCCACCCGCAAGGCCAAGGTAATAGGCGGCAGGACTGACTTCCTCGATTGGCTCGAAGAACGGATCTCAAAACGTCCAATCAAGGAATCGACGAGAAAGCATCACATGACGGTGCTTAAATCCCTGCGCGAGTTCGGCAAGATCAAAACATTTACCGATGTAACCTCCCGCAACATAAAACTGTGGGACGACTACATCAGGTCGCTTGACAAGGTAAACTGCCAGGCGTCCGTACACGGCTATCACAAGAGGCTCCGCCCGTATATACAGGAGGCCCTCGAACTCCAGCTTATCGACATAAACCCTTACGCGAATGTAAAGATTCCGAGGGGGAAATCGGAGGGTATCAGATTCCTCACCGAAGAGGAACGCGACCGCATAGAGGAGCTAGAGCTGTTCGGCATGATGGAGAAAACCCGTGATATGTTCATTTTCTCCTGTTATACCGGTCTCGCATACTCCGACCTCATAAAAATCAAAAAAGAAGATGTGTTCCAAAAAGGCGACGACTACTGCATTCGTGACAAGCGCACCAAGACAGGGAACCAATACACCATCGTATTGCTTCCGAAAGCTCTTGCGATTCTGCGCAAGTATAACTTCAACCTCAATCTACTCTCCAACCAGAAGTGCAACGAACAGTTGAAGCTCATCGCACACATGGCGAAAATCCATATCAACCTTACGATGCACGTCGGTCGTCACACATTCGCAACCTGGGCTTTAAGCAAGGGAGTAGGAATACAGGTGGTGAGCAAAATGCTCTCCCATGCAGACATATCAATGACTGAGAAGTATGCCCAGGTTCTCCAGTCAAGCGTCTATGAAGGTTACGACCTCCTTAAGTAGAGTGTCTTAATAACTCGTGGCTCCAATAGAATGCCGTCACTTCTTCCGGGAGGTGGCGGCTTTCTTGCTTTCAGCCAGCTCGGTGCGCAGTCTCTCGATTTCGCCGGCCTGTTCCTCGACTCTTTTCTCCAGACGCTCGACACGCCCGGCCAGCGGGCCTGTCAGCTCCGTTATGCTCTTTATTATATCAGCCATGCTGCCGAGGATATAGGAAAAGCGGTCCATCTGGGGCATGGCTGTTTCCGCTTCCTGAAACTGGCGTGGGTTCTCGTCCATCATCACACCCTCGCCTTTCCATATCCAGTCGTATCTCAGGGCCGGATAAATACCGCACAGGCTCTTGACAAAACGCTCCGACACGTTTGTCTTCCCGGTAATCACCTGCGACAACGCGCTCGGGTTGTAGCCCATTCTTTCGGCTATGGCGCGGTTGGAAGTGAACAGCCTGTTGTCCTTAAGCCATTCCATAGCCTGTCTTATCCTGTTTCTTATGTCGTCCATATCATTGTGTTTATAATTTATAATCAATTCGATTAGATATTTCCAATAATAACAATCCAAACAATCATTTAGCACGATTGGTTTGTTAGTGATAATACAATCAACTAATTTCGATTAATCATTTCTAACCGCAAAGATAATCATTTTTCTAAATATGACTAATGGTTACTAAGCGAAAAATAAGGACAGCACTAAAAAACAATAAGATTATGAGCGATGACAGACGCATAGCCATGAGGCTTACAAAAATCGAGAACACCCTTGAGGAGATACGGCGGACTATAACGGGGCCGGAGCCCGCCGACCGTCCGATAACGGTAAACGAGGCCGCCGAGATAATGCACTGCCCGGCACAGCGGGTGCGCGACTCGATACGAGACGGCACCCTGAAGGCCGAGCGCAACGGACGGCGGTACTATCTGTCATTATATGACGTGATGGCCCGTGCCGGATACCGTACCCTTGAAAAAAAACGACAGACCTGATTCATTTTATAAATAAGGACAAAGCTATGACTACAAATGAAATAAAGGCGATGGACGCAAGATGCCTGAACGAATACCTGTCCACACTGCCAAACACCGACCACCGTTTCTTCGTGTCTGCCGTGGTGGAAGCCTGCGGCAACGGCATAAAGAGAAAGACCTTCTACAACTGGAAGGCGGGATGCTGCTGCATACCCTCCTTCTGCAAGGCGGAGATCGAGAGGCTTGCCGGGCGCACGGTTTTCCCAAAGGAGCTGTATATTGACGGCGATGGCTTGGCGGCACAATCAAACCATCCCGGCGATGAACCGGAAATATCCTGACACCGGTCTTATACCGGCAACAACTGTGAACCCCTGTAATAGAGATGAACCGTTCATGGATACCCGTATTACACCTTCTGCGCGATGTGGAATGGCTCTATTCCGAGAGCCGGATGGTGCATCTCTGGCTGGAGATACTTTTCCGGGTGCGCAGGTCAAGGGAGACATACCCGGTCAAGGGTACGGTAATAGAGGTGCGGCCCGGTCAGTTCGTTGCCTCCACAAGAAAGCTCGCCGCCGCCATAGGCGCGGACAAGGACACCGTGGGGCGTTATCTGCGGATATTCGAGTCGCAGAAATGGATAGAGAGGCAGGAGATCGGCAACGCCACACTCTACACCATACTCGTAATGGAGCAGATACCGGCTTTCTCCATATTCTCCGAGCCGGGAAACTCCATAGTCGGCACCTGTTCCACCACGTCTGCCGCCACGATCGGGGACACTTCTTCCGACACCTTTGGGGACACTTTTGGGGACATATATTATATAGATAAAAATATAAATAATAATTCTCTCCCCCACGCGCGCGAGGAAGAAGTTTTTGAAATTTTCAAAAATGACGCCACCGCGCTCGAAGAGATAGCCGAAGCCCTCCGCTGCGGAAAATCGAGGCTTGATGAAATGCTGCCCGATTTTTTCAACGAGTGCCGGATAAAGAAAAAGCAGCACCCGACCGTGCAGGAGTGCAAGGATCATTTTTTCAACTGGGCCCGCGCCCGATTAAAACAAGAACAACAGAATGGCATACCCCAAGCGAATAGACCCGGCGGAAGCCCTAAGGGAAATCAGAGAGGCCGCAGAACGCCGGTCAAGCCGGATTGTGGACTTATCGAGGATTAGCGAGTACAAGGCGTTGTTCGTCAGATGCGCGAAAGCGATGTGCCCCGGATTTACCATCCGCGACGAGCTCAAACCAGCCTATAATGACATAGTGCATTGGGCCGTCATGGACTATGACGGCAACCTCGACCCAGACAAGGGTCTTATGCTGTGGGGCGACATAGGCACAGGGAAGTCAACGATGCTCAGGATTGTTAGAGAGTTCTGCGCCATTGTCAGGCCGCCGGACAAAATCGGCAGGTACTACTTCCGGATTGACAACGTGATCGACGTGTGCGCCGACTATGCCGACGAGTCGATAAACGGTGGCTACCGTGGCATAAGGCATTACATCGACAATCCCAGGCAGGCGTTTGACGAGCTTGGGAGCGAGACAGTGCCGACTGGCCGCTACGGTAATTTCGAGAACGTGATGCAGTACATCTTTCAGTCGCGCTATGACAACCGCCACTACCAGTTTACCCACGCCACAACCAACCTGACGGTGGAGCAGATCAAGGACGTGTACGACGAGAGGATATACGACCGCTTCAAGGAAATGTTCAATTTCGTCGCCCTCCGTGGCAGGACATTCCGAAAGAACACTCAAAAAAATTTATAGACATGGAACCTAAGCAAAGATTAAGCACTACAGACTGGGAGGAACGCGCATACGGACTTGCCGTGTCGCTGTTTCTCCATGACATACGCCGCTGCGACTCCGCAATGCCGGAGTGCCGTCTGGAGCAGTGGCCATCACATATCCGCGTTGCGGCTGAAATGGCGGTGGAGGCTGCGCTGGCATTTGTGTCCGAATACAGAAAATCGGTAAGGCCGGAAAACATGGAGGACACCTGCAATGCTCCCTGACTGGAAGAGGATAGTCCCCGAGGCATTGTATTCGGTGATGGCCGCGAGAAAACTGCTCGGAATCAGCCACACCACGATTTACGAGTATATGAAGCTGTCGCCCCCGGTACTCCCGTACCGCCGCTCGGAAAACGGCTGGCACAGGCTTATACTCGGGAGCGACATAATACATCTTCGCGACCACCCGCAGGTGAAGCGTGGTCGCAGGCGCAAGGACAAGTGAACATGGAGGATTATAGCCCTGCGGCGGCGCAAGGGGCTGTAATCCCGGTTCAGTTCCAGATATGCCACGGCGGGTTGCGACGTTCCGGGGAGGCTATGGTCTCCGACAGCTCAACGACGAGAAGCCATGCCTCGGCACGCATATCGTCCATTTCCGCCAATGCCCTCGCTTCAAGGCTCGCCCCGGCTCCCGACAGCTCGCGCCATTGCCGGGCGAATGTCGGGGGCCGGAAAGCGTCGATGAACGACAGTATGTCATCGAGCAGTGTTACCGGGTCGCCCCCTTTCATGTCGGCACAAAAGCAGAACGGCACTCCGCTCCGTGTCCTGCGCCGGAAATCGAAAGCGGTACAGTCAGCGTCTATCACGCTGACGGTCACGCTCCAGCCGCATTTGACGGCAATATCTATAACGGTCTGTAACAACATATCTCAAAGCATGGTTATGTCTGCCACAGCCTTTTCGGTTGTGGCAGACCGGATTAGGGTTGTGCCAGCCGTGGCATGGTTGCCACGGCTGACGGGTTATCGGTCATTCATTGGACGGGTCATGCAGCCGGGAGAGAAACGTCTGCAACCGCTTGTCTGCTATCTCCCCGATGGGTCGGGGCTTGAAATACGGCACCTCCGTGACTTGGAGTATTCCGTAGCCCTGCTTGCGGCAGTCTATCTCAATTCCGGCAAGCTCGTTGAGCGAAACATAGCCGTATTCGTCCTCAGCGAGTCCCACGACAACGCAGAACATTATCGTGTCGTCGCCCTCCTTGCTCCCCTCAAGCACAAACCACCGGGCGTTTCCTATGGTGAATATCGCCACGCATACGGCGTCCTTGCCCCTGCCGTCCTGGGAGTAGAGGGGGAAGCCCTTGAAGGCTTCTTCCAGTCTTGGTGTCATAAGTCTGTTCATATTCGGTCAAATTCTATTTCATCTTCATACAATTCTATGGTCGCTCCGCTGCTCACCTCTATTATGAAGCGGTAGCCGTTGCGTCCTACAACCGTTCCTCTGCGGTAGCCGCGCCACGGCTCTTTGAGGTCGCACTGCCGTCCGTATTCGGGAAAGCCGGTATCAGCATCGTACATATTCGGCGGTATTTTTGAGTTCGGCAAATTCGGGGTCGTAGATGAGTTCCTTGTCTATGAGGTGGCTGTAAGCCCCGGCAGCGAGGCGCGAGGCCCACTCGTTGCGGTCATCATAGCGTCCTCTGCGGTAGTTGTGGGCGAGGGCTTTCATATAGCCCACGAACACCTTGAACGCCTGCTGCTGGAGATAGCGGTGCATGGTCGCCATCGCCATGCCGGTCTTTTCAGTGCTGCTCACGTTGCCGTTGACAAAGTTCTCGAAGGCCTTTACAAACTCCTTGTCGCCCTCGGCAATCTTAATGAAATCAATGTCTGTGTTCATATCGTTTGGAATTTAGATGGTTGCCTGATTATAGATTTGTGGTTCCGGCGACACATTATAAATATAGTCGCCACAACGCACCAAAAGACAGTGCTGTCCGTAATACAGCTTTTTCATGCCCCGTACACTCCCTGTCTTGTGGAAATTCGGGAAGCGGCTTATGCCTATCCCTTTCCCTTCTTCGATTGTCATTCTTTTTACTCGCATTGGCTTGAAATGTCTGAGTTGTTAATTTTTTCCCTTTTGTGAAGCTCTTTTGAGCTTTCCCGGCAGGGCTGGCCGTTTTTCGTGCAAGTGAACCACTGCGGCCGAAAGGGAGGATAAGGCAAGAGTGAAGCCAGCGGCCAGACCGGGATACCCCAATTTTGGAGGCATGAGAAAATTTGCGGAGGCTCACGGTCGCCGACGCCGGCCTCAAACGCAGTGGCCCTTGCTGTTCCTTCCGGACGCAGTAACTTCGCACGCCAAAACGACAATCCTGCCGGAACTCAACAGACACAGGATAAAGCCTCGACAACATTAAGTATGCCTTTAGGCACCGATTATTACCGGTTTTCAAAGGACCGGGCTTTTATATACTTGGAATGTTCTGACAATCACCATTTAGCATGAAAACCCTGAAGGATCGTTTAGGCAGTATCTGTAAAAATTTGTAAATTTGCAGTCTTTTATGGCCTTTGTATTAATTACATCAAGCAATTAATGGAATACGATATAGACGAAAACAGCGGGAATACCGTTGAAGATATGACAGTCGAACACGATTGTCACCATAACATCGAAGAGTTGCCGGAACTCTTCGATGAAAAATCGGTTGACGATTATATCGCCAGCCTTAATGACTGGGATTGATATGGCACAGTTTAACGCATTTGAAGAAGCGATAGATTTCTCTTTCTGGAAAGAGCTATGCGAGAAGCATGGTGAGCTGCACCATTATCGGCGCGGTGAGTATTTCGCATATACCGGTGAGGCAGTCAAGAGAGTCGGTTGGATTGTTTCCGGAGGCTTCAAGCACTCGCTAATCGACAATTCCGGTAAGGCGAAAACCGTCGGATTTGTTTTCAATGATTCTGTCCTTGCCAATTACATCAGCGTAATGCTCGACAAAAAGATTCCGACAGACATTATTGCATTGGAGGATTCCGATGTGTTGGTCATACCAACCTCTATGATTCGTGAACGGCTGATGTCTGACCCGACTCTCCATATCAGGTTTCTGGATGCCTTGTTTGAACAGGCATACGGACACGTTCTTAACGATTACCGCTCCACTCCGGAGCAACGCTACCGACAGCTGCTTGCTCGTTATCCCCGATTGTTTGAACTCGTTTCCCTTGGAGAGATAGCCACCTACCTCAATATATCTCGCCGACAGCTCCATAGAATCCGTGAAACAGTTGCCGTGTACACTCCTGACGAAGAAAAATTTGGGAATTAAAGCTATAAAAGGCTGTTTTATTGGTTGATTGTGCCATTTGTCACAGCTTTTTTCGTTTATACGAAGTAACTTTGCAACATACTTTTCTCTCGAAGTAATTAATTAACAAAAAAGAGTATCGTATGCAAAGAAATAATAAGATATTGGGTATAGTCGCCCTTTGTTGCCTGTCGTTTACGGCCTGTAGCGATGACAACACGGTTTTCAACGAACCGACCCGGATAAGGGCTTATGAAACCGATGCCGAGGTGCTTTCACAGTTTGTAGAGGTGGATAGCCGTACAGGGCTGTTCTCCATCAATCCGAACAAAAAGGTCACAGCAACCGATTACGTTGTAAACCGCTCTCGGGAACAACTGGCAGAGGTAAGTTCCATAAACCTAACCCGCTTTGAGGGTGAGATGGAGCAGGCGAACAATCTGATAAAGGCTTATGCGAAAGCCGGAAATGTCAGCGTGGTTTACACTACGCGCACATCAGGCTTGGTGAGGAACAATGTGGTAGGAACAATAAGCCTGTCAAAATCTCAGCCATACAGCAAAGAAGGGATAACAGAGGCCCGGCTGTTGGTATCAGGCGAAGATATATGCAGGACGGGATTCTATTCATTGGGGAATAACCGGCTCACAATAAGTTCCGGCAACACATCCATGTTCTAAGTGGCACAGATTTCGTTCGTCGCATCTGATGAAACCGACAGAGGTACAATCCTTTTGGCCGGATTAGGAAGAAACTCGTTGCCTTACAGTTATTCTCTGTCATTGCCGGAGGTCAACGGAGAGTATCTTAACATACAAGGCAAATCCTTCATCGGGAACGGCAGCGTAACAGTCGAAATTTCGGAATGAAACAAATACAGCTTCTCATATCTGTATTAGCCTTTGTGTTTCTCGCATCGTGCGAGGAACGCACGGGCTATTATGATACCGACCAGAAAGAAATTATCTCCCGTATTACCGGCGTTGAATGGAAGCAGACCTATGAGCATATGTCCGGCTTTGAACCGACAGAGTGTAAAGAAGAAGGCTGGTTATATAAATTCAATGCCAACGGTACCGGCTCTTATAAATGGGTGAATTGGAACGACGGCACAAAAAACGGTGAACCGATATATTTTCGCTGGACTTTCACCACGGATAACTTTTCAGTGATTTACATTGACAAATCGGAACGCTTCTGGCTCATAGACAGACTTACGCCCTCTGAATTAACAGTGACGAGCGCAATGCAGGATCCTGTTCTTTATCCAAACACCGATAAGACCGTTTATAAATTCATTGCAATCGAATAATACGAATATAAAACGAATCAGATACGATATATTCTATTTTTCATTCCTAAAACTGAATTCTTCGTGTGAATGCCGAGAATCTGATTTGTTTTCATTTATGGGCGTTTAGGATAGTTTTCCATACCGGCGGCTTTTGGGCGGTAACGAGCAAAAGCCGCCCCGAACGGAGAGTGTCGGAGCGGAAATATTTAAGATTATAATTGTGGTATCGGGAGCCACAAAACATTATCGCGGTAAGGTCTGGCGATTGTCAAAGGGTCGAATTTTATCAGCTCATAGGAGGCGATATTTAGTTTCTCATCAATAATCGCGAGAGCTATGATGTCGCCTTTCTCCGGCATATTTTCATCGCTAAACTTGTTCCAGCCTTTCAGCGGATTGGCGTCAGCCCACTCCGCGCCTTGTATGAAGCAGTACATATTGGGAGCGCGGTACTCGCTGTCCTTATACCGTTCGGCGGCTTCATTTCGTATTTCCTCTTTTCGGTTCATGGAAATGTCGTATTATGCCCCCTGCGCCTATCGCAGCGCAGGGAGCGGTTGGTAAATCAGTCTATGTCAACTCCTATAAAGTGTTCATCATCAATCAGCAGATAATAGTAGCCGTTGCCACAGCCGCGATACTCCTTGCTCAGTCCGGCTTTGATGTCGCCCTTGCGATAATAGCCGTCGTCTTTGTCGGCAATCTCTATCCATAGAGTGCCGTCATATCCCCGGAAGTCGAACCTGCCGGAATGGTAACCGCGTCTTTCGGCAAAAGCCTTGCGAAATTCCGCTACCGAACACGGCGCGTAACGCGCCACGGCTTTGAGGGAGATAATCTCTCCGTCAATGCGAGTGCCGGTAGTCAGTCGGTTTTCGTAACAATCCCTTGCAGGGTCAGCCGCGAGGCATTTGCGCACGAAAGCCGAGGGGAAGGTGGCACGCGAGGCGTAACGCCTGAATTTTTCCACGATATTTGTTTCAGGTTTCTCCACTTTCACTATTCCGAGCCAGTTGGCTATTGTTGACTGCGGTATGATGTAGCCCCGTCTGCGAGAGCGTGGCGCAAACTCGCATATATTCCCCTGTGCGGAGAAAAACAGGCGTCTGCGTTCTCTGCCGTCGCTGGTGGTGATGTCGAAAAGACCCGAATTGCGGTCGATGATGGTTGCTGCTGCTTGATAGTCCATATTTTGAAGTGTTTGAGTTTATTTTCCCTTTTGGTTGAAGCACCGGGCTTCGTCCGAAGGGGATATGTTTTTGTGCGCCACACACGGAGGACCTCAAGGGAGGATAAGGCAAGGGTGAAGCCAGCGGCAAGACCGGGATACCCAAATTTTGGAGGCATGAGAAAATTTGCGGAGGCTCACGGCCGCCGGCCGCCGGCCTCAAACGCAGTGGCCCTTGCCGTTCCTCCCGTCCGCCGTAATTTCGCACGCAAAAACACCTCCGTAGGACAAGCCCGTTCTCATTCAAAAAATCTCCACATCCTGATAACCGGCAGGTTGCTGCAGTCCGGATGCCGTTACAGCATCGGGGCTACGGTATTCCGAAAATAATCCGCATATCAAGTCGGAAGCCCCCGTGCGGCGGCTTCGGTCTTGTGGCGTCGTGGCTTACACACGAAAGGCTATATGTGATGTCGGTGCGCCTCCCGGCTCACGGACATGGCATATAGCCCGGATTATCCTATATTCGGAAGGAAGCGGAGGCAATGCAAGGTAGTGAGGCGTGATGCGCTTCACGCGCCCACACCTCGCTCCGCTTTGCCTCGGCTTCAGTCCGGCAGGTTCCCCGAAGATTACCTTGTCACTACGAAAAATGTGGTACTCTTATGAATAAAAAGGATTGAGCTGATTTACATTATAGTATAGCTATTAGGGGTGAGAATATCTATGATATGCTCGGTTGTCTTTATGGCAAAATGCCGGACTTTGAGGGCATCGCCATATAGCACCTTCATACCGGATTGCATTAGCCGGTTATAATATTCGGAGTTTTCAACCTCGTATAACGGTGCTATACCTGCACCATCCAGTATATCGTTTATTCTGAAATGTTCCAAAGTTACGCGATACGCGAACACTTCTTTGAAATCAATCCTTACTATCCCTTTGTTATCGAACCGTTCCAACTCGACAATAAGATCCGTCGCATTGTAATCTATTGAATTGACCGAACACTCGCAGTCAATCATCCGTATAGGATTCCATATTTCGTGATTAGCCATATAGTTATTCTTTCTGTTCATTTGCTTCAGCAATTTTTTGAATACCCCAAAACAACAAAAGAAGTATAAGCTGTATTATTGGAAAAACAATCATGCAAAATGCCCAACCCCAACCATTGGCATCCTGTCCTGATATACTTATATACACAGAATAAATGGAATACAAACCAACAATTATTAAATTTGTCAGTGCCCCGCTTTGATGTTTCTTTTTATATAGAGTCAAAGCTAACATTAAAGGTTGGCTTGCTCCGAAAACACACATTATGCCTATAAATTTACTATAGATTGCCATGTAAACACAAGATGATAACATCAATAGTTCAACGACAATCCATGTTATCCAAAATCTCTTATCAGTCAGTTTCATAGTCTATCGGGAACTTAGTCGTTGACAAATCTACACCACCACGAAAGGCAACATCTATCAGGGTGGCTTTAGTGAAATCCACATAGTGTAGCCGTCCTTTATTGGAAATCCAATAATTGAGCCAATTTATGTAATAACCGCCTTTATATTGAGGGCCGCAGAATACGCAACCGGAAATTTCTCCGACGAAACTGCAACGGGTAAAAGATGCAGCAATAAAGGCAGAACGAAAATCGCAGTTAATGAATGAACAATCGAAAAAGTCCGCGATACCGAAGTTGCGTAGTTTCACTCGCTCGAATGTGCAATTACGATAAACCGTTTTACGGGGCATTACCAGAGTAGTGGAACCCATATAGAAATGCTGTAACTTTCCTCTTTTGAAAACACAGCCTATGAAACGGCACCCTCTTGCCATAATATCGGTAAAGTCGCAGTTATCAAAATCACACCGCTTAAAAGTTTTTTTAGTCCACCATTCAGCCAAGCCTCCGTTGCAAAAAGAAGCCTTCTTAAATATTTGATTGCTATAATGTTTGCTTGTTAGTTTCATGGGCGAAGATACAATCCGTTTCTGGTTACAATTTCAACAACCTGATTTTTTGGCACGGCAGTATGAACATGCATATAATAGTCGTAGCCAAACTTGACAAGGAAATTATGTGTCTTGTTGGAGAATACAGCCCAACAACATTCTCGCAGGCATAGGCGAAGATAGTCCGGACAGTCCTTTAGTGAGATTCTTAATCCTTGTCGGATTGTCTTTGCTCTTTCAATAAGGCCATGATTCAGTTTGTGACCCTTAACTGAATTTACAATATCCTTTGAATCACCCTCCATGTAACTCACTATAAGATATGAACAACCAGCCAATTTTGCTAAATCAATAGCCGTATCAATATATCGGTTCTCCGCTTCAATATACTCATCGGCTGTGAGTATTCCATCTGCAAACGATTTGCCAATATCAGAGATTGAAGTCCACTCGTTATGAATGTAGCATCCTTCAGCATCATAGAACTGCGGACGATATTTTGAAATAGAATAGTCCCTGTCGGTATCGCCGATAATCATATCCAGCCATTTAATATGCTCATTAACTTGTTTGATCGAAAAATCGCTATATAGCCCACGCCTTCTTATGGACTTATGTGTTTGGAATAAATCTCGTGCCTCAAGATTATTGCCTTCTTGCTGATAAATGACAGCCCTCATATATCTACTATCGTTTAGCAGAGATTCAGCCCATCTTTTCCCTTCGCCATGCTTATAATCAGCGAGAAAAGCCACATCGCAGGCTATGATTGAATTAAACATCTCAGCTGCTTCTTCCAATTTATCATTTGCAGATAATGCACAGCCATAAATATATCTTACCCAATAATCATCAGGAGCTAACTGATATGACTCTTGTGCATAAGTTAATGCTTCGATATATTTCCTTAATTGATAACAGGCACTTGACAGTTCAGCCATGAAATAATATTCATCGGGGTAAGCCGATAACAATTTCAAAAGGAATGACCGCAAATGACTGAAGTCACCAGTCCGCTTTAACCGATTGATTTTCGATTGGATTTTTGTAATATCGTAATTATTCATATTCTTATTCAGCGGGTCTTACTTGCCAACAATTCAATCGGCGGTTCAATATATCACAAATCTCCTTCCCTTTCATTGTCAGATTGTGAACGGGTATATTTTCTATCGCTCCAATCTCATTGAAATTGAAGTTCATTATATTTTGTTTCAAATCGGATGCTCCGTCAAACTTATGTATCAGTGGAGCTGTCTTATAGTCCACCGCAATCATTTTAGACGAGTGAATCTTTACTAATCGAAACTTTTTAACATCTGCGTAATTGATAGTATGATAATCACCATTGCGCTGTTTATAAATTCCCAATCTATCTGCATAGATTATTAAAAACGGAATGCGGCGAATCCGTTTATGTGACGCCATAGCAAAGAAAAGCGCACTGGCACCTCCAAAAAATATCATATTCAGCAAACCACCAAAGATTTTCGTTGGCCATTTAGTACTTGGATTTATTATAATCAAATATCCGACAATAGCAAAAGCCAAGCAACAGATGGCATAAAACGTATTTTTCCATACGCTTTGGTAGATTCTTATCTCGGAGTTTTTATCGGTCAGTTTCATGATTATCGAGGAGTTTTCGGGTTTCACTTACGATGTCGTATATAGAATCATTGCCAACGTCAAATGTCAGCGCTTGATTGGAATCCCAATCAAGCCATTTATCGGATGCCAATTTAGTAGGGACTACACTGATTTTATCGTCGTCCTGATTTACAAATACGAAGGTCGAATGGAGGTGAAGCTGTCGCCATGAGCGTTGTTTCATTCCCTTGATTAGTTCCGATGATTTTAGCTCCTTATATTCTTCGCGATTACTGGCTAAGAAAACTTCGCCAAAAGCATTATTGAATTCTATATCATCACAATCAATTGGCGCAAACTTTATAGGATAATTCATATTGTAGCCGAAGCCGGTCTTGCCATAACCCGTAACGAATATATATTCTTTTGAGGTACGATAAATCCCACATGCCCTTTGCACTTTGGTTTCCACCGGGGCATCAGCTTTGTACTGCCTGCTTATCTTCCGCCAACGGATAATCGCAAGAATTACAACAAGAATGACAAATGCAGAAACGAATCCATACGAAGGGCCGTCGTAATACTCGAACACCGTCATATTGTTTTCGGGATTGTCTTTCTGATACACCACGCCTATGCTGTCGCCAACGGCAAAACCATTGGCATGCATACCACCATTATATGTAATACCATTCACTGTAAAGCTGTAATGTATTATAGGGCCACTGTTGCCTATGTAGCCGATATTTGAAATTACAGTTGATGTATGTTCCGGACTTGCCGACAGAGCATTATATTTGCGATTCTGGAAATACTGACCTACAATGAGAAAAGGCACGAGAATCAGCAGCATAGCACCGAATGGCAAGTGCCTCTCACCCCGCCGTCCAAAGAAAAACCGATATGTCTTGTTGTCTGATTTCATGCAAATTAACTATAACTTTAATCCTCATTTTCAAGGGTATCGCATATGTCACGATAAAGTCTATTAAAGAATTTAAATTCAGCATTGTCAGAGCACTTGCCCTCTATGACAAGCATACAATCATCATCATAGAGCATGGAGAAGTCATTGAAATCTATTTTCAACTTATATATTGAAAAATCTTCTCTGTCCGGAATACTCCTGAAAAACTCAATAAGCGAGTGTGGATTAGTAATCGGTACGGATACGATTTCAGAGATATTATTGTCGGATGACTGAATATAGGTCGGTTCATCCGGTTCTGTATTGAAAATTCCGAAGCAATAATTGGATAGTCTTTTTATTGGCATCGTTCCAAAAACTTTATCCAGTGCAAAGAAATCAACTCCGAGAAATTTCATACTTACCCGGCCATCCTTATATTCGATAGTTATATCATAATTCATACTCAAGCGTTTTTATGATTGAACTTCATTATCATAATGGCTGACACCGTGAACACAATCACAGCACCGATAACGGCACAAAGACTCGCCACTGCTATAGTTTCAAGGTCGCTGGATTTATTATTAAACCATAGGAAACCTTGATATTGATTAGTCCATATAGCCGAAAACATCAGATTAGAGCAGCCAATAAATAAAGAAACAATGTCGTTGGAATACCTAAATATCGCATATCCCAATATCAGTTGGAATATTGGCAAAGCCATACAAACGTAGGCTCCCCAGCTATAAAATGCTGCGCAATACAGAATTTGAATATATGTAGCGACACAAACTATGAAGATTGGAATTCTAGCCTTATAATTGCCTTGGTTTCCTTTAACCAACAATGCCAAACTTACAAGTATGGCTAAAAATAACGCGATTACCAACGAAATTTTCATACTGATTTCATCCGCATTAGCTTTGGGAACTACGTATAACATTATTATTGCTTCTATAAGAAGCAATCCGACCATATATAGGTTATTTTGCCACCGCTTCATGACTGTCATTTTATTGGAGCCGGTCTAACAGCTTCGTTTGGCATCATGTTTTCAAGCATATACCTGACGGAAGTAGAGTACAAGTTCTGTATGACCACATCCGGCACATAAGAAATAGTAATATAGTCATTAGAGGGTGCAGCAAGTTGTTTCATCTGGGTTGGAGCGAAAGCCCAATCATTAATTGTCAATACAATGCAATTATGCTTTATGCGAAATTTTCTAAATTCCATTGAAAGGTCATCGGATTCTCCTTGATGTAGTGAAAAGCTGATTGCCGGTTTTCCTGATGGATCTTTAACCATACAGGCATGTCCGATATGAGCGACAAATTTAGAGTCTGATTCTACGACTGCTGCTAAAAGAGCCATACCCTGTTTGTCATTTTCAAACAATCCAAACATCCACTCATATCCGTGTGGTAAATCTATAGATGATAGATTGCTTTTGATTTGCGAGATTTCCTCCAACGATATATCCAAATAGTAACATAAAATCCAATTCCCTTGAAACATAGTTTCTTTTGGAGTGTCTAATAGTGCTTCCACAATCATGTCAATGTCATCTTGAGGAAATGTAAAGACATTTGCAACCGGGTAGGCAGTCACATCCCAGTGAACTGCATACAGGTTTTCATAATCATATTTCAGTGTATCATGACGGCAATTATCATTGGCTTTCATTGGAATAGCCAATACTGCAAGGAGCAATGTTACAATCGACTCAGCTAAAAACTTGCCTATCTTATTTCGTTGGTTCATGCTTTCTCTATAATTATACTTTGTGAACCGTCTTCCAATGAATTGTATTCATCCAAATGTATATGAGTGCCGGGAGGCACATTTGCTTGCGCTAAATTGAGAAGATGGTTTGCCATTGATAACAATCCTTCCCGATTAGCAGACATAGTTACTTCGCTATCATCGCTTGAAACCTTTATCGAAAATCCCGGGTACCAACAGAGTTGTAACCCAATATTTCTATCATATTTCGGCACATCTATTTCCATGACATCTGCAATTATTTTGTTGGAAAAGTCTGCTCCATAACGCTGATTATCTCATCAAGTCGTGAGAAGTAGTCTATTACATTTGGCTCATGTCTATTAGCCATTTTCTGGACTTGCGCCAAGACTAATTCTTTAACTGCCGGATAATCTTCAGGTGACACAATGCGTGTTAGAGTAAGATACTTAAACGCCCAGTCTGCTCCGACATCTGGTAACGCCCTCTTACCCTCCAATCTGGGTATAATCTCACGGTCAAACATATCACGCAATGACGTGTATGCTTGAAAGACTATGCCGGAACAGTCGGCAAGCGTGACACATAGTTTTGAGTAGTCGCACTCAAGATTGGCTTCTGAAATCGTAAACTTATCCCGTCTGCCAAGCATATTCCCGGTAAATCCAACAGAAGGATTGTCCTGCTGGGTCTGCCGTGATTTGACATTATATGGCTCAAACCATTTTAACAGGATGTCAAAACGAACCATATAGATAGGATAGACGATAAGCACTCCGCCTTTAGTCCAATGGTCCAATTCGATATGCCGCCTTAAGCCTTCCACTTGTTGAATGAAAGAGTAGTCACGTTTGCGAAACTTAAATCCTTTGAGAAAAGGCTCAGCCTTTAGCCGCTCAACTACGGTTAAAAATAATTCTCTGTTTGTCATGGGTCATTGGTAGTTTTCAAGTTCAACGGATAAGTCTTCGGCAAAATTATTTATGCTGATTACTTTGCCATAGTCATTTTCAGCGACCGGAAAGACACCTATTGGCATTCCCGTTTCACAAAGATAATCAACAAGTTTGTCAGAAAACTCTTCCAAATCCAATTTTGAGCAATTACATTTATGTCCTTTCCTCATGCATGAGACATATTTCTCCGCATACTCCTTAAATGGCCACACAGGAAATAGCCTTATGTCTCCATCCTGAATACACATATAGCTATCATCATCAGATGACAGATACCATATATAACCGCTATCCGCAATCCGTTTCAGCGAATAAGTGTATCTGACATCCGGTGATTGGGTCAACATGCTGTCTATTTCTTTATCGGTCAGTTGCATATAACATCTATTTTTTCTTTTTGACAAAGGGATACGCCTCTCCCCAAGCTTTCTCTTTTATGGTATAGATATAGCTCTTATCTTCAAATGTTTCGTCATCAATCTGTCAGAATGTCGAGGCATCAATGTCATCAAGTAGTTTACGAACATAGTACACATTATCATTGTCAGCTGCTATATGACCATGATAATAGAATTTGGCATTTTCTACATCCAATGAGTCTTTAAGGAAAGGCTTACCCCAAAGAAACAACATGTTATTGATCCGGTATTTGCCTACACCAATCTCCTCAAACCGCAGCACATCTATGTCTTTGAGTATTATTGAATCATAGTAGATAATATTCCTGCCATTACGGAAATATTGATAACCGACCTCAATGGGTCTTTGTAAGGAATCGATACGGTGTAAATCCCACTTTCGGGTTACATCATTATATTGCGTTTTATAAAGAAAAACTTTATCAATGAACCAGTCTTCGCCATAAATTTCAAAACTGTTTCTATCCACATCAATTCTTTGGTCGTAATGATAAACAAAATTCTTGTCGCGCATCCATTCATCTTGAAGTTCGTCAAGTCTGTAGATAAAATATTCGGCAGTTTCGACATCTATGCCGCTGTGTGAGGGTCTTATATAATCCTTATCGTTTGAAGAATCCCGTATATAGACTTTGTCCTTATCTACTGCAATGCCATACTGATTTATATGAAATGAGTTTACATCCGTGTTTTTAACTATCTCATCGTCATGCCATACGTGATTGGTATCTTTTGCCCATCCCTCGCCTAATACCTTAAAGGTTTGCTCATCCACATCATCCAGATATCCCCAACTACCATGATTGAACAATGCGGGCGCATTTTCGACAGAGATATAATATATCCCAAAGATGTTCTTGTAGTAGGTATAGTAATTGCTGTCAACCTTGCTTCCGCGCGGTATCGGAAAACCCAAAAACAAAAGCATACCAAAGTATAAGCCTATTAATGAGGCTATGACAATTACTATTTTAGACGATTTTCTTACACCTTGTCTTTTCATTGCTTGCCTCCTTTCAGCTTTTCAAAGAAAGTTCTGACTTCTTTGGGTGTGAGATTGCCGACAGAATCTATGGGATAAGGCAATTCGATGATTCCGTTATTGATAATAGTAACCCGCAGACTGTCGCCATCAAGACGATCAATAGTATTATAATTTATAGAATCCTCATAATTAATACTATAGAAATCATAATTTATTTCGGCGAAGTTGTCCGGGAAAACGAATGTCCCATGATAATAATCCCTGAACAAAGGTTGTGCTTGATATATGCTATCAATCAACTCGGTTATATCTTCCGCATATTGATGATATTTCATGGAGTCAAGCGGCAAAACCCATGAAACCTGTGCGCCTCCACTGTTTAACCCATAAAAACAGCCCCTCAGAGTATCGACTTTGAAACAGTCTATTTTACCATCGTCATAATCATTTATTCTAACAGATTTAGCCATAGGTCGAATAAATAGACCCTCTTTTTTACCTAAAGCATAGTGTGGCGCGGCCATCATTAAACCGCGTGTGTGATAGAGTACGTAATCACCATCTTCTGCATCTATATTATGTCTTCCGACATAAAAGAGCAATGGTAATACAAAAATTGCCGGTATAGCTGAAAGCCAGAAATCGATTCTTAACCACCATTTCAGTAGTTTTGGTTTTTCAAGCCCACGGCTGAGTGGAAGGGCAAGCAATCCGAGAATATAGCCGCCAACCATCAGCCAGTTAAGCAAATTCCATCGCCATATCAGTCCATTATTCGTGACAGCAAGCATTATGTAGATAATTGGCAGGAGCGCGAGTTGCACCCACACCAGCCAAAGCACAATTTTGTATCGGAGAGAGGTTTTCATATCTTGGCTTTTGGAATTAATGTGATTGATTCAAGTTTGGCGATATTGGTTGATATCAGCTTGATAGTCAGCCTTACATCGTACTGTTCAGGAAGTAGCTTTACATTTGGGTAGTTGTTGAGATTGTAACTTCTCCAAAATGGTGTTCCGTTATAACGGAAACATACCTCATCTATTCGATTTGTTGAATATCCATTTAGAGACGTTACTAAGGTTGTTGGAACGATGGACTGCGCCTTTATATTCCAATAGCTAAAGACAGCAAGGAAAACTGAAAGTCCACCAATAGTAGCAGATTTCAAATACTTGCCATATTGGGATTTCCGCGAGAAAACGAAACAACCGATTGCAACAAGACATGCGGCTATAATCAAAGAATCATATAATCGGCTGGAAATAAGGAATCCTCTTGAAATCCATAACACTGCACCCATAAGCGCGATAATCGCCCATAGGGAATAGTCAATCGACCGTGAACGTATCGACTGATATATTCCTTTGCCTATACCGTAGGCAATAGCGATTATTACTATGTAGCGCAGTGTTGTTTCCATAAGCTATTATAAATCATCAATAGGGAAATAGTCAGTTCCTCCCGCTAACAGTTGAACTTGAAGCAATTTATTATGCCTTTCGCTATCCGATATCTTTCCGACGATGTATTCAATAGAAATTTTTGCATACTCTGCCAACGCATTAAGGAACGCACTTTGCGTTTTAGCCTGTTTAGATACAATGTGGGATGGCGTTCCCCAATCTACTTCTAAAATCTCATTCGTATCTTTCCGAATTACAAGCGGGAATGCCTCACGCCATCCGATAAAGATGTAATGCTCATCTTCAACAATATTTTCAGTAGAATTAAACTTATAAGGGTCAAGACTGAGTGATGATGTGTTGAAATTATATACCAAATCAAGTACACAATCGGAACCAGCGAACTTCTGATGAACTTCACGAGACGTAACAATCAATGAAGAAATTATAATTTCTCCAAATCCGTCCGGTTGCCCCACAAATGCATTAAGCTCGGGTGTCAGATTCTTTATTCTTTGTGCAAATTCTTTGGCCGTCATACCCTTATTCCTTTTTGCGTTTGAACTTGATGGTTTTCTTGGCGTTGCGTTTGGGGTACTTGACCTTGATTATTATCGGGTCGTCGTAGCCCTCTGCTTCGATTCGGAGTGTGGCTTCTTTTAGAGGCTTGTCATCTTCGTCTTGGAGTGCCAAGTCATAATCCCAATAAATGCGGCATGGATGATTCTCGTCAAAGTACTTTGGATTAAGATATTCGTAATCCTCCTCTCCGTCCTCATCGATCCATATTCTCGAAATGTCTAAATTATCACTATCCATCAGATTGCCATGCTCGTCTGTCACATTGAGGTCGAGATAATGATTCTCTTCTTGTCTTGCATCCAATACTACAACTTCTCCCATAAATGCTTGGTACGGAACAAGTGTGATTTCCACATTTCTCATATCCTCGGTCACGACAATCGTTTGCGGTTCATAACCGACATATTTAACTTCTAAAGTGTCGCCTATGCAGGCGGGCAGTCCGAAATGGCCGTCCAAATTGGTTATGGCTCCTAACGCAGTGCGCTTGTTTGATATCGTTGCTCCGATTAACGGTTCTTTTGATATGGTTCTGTCAGGCAATGTGTCACCACTTAGCACAATACCTCGTACAGTGATCGTATCTGCCACAACCGGCATGCTTCCTTTCAGAAAGTCCTGAGGCTTTTGTGGTGATTGTGCCTCTGAGGTCATCGGCATGAGCATGGTGAGGGATGCCGCCGAGATACCGGCGAGGGCTACGGCTTTTCCGGCGAGAGAGCGAGCGCGGAGCTGCTGCTCAAGGTAGCGCACCTCGGCTTCGCATTTGGGGCACGTGCCGAGGCAGTCACCCTTATAGCGACATTCTGATGTCACGAACTCAATGCCGTTAGCCTCGGCAATCTGTCGGCGTATCTCTTTCAATATCTTGCAGGTCTGCTTTCCTCGTGCCATAGTCAATCAGTTAATTTGAATGTTATCGGTAAGGTAAACCAATAATCAACCGCTTTACCATTCAGGATTGCCGGATTGAATTTTGGCAGGGATTTGACTACACGCAAGGCTTCCTTGTCAAGTTCCGGATAAACTCCACGTATAATTTCGGTTTTCCCTACGGAGCCGTCTGCTTTTATCATGAACCGGATTACAACGCGACCTTGTATGTTCGATTCATAGCATCCAGGAGGATAGACTATATGCTGCGATATCCATTCCCACAGTTTGCCATCTCCGCCTGGGAAAGTTGGTCGGATATCAACAATCGCATCATATACTTTATCTTCTTGTTCGGGGTCGATAATTTCTCCCACAACAGGATACTTAGTATCTTCTATTTCGCCCTTTTTTATCACAACAGTGTCTTTGATTGCCGGCACTTCGCCTTCCTCCTCAATGCTGACAGCTGTCTCTATTTGCTCAACAGGCGCCACAACATCGCCCTGCAACGTTTCGCTTGATTGGGAAGATGTCGTGCCGCTGCACCCGGACATGAGAATCATCCCTGCCGAGATACCGGCAAGGGCTACGGCTTTTCCTGCAAGTGAGCGGATGCGGAGTTGCTGCTCAAGGTAGCGCACTTCTGCCTCACATTTGGGGCATGTGCCGAGGCAGTCGCCCTTGTAGCGACATTCCGATACAGCGAACTCAATGCCGTTTGCCTCGGCAATCTGTCGGCGTATCTCTTTCAGTATCTTGCAGGTCTGTTTTCCTCGTGCCATAGTCAGTGTTTGCGGATTTGATAGGTGAATAGATCGAATCGGTTGAAGCCGAGTGCTTCAAGAGCCTTGCGGCTTGCCTCGCAGTCGGTATCGGTGTTATAGTTGGGTATCAGCGGTATGCGGATTATGCAGTCGCTTTGGCGTCCGGACTCCGCAATCAGGCGTAGATTGTCAAGAACAAGGTCATTGCTCTGCCACGTATAGTTACGGTAAATGTCGGGATTCATATCCTTAATGTCGATAATCAGAGTATTGACAACCGGGAGCAACGCCTCGATGTTGGCCGATGGAACATTAAGCGATGTTTCAAGATTGATTTGCCACCTCTGGCCGCAAAGTTCACGAAACTCATGTATGAAATCAGGGCGTAGACAAGGCTCGCCGCCGCCGAAAGTCACGCCGCCATTTGTGGCGAGAAAATAAAGCTCGTCGATTCTCACTTCATCATAAAGCGACTGCGGCGAATACTCTTTGAATCGGCTTCCGTCGCCCAGCGACTGCGGATTAAGACAATACCTGCAACGGAGAGGACAGCCATGAAAAGCCACAAGCGTTGTCACGCCGTCGCCGTCGGTGGAAAGACGGTGACGCGCAATGCCTATGATCTTGGCGCAATGCTTATCAAAGAGTCGGTTATCTGCCATATGCAAAATTACAAAGAATAATCGACATTAGGTGTGACAAATGTCCCATTAGAGCATGAAAATCAGCCCAAACCGATTAAATCTTCAAAATATGGGTGTTTCCCGGTCAATCAATATCCGTTTTCCGGCAATGCCGGCGTAGTTTTCCATACCGGCGGCTTTTGTGGGGCTACACGCAAAAGCCACCCCGCGCCTTTCGGCTTGGGGTGGCTTGCTCAAACATTTGCCTGTCGCTCAGGCAGCAGCTTCTTCGTTGCCGTTATCCATTTCCTGCGGCATATCTCCGTCAGTATCGGTGCTGACAGCCTCGGTTTCATCGGGAGTGTCGATTTCGGGTGCGTCAGCCACGGCTTCCTCATGCTCGGCGGCCTCGGGAGTGTCGGGTGCCTCGGGTTCATCCTCCGGCTGTTGTGCCGGCATGAGTTGAGCTATGCGTTCATCGAGGCGTTTGTGCCGTTTCTCGTACTCCTCGTTGTATTGGCTCTCTATGGCCGCCAATCCCTCCGGCATATGCTTCTTCGCAAAAGCGAAAAGCAGCCCCGATATGGCGTTGGTACGGCTCGCGTCCTTGAAATGGGCGATTAGGAAATCCCTGCGGATAATCGCCTTGGTCCTGGCGTTGAGATTGGCGATGACGGTCAATTTCTCCTCGTCGGAGAGTGCGCCGTATTGTTTGCGGTCGGTAATACCCACGGCTTCGTAATGCTCGCTGCGGAGCGATGAAAGCAGGAAGAAATATATCATTCTGTCCTCCTCGTTTGTGAATTTTGCCTCGGTTATATCGGCATTGAGGATTTGGGCTTTGGTGTCCTTGATTGTTTTCTCTATGGCTATCTCCTTGTTGCGTACATCCTGCGCCTCCAGTTCGGCCACTTTCGCCATTGCCGCGTTGCCGTTCTCACGGAGTTTGAGAGGCACCTCCTTGTAGCAGAGTGTCACATCCATGCGCCCCACGCAGATACACAAGGCTATTTCCCCCTCGTCGCACTTTGCGCGCAGTACGGAACATTCCTCCCTATGGCTCTGCATACGCGCTCCGTATATCTGCACGGCCTCGGCATATCCCTCTTCCGTTTCATATGCCTCTCTCTGCGGCTCGGCAGGCTCGGTCGGAAAGGTGTCGGGGCGTGTGTCCGTGGTTTCAATGCCGTAGCCCATTCCGGCAAGATGCGCTGCCGCCTCCTCGTTGATGTCATACTGATATTGGCAGAAATTGGCCTCGGGGTGTTCATCAAGTATGGCGAGAGCCTTGTCGGTGACATATGCCGTGTGCTTTTCTTTGAGGCATGAGGATTTTGCACATTTCCCCTCGTAGCCATCCTCTACGAAAAGGAGCAGATTGCAGGTGTTGTGGGGGCAGGAGGCGCACGCCGACTTGTCGAAGCTGTAACGGCACAGCTCGGTGGTAAAATCGCGCTCTATTAGCTGCGCCACCTTTGAGGCCGTCATGCCGCGCCAGCTGTTGTAGGGCACTCCGTCTTTCAGGTGCTTGTCGTACACCTCTTTCTGAACGTCCTCCCCGTAGCGGCATATCTCGGAGGCGACGCTGACAGTGATGTCGTCATTGTCGAGCAACACGGCGATTTCGGGTATAAGGGTTGTCAGCTTCATTCGGGTGCGGATATAGGCCTCGCTCTTGCCCACCTGCACGGCAAGCGACCGTATGTCATAGCGTCCGCTATCTATGAGGCGTCGGAAAGCCACGGCTTCCTCCATGGGGGCGATGTCCTGCCGTTGCAGGTTCTCGGTAACCGCCATTTCCTCGGCCTCCTTGTCCGACAGCGCGTCATAGACGATTGACGGAATATCCTCCCTACCGGCTATGAGCGAGGCGTGGTAACGCCTCTCGCCGTACACGATTTCGTAGCGGTCGGTGTCGGGTATCGGGCGCAACCCTATGGGCTGCAACACCCCCTGCTGACGGATAGAGTCGGCAAGTTCGGTCAGACCTTGCTCGTCGAAGGTCTTTCGGGGGTTGTTGCCGCCCGGCTGAATGAGCGCGAGTGTTACTGCGGTTGTGTTGATGTTTCTTGCTGCGTTGGTCTGTGCTGCTGCCATAATAATAAGGATTTAGATGTTTGAGAAATGTTTGTTTTTTTGTTTTTCCCTTTTGGCTGAAGCCTTGCGGCTTCTCGCGTCCGGGGGATTTTTACGATACATTCACGACGGAGGGCACAGGGGGCGCAAGGCAAGCGTGGCAAGCGAAAAAATACGGAATACCCGATTTGACACAAATCGCGGAAGGCTGCCGGATTTTTTCACGAAGCCAAGCCACAGGCGGTCGCTTGCCGCCGTCACCGCCCGCCGTAACTTTGTAACGAAAAATACACGGGCGCGAAAGCCACGGGCTGTCATAAGAGAGAATCCCCATGCTCGCGCACAGGGATTCCCGGATAGCAAAGAAATTGTCCTATTGTTGAAATGGCAGTGTCACAGTAAAATGGAAGCCGCAGTGATGAATGCCCCTGCCGGAACTTACAGTCAGTTGTCCTGACTTTTGCCGGAGGCCGACACCTCCAGCGACAGCTTGCGAAACCGCTTTAGCAGCGGCTCCAGATCAAGCGAGGCGCGACGGGCGCGAAGCCCCGCCGCCTTGTTACCCTTGTCGAGCTGCGACGAGGCGTCCTTCATAAACGAGGTGGTGAGTGTTTCGATTTGATTAAGAAGATCCTTCATAAGCGAATATTTGGTTAAAGTGGTTAATAGTGTTTACGGGTTGGTTGAATGATGAATATTGTCTTACAGCAGCGGTATCTCGAAAGAGCTTACCACGCATTGCGCGTCGCGGTCGGTGATAAACCAGTATTCCGAGCGGTATGGAGTGCCGCTCTCCGATACGGCCTCGTACTCTATCTTGACCTTCCATCCGCTGAACGGCTTTCGGGGAGCGTCCGGAGCATCTATCGACATCAGGGAACGCATGGCCGACATCGAGGACATCTGCCTCTCTACAAGCTCCCGGAGGGCGGGATTGTCAAAGTCCATGCTGCCGAGGTCACCGGTCTGCGACATCACTTTCTCGTTCACCTTCATCATAGACACGGCTATCGCCATCTTCTCCTCGTCGTCGATGTAGCAGCGTCCGAAAACGCTGTCCGGCTCACTGACGGCGACCACCTTCACCGATTCCGGATTGTCAACCGAGGCATAGAGGGCGGTCTGCGCCACGCGCACGGCTTTCTTCTGCGGCTTCTCGCGCCAGCACAGCGCCATAGCAATAAGTCCCCATACCAATGCGCCCGATACAAGCAGCACGGCAAGTTTTGTTCCCGGCCTCATACCTTGATAACCTTTGTCTTGTCGGGTGATAGGCCGAGCTTGCGGCGGTATATCGCGCCGTTCTCGCCGTACATCTCTATCTCGCGTGAGGTAACGCCGTCGGCGCATATCTCGCGCACGTCGTCGAGCGTCATCAGGTGGCCTCCGATGTTGCGCCATATCACGAAATCGCAGGGATTCCCCTCCTGACGGTAGTTAGAGCAGTTGAACGCCTTGGCTCCGACACGGATCTCTCCGCCGCACCGGGGGCAACGCGCCACCACCGACTCCATAGATATAACCCCGTCGTCGCCCATGACAAGCACCGTCGGAAATGCCTTCCACTCCTTGGTGGCGAAGCCGTCGAGCAATATGCTCCGTTTCTCAAGCAGCTCCGCAATCTCGTCATCGGACATCTTGCGGTTGCCGATCACTCCGTTTATGAAGAGGCCGCATTTGCCGTCCTCCCCGGTATTGTTCTCGCAGCGGTAGCCCTTGCAGGTCTTAACCACGTTGCCGCCGCACACCGGGCAGCGGCCGATAATCTTTGTCTCGTTATCCATATTGAAATGTAAAAATTTTGATTGTCTTCAACTGTATTATCGTTATCTGTATTTGATGGTGTTCCACTCCCACACGAGGTTTTCGGCGATAGCCTTTCCCGACATCACCGAGGCCCAGCCGTCCGGGTCGAGAGAAAACCAGAGGTCGTTCCATGAGAGCGTGCGCACTTGCCATGCCAGCAGCCACAGGTCGGTGTTTATCGTTTCGAGGCGCGTAACTACCTCGTTGGCGATATAGTACCGCTCGGCGGAGTTGAGCAGGTTGACCTTATGTTTCTCCTTGCTGCCGTCGGTTCCCGTCACAGTGTAGCTCCCGGAGGTCACGAGCTGTTTCATAAAGGGATATAGGGCAGCCATCTGGGTCGCAGCGTCGGTCAGCTCGTCCGACACCAGCAGGGCTATCGCCGTGCCTTTGAGGTGGCCCGGCACCGATTTCCGCAGCAGGTCGCAATTTTTCGGAATCTCCGTCAGCACCAGCTCCCCGGCGCGCTTGATCTGGTAGAGGTTCTGCATCGCGCCCTGGGCGTTGGAAAGATACTCCAGCATCTTGTTCTCAACGGAGTGAACACGGTCGAGGGCGACGGTAACGGCAGCCTCGGCGGCTATTATCCGCTCCTGGGTGGTCTTGCGCTTCTTATGTATGCTTTTCAGCTCTGCGGTCTGCGCTATCACCGCCGCCGTGAGCGTCGGGTCGGTCTGCTGCGCTGCTATCTCCGCTCCCGGAACTGACAGGAGGGAGAAAGCGAGCAACGCCGGAATCCCGGCCTTATATGGCTGTAATATTGTCGTTATCTTCATCGGTCAGTCACATTTTAATGCCGGAATTGCGTCTTTCGGCAAGGTTATCGTCACGTTCATGCTTGGTAGGCATTATCTTAGGCTCGGTGCGTCTGCCTAAAAGACAGTCGTTCCAGTCCTTGAAATCCTTTGGCGGCTGCCACTGCCCCATGCGGTAGCGCACCGGGATATGGGTGCCCACCTGCGTGTATATGGAGCGTTCCGGCGACACGTCGAAGCTCTTTCCCTTCGCCTCCACCATAAGTCCGGCATCGGTCTTGGTGATTTTCAGCGGAATATCCTCCACCAGTGCCATGAGGCGCAGGCCGTTGACGCGCCCGGCAAGATCGTTGTCGAAGCAGTCATAGGCCCGTGCGTTCGGAAAACGCTCCATCACCCCCTGCACCTGGCGGTCGGAGAATGTGCCGCCGAGCGACACGAGGGCTATGTCCTCGCCCAGCCGTGTGCGGTTCATCTGGAAGAAGGCCATCGCGTCAAAGGCCGATTCACAGAAGAACACATGGCGCACAAGCCCGTTCCTGCCGTGCGAGAGGTCGGCCACCCATGCCGCCGTGGAAGAGTCGGTGCCCGCCGCCTTCGACTTGTAGCCCCCCGTGCCCCGGATCTCGTAGCCTCTTACCTTTTCACTGTCGGCGGCGGTATAGGGGAAGCCTATGTTGAAGCCGTTGAAATTCTCGTTGCGGCGGTCTGACACAAGGGAGATAAAGGGGGCGAGCGCCCTGACCGTTTCCGCAGAGAGTCCGCGCTGCGAGAACAGGCGGGGAATCCGGTCGGGGTCTATCGGACGGACGCTGTAACGCTTCGGGTCGAACACCTGCGGGGCGCACGCCTCGCGTACATATTCGCGCTCCTTGCCGTAGCCGGGTTCCGGCATATTGGCGAACTGCGCCATAACCCTGGCTATGCGCTGCCACTCGTTCTGCCCGGAGGCGTTGAACGAGCTGAGATTTTCGCGTATGAAGCTCACCACGTCACCCTTGGAGCCGTCGCGCCGGAAAAATGTCTGCGAGGCCTTGTCGCGGCGGTTGCTGACAATTATGGTGTCGCGCTTGTCGCCGCCCTCGCCCAGCACAAGCTCTATGTAGCGTCCGACCCCTGCCTTGCGGTCGAGGCGGTAGCCCAGCGAGTAGGCAACATCGTCGATGCCGACGCGCGCCTTCAACGCCTTGAAATCTATCCTGTAGTCACCCGGAGCCATATCTATGCGATTGAGAGTGACTTGGATGCCTTGCGGTCTATGCCGGCAATCTCCGACTCGTAATGCTTGCGTATGGCGCTGCCGAGAAATGCGTGCTTCTCGCGGTCGTCCGTGAGTTGGAAATACATACGGGCTGTTGACCGCTCAATCGGTTTCATTCCGAGATCGACTCCGTTGTAGGAGGCGCGTATGGCGAACCCGCCGGAGCGGGTCTTCACTATGGAGGCGTTCTTGAAAGGGCATATCTCATCCTCCAAAGGCGGCACCCACGGGTCGTTCTTGGCGAGATACGGCTGCTCGCCCAGGGCGAGACGCTGTGCGTCCACCCTGTCGAGTATCATTTCCGAAGCCTTGTTCACGTCGGCCATCACCGACACTATGAATTTCGGCTCCTGCTTCAGCACCGTAATCCAGGAATCGAGGTAGGCGGCCGAGTTGTCCGTCACCCTCGCGTCGAAGCCCATCGAGTGTGAGATCATCGCGGCGGTAAGCTCCGCCACCAGCTCCTCCTTGGCATATTTCGGGTCGCCGAATTTCGCCCCCGCATCACGGTTCAGCCTTTCGGGTGTCATCGTCGAGTGGGCCATCTCGTGGAGCATGGTCGAATAGAACTCCATGCCGTCGCGGTATATCTCCTCCGGCGTCGCGCCCGTGTTGAACTGCGCCTTCATAGGAAGCACCACCACGTCGCGGGAGGGGGAATAGTAGGCGCCCTCCTCCTTGCGGTCGGCCTGTATGGGGCAGAGCCAAGTCTGCTGCGCCACCATGTTGTCGAGGGCGGAGTGTGCGTACATCCCTTGCGTGTCGCGTATCTCCGGCACCTTGAAGCGGTCAAGTAGCTTCTGCATACGCTCCGGCTGCACCTCGCGGAAATTGGTCTGGTCGAGGTTATACACCGGGAACGCCTTGATGAACGGTATCACGTCGAGTTTTTTCCGTTCATCCTGTGACATGGCCCGGTACTCGTCGGAGCTTATCTTCTTTCCGTCCTTGTCGCGCACCAGCATATCCCAATATATTACTGGAAAGGCCTTCTCGCCTTTGAGGACGTGCGCCTTGAAGTTGTGCGCCTGCTTGAAGGTCAGGAAAACCGGAAGCTCGTAGCCGTGCATGGCCGAATGGAGCTGGAGGAAGAAGGAGTTTGAGCCGGAGTAGTTGCGCCCGGTCACGTTCTGGGGCAGGCCGACGGAGGACGCGCCACCGATCCAGCCCTGCCGCCAGTCCGAGGCCTTCATACGCTCCATGCGCTCTATCATCATCTGCGCGAAGCGGTCGAGGGCCTGCTGCCCGGAACTGTTGTAACCGTCAGTTCCAGATGCCATAGGTCTCGTCGTCTATGAGCTGGCGCTCCATCATGTCTATCTCTGTCTCGTCGTAATAGAACTCCGCCGACTCGTCAGACGGCTCTATGCCGTGCTGCTCGCACCATTCGAGGTATGACTCGGCGTTGTCGCTCTCCAGCATGAAGCGGAGGTGTCCTATCTGTCCGTCCTGGAGGAGCTGCACAAGCTCGTCGTATTCTAATCTTGCCATTATGGTATTCTGTTATGGGTTATCGTTAGGGATTACATTTTCATGGAGGCCGACTTCTCCATCGACAGCGGCGCGGCCAGCTTCGCCGCTATCTCCTGTCCGAGATACTTGGCGGCTATCTGCTCGCGGGTCGCGCTCTTGGCCTTGAAGAGCGAATAGCCGTCATCGAAGGAGATCTCCTGTTTCGATGTGCGCCCGCGTCCTTCGCCGAGGTCGGCCGACACGCGCCACCTGCCGTCCGAGCGGTCTTTGGCGACGCGGACACCCTTGGGGTCTATCCCTTCGGGGAGCCGGAACTGCGCGTAGTGGGAAGGCAGGTGCAGACGCTCGCCGAAGTTGCGCTCAACGAGCTGGCCGGGCGTCATAACGCGGTCGAAGTAGGCGTTGAGGTCTTCGCGCGAGGCCGGTGTTGACATCTTCTTGTCGCCAACCTGCGCGTAGAACTTGTACCTGCCGTAGTCGGCGCGTGTTTCGTCGGTTTCTTTATACACATTGAACTTGTCAATCGTGATGGGGCCGGACGGCCCGGCAAGTCCGTTGGGGTATTTGAAGGCCTCCTCTGGTACCCTCGGCATGAGCTTTGTCGGGTAGTAACGCTGCATTAGCTCCGGCACGGTGATTTCTTTTTTGTCGTAGGCGGCGACATCGGCGGGGTCCATCTTCTGCGGCTTAAGCTGCTCGCCGTTGATACGGGCGGTGAAATACCAGTCCTGCGGGTTTACATTGCTTTGGTAGGCGTGGCCGTGCGTGACCTTATCGCCGTTGACTGTCACCATCTGAGGCTCACGGGGCTTTCGCTCTGCCGCAGCCTCGCCCTGTGCGGCTGACTGCGATTCGCCTTTCTTTTCCTTCGGGGTTTCGCCGTCGGACGATGCCCTGACGGTCTTTGCCGGCTCCTCCTGGGGAGCCTTCTCTTTCTTTTTCTTTGGCATATCTTTTTCTTTATGGGTTGGTTCATTGTTCGGTTCTGATGTCTCAACTCCCTCCTTCTCCTTTTTCTTCCGCTTCGGGTCTTCAAGCTGCTCGCAGATGGCGACCCTCAATCCGGCTCTTACCAGTTTAGGCAGATATGTATCGAGTGCCTTATCCGGGAACGAGGCGTTTGCCACGGTTTCACCATGAACGGTCTTTATGTCCCTTTTATCTATACCGAGTATTGAGCAGGCCTTGTCGGCATCCTCCCGGTATGTCTGATAGGTATCACCGATTCGGAAAAGGAGTATGGCATCAGGATGCTTCCTCTTCATCTCGGTGAACTGGCTTGCCAGTTTTTCCTCCATGACGGTTCCTTGGGGATTTTGCGATTGTCCGGATTCTCGGCTTCTGATCTCATCGGCTTTTCGCAGGATTTCGCGGCGACTGTGGGCGAGGATCATGTTCTCTGTATCCTGAGCGTAGTGAATGAAAGGCTCGATGCCGTCATAACCGGGAAAGTTGCTTATTCGCTGTTCCTCCCGGTCAATCCACTTGCGTATCCGGTCGGCCCTGCCATCATAGTTACCCTTGAGCAGTGAGGCTTTCGACTGTATTCTGTTGGTAAGCGGATTGTAAAATGACTCTCCGCCAATAACCTTATCAGCAATTTTGAGCGACACATTGAACAAGTCCATGACCCATCCACGCTCTTCCTCCGTTTGGATGTCCTCACGTGATTCTTTCATCGTCAGAGTTTTATCCCGGACTGCTTATGCTCCTTCTGCGTGGGGTCAAGCCTTATGGCGCGTTCCTTGGAATCATGCTCGACCACCTTCTGATACTCCCAGCGGTTCTTGTCTGTCATTACCAGTCCGATATATTCGGGGTGGAGGTCATCGTAGCGGAGCTTCTGCTGACGCTCCCATTCCTTCATGTCGCCCTGTACCACCCTGAATCCCTGCGGTTCCTTGAGGTCGATGCCGACGGTGACTTTCTCGCCTCCCACGTTCAGTTCCATAGGCTTGCCTTCGCGCACCTGCTGTTTCTGCTGCGTGCCGAGCTCGATGTCATTCACTTTCTCCATGTCCTTGAGCCTCTGTTCAATCTGCACCTCGGTGACGCGGCGGTGGATTATCGACTTGGTTTCGGGGTCAAGCTGGAGATAGCGGCGTGTCTTCTCGCCGTCAATATCGACGGTCTTTTGCAGCACGTCGCCACGACGGAGCGCGTCTATCTCCTGCTGTGACAGCCGGAGTTCATTGCTCCTTTCGGCAGTAATCTCACGCTGCACCGGGTAGGCTATTAGAGTGGTGTTGCCGTCTTTGTCGGCTGCGAGCTGGAGTTTGAGGGGTAATGTCAGTACGGTGCCGTTGCCGGTGTTAAGCGACACCTGCAACAACGGCGTCACCTCTCCGTCCATGAGTTTTCGCTTAACATCCAGCGGAAGTCTGTCGGCTTTTTCACGGTCGATGCCCAACAGCGCGAGTTTGTCATAAGGCAGGGAGGGTTGCTGATTTTTGTTCGGAATTTCCATATCAATAGATAAGTGGTTGTAAATTTGCGGCGTAACCGCTTGTCGGTGCCAAAATTATCCCTATATGATTGCTAAATCCGAAATTCCGAACATTTTTGTTGTATGTGCGTGTGCGTTTTTCTGTCCTCAGTATGCCACAGCACAGTTCCACACCATTACAAAACAGACACCGGTGACGGCTGAAATGCACAAAAATATCACGCAAAAAGCTGATGCCAAAGAGAATGAGGTTCAACCGATGGAATTGGCAGAGCAAAATTTCATCAAGAAAGTAGAGAAAGTTCCTGAGAGTGTAAATGCACTCGGTGTCAGCGGATCAAAGTCGCAGAGTGACCGCATCCGTGAGGTGGCCGGCCTGCCGGAGCTGACGATTCCCAATCTTATTGAAGAGATAAGAAGAAACGGCATCAAATACCCGAAGATAGTGCTGGCCCAGGCGATTCTTGAAACCGGATGGTTCAAGTCATCGGTATGCCGCAACAAGCACAACCTTTTCGGGCTTACCAATCCCGTGACGGGCGAATACTACGAGTTCTCCCACTGGACGGAGAGTGTCAGGGCATACTATACCAAGGTACAGTACCGCTACAAGGGCGGAAACTACCTGCTGTGGCTGAAAAACATCGGCTATGCCGAGGATCCGGGCTACATACGCGCCGTTATCCGGGTGCTCCGGCAGATTTAGCACTGAATAGCACATACAGGCCTTGAATCCTTATATTTAGGTCCTCCCGGATACCCAAAATGTCAGAATAATTGCTTAATTTTGTAGCTGATTTAACAATAATAAATGGCAAGAATAAAAATACCATATAATAAAAGGGCCACGACCTATGAGGAGCAAATTACAATACTCCGTAGGCATGGTGTGGTAATCTCCGATGAGGCCAAGGCAAAAGAATATCTTGCTGACATCGGTTATTATCGGTTGGGGTTCTATCTGTATCCTTTCGAGTTGACTTATCCACACCTGGATAATCGGCGGCAGCATAATGTAAAGCCCGGCACCTGTATAGAAGATGTCGTCGCCTTATATTACTTCGATATAGATTTAAGGAACATACTGAACAAGTATCTTTCGAGAATAGAAGTCGCTATCCGCACGACAATAGTATATGAGTTATCCAACAAGTATAAGTCAAATCCGACCTGGTTTGTAGATTCCAACGTAGTGTCAGCCAATTTCATAAGAAAATTCCCCGGAGAGGCTTACAGGTCAATCAGGAACAAACTTCCAATACAGCGGCATCATTCCAAATATACCGGTCAATTTGCTCCGGCATGGAAAACAATGGAATATATGACGCTCGGTAATCTTGAAGTCCTTTATGACAGTCTTGTCTGGGACAGGGATAAAAGGCTGATAAGCTCGCATTTCAAAGAGTTGGCTATCGAAACATTCAAGAGCTATCTGACTGCTCTCAGGGAAGTCCGTAATGCTTGCGCTCATGGCAATCTTCTCTTTGGCATGACCTTATCCTCCGGTATCAGGACAGGCGAAGCGTGTGCCTCCTTTAACGGTAATGACAATCAGACCTTCAAGGGTGCCTTGCGTGTGATAGACTACTTGCTAAGACAGGTTTCGGTGAACCGGGCAAACGATATGTGGCGAGAGATTTATAAGGCGACGAACCTGCTTTATCAAAAGACACCCTCCATGCGTCCCATCGTCGAAAACCAGACGGGAATTATTGTACCCGAAAAGAGCGCGTTTAGACGTGGAATTGAGGCGATTGCGTCAAAAATCGTTAATTTCCGAAGAAAAAAGCACCGATAATTTGTTGGTTTAGAAAAGTCTTGTTACCTTTGCAGGAGAAAAAGTGTATTTGGATGGCCCCGATGCTGCCAACTGCACTATAAACAAGATTAAATCGAGTCCAGCTCCACGGGTTGGGCTCGTAACTTTTCTATAAAAGTGCCGATACTGATTTTAGGCTCAGTACCCGCACTATAAAAGGATAAAGAGGCCGGGCAGATTGTCCGGCCTCGCCTTTTATATCATAGTGGCAATGAGCAGCAGGTGAGCAGGATAGGCCGCGTAGAAGGCGTATTTGGCGGCGTTGCCCCTTATGAAGCCCCTCGTGCCGTCGTATAGGAAGATGACTGCGGAGGCAAGCATGGCTCCGGCTATGCCGTAGTGGGCCATGAGGGGGAATGTGAAGATAATCTGCAAGAGGGCTTGCGAGGGAAAATGCGTCGATGAACGCTCCAGCCACGGACGCATGGTGCCGTGCCGCATGATGTAGAACAGAAAAATCATCAGCACACCCCGCCAGTCATAATCCGTACCGAGCCACCATGCGAGAGCGGCCACGCCTGACACCCCGGCGAAAGACAGCGGCCCATGCTCGCACAGTCGGTCGAACAGAGCGAGAGCCGCCACCCCCAGGGCAAGCGTGAACATCACGTTATGCGAGCCATCGGCTCCGTTGAGCAGATACCAGGGAAACTCGCTCGCTATCCCGGTAAATACCAGAATAAGGAAATATCTCATCCGATTGCGGCTGTGGGCGAACCCTTCGGCCACAAGGAAAGCGAACACCGGGAACGCGATACGCCCGAAAGAGCGGAGCACGCCGTAAAACGGCGCGTCCGGCTCCATCAGGAAATATGCGCAGTGGTCGGCCACCATCGAGAGGATTGCGATAACCTTCAACGCGCTCCCGCTTGCCCGTAGGGAAAGAGGGATATTGAATACAGCGGCATTGTTCATAGACTGTTATCCGATTTTACTGTATTCCGAGAAGTTCCTTCACCATATCCTCCACCTCCCGGTTCACACGCTTGAAATTGCGGTTGAGCATAATCTCCTTCTCCCGCTCGTCAGCAAAAGTGTAGATTTTAGGCAGCTCCACATATCGGGATTCCTCCTCCTTTATCCGCGCCATGTCGAAATTGGTCTTGCAGAAATACTTGGTTGTCTTGAACTCCTCCGACTGCTCGATGTCGAAATGCGACAGCATACTCTTGTCGGTGGCCGTGAAGTCACGCGCCGCCTGGCCCGCGAGCCATCCCGTAGCCATGTCAGCTATCTTGGCTGCCGGAACGAGATAGTCCATCTTTTCGGAGATTGATGTAGATACCTTGGAGTCGTTGATGGTTATGGAGGTTGATGTCTGCTTCGCCTTTCCGAACACGTCATTCTGCGCCCATTCGAGAGTTTCCTTGTTTCGTGCCGCGCCCATGAAGATGTTGCCGCAGGTGGTGATGATTTTCTGCATACCCACCTTGCCGTAGTCGGCCTCCAACTGCGGAAGCTCCTGAAATCCCAAAGTCACGGCTACCTTGTTGCTTCGCGCCGTGCCGATGAGCCGGTCTATCTTGTGGAAATACAGGGTCGGCAGCTCGTCAACGATAATGCTCACCGGGATATTCCCCTTGGAATTGACGCGGGTAATCAGGCGGTTCAGCACAAGGGCGTTGAGCGAGCCAATAACCTGCTCCTTCTCCGGGTCGTTGGCAATCACGAGATAGCTCGGATTTTTAGAGTCTGAAATCTTCAGGTCGAAATCGTCACCGGTGAACACCCAGTAGGCTTCCGGCGACACAAGCCTTGCGGCGTTGACGCGCAACGTGCCCACCATGCCTTCCAACTGGTCGTTGGCCTTGTTCTCGTATGCCGATTTGAAGGGAGCCATCAGCGAGGCTATCTTGTCATCCATCATCAGAATGTCGAACACCTCCGAATACTTGCGTCCGAGGAACGAAAGCACATGGGGCATATCGGAAAATTCTCCGGTCACGGTGTCCGGCACCACCTCGTTGCCGGTCTCGTCCTCGTACCAGCAGCGGTCAATCAGTATCAGCTTGCCGAGACGGTCGATATAGGAGAAGCCGTTAAGGTCAACGAACATCCTGTCCTCGTCGGTCGATACGTCGTTGCCGCCGGAGTCCACGAAATCAAGCACCACCGCGCCGTTCTCATCAATGGCGTTGTAATCATCCCAGTTGCGTATCACAAGCTCCAGCCTCTTCCCCTCATGCGAGATAAAGCGTCTCAGCTTCTTCCCTTTGAGAAAACCCGTCGGGTGGAAATTGACAAAGAAATATATGATGGCCGCCAGAAAGTTCTCCGCCGAATTGGTGAAGAACGCCTCCGAGCCGCCCTTCTTCTCGCCGCCTCCCTTGTTTAGCGATGCGAGCAGCGTCGCCGCCGTTTCCGAAGCCGCCGCGAGGTCGGGGATATACTTGCGCTGGATAGGATTGATGCGGTTGGAATACTCCACGTTGGTAAAGTTCACCTGACGGAATCCGCAGTTTGCGGGCAGATGGCCGTAGTGCCGGTTCTTGCAATATTGGTAGAAAAGCGTCTTTGCCAATGTGGGCCACTTGTAATCATATACCATCATCGCAAACCCTTTCCGGGAGTGCTGGCGTATGAAGGGGTCTATTATTCCGAAGGACTTGCCGGAGCCGGGAGTGCCTAACACTATCGTGCCACGGAAGGGATTGATAATGTTGATCCAGCCGTTGTGCATACGCCGCTTGTAGTAATATATCATCGGGATATTCACCGAATAGGGTGTCTCGGCAATCTTATCAGACTGTTGGAATGATTCATTCTCAAAGTTGAACCTGTCATCGCCGACCTTATGGTTGTAATACTTGGCGATGCCGTCAAGCCCCTGATGCACGAGCATCGTGCCGACAACGGAGCAGAAGGCGTAAAGGATGCGGTTTACAGGGAAGCCTGACAACGACACGCCCCATGTTCCGGCATGGAAGATGAAGCATAGTGCTACAAGTGTCAGACCTGCAAGCACCGGGTATATCACCATAGTCCTGACATTGAACTTCAATGCCTTTTTCGCCTTGGTACCGATGCACACCACGCATATACATATCAGCTCGGCGACCTTGCACCCGGCCACGGAGCTGAACACCTTGAAACGTCCGAGCAGGTCGAGAATGAACTGCGTCACGCGGTTGTCCGCCGTTACAGGCAGGTTCATCACTATCTCGATTATAAGGAAGATGTAGATGCAGCTACGGAAGTAGTTATACATCTGCTGCTGTTCCTTTGTTTCCTCAAAAGCCATAGGCAAGGGATATTAGAACGGTATCTTGAATCCGAGCATGAGGCCGTTGCGGAACGTGTCGCCATGCAGGAAATTCACGTTGTTTTTCTGTATGATCGAGAACTCACATCCGTTTTGAAACACATAATTGTATTCAAAGCCACCTTCCAGGCCGATGAAAAACTTACGCTCCACCGCCCCGAACTGCGGGCCGAAGCGGATGCGGAAATTGCCGTTTTTGTAGCGGTGCAGACGGTGTTTGTAGATCAGGCCGCCGTCCCAATAATACCCTTTCCAGAACCGTCCGGGACCGGATTTCCAGTGATTGCCGATTTCGCCATATATCTCCACGGCATTGCCGTAGGAGAATGAGCGTTCGTAGCCCACGGTGGCGTTGAGCGTCGAGGGGAAGAGGAATCCGGCGTTTATTGTGAGCTTGCTGTCCTGCGCCGATGCCCCGAGAGAGGCGACGGCGCATATCATGGCGAGAATTATCTTCTTCATAATGATTCGGTATTATCGGTATTACTTGTAGATGTGGGGAGTATAGGAGTAAGGCAGGTTCCTGAGTATGTCGGAGTCAAAACCGTCGGCGTTGAGAATGTCGTCATACTCTATCGTGAGCGTGATTACACGCCCGCTTATCTGGTTCTCCGAAATCTCGATACGAAGCACCTTCTCGTCCGGGAATGTTAGCTTGTCAAGCACAAGCACGTTGCGGTAGTTCTTTTTGAACTTCCGCGCGAGGTTGAGCGAGTATGCCGGGGTCAGCTCCACGGTCTGCGAGTTGGTAGCCTTGACCTCCTTCTTGTCGGTGAGCTTCACGCGCACCTCGGCGATGTCGTAGGGGATCTTCGTCTTGTTCTGCAACGAGTAGTCGATGAAGAAATAGTCGCCTATCGAATAGATGTTGTTGACAACAGCCTTCATGCCATGTGCCTTAGACACCACCTGGTTGTAATTGCGTCCGCTGCCATATACAGCCCAGGCATAGCGGGCCATCTCCGATTGCGGCATGGAAACCTCCGGATTGATGTACGAGTCCATGCCCGAATAAGGAACGCGATGGATGGATGCCGCACGGGAAGGGGTGGCGGTATATACAACGTCGTACTGTGCGAGGTGACGCTCACCGATGAGTGTCAGCGTACCCATCAGCTCACCCTCCCGATAGCCGGAGGGGAGCGAGTCGGATTCGATGAAGGGCTTTACGCGCACTATGTTGTCGGCGCACTGGTTGCCGATAATCTTGGTTGTGGAAAGATCCACCATCTTTATGTTCTCCGGCATGATTATATGGGTGGTGATATCGGAGTTGACATAGATTTTCTCTTTGGCCGAAGCCTGCGATGCGACGGCGCACAGCGCAACGACCGCGATAATGATTCTGTTATTCATAAGGGTATGTTGTTTGTATTTCAATAAGCCTCGTCGGAGTTGATGAGATATACTATCGTGTTGTATTTGATTTTCGCCTTGTTCTTGCGGATGTTGGCCGACACAGCGGAAGTGGCCGAGTTATACATATTCTGTAAAGCCTGAAGTGCGATAGCCTCGCCGGATATTCCGGAGCCGTAGCCGCTCTCCGATTCAAAGCTGATGTTCTGCTGCACCGTGCTTGCCCCGGCCTCCTTCATAAAGTCACGGAAGGCGGATTCGGGAACATAGAAGCCCTCCATGCCGTCGTTGTCGAACACCGACAGGTTGACTTTCAGGAATTTTCCTCCCACGAGTATCGATGTTATGGCGGCGCGGACGCGCTGCTGCCCGAACCCTGTCACCGTTCCGTAGAGATATGTGCCTTTCGGAAGCCTCACATCATGTATTGTCACATCGTCAAGTAGCTTGAAGCGGAGCCTCGTGCCCTCGTGCGCCTTGGTGGTCTTGTCGATCATGGCGCGTATGAGCGGAGCGTCGGCGTTTTCAGCGATACCTGACACAGTGTTGAACTTGTCGGCGTTGGTGTCACGCGATTTAAGCACAAGCAAGGGGCGGTTCCTCTCGCGCTCCGCAGCCTTAGCCCTGGCGATGGAGTCTGCCCGGTGTTTCTTTTCCCCTTCCTCCGCGTCGGGCTGTCCGATACCTAACCCGGCTTCGATGGCCTTCTGCCTCTCGTAGCTGCGCTGCTGTATCGCCTCAATATCGCGGACATACTCACTTCTCGGATCAAGGGCCGGTTCATGGCCGGCGGGATTGTAGCCGTCGCCGTAGGCGTAGGAATTGATATGCCGCCGTGATTCGGCAAGCGACCGCTCCAGTTCCTCAAGTTCCTGCTGCTGGCGCATACGCTCAGCCTCGGCAGCGTCTATGCGGTCTAACTCGTCATCGGAATAACCGTGTTCAAGGGCCTCGCGTTCCTCCTGCTCCTCGCCGAGCGCGCCCACCGCTGTGAAGGCGTCCTCGTCGCCGAAGCGTCGCGACATCTCGAACATCTTGTCACCGGGTGCCTCCGCGTTTGCCTCCGGCAGTGTCGAGTTGATACGGTCGGTCGCCACAGCCTGTCTGTCGTCACCGCCGCCTCCGAAAGTCTGCATTACGAAGTATATCAGGAAGCAGAGCGGAACGAATATCGCCGCCGGAAAGATATACTTCGGCTGTTTGAAATTAATCTTTTTCATTATCGTGTTGTTTGAGTGATTCTACAATCTTTTCGAGCTGCCTGTAACGCCTGATTATCCCTATGGAATCGGCGTGGGTCTTGCGCGGAATGGCCATCAGCGAGTCCAGCTCGTGCTTCACGACCTGGCCGTCGCCCGTAATCTCCAGAAGCCTCCTGCGCTGCGCCTCCTTGTTGGCCTGTATGGTGCGGAAGCCGCTGAAGATAGGTTCCACCTTGGCGATTGAGTGAAGATTCGGGTCTTTCGATTCCATACGCGCCCCGACAACAATTATGTCGCACACAAGTATCAAAACCAGCGTGCCGACGACGTAGCCGAAAGTGCGTCCGGGGTGGCGTGTGGCCCAGGAGTTCGCCTTGCGGATTCTCGCCGCCAGACGGTAGCGTGTACCTATGTCACCCATTCTCGGACGGAGCCATGAGCTGACGGCGTTACCGGCCTTGTTAATGCCGCCGCGTATAGTTTTTCTTAATGATTTCATAACCGTTGTCAATAGTCGAGGTCTTTGTTTTCGAGAGTGCGCCAGTTGGTTATCATAAGGCCGTGGGGATTGTTCTGCGTCCTCGGCACGTTCTCGATGGAGCCGGTGGTGAGCATCGTGCGCCGGAGGTCGCGTGTGCGCCTCTTGATAATCTGCGTGCCGTAGTAGTTGAAGCGGCGTGTATGCTCGTCGAACTGTATCGAGTCGCAGATTATGGTGCATACGGCTGACGACGATATTATGTCTGAATAAAATCCGTTCTCGTCGAGGGCCTGCTTCTGCTTCAATGCCGTGCCGTCGGCCATATACATGGCCTTGCCGACAGTCCACTTGATATAGTCGTTGTCAGGCGGCAGGTTGAAAAAATATTGGTGGAAAAGCTGTATATGAGCCTTCGCTTCCATAATGAAGTTGGACTCCAGCTTAGCACGTTCAGCGAGGAAGGGTATGTCGCCGTCAAGGATGTAAATTTGCTGACGCTCCTCGCTGACAAGCGACACGCACCGCCATACGGTGAAGCCGCATATCAGCACGCAGCCCGCGACGGTCGCCATGACCGTCGTAAGCGCGAGCCGCGTTTTCTGTTCAAGTGATTTGATAAGCATATTTATTAAGGTGTTGCGGTTAGTGTTATTTGACAAGTGCCTTCGCGCCTCTGACACCGAGGCCGACGGTCGTGCCGACAGCCGAGCCTGCTGCGGAACCCGCCATAGTGGCAGCTCCCATAGCCACCGAACCTGCCGGGGATGCCGCGCCGCTGCTTATTCCGCCGGGAATCAGCCATGAGGCAACCTCCGGGACGAAGCGGATTATATACGCTCCCACGAGCATACCCATCGCGTACATACAGTTGGAGCCTATGCCCTGCAAGCCGAGCGCGCCTATCTGCTCCCATGAGTTGACCGTGCCGTGCAGGAGGTGGTTGTAGGCAACCAAATCTTCCTGAAGATTATACATTAATATGAAGTCGATGTAGTAAAGGCACATATAGGTCACGAATCCCCACAGCGTCAGGGATAGGAACTTAGACATCCACTGGCTCCACGCCGAGTTCCACGGCGGGGCCAGCGATAGGGCGAACATTATCGGACAGAACACAATCATTATCGCTATGAATATCCTCTGCGCCACGAGTATGCCGTAATAGGACATCTGGAAAATCAGCTCCCCGACAAATCGTATCACGTCGTTAATCCACTCGCTGACCTTTGTTTCGGCGGCCACCGCCGCGCGCTGGGCGTAGTTGTTGATTGTTGTTCCGAGATTCTCCACATTGTATATCAGCTTGTCCCACCAGTTGGCGTCCTCGCCGATTTCGGCTATCTGCTTGGCGGTTGATATGGAATCCTGCACGGCACGCAGCCTTTCAAGGTATTCGCCCTGCTTCTGCGCCACTTTCAGCTCCAGGGCCGCCACCTCCCTGTTCTTCGCCATAGCCATAGCCTTTGTGGTGGATTCCAAAGACTTGCCCGGCACCTGCAAGGCAGAGCATATCCATGAGGAAGAGGATATGCACATGGATATGCCTATTATCCTGAGCAGCTTCATCACGTCCATGCCGCGTCGTCCGAGCATCATCATCCAGCACTCGTAGGAGCCGACGCACAGCGCGAGAAGAAGGCCGAGGACACGGGCGAAGCCGATGGTGTTGCCGAGAATCGCCACATTCGGAAAAGCCTCCATCGCCACAAGGAGCCTGTCAAGGCTCTCGTCGATGGACGGAAGCCCCATCGTGCATAATATTGAAAGTAAAGTCATAATCTTGTATTTATCGGATTATTTTTTCATCGTCAGTATCAGTACCGTAAATCAATAATGGGTGGCGGCCACCGCCGCAAGCCTCGCGGTGCGGCTCACAAGCTCGCCCATAGCGGCCTTTGCCTCCTCGTATGCCTGCTGACGCTTCGCGTTCTCCAGACCGTAGCCCACGCCCTGCTTGTGGATATAGGCTATGTTGGCGCATATCACCTCGTTCTGCCTCGAGAGCTCCTCAACCTGGTACTTCATCTTCCCCTTGCTCTTGTTAAGGCAATAGAGCAATCCGTCGGCGATGCAGTCCTGCATACGGCTGAACTCGTCTTTGTAGATCGAATAGGTGACATCCACCGCGCGGTCGGCCTCCCGTGCCAGCTCCTCCTTGTATAGCGATTCGACATGGGCGCGTTCCTTCTCCACCTTGGCGAGCTTCTGCCGCTGGGTTTCCTCTGCCGTGACGCGCACGGGCATTATACGCTTCACATTGGATTTCTCCTCCTTGAACCTCACCCGGTAGCCGGATTTGAAGCCGGCCCATTTCCAGTACATCTCCGCGCCGGAATAATTCTTGTGCAGGAAATAATAGTACCAGTCGGGGGCGAACCACCACGGGCCGTTCTCCATCGAGAGCCATTGCTTCTCCTTCTGGTCGTCGTGTATTTTCTTTGTCTTGGCCGGACACGCCGCAGGTGCCACGGCTATCAGGGCGGCCACTGCCGCCAAAGTTAAAATTCTGAATCTCATATATGATTTCCTTTATTTGTGGCAATTATTTGTTCCACTTGCCGATTACCGCCGTCACGATCTCGTCCTTGACGTCCGAGGTCAGTATCTCCCAGATGTAGTCGGGCTTCCAGCCGCAGTCGGTAACGAGGTAGCAGTACAGGTTGGCGTTGTCGATAATGCGCCGGGCGTTCTCTATGGTGTCCTTCAGCGACATCACGAGGTTCAGCTTCTCGTCCATCGAGGCTTTCATAAGGTTGATGCCGGAGGCTGCAACCGTGGCATACAGCTTTTGGGCGTGTTTTATCTCCCTCGCTATCGCCACGTTAGCGTCCGCATAGTACCATGCCACAAAAGGCTTCTTCGACACATATTTGTATGTGTTGGCCGTGAAATCCTTGTATTCCTTTGTGAGAAGATACAGTGAGCTTGCGGTGGATGATATTGCGGCGGCAAGCACTATGTATGAGTAAGCGTTGTTGAGCCTCGTGTCGAGTGTCGAGCGTACATCGTTGAACTTCTCCGCGCCCTTTGTCACAAGTGACTGCTCGCCGAAGCTGGTGGCTATACGGGCGAGGGCCTGGTCTTCGTCCTTTTTCACCGCCTTGTGGAGAGCCATCAAAGCCTCGAATGTCGGCAGGTCTTTGGGAAAGTCGAAGGCCAGTGACTTAAAGGGAAGAAGAATAGCCGCCAGTGCCGCTATTGCGTATTTTCTTAATTCCATACGCTCACTGTTTAAGGATATGCAGCCCATTCCAGTTGAGAATGAGCATACCCACATGGTTCTGCATCACCTTCATGTTGGCCCAGCCCTCCGGGTCTATTGCAAAAAGAAGGTCATCCTTGGTGGCGTATTGCGCCATCGCCATCATGGCCTGCACCTTGTAGCGTATTTCCAAAAGGTCGGTGTATATCTTGTTGGCTACCGTCAGCCTGTCGTAGCGGTCAAGGAAGTTGTAGCCGTCAGACTTGGTTTCGGCGGTGGCCGCTCCCTTGAGCGGGTTCCGCACCTTGCCGTTGTTGACTATGTTGATGAAGTCGGCCACGAGCTGCTGCGTCTGCGCCGTGAGGTTGCCGAGTTCGTTAAGGCACAGAGCTTTGTTGGCGAAGTTTGCCTTGCCAACGGTCTTTACCAGTTCCGGCACGCTCCTGACAATATCGAAGGCGCACAGCCCGATTTCCACATAGTATTTGCTCTCGGTACCGAAGCCTGATATGTTCTCCATCGTCACTTTGTAAAGCTCGGTGATTGTCGCCATGCTTACGGTGTACTGTTCCAGCTTGTTCTGCTTGGATGATATGGAATCGAGCCTCTTGTTGTGCTGGTCCTCTATCGCCTTTTGGGTAGCAAGGTTTGTAGTCACCGCTTTGAGGCAATAGGGGTCAATAACCACTTTCCATGCCGATGCGGAATGATTCAAAAGAATTATCGTCGCCACTGCGATTATGTATTTCAGTTTTCCCATAGCGTCATTACTTTCTGGTGTTGGTTGACTTTCCGGGCGAAGTCGAGGTATTTCGCGATTCCGGTTTTCTTGCGGTCTATCTCGATATGGGTGATTGCCTCCTGCATGGTGCCATAGTGCGCGAGGTAGATTTTCAAGGCCTCTTTTTCGGATCGCTCTGTCGTATAGGCCCAGTAACATTCCGGCGGTTCCTCGACACCGAACACGTCCGAGTTCTGGCCCCGGCATATCCACACCTCCTTGAAGTAGTTGCGCCCCTCCTTGTTGTTGAGGGCGTTGATGGTGAATATCTGCTGCTTCTGTATGGGGGTCAGTCCGAGAATGGCCGCTATGTCGTCGTAGCGGTCTTTGAACTTGGACTGGTCGAGCAATATCTTCACATCGGAGTTGTTGATGATGGCCTCCTTCACAATCGGCGAGTCTATCACATCGTTAAGCTCCTGTGTCACAACCCCGGCGATGCCGTGAAACTTCCTGACGGTCTTGTAGAGAAACTTGATATACTCGGCCATTGTGGGTGAGGCTATTGCTTTCCACGCCTCTTCGATGATAAGAGCCTTGCGTCCTTTCTTGATACGCATTTTCTGGAGAAACACGTCCATTATTATGAGTACCACGATAGGGAAAAGAACGGGGTCATCCTTGATCTTGTCAATTTCAAAGACTATGAAACGCTCGTCGAAAAGGTTTGCGTCTATGTCGGAGTTAAGCGTCATCTCCAGCTCGCCCCCACGGTAGAACTGCTTGAGTATCGCCGCGAAGTCGCGTATGTCGAAATGTATCTTTTCAAGAGAGGTTATCTGGGGGATTCGTTCAAGGGCGAACTCGTAATAGGAGTTGAACGAGAGGTTCGTCACTTTCAGCCTGCGCTTCTGCTCCTCGATATGGTCGATCTGTCTGTCAATCTTCACGAGCATTGATGCCTCATAGAGTTCCTTCTTGTAAATCTCTATCTTGTTTGCCGCCTTCTCTTTCTCTGCCGGGGTAGATGCCCTGTCAAGCACCACGGCGCGGAAGGCGCGGCACTGGCGTATCAGTTTCAGCCTCCGTTCTTCCGAGGGAATCATGAGGGCCTTGCTCTCTATCTGAGCCGGAGGTTCCGGACTGCTTATCTGTTCCTCTATGTCATCCATCTTTTCGGCGTACCTGTCGTAGTCGTTCTCCATTTTGGCAGCCACAAGGAGCTTCTGCCTCAGGCCGTCGCGCTCGTCGGAAGTGAAAGCCTCGAACGGATGGAAATAAGCCTCGTAATACTCCACGATGGTCTGGTTGACAAGCATATCCTCTATTTTCGACGGGGCTTCGCTGCCCTTGAATATCAGGAATATCAGCGATTTTAGAAAGTTTTTCTTCTCGCCGAAATTGAGGTCGTATTCCTCCCGCGTCACCTTAAAAGGGTTCATCGAGATTGGTTTCTCCTTGGAGTAGCTGATATATGTGCCTCCGAAATAGCCGCATATACCCTCGTAGGAATCGCCCGTATCGACCATGACAACATCGGTGTCCTGTTCCAACAACTGCCTGACTACGCTGTTCATGTGGAAGCCTTTATATATAACCTAAAATACTGAGCCACAATACTTTCATAAAAACAACAACATCTAAACGGTACAAATTTTGAACGAGGGGAAAATAGCCGTTCAAACCACTCGGTAAAGAGGAAAAACAATGACAGCGGCAAAAGGCAGTTTTAAGATTATTTATGAAAATATTTTGGACGATTTTGACTGATTGCTATCCAAAGAGCGCATTTTTGATAAAAAGTACTACTCTCATCAGCTATAAAGAGTGAGACGGTCGAAAAAGGAAAAGAGGGGAATTAGAACCTTGCAAGGGGGCTGCAAAGATGGTCAAAAACGGGTGTCTTGTACCTTGGTTGTATCTCTATCGGCATATATGGCTGATATACAATGCAGGTTAATAATTCGGCGGCAATAGAATAGCGTTTGAAAGACGTATTCATTGTTTAGTAGTTTTCCTGATAAAATGTTAAATTTAGGGTAGTTAGATTAGTTTTTCTTCCAATTGTTTGGTTTTTTGGAATTGAATGCCTACCTTTGCATTGACAAATCCCGCTCGCTTCCCATAAGAACAGCGTACCCAGCGGGACATTTTTTAAATTGTAGGTATATGAAAGTTATAAAGAACAAGACAATAGATTTTGCAACCGCAGTTCAGGCTCCCGTCATTAACGGAAATAGAGCTGCACGGACAGGTTATGTCCGTTTGGTTCGCCTTATCACTGACGAGCCTGTTCCTCAACAAACTTCATATACGGGAAAAATTGAGTTGAGGTAGGAATGGCTGTATATACAAAAGAATACGAATCCCAGCCAGAGGCTATTCTTACAAACGTCATTATCTGTCCAGCCGTAGATTTGTCGGCAAACGTGGCTGTTCCTGTTCATTGCCAAGTTGAAAATGTATTGTGGGACACAGGAGCGACCAATACATTGATTTCACAGGAAGTTGTAAATGCTTTAGGGTTACAACCGAAGAACAAGGCTCTTATTTCGAGTGCAGGAGGTGATGTCGAATCCTGGACTTACCTTGTTCATGTTATCCTTCCAACAGGAACAGCAGAGTTGAATGTTCAGGCTCTGCTTAACGACAATTCAGACTATGATGTGGTGATTGGCATGGATATTATAAATTCATGCGACTTCTGCTATACAAACAAAGACGGCAAAAGTACATTCTCCTTATGTCATCCAGCAAAGGAGAAAATCATTCTGAAATAAACCAGCCATAGGCTTTCTTTCAAGAAAGACATGTGCGACAACAATAATGACAGATGTGACATTCGCATCTGTCTTTTGCTTTTTACGCCAATAAGAGGCCATTTCCTTACACAAAATATACGAGATTTGAGCAAGAATTTAGTTAATTATGGTTAAATTTAAGGTTTATACATACTTTTCCATAACAAAATGAGGTTGTATTGAGATTTTCTTTGTACTTTTGCAGCGGACTATTATCGCCATGTTTATAGCCATTGAGGTTAGACGTGTTCTTTCGTGATGGCATACAAGGCAGCCTACGCCGTGCTGAGTATGGCGGAGTCATAATGACAAAGCGGTACAAAGCGGGCATTGGGTGGGAAAGATAGTCCAGACATAATGAAGGCGTTTACTAACGCTCTGTTTAAGACAGTCTGTAATCTAGCAAATTAACAGTTATCATAGTCTTGAGCAAAGCCAACGGTAGATGTCCCGGGTGTGATAATATCGCTCCTGCGGAGACCTGTAAGCACGGATTGTACCTTTTCGGGCACAACAATTGTTTATTATGGTCTCCTAATGGAAATGATTATTCATATCGGCGTGGGCTCTGACGTTGTCTGTTCAACTATGATAGGCAATTGCTAGAGCCTCAGACTGTGGAATAGACAACAGACGTTTCCACGCTCTTTTTATGTCTATATTGCTATTAACGAGCAACGACATATAAGCCGATATGAACGCATTGCTTAATGCGCATACCAAACGAGGTTGCGATTCACCTCCTCACATTGGATTTGCCTCCAATGTCTCCCCCGAAGCCCAAAGCTCACAAACAGGGGTGTCCTCGGAATATGTCCAGCAGGAAGGTTACAACTGGTTTGTTCTTCGTGCTACTTATAACAGGGTAAATGCAGCCGTAGAGAAAGCAAAGAAGAATGATATTAAGACATACGTGCCGATGCACTATGTACTAAAAGTGATTGCTGGGAAGAAGAAGCGAATACAACAGCCTCTTCTTCCCAACTTTCTTTTTATATACGCCACAAGGGAACAATCAGACAGTTTTGTGAAAAAGACAGTTGATGCCCCAATCTCTTTTATAAAATATTATTTGGATAAGACGCTTCCTCCAGAGGCAAACGGTAAAAATCCTCCGCTTATTATACCATACAATGCAATGATAAATTTTATCAAAGCAACAAGTACTGATAGTGAGCATGTACGCATTGTTACAGCGGAACAGTGTCACTATAAAAGTGGAGATAAAGTACGAGTAATAGCTGGTGACTTCAAGGGAGTGGTTGGAAAAGTTGCCAGAATAGCAGGACAACAAAGAATTGTTGTTGAGATCTCGGGATTGTGCCTTGTCGCTACTGCGTATATTCCTACTGATTTTATTGAGATTGTCAAATAATGCCGAAAGGCATATTGTTTAATTTAAATTTTTTATTTTATGAAGAAAAATGGTAAGAATGAAGAACTTCAGTCTCGTCGTGAGTTCTTTAAGAGAGCCGCTAAAGGTGCTCTGCCTATTTTGGCTGGTGCAGCTCTCCTGTCAAGTCCTATCTTGTCAGAAACTGCAAATGCAATGTCATGCGCAGGATGTAACAACCGTTGTATGAACAGTTGCTTCAACACATGTCATGGTACTTGTAGCAGAACTTGCTCCGGTACTTATAAATAAAGTTAAATCAAAGTGTTGCGGAATTAAGGATGACAAAAAAGAAATTGCCCGTTCGTTTTACGGGTCAGCACTTTACTATTGATA